>Ga0182014_10004669_pt1 | contig 15604 bp, 15 predicted proteins | sample 612S2DmetaG_FD_120489 | JGI IMG/M metagenome (GOLD analysis project Ga0182014, IMG submission 120489) | Permafrost microbial communities from Stordalen Mire, Sweden - 612S2D metaG | ecosystem: Environmental > Terrestrial > Soil > Wetlands > Permafrost | place: Sweden: Stordalen | collected... | reverse complement strand
CTAAATCCAGTAAATTATTTATTTACTTAAGGTCAGTCAAGACTTCGATGCGGTTCCGTGAGATTCTGTGCAGTGCAACTACCTGGGAAACTTTTCGTCACCATTTATACGGAAAGGACGTGTACGGACACCGAGTGGGGGGGGACGGTCCAAGCCAATATTAATTTTATCAATGCTATACCTTTCGGTTACATTAGCAGCTGGTGGAGGTTTTATGCACTCTTTCTACGAACTCACGACCCTCTCTTGCCCAATCTTGTCCGTTCCCAAGGTGTCGGGCGGCGCTCTCGCTTTTGTAAGCGAGGACGGTGCGGCAGGCGAGCTTCTCGGATGCTGGCGAACCGAGATCGGTCAACTCGGGCGGCTGTTGCTGTTGCGTGGCTTTGAGACCGCGGAAGAGTTGGCGGCCGAGCGTCGCCGTGCGCTCTTGAGCGGTGATCCATTCCATGCTGGTGGTGTTGTAACCGCGTTGAGCATGGATAGTTATGTTCCATTCCCCTTTCTTCCTCCCGTGCAACCCAGACATATGGGCGGCATCTATGAGTTCCGCACCTATCATCTAAAACCGGGCGGCTTGCCGCCAACGCTTGCCGGTTGGAAAAAGGCAATCGAACCGGCCCGTGAGTACACCAGTCATCTCGCAATTAACATGTACGCGCTGGACGGGCCGCCGCGGATCACGCATATCTGGGGTTTCGAGAGTCTGGAAGAACGCGCGGCGCTCCGCGCGAAGTTCTACGCCGCCGGTCTTTGGCCACCTCAAGGCGGTCCCGAGCAGATCCTTGAAGCAACATCCACAATCGCCTTGTCGGAGGACTCCTCTCCGCTTCGTTGACGACTCCGATTGTCCTTTGCCATCTCGCTTGTGGTTACCGGTCGGCGACCGTCAGTAGAATTCTCCAACTGGCTGCGTAGGCCGTCCACACCTTCCTTCCCGGCAACCAGCATGCGCTTGCCGGTCTTGCGGAATGCGTGCAGGTTCCCCGTTCTGGCTCGCACCTCCGGCACGACCTTTGTTATGGCGTCGCCATCAAGGTGCTCTCATCACGGGCACATACAATGTGGGCATGCCCCGTCGTGACACTGAAGCGAAACCGACTGCACTCTTCCCGAAGTCGAAACCGTCCTGGACAGACGTCAAAACAGGCTCGCTGGCCTGGACCGGTTGGCATTAACCGGCCTGATCGAACGTCGCTTGGGCATACGGCCGGCGGTACGTGCGGTGGGGATTTATGCCGCAGCGGCCACTCAAGAAAGCCTATAAGTAGTCGCTTGAAGTCGTTCAGAAGTGGGTGAAAGAACAATATCCAAAGATCGCCAAACGTGCGAAGTATGAGGGGGCTGAGGTTCAGTGGGCGATGAGACTGGCCTGCGCTCGGATGACGTACGCGGCCGCGGCTACGCGCCAAAAGGTCAGACGCCGGTGGTTCTTGCCAATGTGAATCGTGAAAAGCTGAGTGTGATTTCGGCCGTGACCAATAAGGGACAGATGCGCTGGAAGGTCTTCTCGGGCGCTCTCAACGCGCGGATACTGATCGGCTTTATGGCGCGTCTGATCAGCAACCGAGAACAGAAGATCTTCCTGGTCCTCGACAACCTGCGCGTTCATCACTCGAAACCGGTCAAGCAGTGGCTAGCTGAACACACAGACCAGATCGAGGTCTTCTATCTTCCCAGTTATTCGCCGGAGTTAAACCCGGACGAACTACTCAACGCGGACCTCAAACAGCGTGCGACCAAAGCTGCGCCGCCGAGGAGGAAAACGGCTCTGACGCGCACTGCCATCGGAGCCCTGCGCAGCATCCAAAAACAGCCCGAGCGAGTTGAAAGTTACTCCCTGCAAAAGAACGTTCTCTATGCCGCCTGATCGCAATCCTTCGATGCCGGGTCATCCCATTAATTGACTCGTCCCAGACGTACGCAAAACGCACCTACGGACGTTGTGGTAGCAAAGGCGGTCACGCCCATCCAGCTCCAACGTGCCAGCGCCATGCTGCCGAGTACCGATCCCACAGCCATTCCTAAGAACATGCAGGTTACGAGCAGAGCATTGGCACGGCTGCGTGCCTCGGGAGCAATCCCGAAAACAATTGTTTGATGCGCAACCAGCGAACTTTGCACTCCAAAATCGAAACCGACGGCAATAATAGCCAGCAGAATCAGTTGCGCGTGCCGCGAAAAGAATCCCTCAAGGCTCATCGTGGCAAAGGAGATTGCCGCGATACCGCAGCCCATGCGGGCAACCAGACTGGGAGTGCGACGATCCGCCATGTGTCCGGCCAGTGGCGCAGCAATGGAGCCAGCCGCGCCGGCAAATCCAAAGGCTCCGGCCACGGAACTCTCCAGATGAAAGCTGTGATGCAGCATCAAAGCCAGCGTCGTCCAAAAGGCGCTGAAGCCCATCGACAGCAGACCTTGCGCATACGAAGCTTGGCGCAGCGCAGGCTGCTCGCGCCACAGCTTTTGCATCGAACCGAGCAAAGACGCATAGGAAAGCTGCGTCGATGCGACGAAGCGAGGCAGACGCCACCAAGCCAAAACGCCAAAGAGCGCAATCGACAGTGCGGCGGCAGCATAAACAATACGCCATCCGAATTGCTCAGCAACCACGCCACTTGCTACGCGCGAGAGAAGAATCCCCAGCAGTAAGCCAGTCATGACCGTTCCGACGACTTTGCCCTGGCTCTGTTGCGGAGCCAGATGCGCAGCAGCCGGGACAATATCCTGCGCAAGCGTGGCGGTGATGCCCATCAACAGGCTTGCCGCCAGCATGAATCCAATGTCCCGCGCCATGGCGCAGATCACGAGCGCGAGAGAGAGCAGCACCGTCTTTGCCAGGATGATCGTGCGGCGGTCATGCCGATCGCCCAAGGGGCTCAGCAGAAGGATTCCCAACGCATAGCCCAGTTGTGTCATGGTAGGAATCATGCCCACGGCGCGGTCGCTGGCGTGCAGATCCTTTGCGAGCAGGCTCAGGATTGGCTGTGCGTAATAAAGCGATGCGACGCCAAATCCGGTTCCCGCGGCCATTAGCAAAACCAGCGAACGCGGCAGCGTGTTTTCTTTCAGCACAGTGTTGTGCATTGTGTTTCACTCTTGTTTTGCACGTTCAGTCTGCCAGCGTTGGATAGTCGATGTAGCCATGCGCGCCACCACCATAAAATGTGCTCACGTCGATGGGTTCGTTCAAAGGCGCATCTCTGCGGAAGCGTTCGACGAGATCGGGATTGGCAATGAAAGAGCGACCGAAGACCACGCCATCGGCACGGCCAGCAGCGAGAATCGCGTTGCCCGTTTCTTTAGTGAAACCGCCTGCCGCAAGCAATCTTCCACTGTATTCCTTGCGCAAAAGATCGATAGGATTGAAGGACGGACCTGTGCCGCGTGTGTAACCACTCTCATAGCCCACATGCAGATAGGCCAGTCCCATCGGGTTCAGTTGCCGCGCCAGATACACATAGGTCGCCGCCGGATCTTCGTCATACATATCGTTGACGGTGTAACCGGGCGCGATCTTGATGCCGACTCGTCCCGCGCCCCAGACCTCACCGAGCGCATGCAGAATCTCTATCGTGAAACGGCTGCGGTTCTCGAGCGAGCCGCCATAAGCATCAGTGCGATGATTCGAGTCCGAGGCCTGAAACTGATGCGGTAGATAGCCCGTAGCGGCATGCAACTCAACGCCATCAAAGCCTGCCGTCACGGCTAACTCCGCCGCGTGACGATACTCGGCAATCACTCCGGGAATCTCTTCGGTCGCAAGCGCGCGCGGAACTTCAAAGGGAACCTTGCCCTCAAAAGTATGAATCGCCCCTGCTACCGCGATGGCCGAAGGTGCAACCGGCAAGGCGTGCCCCGGCAGAAGCGAGGAGTGCGTCACCCGGCCCGCGTGCATCAACTGCAGAACGATGTGTCCACCCTCCTGATGCACGGCATCGGTGACCTTGCGCCAGGCAGTCGCCTGTTCCGGCGTGTGGATTCCAGGAGGATACGTATAACCACGCCCCATCGGACTCGGATGAGAACCCTCGGTGATCAGGAGCCCCGCCGAGGCGCGCTGGCGGTAATACTCCGCCATCATGGGCGAGGCCAGGCAATCCTCCGTGGCACGCAGACGCGTCATCGGAGCCATCACTATACGGTTCCGCAACCCGATTTCTCCAAGCTCTACCTTCGTAAACAATTCATTTGCCATCTCTTGATCCTCTCCTGCGCATCTACCCCGGCTACCCTCTCACGGAACTTTGGTTCCTTCTACAGATTCGGTCCGTAATGCGTTCACTGATTCATACTGCCGCTTATTTTGCGATGTTGGTAGTACTTCGGAGCGCAGAACTGATATACGCTAAGCGTATGAATACGGCATTGTCCCCAGGATCGGACCGGATTGAACTGATGGCCACTTTCGTCTCCATCGTCGAGGCGGGATCACTCTCGGCTGCGGCCAGCCGGCTGGGTACAACCCAGCCGACCATCAGCCGCAGGTTGCAGATTCTGGAAAAATGGCTGGGCGTGAAGCTTTTGCAGCGCTCTACTCACGCCATGAAGCTGACCGAGGACGGCGAGCGCTTTCTGGCACATTCCCGGCAACTACTCGAGAATTGGTCCAGCATGGAGGAGGAGTTGCGCGGAGCAACCTCCGATCCCTTCGGCACTCTGCGCATCGTGGTGCCGCACGCCTTCGGCCAGGATCAACTGGTTGCGCCGCTGCTCACTTTTCTCGAGCGTTATCCGAAACTCTCCGTCGAGTGGCTTCTGCATCGCCATCGCCCCGACTTCATCGCCGAGGGCGTGGACTGCGAGATCCGGCTTGGTGCCGTGGAAGATCCCTCTTTGGTCGCAGTGTTGCTGGCCGAGGTGCCGCGTATTGTCGTGGCCTCGCCTTCATTACTCGCGCGGCGGAATGATCTCAGTATCGAAGATCTGCTTGAGCTGCCATGGATCGCGCTCAATCTCTTCTATCGCGATACGGTGGCGCTCACGCACCGCACGACAGGTGAAAGCCGCAATCTATCCATCACTCCGCGCCTGAGCACCGATAGTGTCTACACCACGCATCAAGCCGCCCTGGCCGGTTTCGGAGCCACATTGATTTCGACCTGGATGGTCGAAGAGGATCTCGAACAAGGCCGTCTCGTCCAGCTTGTTCCTGAGTGGCATGGCACATCATTGCCTGTTTATCTGGTCTATCCGTATGCTCACTTCTACCCGGCCCGCCTGCGCCGCTTCATTGAGCTGATGCGAGAAACACTGCCCACGCTCGTCGGAACAAACCCGGCAAGATTCAAATGAATGCCGCCTTGCGATTTCTAGCAATGCCAATTCAGCTTTGAGCGTTGCGCCGCCACGCGGCAGGAGAACTCAGCCGGGTGCCCCTCAGCTTTTGAGATTTGGAAAAGCACGAAAGCTGCAGTCAGGAAATATTACTCTTGAAAAGTCAGTTTGTGTTCATCTAAGTATTTCCCGCGCCTGGCTGGGATTTGCGAGTGTGGTTTTCTGGAATGGGCGCGCGGTTTTGCCGCAGGGGTTAAAGCCTTTGATTGATGGGGCTATTTGCGGCACGAGTCAACTCGTGCCCTGACACGGCCGCTCTACACTCATAGGCAAAATGCTCTAGTTAGTGCGGGGGAATTTTATTAGTGGAGGAAGCGGAGGAAGAAGCTCAAGAGCAACAGAAAAATTTTGGATTAGTGGAGGAAGCGGAAGAAGCCGCGCTTTTCGGCTTTTTCCGCGAGCAGGCCGGCGGCGTTCTGCGCCATTTCACGGATGGCGCGGGAGATGGCCGAGTCGATCTGGACCATGGGTGTGGCGGTTTCTCGGGTTCTGCGGGCGGCGGCATAGTCGTCGGGAATCTTCCACTGCGCGGGGCGGGTGAGAACTTCGGCGACTTTGTTGTCGTCGAAGAGCAGACTGCCGGGCTTGTAGCGGTTGAGGACGATTTGCAGGTTTTGATCGCGGGTGAAGAAGAATTTGGCGATCATGCGATTGGCGTTGCGCAGCTCGGAGATGCCGACTTGGGTGATGAGGTAAACGGTGGCGGAGGAGGCGAAAAGCGCGGTCGCCATCAGGTCCAGGCGCGAGCCCAAGTCGACGACGACATAATCGAAGCTCTGGCAGGCAACGGCGACTAGCCGGTCGATGGCTTTTTGTGCGGGCTGAACTTCGTGGTTGAAGTCGCCCGGCGCGGCAAGTACCGAGAGGCCGGATTCGTGCTTGACGACCAGCGTGGAAAGCAGATTGGAATCCAGGCGGCCGGATTCCTGTAGCGCCATGGAGACCGAGTACTCGGTAATGATGCCGAGATTGATGGCGGCGTCGCCGAGCGGGAGGCCGAGATCGACGAGGAGTGCTTTGCGGTCGGATTCCTGAGCGAGGGCGAGGGCGAAGTTGGCCGCCAGGGTGGTGACGCCGCAGCCGCCCTTGGCGCCGAGAAAGACGAAGAGCTTGCCGTCGAGGCTTTTGCCGAGCGGCGCGGCCTGAAAGGCCGAGGCGCGCGTGAGGGCGGCGGAGAGTTCGGCCAGGTCCAGCGGCAGGGTGAGAAACTCGCGCACGCCGGCGCGCATCATGTGGACGGCGACCTTCATATTGGCTTTGGCCGAGTAGGCCATCACGTAGATACGGCTGTCTTTGCAGAGGCGCGCCGCCAGTTCAAAGACGTAGTCGGGATCGCTGTCGGCATCGATGACGACGATTTCAAAGGATTTTTTGAGGGTTTGGGAGAGCTCTTCGAAGTTGGACGGGAAGGCGTCAAACTCCTGTAGCCGCACGTCGGTGTGCTTTGATAGCGCGCTGGCTACCATTTTGCGGCGCAGTTCGTCGGGGCCAATCAGAGCAATATTCAAAGCGGTCTCATTGGAGTCGTCGCGTGTCTGACGCGCCAATAGCGCTGCGCGGCGATTCCTCCTTCAAGTCATGATATTCCATCTTGTTGCCGGGGACGGATGATTGTATGGATTCCGCGGAGCGGCAGGCTGGATGAGGGCGGGAGTGCGGTGGAAGCGCGGTTCGGCGGGGAGTTGGTTGCGCTAGCGGAGGGTCAAAAAAGCGCGGTCGGCAAAGTTGCTGCCGACCGCGCCGGTCCGCGCTCGCTGGATTCAGTGAGTACGCTGCCGCTGCAACCCGATCGGGCAACCGCACGGATGACATCTCCCCCAAGCGCCATCGAACAGTTACTCAAAAGAGCAGAGAGACAGTGGCCCCGCCTTATCAGGCGAACGCAACGTAGCTCTCATTAACTACGTAGCAATAATCCTTGTAACTTAATTGATTTATCGACGGCAGGCGGAGATAGATGAGTGCTTTTTCAGTTGTTTGTTACGAAAGGTATGTGGAAGGCCGAGCGATAAGCGGTTTTATCGCAACGGAATGACGGCGGCAAAGGTGAGGTTTTGGGCATTGCTGCCGTGCTGCGCGCACCACTGGTCAAAGAGGCGGCCGTAGCTGAGGGTGATGTATTGGGCCGGGTGGATGCCGAGGAGGGGCGCGGTGCGGTCGATCCACTCGGAGGGGCCTTCAAGCTCGGCGTAATTGCCGATGGGGGTTTCGTCGACAACGCAATGGCCCTGGCCGTCGGTCCACTCGGCGCGCCACTTTTCGTAGCGAAAGGATTCAACAAAACCGAGGGAGAGGAAGAGCTCGGCGAGGGCTGAGCCGTCGGAGACGAGGGTTTCAGTTTCGATGCGGTGCTTGTGGCGATCTTCACCGGGGCCGGAAGTGGGCAGGCGCTTGTGGGTGAGCAGCCAGCGGCCGGCGTAGCCGCGGATGCGCAAGATTTCAGTGCGGGCGCGGAGTTGGCGATCGGCGGTGTCGTAGAGCGTGTTGCTCTCAAAGCTGCGCGGGGTTTGCAGGCGGAAGCCGGCGGCCGGCAATTTTGCGGCGAGAGCGGCCAGGTCGGCGACGAGGAATTTGATTTCGGTTTCGATAGCCACGGTTTGAGATGAGTATAACGGCCGATGGCGGCACTTTGCTGGCCGGAGCGACAATGGAAGAGTGAAGACTTTGCATTTGAAAGTGGACCCGGCGCACTTGGATGCGCCCGAGGCGGTAGAGGCGCTGGAGCGGGCGGCCGGGATTTTGCGGGCCGGCGGATTGGTGGCGATGCCCACCGAGACGGTTTACGGGCTGGGAGCAAATGCGCTGAATGGCGACGCGGTGGCTAGCGTCTTCGCGGCCAAGCAGCGGCCGAAGTGGGATCCGGTGATTGTGCATGTGGCCTCGATGGCGATGCTGGAGGGGCTGGTGGAGCCTGTCCCCGAGAAGGCACGGCGGCTGATGGAGGCTTTTTGGCCGGGACCGCTAACGCTGCTGCTGCCGCGCACGGCAGCCATTCCCGACGCGGTGACGGCGGGCCGTCCGCTGATGGGGGTGCGGATGCCGGCGCATCCGGTGGCGCTGGAGCTGATTCGACGGGCAGGGATACCGATCGCCGGACCGAGCGCCAACCGCTTTGGGCACACGAGCCCGACGACGGCCGAGCATGTGCTGGAAGATCTGGACGGGCGGATTGAGGCGGTGCTCGATGCGGGGCCGACCGAGCGCGGAGTCGAATCGACGGTGCTGGACCCGGCGCTGGAGCCGATCACGATTTACCGGCCGGGCGCGGTGACGGTGGAGCAGGTGCGCGAAGTGGCCGGGCCGGCGGAATACTTTAAAGAGAAAGGCCCGCTGAAGGCGGAGCCGACCGAAGCGATGCCCGCGCCGGGGGTGGGCTTGCGGCATTATGCGCCGAAGGCGCGGCTGGTGCTGGTGGAGGCTCCATTCGTGGAGATGAATGCGCGATTGGCCGAGGCGGCGCTGCGGCTGAAAGAAGAACGGCTGGGCGCGATGCTGCCAAAGGAATTTTCCGCGCCGCCTGGAGTGACGCCCGAGCGCGTGTTTGCATGGGGGCGCTGGAGCGAGCCGGCGGAGCTGGCGCGGCTGCTTTACGCGGGATTGAGAGCGCTGGACGAGGCAGGGTGCACGGCGATCGTTTGTCCGCTGCCGGAGGCGGGGGGAATTGGCGCGGCGATTCGCGACCGGCTGGGACGAGCGGCGCGGTGAAGTGAAGATAGTTGTCAGTGGTCAGCTTTCAGCGCGATGCTTAGAAGGTGGCGGCTGCGAATGCTGGACAGCGCTAATTGAGCGACGGTTCGTAGCGTGACGTGATGATTTCATCTCTTCGCTGAAGAGATTTCCCGGTCTCAAACTTGTTTACTGACCACCGACAACTGACCACTGATTACTGCTGTTGTTCGCTGTCGCCTAGCTTGTACATGTACTTGATGGCGGATTTGTAGACGAGGGTTTTGGCGCGGCCACGGATTTTGATCGAGTCGCGATCGTACCACTCGATGAGGCCTTCGATGCGCTCGCCGTCCTCAAGCACGATGACCATGGGCGTGCGCGCCTGGATCTGCTTTTGCAGGTAAAAGAGCTCGGCGCTGCTGACGCGATCTTCGCGGGCCGGATTGAAGGCCAGCGGATGAAGAAGGGGCGGCGGAGCGAGATCGCGCCGCGATTGCGGCAGGATGCGGCCTGAATCGTATCTGCGCGATGCCGGCAAAATCGGTTGAATGCTCATGGGAAAATCGTCCTCGTTCCTGCGTGTACACAGCAGCTATACGCCGCCCTCTCGCCGCGAAGAAACGGCATGTTCCGCACTTCCGCGCGCAACGAGAAGTACTCGTAAACGAATGATGCCCGGGGCCGATGAGAAGTTGCTTATTCATTTTGCGGGGAAGATGAGGGGAAGTCAAGACAGTTGTCAGTGAACAGTGGACAGAGACGGGGACTAGGGGCTAGGGATCAGTTGTTCGCTATCTGCTTAACGGCTGGAGAAGGGGATGGCGAGCGCTGTTCACTGTTCACTGTCCACTGTTTTCCGCCAGGCCGAGGGCCATGGCGTCGATGGAGAGGGAGCGGAGGAGGTTGCGGCGCATGCCGCGTTCGACATCGTCGAGAGCGCGCGAGGCGCCGTCGATCCAGTCGACGGAGAGACCTTCGGCAAGATGGGAGAGCTCGGCCGAGATGTCGAGGTTGCGGATCAGGGCGGGCGTGCCGGCGACGAGGAGCAGAAGGTCTTCGAAGAGACTGCCGAGCGAGCGCAGTAGGTTGACGGTTTTTTGCTGACCGTCGGCGCCGGCGCGGTAGCTTTCGGTGGCGTGGAAGAGCGCGGAGTAATCGGGGTCTCTCCCCACGGACGAAAAGCTGCCCGCAGAGGCTCCAGACTCACGCAGGGCGGTGCGAAGGATGAGGAGCGCGTCCTGACGGCTTTCGAGATAAGCGGGGAGATCGGTGGTGAGGGCGCGGCCGACGGCGCCTTCGGCCAGACGGGCGGCGAGGGCGCGCTGCGGGGCGGAAAGCTCGGGCCGACGCGCGGCAAGCAGCGATTCAAGCTCGGCCGTAGGCAGTGCGCCGAGACGGTGAATGACGGCGCGGGAGCGGATGGTGGGCAGCAGCTCCTGCGGATTTTCAGCCAGCAGGATGAGCGTGGTGTGCTCGGGCGGCTCTTCCAACAGTTTTAAAAGGCTGTTGGCGGCCTCTTTCATGAAAGAGGCGGAGGTGAAGATGGTGAAGGTGCGGCGAGCTTCGGTGGGGGGCCGGTAATAGGCGGTGTGGATGGCCTGGCGAACCTGGCCGAGCTTAATGAGCAGCTGCGGCGGATCGGGAGGAACGACGAGCAGATCGGGGTGGGTCTGGATGAGGATGCGGGTTTCGCGCTTGTCGGTATCGCGCAGATCTTCGCGGGCGGCGACGGCCTCGGCGACCAGCGCGTCGAGGTTCATGGACTGGGCGATGCGTGTGCAGTTGCGGCAGCGACCGCAGAAATCGGGCAGACCGTCAGTTTCGGTGGGGTTGAGGCAGTTGAAGGCCTGGGCCAGCATGAGCGCCAGGGTGTATTTGCCGGCGCCGCGCGGTCCGGCCAGGATCATGGAGTGAGGAAAGCGGCCCGAACGCACGCTTTCGCGCAGGTGCGTGACGGTGGCCGCGTTGCCGTAAAAGTCTTGGAAGCCCACGAATTGAGGATAGACGATTAAACAGGGAACAGGGAACAGGGAACAGGGAACAGGGAACAGGGAACAGTAGGGCTCTTGTGGGGCTTTTGCTGTGGCTTGTATTGCAGGGGGCAGCGGCAAGAAAGAGCTGACAGCTAGAAGCTAACTGTGCGGGCGGTAGGGGAATCGTTGGCTAGAGGCCGGAGAAGAAGCTGGCGGGCAGGGTGGAGGTGAGGACGATGCGCTCGCCGTGCTGGCTGACTTCGGCGGTTTGGAGGATTTCGCGGAAGGCGCTGTTGGCCTGGGTTTGGCCCAAGGGGAGAGCGAGGCCGCGGGCCAGAGCGAGCAGGGCGGTGAGGTTGGCGGTTTGGCTGGCGGCGACCGAGGCGTTGGGGGCGAAATCTTCAACGCGGAGATGGAGCGAGCCGGCCCAGCGCAGGCTGGCGACGATGGTCGAGTCCGGCTCCAGAGGCAGAGCGAAGCCGTAGATGTGGATGGCGCCGCTTTCGGAGAAAGGCAGTCCAATTTGACCGACGCCCCAGGCTAGCGAGAGCAACGGAACGGCGTGGTAGTAGCGGCGCAGGAGCGAGGAGCCGGCGAAGGGCCAGGCGGCGGTGCTGTGGCGATCGATGATGGAGTGGATCTGCTCGGGCGAGGGGGTATTGGAGATGGCGACCATGTCATAGCCGATCTGCGCAATACGAACGGTGCGGCCCTCGGAGGGGATGCTGTAGATGGCGTGTCCGGCGTAATTTTCACGCGCGGCGGCGTGGGCGCCGAGCCAGGTGTTGAGGCGCGCGCCGGTGATTTTGCCGACCAGAACCATGGAGTAGGCAACCGGCCCGTTGGGGCCGTTGGGATTGGGCATGCGATGCAGCGCGATGGCGGCCTGATCGAGGTCGCGGTCGGGATCGATGCCGATGGCGTCGAGGAATTGCTGGTACTCGGGGACGCGCTGAGGCGGCTTGAGCTGCTTGTGGAAGAGAGCGCGGATGGGGCGGAGATCGACGTAGAGGATGCCGTCTGACTCGGGCAACAGGCGCGCAGCCTCGGGCGGCGCCTTGGAGCGGAGAAAGATGGCCACTGCCAGAAGCAGAAGAACCGCGGCGACGATGAGGAGCGTTCTACGGGTACGTCGGTTCATAAAAGGCTGTAAAGGACCAAGGTAACATTTTCCCCTTGGTCCGTGACGGCGGGAGTGGGGAGTGGGTTTATTGCGGCGAAGTAGAGGGCGCAATTGTGAAAGCTGCCGGCGCTGCGGTTTCCAACTCCACGTTCAGATGAATGCTGCCGCCGGTGACGTTGAGTTTGCGCGTCCAGTAGGCAAAGCCTTTTTTCTTGACCACGATTTGATGGCTGCCAAGCGTAACGGCGATGGTGGAAGGCGTGTTGCCGACGAAGCCGCCGTCGAGTTCGATGTCCGCGCCGGGCGGGGTGGAGTCGATGACAATGTTGGCTTGAGCCACGGCGGCTGCGGGTGCGGCAAGCGGAGCAGGAGAAGCGCCTCCGAATTTTGCCATGTCGAGGTGCATGTCGCCATCGACAAAGGCTGTGATTTCGGTCCCTTGGGGAATCGTGATGTCTTTGCCGTGCATGAAGAGAAAGAGCGGCGCGGCGGGGAAAAAAACGATGGAGGTGGCAACAATCGCTCCAGTCATTGCGCCGGTGTGGCCACCGCCTTTGGAATCTTTGACGGCGCGGAGCGCGGCTTTTTCCTGATCGCCAAGGCGTACATAACTAATGCTGACATTTAGCTTTCCCGCTCGCCCCATGCTTTTTTTATGGTCGGCTTCCGTCACGCTAGCGATCGCGGTAGCACCTTTGGGCAGAACCGCAACGCCGTCCACGGAGATTTCTTCGACGACTTCAAAAGGCACCTCTTGGCCGACTTTTGCGTCCGCCGACGAGATGGTTTGACTTAGGCGGAGCCTAACAGGCGTTCCGTCGAGCAGCGTATGCGGTGGCGGCGGAGCAGTGGGAGATGCGGTGGCCGGTTGCGAATCTTTTGCCGGAGCGGATGTTTGTTGCGCGAAGAGCAGCGGACAGAGGGCGAGAAAGAGGAGGGCGAAGAAGCTTTTACGCATGGAGAGTCTCCTGGAAATTTAGAAAGCGGAAGAAGCTGGCCTGGGGAGGGTAACCAAATCATCTACCTGGGGGGTGGGATGCGCAAGGGATTTTCCCCATGCGCGTAGAGTGCTTTTGTTGGAGCGGCAGCGATGTGGAGTTTGATTGCAGATGGGGCGGGTCCAAAATAGCGAAGAGCAACCTCAGATCCTTCGACTTGGTCCGCATGCGGCGGACTGCGCTCAGGAGGACAGATCGAGGTTATTCGATCAGTTGCTTGAAAGCTATATGACGATGCGCGGCTAGGGGGCGGTGACGTAGACCAGGTCACCAGCTTTGAAGCCGGAGCCGGAGATGGGCATGCAGACGGCGGAAACTTCATCGAGATCGGCGGCCGAGGTTTCGTCAGAGCGGCTGGGTGCGGGCTGCGCCGGTACAAGAGCGGCGCAGGCGAGTAAAAGAACGAAGATCGCGGCAAGTCTGTTTCTGTTCATCGCATGGCTTTGAGGGGCAGCTAGAAAAAGCGTAGCGGGGCGGGAAGAGGAGGGCGCGGGAGCGGGAAAAGGCGGGAGGCGGGTCGATTTGGGGCGAAGGTTTGGGCGAAGGATCAAAATGGGAAACGGGGCGTGGCGGGTTGGAAGGCTGTGGCGTATATGTCTTTTTGCGGGGTGTGGCGAGGCCGTTTTGGCTTCCGTTTTTCCCCCGTTTGCCCGGCGAGCGGCGGTGTGGTACCTTAAATTCTGTGCCGTGGTAGGCGGAAAAGATCCGTGTGTCCGCGTACTTTTTGGCGCTCCGGAAGGCTTCTGAATGGCGAGCGGTTGAAAGCAGGCCGCCGAAGAGCTGGCGTAGCTCAGCTGGTAGAGCATCTGATTTGTAATCAGAGGGTCGGGGGTTCAAATCCCTTCGCCAGCTCCAATTGAAAGGAAGCCGGAAGGTGGCTGAAAACGGCAAAGTTTTAGCCGGCGGAAGCGAAGTTGCTTTTGGCCGGGTTTGTTCTCCGCGGCAACCCATGCGAGGCTGATGCAGCGCAAGTTCCGGAGGCTATCCGGATGGCGTAGCATGGTTTAAAATTGGTTGTAGGGGAATAGACGAAGGGCTTGGTTTTTGCGTTGGCGGCGAAGAGGTCGCGGGCGTGGGAGCTCAAGCGAAAATGGGCACAGGTGGCCGAGCGGTTAATGGCAGCAGACTGTAAATCTGCCGCTCCTTGCGAGCTACGGAGGTTCGAATCCTCCCCTGTGCACCAGAAAAGTTGGCAGTGAACAGTTCACAGTGGGTAGCTGAAAGTTTGGCTACGAGCTGACGAGTGAGATTGGATTGCGCGAGAGATCGCGACGGGAGATGGGAGCCGGCTTGGAGAAGGGTAAGCAGAACCGCTCCGGGACGGAAATCGACCGCAGATTTTGGGCGGCTATGGCGATGTACGCAGTGCTGGCCGCGCTGGCTTGGCTGACGATGGGAGCGGACAAGACGCTCGTTTTCGGCCGCGAAGTAGAGTTAAGGCTGGTACCGCTGATCGTGATCGGCGGGCTGGCAGTAAGAATGGTTTTAGCCCGGCAGGCGGAGAAGATCCGGCGGTCGGGGGAGAAGGAGTAGCCGCTAGCTTCTAGCTGCTAGCCTCTAGCTTAAGGTTGCGGAATAGGGCCGGGTTTGGCTCGAAGCGACAAGAACAAGCTAGGAGCTAGAGACTGAAAGCTAAGGGCTGTTTTAGGAGTTTAAAGGCTGATGTAGCTCAGTTGGTAGAGCACTCCCTTGGTAAGGGAGAGGTCACCAGTTCAAACCTGGTCATCAGCTCCAGAGATGCAGTGAACAGTGAACAGTGAACAGTGAACAGTTTTGAGATGGCTGCTTGGACGCATGAGAGCCAGCTTCAGCACGAAGGGAACTGTCCACTGTCAACTGATAACTGACCACTGTTTTTGAGGGCGGGAGTAACTCAGTGGTAGAGTCACAGCCTTCCAAGCTGTTGGTCGCGGGTTCGAATCCCGTCTCCCGCTCCAGAGTTGAGCTACTAGCAGGTTTGGTTGCGGGGTTAGCTTAAGAGGTTTGTAGCGGCAAGACCGGGCTAGGAACTGGCGGCTAGAGGCTGCAAGTGGGGTTGCAAAGAATGTTTGAACAGGCGACGATTGCGGTTAAGAACGAGCTGGGGTACGGCAAGTTACGTGCGCTGATCGACGCAGCCTTTGAAACTCGCGAGGTGGAAGGGTTTCTGCGGCGAGTGGTCAAGGGCAAGCTGAGCGTCCGGGATTACGAGAGCGTGGTTGGCCGTGGCTTGCTGGGCAGGGATGCGTCGGAGATTTACGCGGGGCTGCCGGTTTCAGACCAAGCGATGATTCGCGAGCGGTATTTGCGGCTGGTTGAAGAAGTGCCGGCGAGGTTAAGACAGCGGTACTTTAAGGCGTACGTGAGCTATTAGCAAGAACAGCTACTAGCCGCTAGCTACTAGCTTTTAGCCTGGCAGAGATAGGGCGGGCGAAAGAGAGTGGCGGCGGAGAAGCGGCAAAGTTTGGCAGTGAGAGTTTGAAGCTGAAAGCTAATAGCTAGAAGCTGATTTTTGGGGCTGGAGCCCG
>Ga0182014_10004667_pt1 | contig 15607 bp, 14 predicted proteins | sample 612S2DmetaG_FD_120489 | JGI IMG/M metagenome (GOLD analysis project Ga0182014, IMG submission 120489) | Permafrost microbial communities from Stordalen Mire, Sweden - 612S2D metaG | ecosystem: Environmental > Terrestrial > Soil > Wetlands > Permafrost | place: Sweden: Stordalen | collected... | reverse complement strand
CGGCCACTTTGCATTGCAAAGTGAACTACCCGACGCCGACGATCTCGTGCCGTTCGGCACAATTCAGGTAACGCGTCGTCTCGCCATCTGAGAAAGACTGACTTCTGCCACGGGCTGCTAGCGCGTGCTCGTTATCTTTCTGATCGACGTTCTCAGGCTTGGAGAGCCTCTGCCGCCAGAACTCCAAGTCCCCCGAGAACCGGCGGTATTGCCACACGGAAGCAAATAGTTTGCGGATCACGACCGACCACGCGACCCTTGATCCAACCACATATCTGAGGGCATTGTTCTTCGCGTCGAAGGGCACTTTCTTGCGCTGCTCTTCGAAGAAAGCGGAGACATCGGCATTCGTGGTTGTCTTCAGCAGATCGGCCGGGCTGCGAGATGGCAGGCTCTCACCGCGCCTCCGTATGCGGGCTTGGTCTTCGATTTCCAGTGGGGGGTAAACCTGTTCGCAGGTTAAGTACTCTGCGCCGCTTCCCGGATCCCTCGCGACCTGGAGTCTAATACAGAGGATGTCGAGGTCATACTTCCCCAAGAGCCATTCCGCAGTTGTCAGCACCTCGTACTCGAAGGCATCTGCAACAAGAACGATGCGCTGGGCGCCATTAATCCTGGCGCCATCGTCGAGGGATTGTTGTAGTTCCTGATAGCGGTTCTCAGGTAGTAACTCACGGAATTGGTCCGGCTGCCATTTCGCAATCATCGCCGCGTAGGATATTCCCTGGAGCAGATGTAGCTTATTGCTTCCACGCTTGAGTTCGATGACGATGATGGTTCCATCCTCGTCGAGCGCAAGCAGGTCGATTCGGTCTCCGACCATATCGCCCGCAGGTTTGACTTCTGTGCCCAGGAGAACGGCGTTACCCAGGCCAATCTCGTCGAAGAAAACTTTTGAATTTCGTTCGATCAGGTCCTGCAAGTCAGTTCTTTCCCTAAGCCCGGCTTCTATGAGCGTTTGGGAAAGAGTGGGTTCCAAGGCCCGATTTTCGCGGTCAATTTTGAGCATTGGCGTATAGTGATAATAGCATCTTAATTGTCGCCTATCGGATGATCTTGTGTGTCAAGGGCGGCGAGCGACTGGGCCATTATGGCGGGCCACCTTTCGCCTTCCCTTTCCCTCTGATTCGATCCTCTTAGAACGGTCCTGACGCCATAGACACAAAAGCGAACTTCGAGTTCGAGCGAGTGATCAAGATTCGCCGAAAGGGGGAGCGGGTTTGACGCTTGCCGCATATGGTAGTATATTTATGACATATGCCACGGGCGGACGAGGCTCAGCGCGTCATTCGTCTGAACCTTGCGTTCGAGTGGCTCCAGCTTGGACTGTCTCCACCGGAGGTGGTCCGGCGGTTGGCGGCAGCCACAAGGATTTCCCCAAGGCAGGCATACCGGTATGTCGAAGAGGCGCAGCAACTCGCGGCGCCGGTAGGGGCGGTGGATACCAAGGTCGTCTTTACGGTCAAGTTGCCCCGGTCGCTGGTGGAACGGCTACACCAGTACGCCGAGTCGACGGGCCAAACGCTGGGCAACATTGTCAGCCAGGCCCTGTGGATATTTTTCCGGCGAGGGGGTCGTGGCTGAGCGCCGGCTGCCAGCCTATCGAGTGCAGTTGGAATATCGTCCTGATCGCTTGCAGCTGGACAAGCTTCGGCAAGCCTACCAGTTACTCGTACCCCAACGGCGGCGCGAGGTTCCCCACAATTGCCCAGAGATGAACCATGAAACCGATTGCGATCTACGCTCGTGTGTCGACGGACCGCCAGAAGGAGCAAGAGACCATCGCCAGTCAAACGGCGGCACTGTTGGAGCATGCGGCCAGCCAAAACTGGACCGTCCCCAGCGAGTGGCGGTTTCTCGACGAAGGCTATAGCGGGGCCAGTTTGGTGCGACCGGGGTTGGATGGCCTCCGCGACCGCCTGGCCGAGGGCCAGATCGACACGGTGTTGGTGTTGTCACCAGACCGCTTGAGCCGCAAGTATGCCTATCAGATTCTGCTGGCGGAAGAATTCCATCGGCACGGCGCCGAGGTCGTTTTCGTGAAATCGCCGCCGGCGGCGACGCCCGAAGAGCGGCTGCTGACCCAGGTGCAGGGAATGATCGCCGAGTACGAGCGGGCCCAGATCATCGAACGAACACGGCGCGGGAAGCGGCATCGGGCCCGGCAAGGTTCGGTGAACGTATTGTCGGGCGCGCCGTACGGGTATCGCTACGTGAAGAAGAGCGACATCGGCAACGCTTACTTTGAGGTGATCGAGACCGAGGCGGCCGTGGTGCGCATGGTCTACCAGATGTATACGGTGCGGCATCTCAGTATTCACGCCATTACCCGCTCGTTGAACGACCAGGGGATCGCCACTCGCAGGGGGAAGTCGCGATGGAAGCACAGCGCGGTGTGGGGAATCCTGCGCAATCCTGCCTATGTGGGCAGGGCATGTTTTGGCAAGACCGAGTGCCGGCCACGCCGGCGCATGACGCGCCCGGGGCGTCAGAGAGGCGGCTACGCCAATCCTTCCGGTGTTCACCAGCCACGGCCACGACAGGATTGGATCGAGATTCCCGTTCCAGCGCTCATTGACGAGACAGTCTTCGCGATAGCGCAAGAACGGCTTGAGACCAACAAGCAGTTCTCCCAACGGCGAACCATCACGCCCACCTTGTTGCAGAGCCTGTTGGTCTGCCAGCGCTGCGGATACAGTCTATGCCGCACCTCGTCGAGTTCCAAACAAGGTAGGCGCTTTTACTACCGCTGCATCGGCAAGGATGCCTTTCGGCAGTTGAAACACGCGATCTGCGACAGCCCGACGATTCGCCAAGACTATCTGGATGGCGTGGTCTGGGACGAAGTGATTCGCCTGTTGGAGGACCCAGCCCTTCTGCAAGCTGAGATCACGCGACGCCTGGAAGCGGCCAAACAGGCCGATCCGACGCAACAGCGTCTCCAGCATCTGCTCCGGGAGCAAGCCCGTCTGGCCCAGAGCATCGAGCGACTGCTGACTGCTTACCAAGACAGCCTGCTGTCACTGGATGAACTGAGAAGGCGGATTGAGCCACTCCGCAAGCAACATGGAGCCGCGCAGGCGGAATTAGAGGCGCTGGAAATCGCGGCGGCGGACCAACAACGATATCTCCGTCTGGTTGAAAGCTTAGCTCCTTTTCAAGCGCGGTTGCGGACCCGGGCCGAATCGATGGATATTGGGGAGCGGCAGAGGATTGTCCGTCTCTTGGTCAAGGAAGTCATTGTCGGGTCAGAGTCGATCACTATAAGACACTGCCTCCCTATTGCACCCGCTCCCGTTGCGCCGCCAGCGTCTCCGGCCCCTGCCTGTGGGCCATCCGGCGGAAATTCGCTTTTGTGTACAGGGGGTCCTCGCCGTCAAGGGTTCGCTTCGCCGCGCCCAACAACGGCGCGCCCTTGACTCCTCCGGGCCGTTCTAAGCAAAGCATTTCGTCAAGAGGGAAAGGGCACACAGCGGACATGGGCCAGTTCGCCGCCATTTTGGCCCAGTTTTTCGCCGCCATCGACAATCTTGTTGTCAAAACGAGAGCAAACCCCGTGCTCCGAGCCGCCTCCGCTGCTGCTGTCCACAGCGGGACTGGGTTCGGCAAGCGGGCCTTGTGCCCGTCTCTCCAACGCTCAAAACGCCGGCAGACCTTCCGCATGCCGACTGGAATCTCAACCGTTCTTTGACGCCCATCATCGGTCCTCCGCGCCCCTGCCGGCTACAAGACCTAACTTACCAATCACCGGCAACGCTAGTCACGCAGCCATGCCGGAGTTCACGCCGCAATCGGCCGGGCCTCCATGCGCCGTATTCTGAAGCAGAGTGCGTTCCCAGAGGAATCACGCCCAGCAGGTACCCTACGCAGCCTCACCGAAAAGGACAGGTCCAGTGACACAGCGCCATCGGCTTCATAACGCCCGGAACACGCTGGTACGCCAAGACTCCATGAGGAGTTCTGCCGAGGGTAGCAGGCTAATTCGCATAGCACCCTGCCTCGCCCCTGGGGGGACACCTGGGATCCGGCCACAGAGGCACACCAAGAATCCGGCACGGAAACACCTTAAAATGACCACCTCCCCGCAGCCGAGTTGGGCTGTGGCGACACCGCCTCGAGGCGCTGTGACCATTCTGGCGCTAAGTCGTTAAATCCAGGGGCTTTGGGACAGATTCCCCAAGGCCCTTCGGCCGCCTCAAGGCCGCTGACTTGCGGACTGAAAGGGCCGCAGCGTGCCTAAATTGAGCACTCCTGGTTGGTCGAATGTTTGATGTCCCCAATTGACCCGTTTTTAGGCGTCCCACGCCTTCTGGCTCATGCCCTGAGCTACCCAGTGGCTTAGAATTATCCTAGCCTGTCACCCATATCGCAATGGCGAGAAGGCGAATCAACATCTACTGCTCCCCACACTGTTTAGGAGATAGCGTTTATGCGAGCTTTACTCCACATGATCGAGACCCAAGATGACTTGAGGCGCGCGGTTGCCGTGTGCGCCGCGCAGCAAATGACAATAGTGCACCGTAGGTGCCACCAAGAGCTTGACGAGAATATCATCAGACAGGGCTGGTTCATGAGGAACGGCTTCTGGATCCTGGGGTTGGGCGCGACGTTTGGCGATCACTGGCAGATCACGGGCAGCCCCGATCCACAAGGCAAGCCGTTCACGGGGCTGTGCATTCACTTCGCGGGAACTTGTTGGGATATGCCGCGTGAGGTGCAGGAGTCGCTAGTTCGGAAAGGCGGCGGGCGGGTCGTCGATGCGCAGGAAGAGGCGAACGTGATCGTCGTCACACCCAGACAGCAGGCGTGCCTGAGCGCTCCGGCAGCCGCGATCATCGTCCCCGAAAGGTGCTTCCCGCGCGTTTTGTCCGCGGCGCGTATACTTGTACCAGAGTGGCCATCCAATCACGAAGCGGCTAGCATTTGGGCGCTCATCTCATCCAACGAATGGCTCTCGATTCAGCAGGGTGTCAGCCTCGCCGGAGCCCTCGGTGGGGAGATCGATGCCCTTCTTGAAGGGGTTGATGTAAACGAGGACGGGGAGCTTTTCCGGGGTCCGCATTTCCCCGTGACCGGCTATGCCGAGCCCTTTCTGAATGTGGCGCTACTCGGTCTGTTGTCAGTCGCTCCGAAAGGAACTCGTGCGGCGTCGCGCAGGGCATCTGTTCGTAAGCTCGCGATGAAAGTCGCGGGAATTCCAATTCTCAAAGGGTTTGAGCTGCTTGAGGAACTGCAACTCACCCTGAGCGAGGACACCAACGCCAAAGATCTCACTACTTTCGGACCTTTACCAGCACTGCGTCGCTTGTCCATCGCACGCATGGATTGGTGCTACATCAGTTACTTCGTCGGCCGTCCCGGCGCTAGCCTCGGTTCGCTCACCGGACTTGAGGCGCCAGTTCTTGAGCACCTATCGATTCGAGCGCTTGACTTGCGCGACGTCGATGCGCTCGGCAGATCCCCTCGCCTACAGTCGGTCAATCTGGAACGCAACAGCGAACTCAAGTCTATCGAAGGCCTTGCCCCCGCGGCACCGTCGCTTCGTGGCCTCGTTCTCGATGACTGCCACGAGATCGAGTCGATCGCACCGCTCGAGAGTGCGACGCAGTTGCAGCGAGTCCATTTGAAAAACTGCCGCTCTCTCGTCTCCCTGGAGCCGCTATCCGGATGTAAGACGATCGTCAAACTAGACCTGGAAGGCTGCGGCCGGCTCATTTCGCTTGAAGGCGTGGGCGGCCTCGTGCTAGGTGGGACCGAGTTTTCCCTGTCGCGCTGCAATAGTCTGACGTCGCTGACCGGACTGCCAACCCTCGGTCCTAGCATTACCACGCTCAACCTTGAGGGTGCCAGGTCGCTTCGCAACCTGACAGGTATATTGTCCACCCGAGACATCACGGCACGCACGGCGACAGTCTCCTCGGTAATGGACGTGACTCCGCTCAGCCCCTTGGCGAACCTACAAGAGATCCGCCTCGCCTCTTGCTCGGAACTCAGGTCGCTAGAAGGGCTACCGGCGACTTTGACCCGGATCGGGGGCGAGAGGCGCAAAACCATCGACCTCAAGGGGTGTGGACAAATCGAGAGCCTAGCCCCACTCGCCGGGACCGGCGTTGTCACAACTGCAACCAGAATCGACTTGGATGGATGCTTTGGACTCAGCACGCTCGCGGGGCTCGAAGCACTACGCGCGCTCAAAACCGTTTATCTGCCGCCCACGATCACCGATGCATCCGCACTCGCGCACCGCCGTCGCAGCATCACTATCAAGGTGTCACTGGAGGGGATAGAGACCTTTCCCGCAGGCTTGGCAAGGGCGCTTGCAGAGGTTCCAAAGCTGGAGCTATCGCTGTGTAGTTCTGATCTTCAGGACTGCTCCAGTTTAGCCGAGATCACTTCCCTCCTGGAACTCGACTTGCTCAAGTGTCCGAACGTGAAAGACATAGCATGGGTCGTGGGGATCCCCTTGCTCAAGCGCCTACGACTTGCCGCAGCCAGCCCTGCCGCGCAACAAGCCAAAGATGCCTACTTTGACCGGACGACGGAGATCCGCCAGATGACACAGGGGCGTTGCACCTGCGCTATCTATGGACTGCAGCAGGCGAGATACACGACAACGAAGATCCGTGAACTGCAACAGGCGATTTGTGCCAGAGAGAACCTCCCGCTGCCGCCTCACCTTGCAGGCCTCCCGGAGGGGGAGTTGGTGACGGAAGCGACAAACGCGGGCGCACTTTCGACCAAACACCCGAAGACCGGCAGATGCCCCCTACCCGGCTTCAATGACCGCCGTGAAGCGAAGGGGATGGTCGCATGAACACCTACGGCGCTTCGCTCGACACCAGGAGCCTGGAAGAGTTTCTGGAGTTCTTCTTCGAGTCGAACCTCGCTAACGAAATCGCGGCTGGCGCGCGGCCGACGCCCATCTGCATATGGGGCATGCATGGAATCGGCAAGACGGAGTCGGTAATTAACTTTGCGCGTGAAAGAGGCTGGAAGTCCGCGTACTGCGCGCCCGCACAGTTCGAAGAGATGGGCGATCTCCATGGGCTGCCGGTAAAGATGAATCCCGATCCGACAAAGATCGGTGACCAGTACACCGCCTATCTGCCGCCGGAGTGGGTTCCTCGCGGCGAGGGGCCGGGCATCCTGCTCATCGACGACCTGAACCGCGCGGATCAACGGATTCTGCGCGGGCTGATGCAGTTGCTCCAGAACTTCGAGATGTTCTCGTGGAGAATGCCGCCCAAATGGCAAATCGTATGTACCGCGAACCCGGAGGATGGCGATTACTCGGTGACGCCGATGGATGACGCGATGCTGACACGTTTGATGCACGTAACGCTAGCCTTCGACGTCCGGGCGTGGGCGGCATGGGCAACCCGGGCGGGCGTCGATCCGCGCGGGATCGACTTCGTATTGACCTACCCGGAGGTGGTTACTGGCAAGCGGACGACTCCCCGCTCGCTGGTTCAGGTGTTTTCGCAGCTCACTGGCATTTCCGACCTGAAGCGCGACCTCAAACTCGTGGCGACGATCGCCCGCGGTGGACTGGACGAATCCACGGTGAGAGCCTTTCTTGCCTACATCAATAATGAGCTCGAACATTTGGTCAATGCCGAAGAGATCCTTGAGTCGAAATCGTTCAAAGAAGTCAGCGGACGGATCGCCGCAGCCGGCAGGGGCAAAGGCGGCACGATGCGACTCGACCGACTTTCAGCGATCTGTACCCGCCTGCTGCTGGCAATCGCGGGGGATCGGTGTGAGATGCCCACAGAACTCCAGAGGAACAACGTCGTTGCGTTCCTGACCATGAATGAGCTTCCCGCCGATTTGCGTTTCAGCATGCACCGCGACATCGTTGCCTTGCCGGGCGACAGGCCGTCGTTGGTACAGGACCCAGTCCTCGCTCGGATGGTGCTCAAGACGGTATAGCAACATGGCCAAGACCGACCACCAAGGAACGTCGTCCGGATCCCAACCCTCGGACTCCGTATTGCCGAACGCCACTGCGAAGCCGGGGCCTCTCAAACCGGGTGACAAAGCCGAAGTCACAGCCATTCAGCAGCGAACAAACAATGCTGACGCCGATGTCGGTTTAGTGACTCGCGCGGCAGCGTCACTTTCGAGGGCCGCTGTTGAGTTGCTTAGGCGGGAACCGTTCTTTGGCCACATCCTCGGTGGTATCCCACGCCATTTTACGGAGAAGATTACGACGATGGCCGTTGGCTTACGCGGTGACGCCGTTCAACTCCTCATTAATCCGCGATTTATTCTTGAAGAGTTGATCCGCCGCGAGGACAGGGTTGCAGTGCTGAAGCACGAAGTGCTGCATATCGTCTTCAAGCATCTGTTTCGCACGACTGACAGGCGGCAATGCACACGCATCTGGAACATCGCCGCGGATCTCGTCGTTAATCAGTACGTCCCGCCATTCCAGCTTCCCGATGGGGCGATCCTTCTGTCGTCCTTTCCAGACGCGCATTTCTCGAGCAATGAGGCCGTTGAGGTATACTACGACGCCCTCATCAGACTGCAGGAGAATGGTAAACGACGCTTCGGTGCCTCACCGCTCGGTTCTGCCGCACTCGACTCGATGCTGTCGGGCAATCTGCCGAGTGACCACTCCTACTGGGCAACCGGAAACGCCAGTGAGCTCGACATGGAACCAACGGGCGCCGCTGTGCCGAGTTTCGTCCGGGAGTTGCTCTCGGAGGCGATCGACGACCAGATCCTTCGAGCGCATGCCCGCACGATCGCGGGTCGCGGCACGGTGCCCGAGTGGATGGAGAGGGTCGTGGGCGAATTGACGGAGCGACGCAAGCCGCGGGTCAATTGGCAGCGCACTCTTCGGCTGTTTGCCTCCTCCGGTCAGCGGACGAGGATGATCATCACGTCTCGTCGCGAGAGCAAACGGTTCGAGAGTATCGCGGGGGCAGGGAGAGTCGCTGGCCTGATGGTTAAGCGCTACCAGCGCATCGCCGTCATTATCGACACCTCGGGCTCGGTGGGCCAGGTGCAATTGCAAATGTTCTTTGCGGAAATCCGCGGGATCTCCCGGCAGGGCGCCGAGATCGTTGTCGTCGAGTGTGACTCGGAAGTAAGGAGGTCCTACCCCTACAAAGGAAGGACCCCCGAGATTGTCCGAGGGGGTGGAGGGACCTCATTTGAACCTGCACTGCGGTGGCTTCGCGAGCAGCGCGAACAGCGTTTTGACGCATGTGTCTACCTTACTGATGGCGAGGGCAGCGCACCCGAAACGAAGCCTCCGTGCCCGCTTCTTTGGGTGATTGTCGATGGAACCGGCGGCGACCACCTTCGGTTCGGTCGGCAAATGCTGTTGGAGGGATGCTAGGATGCCGGGACAACTTGCGCCAACTGCAATCGCGGGCCATTGCCCCGCTGGCGTACGCAAAACCAGAAACTGCGATTCGATCGCACCTTCGCCGCAATCTGCTGTTCAAGAAATAGTCAGAATCGTGGGGCCGTCCCAAGGAGGGCGCCACCACGTTGGCAGCCGTCGATCATCCTGTCGAGTTCCGTCGCTTCATCGAGGGTAAGTGGGAAGTTCGTACCGATCGCAAGTGGGCGGTCTTGAAAGAACGAATTCCCCGCGAGCACAGAGTTACTCTTTATTGCGCTTCGAGGAATCCGTTCGGCCAGGATTTGTATTATCCTCAAGCCGACCTGCCTCGAAGGTTTCGGACCTGAATCGGGACTTATCCACAATGCCTTCTCCCAGGCCGGTTCGGTCATGAAGTCTGGCTCGGTTTCAACCTCAGCGGTACCGACAAGCGCAGCTATCGGGGAAGACACCCAAATGTATACGCGGTCGTCAATGTGGATATTTGGCGCGCGGCTTGCCTGTGTGTGCCAAACCATCCGGTTATCGTGCTTGTGGACCTGACTGATAGCCTCGACAATGCGGTATCGCTTGGGGCTACTCTGAAAAATCCAGTGTCTCATACAGCACGCATGGTAACACCCAGCCTTTCACGCCATGCAGGCGTCGGCGTGATGCGACTCGATGATTATCCATACCTCGATGGCCGGAGGCTCCACAATGACGGACTACAGGCGCTTCCGCCAGTGGTGACTACCTCTCCTGGTGGGGATGGGAGCGTCGCCGCTATTCTAGGTAGCCTCTTAATGGCGTCGACCGGCTAATCTGGTCCCGAGCTGTTGATTCGATAGCAGCGCGCCTACCGCCGCCAGTCTTGGGCTCACCCGCAGCGTATGCCGTCATCTTGCTCAATGAATCATGGCCCTCATCTTTATCCCGTGTACAGCGCCACAACCGGCAACCTTCGCACCAGATATCGCTGTGATCGAGGTGGTGTTTCCGGTTGTGACTGTTCCAGCAGGAGAACAACCCGCATTTGCTGCAATGAAAATACCCTCGCGCACGACAATATGGACAGCCATCGTAGCGGTCGCCGAGCTCGATTCTCGCGCTCAAATCCAGCGGTTTATAAGATGCGTATTGGTTCTCCGGTCCTGCGCCGCGCCTCAAAACGGCCAGGCTCACGTCACGCACCCGATTCCGGGGCGGTGAGTCGTCCTGGCGCGCAGGTACATTCGCGAGAGCGGGTGGGGACCCGATTGGAATCGCCCGAACGATTTCAAGCACCTCGCGCCCTTGCCGCCGAACCACCATCAGAAAAGGTCGGCCGGTCTGGCCACAGACAGCGGGCAGCGCCAGTTCGTCAGCCGACAACAGCCTGCCGCCGTCTGCCGGTCCTCTGTCGGAACGTTCCGTGAACGAGCCATTATTCGTGGATTTCATGAGGTACCTCCTGTTGTGCACCCGGATCCCTGTTAATCCCAATGGGAGGACACCGCAACGCGCGTGCCGTTCCGGCGCCGGAGGCCAGAGTCGGGGCGATCGCCCAAGAGACGCCAAAAACACCGGTTCGGTATTCCGCTCCCGATGTCTTCAACTCGCTTGCTGGGGCGATTTGATCACGAATATAGTTGCAGCCACAGTCCGCGAGTGCATCGTGGACCCCGCGGCGAACATCGCTGGGTGCTCGGGACTGGCCACGCTCTATGCCAGTTACTTCGATTTGTCGAGCACAACATTGAACGCGGTGACCCGCCCGCGTTCCATGACGGGGAACTTGGCTTTGATGTAGAGCCACTGGCCACCGAAGTATAACCTTTGTCCGACACAGTAGCCCATTCCTGTTGCAACATCGACCGTTATAGTCATGTGTACACCGTCTCGTTTGGAAGTCGCTATTTCTTTACGACAACTTTCTTGCCGCCAGGATTTGCTGAACTGCGATCACCGCGACTCGGTGAAGTTGATCAGCCCGGTGCTGATTCGCGTTGATCAATCAACAATATGATTTGCATCGGTCCCCGCGCCTAAACGGCAGTCTCTTTTGGAGCCAGTCAATTCGATTCTAAGCCAGCGGGTGGCTCAGGACATGAGCCAGGGAGCGGATTCCTATGCGGAACTTTGCTGATACCGTTTCGCGGCAGCTTGGAGTTGTTCTGCCACACGGCTGCGGAGGTCGTCGGGCGCAAGGACCTCGACGTTGGCGCCGTAACGAAGGATGTCCATCGTCAGTTCGTAGTCCTCGGAATAAGGCACGGATAGCACCAGATGACCCGACGAGTCGATGCGCTGAGTCTGCCTGGCATGCCAGATCTCGCTGGAAATCCAGGGCGTGATGTGAGGAGCGAACCGCAAAACTGCTGTGTGTTGGGCTGAACCGGTGAAAATTCCGTAACCACTGCCGAGGTTCGCATCGAGCGCTTCATCCGCGATCTCGTCTGCCGGAGTATCGCAGAGTTCCGCGTCCCTGATCGCGTCCATGGCGAAGCTGCGAAGCTCGTTGCGCAGGTGACACCAGGAATCCAGGTACCAGTTCCCCCGGTAGTACACCATGCGCTGTGGTGAGACCTCACGAATGGTTTCTTCGTTGCGGAAGCGATTCCAATGCCTCAACTCCAAGCGGCGGCGAGACAAAGTCGCAATGCTGACTAACTGGAAGCACTTCGGATCTACCGGACGGGAAGCCATGTGCAGGATGAGAATCCGACGCCGAATCTGGCCAGGTTCAAAATGCTTCGTACCGAGCAACAGTTGAAGTCGCGCCTGAAGGGGGCCGAGATCCATTTCGAGCAGGCCAGGCTGGAGTTGGATGAGAAGATCCTGCATGAGCAGCAGGGCGTGGATCTCTCCGGCGCTGTACATTGGGCCCGGGATACTGGCGGCCCCGGTCCCGGAGCGCAGGTCTTCGCAGTAATATCCGCCCCGTTCCCGGTTCCACTCGATATTGACTTGAAAGCGGCTTCGGAGAAATTCCAGGTCGCGTTTAAAGGTCGCGAGCGAAACCTCCAACTCTCCCAGGAATTCCTGCCGCGGGATGATCTTTTTAACCTGCAACATCTGCTGAATTCGCAGTACGCGTTCGGTTTGGCTCATCGAAGCCCACATTATAGCCCGCTGCCTCGATTGCCATACGGCCTAGGGGCAGGTGGTGCTGACATGTCGCCATCCGCCGAGGTCGAACTCTCTCAGCTTCAACCTTCTGCGGCTTCACAAGCTTGGCCACTCCGGAATGAATCGTCCACCGGCCCGTCGCCGACCGGCGTCTTTCAGCCAAGGCGCTGGTGCGGCCGTGGCGGTGGGGCGTCCTGCTCAAAGTAACGACGGTGCCGGTCTCCCGATGGGATCACTTATCCTGTTCGAGCGGCACCGCGGCCCAGCGCTGCCTGTGCAACTTCTGCACGGGCGACGCGGAGACGAAATGATGCTGTCTATGCGATCTAGCCACAAAGAATGTCCTTGTATTCTCAACGCCAAGTGCGTTTTTCGTCAAAAACGCGGAAATGGCCTACTTTCCACGGCCGGGCTGATCAACGGTAGATTTGGTTCTGGCGACCGTCTCCACGTCGCTGCCTGGAAGACCAAAAAGCGTGTCATCAGAACCGAGGAGAACGAAGACGAAAAGACCATTATCCGTGAGCGTGAGCAGTTCGTCCACGAACTGGCCCTTGCGTTTGCGAATGGAGAAACGGCGCTGATCGAATGAAGAATGCTCATGAGCGTTTTGGTTTTGCGGAGTTTGAAAAGAAGCTGAGGGACACTGCAACTCGCATCCGGATTACTGCCGACTGTTTCATCGGTGAAAGGCCTGAGAACGCTGGCCATTCAGACGGGCACCTGCTTTCGGCGTTTGGCACTGATGTTGAGGTCGCGGCTCTCTGGGCGGCGATCCTCGCAGAGGAGCCGATCAGAGTCGGCGGCCAGGATCTGAAACCATATATGGTCCAGTTTGGCGAACGCCCCGCAGTGTACCGTGGGACGTTGACGGTACCCGGTCGGCGGCGCCCAGTAAGACATCTGGTGGTGGCCTCCACGCAGCTCCGTGCTGAAGGTGACCAGGCCCGCATCATTGTCAAAAGCGATTCTCCCGATCTGATTTTGCGTTCCGTTGCTAACCTCCACGGCTTGCCACTGCTTTCGGACTGGAGCGAGTGGTTCCGTATTCGGCTCCAAAAAGCTGGTCGTGTCCGGCCACTTTCCGGCCTGAATTGTGTCCCAGTAGCAATCCGGGGCACAAAGAGTGAATTTCTCGAATGGATCGGAGCCGGCCTCAAGAACGGCGAGATCCGAATCCCTCAACCGTAGACCGCTCAGGCAATGCCGTAGGTCTACTTCTTTCCTTTGGAGTCCGACCTATGGCAATCGCAACGCTCGAGGAGTACCTGAGAGAGTTCTCAGTCGAAATTGGAGACCGGATCTTAACCAGCTTTCCCGCTCTGCACGCCCCCGGCGACGCTGTATCGCCAATTCTGGGGAGACTTCTTCGAAAGCCATTTGCTGCCCAATCGGTCGCGATTTGCGGCGCGGCGAAAAGGCTGCAACACGCCAATTCAGTTGCGGTGATCGCCGAAATGGGCACTGGCAAGACGCTGATGGCCATGGCGATCGCGGACGTAGTGGCAGCGGGACGTCCGTACGCCTGTCTCTTTGTCGTGCCGCCGCAACTACTTCAAAAGACTGCTCGGGAAATTCTACAGACGATCCCCGGCGCCAGGACGTATGTAATCGACAGCTTGCGGTCGGCGCGCCCGGGTCAGTCTGGCCCGCAGGGAGTCAACGAACTGCGGCTTCGGAATGGCCGCATTGTCCGGGACGGTGTTCACACCACGCTCACCGACATGAGGTTGCGGGGCAAACACAAGTCCGCATGGGACCGATGGGTTGCTGAGCACGGACCAGGACCACATTTCGTAATTTGTGGCCGTGATAGGGCGAAGCTGGGACATTTCTGGAGGCATAGCTACCAGATCGCTCGATGCGGGAATTACAACGGAGCAGTAGTCAATCCGGACAGCGGACGGCCCATTGTTTTCGACAACGAACGCCTGTTGCGCGATGACTTCGGCAAGCAAGAGCGGTTCGCCGAAACTCTGGAGGCGGTGGCGCTGTGTGGCGGCGATAAGACCAAGCCTCGGAAAGCCATCTACAGTCCCCTTTGGCAGGCCGACGGCGCCAGAATCCGCCGTTACGCACCGATAGAATTCATAGGACGTTTCCTTCCGCACTTTTTTAAGTTTGGCATAGCCGATGAAGTGCACGAGGCAAAAGCCGCCGACACCGCGCAGGGAAACGCGCTCGGAACGCTCGCCGCCGCTGTCGATAAGACGATCGTGCTTACCGGCACTCTCACGGGCGGCATGGCATCCGATGTGTTCAACGTCCTGTATCGCATCGACCCCCGGCGCATGGTTGCCGAGGGCTATGAATACGGCGAGGCTGGCATTCGAAGTTTCACGGAGACGTACGGAGTCCTGGAAACCATCACCACAATCGAACCCCAGGAGAACGCCTGCTCCAAAGCGAAGGTGACCAAGCGGGTGAAAGAACGGCCAGGAGCGTCGCCCCTGCTGTTTGGCAGGTTTCTCATGGATATTGGGGCGTTTGTCTCGCTGGAAGACATCTCCGCCAATCTTCCGCCATACACGGAAGAGGTAATCAGTGTCCCGATGGACAAACCACTGGCCGACGCATACGCGGAACTGGAGCAAGACATCGCAGCAGCCCTGCAGGCACACCGCGGCAATTCGTCCGTCGTGAGTACGGCCCTCAATGCTTTGCTGCTGTACCCGGATCGGCCGTTTTCAATTGGACCGTTGTGGGGAATTGCCTATGACGAGGAGACCAAACAGCGCGAACGCTTCCTAATTGCGGACCCACCAGATCTCGATGAATCCGTCCTCTACGCGAAGGAGCGCAGGCTCGTCGAGATGGTTCAATCGGAGGCCAGGAATCGGCGGGCGGTCCAAATCTATGCTACCTATACCCAGAAGCGTGACGTGACGCGCCGCCTCGAATCAGTTCTGAACGCGGCCGGCATCAAAGCTGCCGTGCTCACCACCCAAACGCCACCTGAGGACAGGGAGGCGTGGTACGAGCGTCAACTCAAGGCTGGCGTGCAGGCTTTTATCGGACATCCACGTCTTGTTCAGACCTTTTGGGCATGCCGACCATCTTGTTTTACGAATCCGGCTATTCCATCTATGTACTCCGGCAAGCGAGCCGGCGTTCTTGGCGCATTGGACAGAAACATCCAGTGAAGGTGAAGTTCCT
>Ga0182014_10004666_pt1 | contig 15608 bp, 12 predicted proteins | sample 612S2DmetaG_FD_120489 | JGI IMG/M metagenome (GOLD analysis project Ga0182014, IMG submission 120489) | Permafrost microbial communities from Stordalen Mire, Sweden - 612S2D metaG | ecosystem: Environmental > Terrestrial > Soil > Wetlands > Permafrost | place: Sweden: Stordalen | collected... | reverse complement strand
TTACCGGGCCCTCCCTTACCGGGCCCTCCCTCGCTGAGCTCCCCCTCACTGGGCTCTCACTGGACGCCCGGGTCCGCCTGCTCACCGGGGCGGACAACTGGCGCACTCCCGGGGACGCCTCGGTCGGCCTGCGGCCGATGGCGTTCTCCGACGGCCCCGCCGGGGTGCGCGGCATCGCGATGGACGAGCGCGCCCCGTCGGCCTCGCTCCCGTGCCCGTCCGCGCTCGGCGCGACCTGGGACCCCGGCCTGGTCGGGGAGGTCGCCGCCGCCCTCGGCGCCGAGGCGCGCGGCAAGGACATCGACGTCCTGCTGGCCCCGACGATCCACCTGATGCGCACGCCGCTCGGCGGGCGGGGCTTCGAGTGTTTCTCCGAGGACCCGGTCCTTACCGCGCGGATCGCCGCCGCCTACGTGCGCGGCGTGCAGGACGCCGGGGTGGCCTGCGCGGTCAAGCACTTCATCTGCAACGACTCCGAGACGCAGCGCTGGACCTCCGACATCCGGGTGGCCGAGCACGTACTGCGCGAGCTGTACCTGGTCCCGTTCGAGACGTGCGTCCGGGAGGCGGGCGTCCTGGCCGTCATGGCCGGGTACAACTCCGTCAACGGAACCACGATGACGGAGAACGCCCGGCTGCTGCGGGACGTCCTGAAGGGCGAGTGGGGCTTCACCGGCGTCGTGCTGTCGGACTGGCACGCCGCGCGCAGCACCGAGGAAACCGCCGAGGCCGGGCTCGACCTGGCCATGCCCGGGCCGGCCGGGCCGTGGGGCGAGCGGCTGACCGCAGCGGTGCGTTCGGGCCGGATCGCCGAGAGCGACGTAGACGACAAGGTACGGCGCGTACTGGGGCTCGCGGACCGGGTCGGCGCCCTGAACGGCGCGGGCTCCCGGCACGGCACCCTGGACGGTGCCCCCGATGGCGCGGGCTCCCCGGATGGCGCCCCCGATGGCGCGGGCTCCCCGGATGGCGCCCGGGCCGGCGCGGGCTCCCCGGACGGGCACGGAGGAGCGGAACGGCCCCTCGTGGACCCGGCGTTGCTGCGGCGGGCCGCGGCGGCGGCGTTCACCCTGCTCAGCAACGAGGGCGGGGTACTCCCCCTCGACGCGGACAGCCTGGGCGGCCCGGCCGGCGGGCTGGCCCTTATTGGGCCGAACGCCGTGCATCCGGTCACCCAGGGCGGCGGCAGCGCGGCCGTCAACCAGGTCAGCGTGTCCACCCCGGCCGAAGCGCTGCGCACAGCACTGGCCGGCCCTGGGCTGGCCGGCCAGGCGCCCGTGCGTGTCGAGCCGGGCTGCGTTACCTGGGAGGCGGTCCCCGAGCCGCCGCCGTCGTCGCTGACCGACCCGGTAACCGGTCAGCCGGGCGTGCGGCTGGAGTTCCGCGCCGCCGACGGCCGCCTGCTCACGGCCGAGCACCGCACGGCCGCCATGTTCACCTGGTGGGAAGGCCTCCCCGACGGCATCGGCTGGGGCGGCCGCGGCCGGATCACGCTGCGGGCCCGCTTCCGCGCCGACGGTGACGGTGACGGCCCGTACCTGATCGGTGCGGGCGGTGTCGGGCAGCTGTCGCTATCGGTCGACGGAACGGTCCTGGCCGAGGGCACGACGCCGGATCCGGCCGACCCGGTGGAGGCGATGGTCCGGCCCGGCGAGATCCGGGCCACCGTCCCGCTGCGGGCCGGGCAGGAGGCCGAGATCGAGGTGACCCTGCTGCCGTCGGGCGGGGCGCCGGGCCCGGTGGCCATCCGCCTCGGCGCCGTGCCCGCCCCGGACGAGGACGCCATGCTGGAGGCGGCCGTGCAGGCCGCGCGCGAGGCCAGCGCGGCCATCGTCGTCGTCGGGTCGCCGCCGACCGCGGAAAGCGAGGGATTCGACCGGCCCACCCTGGCCCTGGCCGGACGGCAGGACGAGCTGGTGCGCCGGGTCGCGGCGGTCAACCACCGGACGATCGTCGTGGTCAACGCGGGCATGCCGGTGCTGATGCCGTGGGCGGGCGAGGTCGCCGCGGTCGGGTACGCCTGGCTGGGCGGCCAGGCGATGGGCGACGCTCTGGCCGACGTGCTGTTCGGCCGGGTGGAGCCGGGCGGGCGGCTACCCGTCACCCTGCCGGGCGCCGAGGCCGACTGCCCGGTGCTGCACGCGATCCCGGACGACGACGGCCAGCTCCGGTACGACGAAGGCCTGCTCATCGGCTACCGCGGCTTCGACCGCGCCGGAACGTCCCCGCGCTTCCCGTTCGGCCATGGTCTGGGCTACACCACCTGGGCGCTCGAGTCGGCCCGTGCCCTTCATGGGACGGACGGGGCAGATGTGGTAGATGGGGCGGACGGGGCGGGGAACGGCAGCGCGTCCCAGCTCAGTGCGTCCCAGCTCGGCGCGGTCCAGGCCAGCGCGGTCCAGGCCAGCGCGGCCCAGCTCAGCGCGGCCCAGCTCAGCGCGGGACTGGACCTGGAGATCGTGGTCGTGGCGCGGAACACCGGGGCGCGGACGGGCGGTGAGGTCGTCCAGGCGTACGTGACGGGCCCCGGGTCGTTGCCGCCCGGGGACGAGCGCCGGCCGGTCCGCACGCTGGCCGCGTTCGGCCGGGTGACCGCCGGGCCCGGCGAGGCCGCCGAGGTCCGGCTGCGTATCCCGGCCCGGGCGTTCGCCCGCTACGACGAGCACGCGGACGCGAGCCAGAACGCGGACACGGACACGGACGCGGGCACGGGCACGGGCGGCTGGGTGTGGCCGCGCGGTGAGTACACCGTCGAGGTGGGGCGTTCGTCGCGGGACCTGCCTCTGTCGGTGCCGGTGACCCGTATCTGATTATCCGTATCTGATTATTGGGGGTGTGATCAGTTCGGGTTGTAGGGCGCGTACCGCAGGTCGGGCGCGGGACGCGCGGTCAGGGTACGGAGCATCGTCGTCTCACGCTGCAGCATGGCCCGTTCGGCAGTCAATCGGCTCAGCGAGTCCGGCTCGGCCAGCAGGCCCTGCCGGTCCGGGAGGTCGATGATCATGGTCGCCGCGACAAGATAGGACAGCAGGACGGGGTCGTCCGGCAGGTCGGGCACGCTGACCTGGGCCAGGTCGCGTTCGGTGAGCGCCTTCAGGTAGTCGCGGAAGGCGGCGGCGACGAGGCTGGCCGCACGGCCCGCCTCGGCGCTGTCGCCGTCGTCCTCGTCCAGGAATTCGACGTCGCCCTGCAGGTATGGACGTGACTCGTCGAGGGCCTCCAGGCGGAACCGCTGGGTGCCCACGGTGACCAGGTCGAAGCGGCCGTCACCGTGCTCCTCGGTCTCGCGCAGCGTCGCGGTGCAGCCCACCTCGTACAGGGACGAGACGCCCTCCACGCCGGTCTCGCGGCCCTTCCTGATCGCGATGACCCCGAACCGCCTGGGCTCCGGGCCGTCCAGCAGCTCATGAACGAGCTGCCGGTACCGCTCCTCGAAAATGTGCAGCGGCAGCACCAGGCCCGGGAACAAAACGGTTCCGAGCGGGAACAACGGCAGCCTTTCGCTCATGCCGTGACCTTATGCCGGACTCGCCGCGAGGGCCACACTCGGCCTGACCAGAGGGGACCCGACCAGAGCGGACCCGACCAGAGGGGGCCCGACCAGAGCGGACCCGACCAGAGGGGGTGGCCTGACCAGAGGGGGGGCCGGTAACCGGCCGGAAACATGCGGCCACGAAGATGGGATAATGCAGACACGCCACGTTCGGATCGGATGCAGCTTCGTCTACGTGGCCGAGGTCGACACGTCCGTCGTCTTCCACGTTCAGCCGCGCAACGCCCGGGACATCACGCTGGCCGGCGAGTATCTGGGGGGGGAGCCAGAGATGGCGCTGCGGGACTACACCGACGTGTACGGCAACCCGTGCACCCGGGCCATCCTGTCGTCCGGCCGGTCCCGGTTCAGCTACGGCGCGGTGGCTACCGTCCCGGACGCCACCGAGGACGCCGACGAGGACGCTCCGGAGAACCCACCGGACAAGCTGCCGGACGACACGCTCCTCTACACGCTGCCCAGCCGGTTCTGCCTGCCGGACCTGCTCGGCGACGAGGCGTGGTCCCGGTTCGGCGGACTGCCCCCCGGCTACCGGCGGGTCCAGGCGATCTGCGACTACGTGAACGGCCACCTCACCTTCGCCTACGGCAGCTCGACGCCGGTGTCCACGGCGGCGGACGTCTTCGCGTCCGGGCTCGGGGTCTGCCGTGACTTCGCCCACCTGGCGATCTCGTTCTGCCGCGCGCTGAACATCCCGGCCCGGTACGTCTTCGGTTACCTGCCGGACATGGACGTTCCGCCGGACCCGGCGCCGATGGACTTCGCGGCGTGGATGGAGGTCTGGCTGGGTGACCGCTGGTGGACCTTCGACCCGCGCAACAACCGGCGGCGCAAGGGGCGCATCCTGATCGGCCGGGGCCGCGACGCCTCGGACGTGGCCATGGCCACGACGTTCGGCGGCCCGCTGCTGGAGGAGATGCTGGTGACGGCGGAAGAGGTGCCGGGCTAGGGGCCTGCCCGGGGAGAGGTCCCCGCGCGGGCGCCCCGCAGTAGGACCGCTAGGGGCTGCCGGGGAGCCGGATCACGCCGGGTGCGGGGCTGCTCTGCGGCGACGGACGGTCCCGGCGCAGCACGGCCAGCAGTTCCTCGTACGGGCCGATGAGGAAGGCCTGGTCGCCGGCCCGGAACCGGGTGCCCCGCCGCGGCGGGTGCTCCAGCAACTGCTCGTCGGCCGCGCGCCGGATGGCCAGCACCCGCGTCCGGGCCGACAGCTCCCTCATGGCCAGCCCGTTCAGCCCGCCGCCCGGGGACACGGTCAGCCGCGCGACCAGCAGGGGCTTGTCGTCGGCGTAGAAGGTGCTCAGCACGTCCAGGCCGAGCGCCGCCCCGACGAACCACGGTGCGGCCAGCGCGGCGGTGGAACGGACGGCGGAAAACCCGAAATTATGCCGAACGGACCTGGCGAAGGGTGAGTCGAACATGCGGAGCACCACCGGCACACTGTTCCAGCGGTCACCCAGCTGATCGCGGACCGCCAGCCCGGTCTCGAGGTTGGCCAGGTCATCGCTGGTGACCACGGCCACCGCGGCGGCGTTCGCCAGGCTGACCGCCTCCAGCGTCTGCGGCAGGGTGGCGTCGGCGATGATGACGGGCACGCCGAGCGCGCGGACCGGACCCAGGCGACGGTTGTGCTCGTCCTTGTCCACGGCCACCACTTCCCGCCCGCTGGCCAGCAGCCGCTGGATCACCCGGGTGCCGACCGTGCCCAGCCCGATGACGATCACGTGCCCGCTCAGCCCGGTGATCCGCTGCCGGCCGAGGGATTCCTCGAGACGGCGGCTGACGATCATGTTGGTGAGCATGGCGAAGAAGATGGCGACGAACAGCGCGCCGAGCAGCATCAGGCAGATCGCCAGCACCATCAGCAGGGGCGGCTGGCCGCGGAAGGAGAAATCGCCGTAACCGACGGTCGTTACGGTCTCGACCGTGAAGTAGGCCGCGTTGAGGATCGAGATCGGTCCCGACTTCGGCAGCCGGTACGCCAGGTGCAAGATCGTGGTGGAGGCGAAGAGGACAGTGATCAGCGCGACGAGGGCGGTAGCCATCCGCCGGTCCGCGGCCGCGTGCAGCAGCGAGATCGCGACGTGCCGGAACCGCCGCCCAGGGCTGAACGGCCGGGCGTGCGCGGGGTAACGAACCTGCCCGGCGATCCCGGCGGCGCGCAGTTCCTCGGGCGTGGCGAACACCGTGACGTGATCGCCCTGGTCCACGGTGTGATCGCGGCCGGGGCAGATCACGACGTCCCCGCCGGACGCGGGCAGCACGGCTACCGGCGCCAGCGCCCCGTACAGTTCCCTTAGCGTGGCGCGGCGCGGCGCGGTCGTCCGCGCGGCCAGGAACCGCTCACCGTCCAGCGCGATCTCCTGCGCACCGGACTGCAGGCACGCCTCGGCGATGGCCGGGGCGGACAGCCCGGCCACGTCCAGCACGGCCACGTTGATCTGAGCGAGCGCGCGGCCCACGGCGGGGTTGCCGAGCTGGACGACGACCCGCACGTCGGCGCGCAGCTCACGGGTCAGCAGCGCCGTCTCCAGGGTCTGCAGATCGTCCCCGAGGGCGCAGATGACCGCGATCGCCCCGGCCAGCCCCGCGTCGGTCAGCGTCGCGGCCGTCCGTGAGCTGGCCGCGAGGTGCGGAACGCCCCACTCGGCGAGCTGGCGGGCCAGCGCCGGATCGGGGTGGTCGTCGACGACCACGGCCGGGACGCCGGACAGGTTGAGCTCCTCGACGATGCGCAGGCCAACGGAGCGCAGGCCGCACACGATCACGTGCCCCCGCCAGTCCGCGTATCCGCCCGTCACCCGGGCATCATCCAGGTTTTCTATGACGCAGATGTTAGCTGCGCGTATGCGCCAGATGATGATTCTGGCTGTGCGACGATGCTGCCGTGACCGAACTGCCGGAGATGGCGGCCCAGGCGGCCGCGGCCCTGCGGCTCGACCCGAGCCAGCTCCGGAGCCTGGGCGGCGCTGTCCAGCCGGAGGCCGACGGACCGATGACTTGTCCTCCCGCGTAACGTCCTAGCAGCCAACGAAGCGGAACCAGGGAGGGACTATGAGCGGAGCAGCGGATACGGGGAGCGAAGGCGGGCCCCGGATCATCGAGGAGGATGGATCATTGGCAGGTAACCCCGCCGTGCCGGACATGCGGCTGGAACTCGTACCGGTTCCGGTGTCCGATGTCGACCGGGCGAAGGCGTTTTACGAGCAGGCTGGCTTTGGGAATCTCCACGACACTCAGGTCACGGACACGATGCGCGTCGTGCAGCTCACCCCGCCGGGGTCGAGCTGCGCCATCGTCTTCGGCACGGGGATGGGGCCGATCACCGACATGGCCCCGGGCTCGGTCAAGGGCATACATCTTGTCGTGGCGGACATGGCCGCGACCCGGGCCGCTCTGACGGCGCGCGGCGTCGAACTGAGCGACGTCCAGGACATGGGCGGCGTCCTCTACTCCTACTTCAGCGATCCGGACGGCAACATGTGGGCCCTGCAGCAGTGGCCCGCCGGCTACCAGCCCTAATGGGAGCGCGGACACGTCACCAGGACGGGGCAGCGGGACCTTCGAGCTCAGCCTGGTGGCCTGCCCCGGTCGCGGGTTGTCCGCGAGCCGGTCGATGACGCGGCCGATTCGCTTCCGCACGGCGGGGTCCAAGTGCCCGCAGGCCGTCCGGGGGACATTCGTGCGGTGTACTGCCGATCCCTGCCCGTCCCTGCCTATCCCCGCTTGCCCTGCCTGGCCTGGGATTACAGGACAGGAGGGGATGGCCGGGGATGAACGGGGAGGGGCCGCAGCGGACTCATAATCCGCTGCTCACTGCGAGCGGGCTGGCGCCCACAATCCCGAAACGGACATCTCTTTGCCCTCGCCGCCGCGATCCCGGGCGACCACACCAGGCGACCACACCATCGGACTCACCGCCGAGCCCGGCCAGTGGCGGCACAAACCCCTCATCATCCTTGACGGCCTCCCGGCATCCCGAGAGCCCGGCCCGGACAGCGCGCAGCCCACAGGCCGCCCGTCCGCTCATCGGTCACATTCCCCTCGCGCGGCGTGTCATTAACAGCGACAAGCCAAACCCGGCCGATGTGACCAAGGAGAGCCGATGCAACCTCGTATCACCAACCCGGCAATGACCGTGCCCGGCGCCATGGAGGCCCTGCAGGCGCTGACGAAGGCAGCCAACCAGGCGGCTAGCCGGGCCGGCCTGCCAGAGGCGACGATCAACCTGGTGTGCCTGCGGGCCAGCCAGATCAACGGCTGCGCCGTCTGCCTCGACATGCACACCCGCGCGGCGAGGAAGGCCGGCGAGACCGACGAGCGCCTGTCCACCCTGGCGGCCTGGCGGGACGCCCCCTACTTCACCGAACCCGAGCGGGCCGCCCTGGCACTCGCCGAGGCCGCCACCCGGCTGGCCGACCGGGCCGACCCGGTGCCCGGCGAAATCTGGGACCAGGCCGCCAGGCACTACGGCGAGCCAGCCCTGGGCGCCCTGGTCACCCACATCGCCGCGATCAATACCTGGAACCGGCTCAACGTCACCACCGGGCAGGTGGCCGGTGAATGGACCGCGCAATTTGCGAACTGAACCGCCTGTGCCGAAGTCCCCCTCACAGGAGGGAGAAACCCCGCAGGTGAGCCGACAACCCGGATGACCGAGTCCCGCGGCGCCAGCAACGCCACGGCCAGGAAAGAACTCGACTGGACGCTTCGTTAACCCACCTGGCGCCGGGCCCGACAACCTGGCGCCAGGGCTTCCGGGCCCCCACTCAGGCCGCTGTCGCGGGTGCGGACGGTGGGCCGGCCGCCTGCGGGCCGCGTCGGCGGGGGATCGTGCTGGCCGCGTCGGCGTCCCGGATAGACAGTGCGAATGCCACGGCGCAGAGACAGATCGCGGCGGCCGCCAGGAAGGCGGCGCGGTACGCGGTGAGGTTGGCCGCCGGGTGCCCGGCGACCAGGTGAACGGGGCCGACGAGCACGATGGCGGTGGTCAGCACCGCGACGCCGATGGCCCCGCCGAGCTGCCGGATCGCGTTGAACATCGTCGAGGCCCGGCCGGTGGCCGCAGGCGTGATCGTGGCGAAAGCCGCCGCCTGGACGGGGACGAACACCTGGGCCATGGACAGCCCGAGGGTGAGCATGAGCAGGCGTGCCCACCATAGGCTGGTCTGCGATCCCATCAGGGCGAGCAAGCCGATTGAGGCCGCGGTACCGGTCAGCCCGATGCTGATGTGCCGGCGGGGGCCGAGCCGCGGATAAAGCACCCGGCTGGCCAACTGCGCACCGCCCATGACCCCGAGTGCCTCGGGGAACGTGCTCAGCCCGGAGCCGAGCGCGCTCAGGCCGCGGCCATCCTGGTAGTACAGCGAGATCGCGTACAGGGTGCCCAGGAAGGCAATCGAAGCGAGGACTATGACGCCGTTGCAGGACCGGAACAGGTGGTTACCCAGCAGCCGCAGATCCACCATGGGCGCGTCCGACCGCAGCTCGACGACCACCATGGCTGCCAGCAGCACTACCCCGCCGGCGATCGTCGCGAGCACCTGCGGCTGGTGCCAGCCCAGGTTGGGCCCTTCCGAGACGCCGTACATCAGCAGCCCGAGGCCGAGCCCGGAGAGCAGGAAGCCAGCGAGATCGAAGCGGCCGGGCCGCGCCTGAACGGACTCCCGCAGGAAGATCACACCGAAGGCAAACGCCGCGATGCCAATCGGCACGTTCACGTAGAACACCCACCGCCAGGACAGGTCGGTGACGAGCAGCCCGCCAATGACCGGGCCCAGCGCCGGAGCCAGCGTCGTGGGCACGGTCAGGATCGCCGAGGCCCTGATGCGCTCCTCGGGCGGAAACGCGCGGAACAACATGGCCATGCCGACCGGGGCCAGCATCCCGCCGCCGACTCCCTGCACGATCCGGAACGCGACCAGCTCACCGAGGCTGGACGCCAGCCCGCACAGCGCCGAGGCGACGGTGAAGACCACGATGGCAGTGAGCAGGACCCGCTTGCCGCCCAGGCGGTCACCGAGCCAGCCGGACGCCGGAATGAACACGGCCAGGCTGACCAGGAAGGCGATCGAGATGCCGTCGATAGCCGTGGCGCTCACCGCGAAGTCACGGCCGATGGTCGGCAGCGCGACATTGACGATCGTCGTGTCCATGATGCTCATGAACATCGCGGCGACAAAGACCACGGCGACCGCTGCCTTCTGACTGATACGCGCGGTCACAGCTTCCTCCCCCCGCGGTTCAGTGTGCGCGGTTCAGTGTGCGCGGTTCAGTCTGCGCGGTTCAGTCTGCGCGGCTCCCGCGGCCCGCGGGCGGAGCTCGCGTGATCGCTGGAAACCCGTGTTGCCCTAGTGGGCGGCCATGGCCGGGTTGAGCCGCACGAGCCGCGCCGGGTTTGTCTCATCAAGTTCGGCGACGGCTTCTCGTGACTTGATGAAGTCCGAGAAGGAGCGATAGCCCAGAGCGCGCTCGCTGAATGACGGGTCCATGCGCCGCATCTGGCTTTTTACCGCGGAGCTGTGCAGCCAGTCCGCGTCGTCCTTTTCCTGGCCGAGTCGCAGCGCCCGTTCCAGGAGCCTGGTCGCCAGCCGCTGCGGGTCTTCGGAATCGGGATCCGTCTCCTCGGTGGCCGCGGCCGCCGGCCGCCTGGTACGCCGCGAGCGCGCGGGCGGCGCGCTGCCGGACTCCTCATGTTCTGCCTGTTCGCTGGTTGCGGGTCCGGCCGGCAGCGGGGGAGGCTCGGTGGTGGTGATGCCGGGCAGCGCGTCGTAGGTGACGAGTTCGTCACACGCCGCGGCGAGCGATCTGCTCGTCGACCCTGCGACTCCCACCCCCACGACGTAACGGCCCAGACGCCGGCACCGCTGGGCGAGGGCGATGTAGTCCGAGTCTCCGGCCACGATCACCACGTGGGTCAGGTCGGGAAGGCGGAACATGTCCTCCACCGCATCCACGGCCAGCCTGATGTCGGCCCCATTCTTGGCGTAGGCGGCGGCGGGAAAGAGCTGCACCAGGTCCACTGCGCGGCTGACCAGCTGTCCGCGGTAGTCGGCGTTCACGAGGGCTGACCAGTCCGCATAGGCGCGGGTCAGCACGAGAGTGCCGAACGATGACGCGAAGTCGATCACCGCGCCGACGTCCACGGTGGCGCGCCGGAGCTTCTCCGCGATGTCGGCATCGGCCGATTTGTCGGTCCTGTTGAACCCGCGCACCTTGTCACGCTGGAACTGGCCCCGGCCGTGAACCTGGTCGTAACGGGAGATCACGATGTTGTCGAAGTCGATATAGACGGCGACACGGGTGACGCCAGGGTCGTTCATGGCTGCTCTTCTCACCGGGACGCCTTCGTAAGGCCAGTCTGCCGGGAAACTCAACGGTAACGGTCCCTCAAGCCTAGGCGTCCCCGGGCCGCCGGCCTCACGAAGATCACTATTGTGATGCCGGCCGGGGAGTGATGATCTCCACTGTCGCACAACGGCCGGTCCCGCCGGGCGGCATGAGCGGCAGGGGGTCACCTGACGGCCTGGATCTGGGTGGTCTGCGCGACCAAGCGCTGCTCGGCGTCATACAGGCGAGGCGATCGCTACCGGCCCAGCGAACCGGGCCTTGTGCCCGGTGAGTGGCCGGTGTGCCGGCGACGTACCACCGCGGGGCGCGGAGCGCATGCGGGGGTCCGGGGGGTCGCCCCCCCCGGGCTAGCACTGGGTGTCCTCTTTGAGGACGGTGTGCACGTAGCGGCGGGCCGAGGCGGGGTCGATCCCGGCCGCGATGAGGACGGCGGTCGCGGCGGCCTCGCCCGTGGGGTCGCTCCAGTCGGCGGGCGTCTCGCTCTCCAGGACGGCCAGCGCGACCGATTCGGCGGCCAGCGCCAGGACGGGGGCGGGGAGATGACCCGCGAAGGTGCCGTCCCGCTGGCCTCGCTCCAGGATCGAGGTTACCTCCGCGCGGGTTGGCGCGAGAGCGACGCGGATGCGTTCCTCGGTCCGGGTGCGGTGGAGGGAAATCAGCATGCGGTAGCGGTCGCCGACCGCCCAGGACGCCAGGATCAGCCGGGCCAGGGCCGTAGGCGGGTCAGCGCCGGGGCACCGCGCCGCGGTGAGCGCCTCCTCCAGCGACTGCTTGGCCTCTGCGGCCAGGGCGTCGATCAGGGCCTCCCGGTTCGGGAAGTGCCCGTAGAGGGTGCGGCGCACGACACCGGCGGCGCGGGCGATCTCATCCAGGCTGACATCCGGGTCGCGGCCGAGTTCCTCGCGGGCAGCGGTCAGGATGCGGGCGCGATTGGAACGCGCGTGGCTCCGCTGCGGGAGTCGCGGTGGGCTGCCGGTCATCATTGATGGCTCCTACCGGGGGTTTTGGACGCTCTATGGTCGCACATCGCCATACTTGCACACCGCTGTGCATTTAGCTATATTTGCACATATAAGTGCAAGTTAGTTGGAGGCGAGGATCATGTTCCTTAGCGCAAACTTCTGGCCGCTGTTCTGGGGGCTTGTCGGTGGCGGGGCCGCGCTGACCGCGCTGCTGTCGTTGCTGGCCGCCCTCGTCCGGCGTCCCCAGCAGCACAGCCGTCAGCCGCTGACGGTGAACGACGTACCGCCGGATGACCGTGAAGAGGCGGGTAGGCACCTGGTGGCAGCCGGGCAGAAGTAGTCATCCGGGGCCGGTCGGCTACATCCAGCCGGGAAGCCGGGAACCCGTGCGCGCCGGCCCGCGAGGGCGGCCCGGTGACAGCATGGGCACATGGCACTGACTGTCCGGCTGCCGGTGATCGGAGTGGTCCGCACCACTTACCAAGAGCTGGAGACCACGCCGATCCAGGCCAGCCTCAACCGCGCCGGGCACGGCACCATCGAGATCGCCGAGCCGTACCGGGACGGCCTGGAGGGACTCGCGGATTTCGGCTACGCATGGCTGCTCAGCTGGCTGGATCGCCCGCGCGACCCAGGCGGGGACGCGCCCATGCGGCAGGTCCCGTTCCTGCTCCGCCGCCAGCGGCGGACGATGGGCATCTTCGCCACCCGGGGCCCGCGGCGGGTCAACCCGATCGGGCTCAGCCTCATCCAGGTCCTCGAGGTCACCGGCCAGGCTGTCATGTTCGCCGGCGTTGATCTCCTGGACGGGACACCCGTCATCGACCTCAAGCCGTACGTCACCCGGTTCGACCGGCCGCCCGGGAACCCGCCCTGCGGCTGGTTCGATCAGCTCACCATCGGCGACGGCACCACACCCGAGCAGCTCGCCCGGCCTGAGTCAGCAACCTGACCGCAGCTCGCCCCGACAGCGGAGCTCGTTAGGTAACCGGCGCGGGGATGGGGCTACGACGGTCTGCGGCGGCTGAGACGGCGGCGCCATCCGCGCCGTGAAGGTGCGGCGCCTTCGGCCTTCGGGGCTGCGTCTCCCGGGGTCCTAGGGGCAGAGTCTCCCGGGTTCTTGGCGGCAGGGCCTGCCACGGGTGAGGCCGGGGGCCGGACCGCGCGCGCGGTTTTCCATTGGGCGATCATTGCTTCCTCATTGACCCGCGGAACGAAGAAGGGCGGGCCCTCCGGGTGCCGGCGCGAGTCGATGATCAGCCGGTTGAGTTCCTGGACCGCGTCCCGGACCTCCTGCTCGGAACGGAGGTTCTGGACACCCTCGGCCAGCCGTTCGCTCTGCTTGCGCAGCTTTAGCGGAGTGGGCAGGAACTCCTCGGACGACACGCCCTCCCGCCGCAGGTAGTCACGCAGCCAGGCCTGCCCGTAATCGGCCTGTCCCAGGTTGGGCAGCGGCTTACCAGTCCCGGGCAGGTTGTCGAACGCACCCCGTTTCTCCGCCTCGCTGATCTGCTGATCGACCCACGAAGTGAAGCTCATCTCCGGCGGCTTACGTTCCGTCATCCCGATGCACCCTCATCCAGCGCCTGCCCTCCCCCATGCCCTGCCTACGAAGTTCAACCGGGCCTATGAGGTTCAACCGGTCAATCCCGCCTCACCATTCCGGGTGAACGGCACGCCTGCGCGGAGCCTGGATCAGCCAGGGACGCCGCGGTGCCTCTCGGCAGCCGCACGCGCCGGAGCTGCGGGCCGAGCCGCCGGCACGTGCGTTAAGAAAGTGAATGATCTTTAACGGACATAGCACGGGCCCCCGCTGGCTCAGGCTGCTCGTTCGACCGGGCCGATCAGGCGTCGCGTTCGATGGGGCAGCTCATGCAGCGCGGGCCGCCCCGGCCCCGGCCGAGTTCGCCGCCCGGCACCGTGATGACCTCGATGCCGTTGTCCCGCAGGTAGGTGTTGGTGGTGACGTTCCGCTCGTAGGCCACGACCACTCCCGGCTCAACCGCCAGCACGTTGCAGCCGTCGTCCCACTGTTCCCGCAGCGCGGAATGCACGTCCTGCACGGCGGTCAGCACCTTGATCAGCGGCAGGCCGAGCGCGGCGGCGATGGCACGGTGCATGTCCCCCGGCGGGTGATCGGTGACCTTGAGCTCAGTGGCCGTCGCGCCCGGCTCGACCGTGTACGAGGGCAGCATGCCCATCCCCGCGTACTTGCTGAACACCCCGTAGTCGGCCATCGTGAACAGCGTGTCCAGGTGCATGAACGCGCGGGTCTTCGGCATGTCGATGGCGACCAGGCAGCGCGCGGCCCCGGCGGCGAACAGCCGGCGGGCGAGCACCTCGACCGCCTGCGGCGTAGTCCGCTCGCTCATCCCGACCAGCACCGCCCCGTTGCCGATGACCAGGATGTCGCCGCCCTCGATGGTGGCCGGCGCGGCGTCGGCACCGTGATACCAGACATCGAAATCCGCCTGCGCAAACATCGGGTGCCAGCGGTAGATGGCCTCATCGTTGACGGTCTCCGGGATCCGGGCGGGCCGGCGCATCGCGTTGATGGATACCCCGCCGTAGATCCAGCACGACGTGTCCCGCTGGTAGAGCAGGTTCGGCAGCGGCGCCAGCACGAAACCGTCGGGATCGAGGGAATGGAAGGCGATGCTCTTCGGCGCCGGGCCGAATTCGGCGATCTCGCGTTTGGTGATCCCGCCGGCCAGGAACCGGGCCAGGCTCCGTGAGTCGAGGCCCTCCATCGCGGCGCGCAGGGTGGTGGCGGCGAGCGGGCCGTGCCAGCGTGAGTCGAACACCTGGTCCAGGATGTACGCGCGCGCCTCCGGGACGTCCAGCGTCTGGGCCAGCAGATCGCCGTAATAGTGGACCACCACCCCCCGCGAGCGCAGGACATCGGCGAACGCGTCGTGCTCAGCCTGGGCCCTGCTCACCCAGAGCACGTCGTCGAAGAGCAGGTCGGCCGCGTTGTCGGGGGTCAGGCGCTTGAGCTCCAGATCAGGGCGGTGCAACACCACCTGCCGCAGGCGGCCGACCTCGGAATCCACGCGAAACATGGCAACCCCGCTCTGAATAAACCGTGCCGTCCATGGTGCCTGCTAACCGGGCCACGCTGTCCGGGCCTGCTGTCCGGGCCCGCCGCCCGGGCCTGAGGATATGACTCTATGATCGTCCAGCGCGGGCGCGCCTGTCGATCCAGCGGCTGGCGATTCAGGACACGTCGATTCAGGACACGTCGATGGCGAAGCAGCCGGTGGCGCTCTTTCCCTGGTACCTCACTGCTGCGCGATGTCCGCGCTCGACGTGCCTACCCGCAGCCCGTACCGGCCGTCATCGACCTGGTAGCGGTTGGCTGTCTCGTCGAAGAAGGCGAGGCTGGGCACCCCGACCGTGAAGCTGAGGCGCCGGCAACACGTCCAAGGATCGGGGGGTAAACGGCACCATGGCACCTTGGACTCGCCGCAACGTGCGCGATGGCGCCTTCGGCCCGCTGGGGGGGCTGTTGCAGAATCGCCAAGCGGAGGACCCTCCGCACAAGGTGTTGGACGAGATTGCAGTATCTGGTCCACATGTAGTAGTGAAGTTGATCTTCGGATCAATTCCGACACAGCCCCTGGGGCGTGCGCGATGGCGCTTTTGGGCACGTTCGAGGGCGGTCGTCAGGGAAGCTGAGGGCGGCCGGTGCAGCGGGTGGACGTCATGATCGTGCCCTTGTCGGCGCCCCCGCGGCGTACAGC
>Ga0182014_10004665_pt1 | contig 15609 bp, 12 predicted proteins | sample 612S2DmetaG_FD_120489 | JGI IMG/M metagenome (GOLD analysis project Ga0182014, IMG submission 120489) | Permafrost microbial communities from Stordalen Mire, Sweden - 612S2D metaG | ecosystem: Environmental > Terrestrial > Soil > Wetlands > Permafrost | place: Sweden: Stordalen | collected... | reverse complement strand
GAACGTCAGCGTCGCGATGATAAGGGACTTGGCTCACGTCGTAGATCGCGAGAACGCAAAGATCGGCGTGTTTATTACACTGGCGGAGCCAACCAAGCCAATGCAGACGGAAGCGATAAAAGCAGGATTTTTTGAAACACGATTCGGAAAGTATCAAAAGATTCAGATTCTCACCATAGAGCAGCTCTTTGCGGGAGGCAAGCCGGATATTCCCCTGGTCGATACGTCGGTATTCAGGAAAGCCGCGGTCGAATTGAATGAGAAGCAAGAAGATCTCTTCGAATAGAGTGGAGTGCCGATCAAGAGTGGCGGAAACCCCGAACTCGTCAGCCTCTTTGCGATTCGCCGGCAATTGACACACGAGTCGCAACGGCAGCGTTTACCATGATGACTTTGGAGGATGCATTCCCCGATGGAAGAAGACAGCACAACCCAGCAACGCCCGCGGAAACACCACAGCCCTGATCTGGTGCGCCCCATGTATGCGCGCCAATCGCTGCTGGGGCCGACCCCGCGCCACTCCATCCCCGAGCAAGGCATGGCGCCGAGCACTGCCTATAACCTGATCCACGACGAGTTGATCCTCGACGGCAGCTCGCGCTTCAACCTGGCCACCTTTTGCAGCACCTGGATGGAACCCGAAGCCCACCGGCTAATGTCCGAGACCTTCGACAAGAACATGATCGACAAGGACGAGTACCCGCAGACCGCAGAACTGGAGATGCGCTGCGTGCACATGCTGGCCGAGCTATGGAACTCGCCCCATCCCGACAGCACCATCGGCACCTCGACCATCGGATCCAGCGAGGCCTGCATGCTGGGCGGCCTGGCCCTCAAATGGCGCTGGCGCAATAAGATGCGCAAACTCGGCAAAGCAACCAACAAGCCCAACCTGGTGATGGGCTCGAACACCCAAGTCTGCTGGCACAAGTTCGCCCGCTACTGGGACGTGGAGCCGCGCGAGGTTCCACTTGAAGGGAACGAAGTGGTCACCGATCCGGAGCGCGCCGCCGAGGCTTGCGACGAGAACACCATAGGAGTGGTCGCCGTGCTCGGCAGCACCTTTACCGGCGACTATGAGAACGTCCTTGCCTTGAGCGCCGCTCTTGACCAAATCCAGGAAAAAACCGGCCTCGATATTCCCATTCATGTCGATGGAGCCAGCGGCGGATTTGTCGCGCCATTCCTTCTGCCGGAGTTGCTTTGGGATTTTCGCCTGCCGCGCGTCAAATCCATCAACACATCCGGGCACAAGTACGGGCTGGTCTATCCCGGTGTGGGGTGGATCGTCTGGCGCGAACTTGAGGATCTCGATTCCGATCTGATCTTCAACGTCGATTACCTGGGCGGCGCCATGCCTACGCTGGCCATCAACTTTTCGCGTCCTGCGAGCCAGATTGTCGCTCAGTACTACAACCTCATCAGGCTGGGCAAGGCCGGATATCGCGCTATCCACGAGGCCTGCCAGGAGGTAGCCATCGAGCTGGCCGGAGAGATAGCCGCCCTCGGACCCTTCCAGATGCTCTCGACGGGTCACGATCTCCCCGTATTGGCCTGGACCATGAAGGAGCAGTCGAACTGGTCGCTCTACGACTTGTCTGACCGTTTGCGTGATCGCGGCTGGCAGGTGCCGACATACCGGATGCCGGCCAACCGGCAGGATACCATCGTCCATCGCGTGGTGGTTCGCAACGGATTCACCCACGATCTGGCGGGTATGCTGCTGCACGACATCAAGCGCCATCTCGACTGGTTCGCCACTCAGCCCGGCTTCAAACCGTCGCTGGGGGGCGCAGGCTTCCATCATTGAGCAAGGTGTGATTTCTCTTGCTTTGTAACAGATGTCCGTGCCCGATCCTGCCGCTGGAATGATTCCCTTCATACGGCTCAGGCATCGGCTGTATCCTCAAAGGATGGTGCGCTTCACTGTACTGGCTTCGGGGTCGAAGGGCAACTGCACGGTTGTCACAGGAGGCCGCACTCGCATCCTGGTGGATGCCGGATTGAGCTGCCGGGAGATCTTCCGCCGCATGAGGCTGGCGGGTGAAGAGCCGGAGACCCTGAACGCCATAGTCGTCACCCACGAGCATTCGGACCATGTTGGTGGGTTGGCGGTCACCGCGCGCAAGCTGGGCATTCCGGTGTACTTTACCGAAGGAACACACCGGGCCTGGATGCGCTGGCTGACGCCGCGCCGGCAGATGACCTACGCCCAGTGGCTGGAACAGTGCCGCAAGCAGGCCGCCGAGCGGCAGGCCGAGGCTGTTGTTGATGAGGGTGAGCCGGACGAAGCGGAGCTGAGTGAGTTGGGGTCGCCTGAGCCTGGAGCGGTCGAAGCCGGCCAGGCCGATCCTTTACCTGAAACCCCCTGCCGCCAGAAGGATCCCACGTGGCTCCCGGCGGTCGAGTACTTTCAGTCCGGCCAGCCCTTCGAAATTGGCGACATCGCCGTCAGCCCTTTTACCATTCCCCACGACGCCGCCGACCCGGTGGGCTTTGTCTTCGCCTCCGAGGGGGTGCGGATGGGCTTTGCCACCGACCTCGGTTGCATTCTGCCCAACGTCAAGGCCCAGCTCAAGGGCGTCGATCTAATGCTGCTCGAGTCCAATCATGACCGGGAGATGCTGCGCGACGGTCCCTATCCCTGGAGCGTCAAGCAACGGATACTTTCGCGCGTCGGTCACCTCTCGAACGAGGCTGCGGCGGAGTTTCTAGAGCACGACTATGACGGCCACGCGACTCACGTTATCCTGGCGCATCTCTCTGAAAGCAATAATCTTCCCGAGCTTGCTCGGATGACGGCGGAGCGCGCGCTGGCCGGCAAGACGAGCCTTTTTTCCAACCTCCTGTTGGTGGCGGCGCAGCATGAGCCGCTTTCTCCTGTTAATTTTTAAGTCAATTCGGTTACAATCGTAAGAGACTGGTATTACTCTGTCTCAGTCCAAGGTAGATTGGCAATGGAAGCGCCATGAGGTACTATCCATGGCGAGCCGGACCGGAGCGACACTGAATCGTTACGGCAGGTGGACCGTCCAATCGTTTTGATCATTAGTTGCCACGTGAGCCGCGCGGAACCATTGCGGTCAAGCACATGCTACGCAAAGTGAGTGTTTACGCTTATGGCAAAAACCCAATGCACGGATAGAGTCGTAGGCGCCATCCTGGCAAGCTGGCGATATGACATCTCAGGGATCTCCCCGGAGATGCGCAAGGACTACGAGCAGCACTTTGCCGAATGCCAACATTGCCGCGCCCGGCAGAACTTTCACCGCAGCCTGGATGTGACGCTCGCTGTCCTAACCTCGCTGGCGGTCTTCTTCTTTCTCTTCGCCTTGGCGGTCCTCAAACACATCAGGCCGGTGGAGCACATGGCCTTCAACGTATTTGGCCTGGATGTCGCCGACACATACCATATGCTGGTTTCGGCTGGCCTGGCAGGGCTTGTTTTCTCGTTGATTGCCTTGCTGCTGGTTCTCACCACCACACCTGCGCCATCGTACCTGGGTGGCATCGCCGTCGAGCGCGCCAAGCTCATCGAGGAGCGGCTGCCTGAGGCGATCAAGTCCCTGCGCCCGCGGTAGAACAGTTCCCCCGCCCCAAACCTCAAGAGCCTCTCGCATGCGGGAGGCTCTTGTGTATCTGGAGCGGAAACAAGCGCCGCGATTCGACTCCAGTTTTTGCGGATTCAAAACGGCGGTTCATACCTTCTACAGAAGGGGTGCACCGCCCGCTGGTTCCCCCGCTAAGCTTTCTCCGCTAAAAGCCGCCGAATTCTCTTCTTGGCGATCGAACCGTGGATGAATGAAAGCGGCCCGTACAGGCAGCTGGCGCCTGCCGACCAAAAAGGATTCTTGAAGGCCAGTGCGAGCGATAGAAGCCCCATTGCGGCGCCAACGCCGTTGATTTCAATGGCGTCCCGCGTCTTCCGGGCCTCGATCGCATTCAATCCGAGCTTTGCCCGCAATTTGTAAGCGTGAGCATACATCAGCGTAAAAAGCAGCAACAGGGAAGCGAAACCCAGAAAGAACAATTGCACCAGCACCAGCGCTCCGTGCCAACTGACATCGTCGCCGGCATCGCCGCCCATCAGGTGCGAGTACAAAAGCGTGAAGACGAACTTGAGCGGATACACGCAGAAGAGAACAAGAAACAGCAAAACCATATTCAGGAAGATGCTATAGGGATCTTCCAGCCCGTAGCGGCGCGAATAGATGTAGTGCATCCGCCAGACCCCAACCAAAAGCGTAAAACACGCGGCAAAAGGAAGAAGGCCCTGCAAGTCCGTCATGAGCGCCGCGTAGCTACGCGGCACCTCCAGCGAGATGACCAGCAGCGTCAGAGCAAATCCAAAGACTACATCGCTGAATGCCTCGAGGCGTGTAATCTCGCCGGCCCGCCAGCGAAAGTTCTCCTCGGGAAGAAGCCCAGGTCGATGCTCCGAGGCCATCTCGTGAGACGAATGTTCAAGCTGCGCCGCGCTGTTTGCAGATATAGCCTTTTCTTGCGCAACCTTGGACGGCCTGCTGGATTTGCGAGTCATAGCACCTTTCTAACACACATATCCTGGCTCCTTTACGAATGCGGGAGTTCTCGATGCAAACTCAGCCCGTTGCATCGATGAGTTGTGCGGAGCGGCGACAGGCGAAGCCGCGATGGGCTTCGCCCAGGTCTCTGACCGCATGAAGTTGAACCAACTCTGGGTGCCCCAGGTCCCGATTTTGGGACCTGGGATGGCTTGAATTCAAAGCACGAAATTATTTAGTCACAGACCGAGGCCGTTCGGAGCTTCCTTCAGGTCTACTTCGCCAGCGGCACGCGCAAATCGCCGCCGGTCATCTGCTTGGGCTCTTCGATCTTGAGAATGGCTAGCAGCGTGGGCGAGATGTCGCGTAACGAGCCGTCGGGGCGCAGGCGGTAATGGATGGCCTCTTCGGCCACGTAGATGAGCGGCACCGGGTTGGTTGTGTGCGCGGTGTGCGGCTGGCCGGTCACCAGGTCCACCATCTGTTCAGCATTGCCGTGGTCGGCGGTGATCAGCCAACTGCCGTTCCGCTCCTTGATGGCTTTGTAGATGCGGCCCAATTGTGCGTCGATGGCCTCGATGGCCCGGATCGTCGGCTCCAGCTTGCCGGAGTGGCCCACCATGTCGGCGTTGGCGAAGTTGGAGACGATCAGGTCGAAGGCGGTGTCGCTGATGGCCTTCACGATGGCGTCGCCAATGGCCTCGGCCCGCATCTCCGGCGCCAGGTCGTAGGTGGCCACCTTCAGCGAAGGGATCAGCACGCGATCCTCGCCGGGGAAGGGCGTCTCAATGCCTCCGTTGAAGAAGTAGGTCACGTGGGCGAACTTCTCCGTCTCGGCCACGCGCAGGTTGCGCAGTTGGTGCTTGGCGAGCACGTTGGCCAGAATGTTGTCCAGCGACTCCGGCGGCATGATGAGCGGCAGATCGTAGAGCTTGTCGTACTGCGTCATGCACAGGTAGTAGAGGTTCTTTGGAATCTCGGCGCGGGGGATGGTCTGATCGAGCGCCTCCCACCCGTCCAGGTCGCGGCCGCCCTGCTTGTTCAGGCCGCTATCGCGCGTGAGCACGCGGGTAATCTCGCGGGCGCGATCCGAGCGGAAGTTGAAGTTGATGCAGACATCCTCGTCGCGAATCTGGGCCACCGGTTTGCCCGCGGCATCCACTACCACGAAGGGAACGATGAATTCGTCGGTGACGCCGTTGTTGTAGCACTCGGTCATGCGCGCTACGGCATTCGCGTACGCTCCGCCCTCGGCTTTGCCCAGGACCAGCGCGTCGAAGGCCTTGCGCCCGCGCTCCCAGCGCTTGTCGCGGTCCATGGCGTAGTAGCGCCCGCTGACCGTGGCCACTTTGCCCACGCCGTACTCGCGCATCTTCTGTTCGAGCTGCGCAATGTACTCCGCGCCGGAGCAGGGTGGAGTGTCGCGGCCGTCCATGAAGCAATGCACGAAGACCCGCTGAACACCATACTCGCGCGCCGTCCTGAGCAGCGCGTAAAGGTGCGTGAGCTGCGAGTGGACGCCACCGTCCGAAACCAGGCCGAAGAGATGCAGTTGCCGCCCGGCTTCGCGCGCGCGCTTCATGGCTTGCACAATGGCCGGGTTCTTTTCGAACTCGCCTGAGGCGATTGCGGCGTCGATGCGGGTAATGTCCATCTGAACAATGCGGCCGGCGCCCAGGTTCAGGTGGCCCACCTCGCTGTTGCCCATTTGCCCGTCGGGCAGGCCAACAAAGTGATCGCTGGCCTGGATCAGCGTGTTGGGATACTCGCGCAGCAGCTTGTCGTAGGTGGGCTTCTTGGCCAGCGCTATGGCGTTGTTGGCGGTTTCGGCGCGGTAGCCCCATCCGTCGAGGATGGTCAGAACAAGGGGACGCTTGATGGTGGGCAAGTGGAATATACCTCGGATCTCGATCGAAACTTTCTTGTCTAGGATAACCGGCGAGGCCGCTGCGACGCCGCACTACGGAAAAACACTAATGCCTGTCATCCAGAGCGACCAGAGTGCAGCACAGGGAGTCGAAGGACCTGCGGTTGCTTTTATGTTGCGTCACACAATGGGCCTACTGTTGGTCTCGCCTTTTCGGAGTCATCGTTCGGTTGCGGCTCGACTTCCTGCTCCGGCAATCGCAAAGTGCTCTGCACGCTGGTAGGCGAATGATAATTCCCGCTTCGCCATTCACGTCGGCCCGACATTGGAAAAATCCCTCCTGGTCATAAAGGGGCAGGATTACTCGTGGGGGCCAGGTTGTTCTGCATTCTTCAGGTTGGCTGTGTGGGGCGGCGGTTCAATTCCTTGCGCTTTTAAGGCACGGTCGATAGTGGGCCACAACTCTGAGGTTGGCCGCGCGCCCGCGGGAAGACGTTCGCCGTCAACGAACATTTGCGGCATTCCCTCCAGTCCGAGTGACCTGCCAAGCTTGAGCGATGAATTCACAACTGATTGGTCCTGGTTCTTCAGGCACATTGCCAGTTCAGTCTCACCCGCTTTGCTTTGACCACCGATTTTGCTGGCGACGTCATCGAGGGCTTGAAATGACTTCTCTAAATCCATCCGCACGCCACTGATCTCGTTCCTGTGGTTATGCACGTAATCAACGTAGGCCCAGTAGGCCGAAGAATTCAGACTCGCAAGGCAATCTGCATCGACTGCGGCTCGGGTGGCCCAAGGATGGCCTTCAATCGGAAAATCCTTATAGACGATTTTGATCAGTCCCTTATAGTGTTCGAGCGTCTCGGGCAGAATCTCGCTATTCAGCAATGCGCAATAAGGGCATTCGAGATCGTCGAAGTTGATGATCTGTACTTTGGCGTCAGGATTCCCGCGAACAGGCCGATAATTCGCATCGATTGAGAGCGCAGGGTTTTTCGTGATATCGAATTTCTCCAGGCGGCCGAGCGTACTGCCATCCGTTGAGATCAGGAAATCAACGGTGGTTTGCTTGCCTTGATGAAGGAATGTCACGGGCAAGGTATCGAAGCCAGTGGTTTCGCTCTTGGACCTTGCCCCCAGGATGACGTCGTAATCGGGTGGAACCGAGAACTGCGAGCGGAGCAGGACTTCAATTTGGCGATTGCTCGATGAAGTGACGGGCGTCTGGGCAAAGGAGGGTCTTCCAAGGCTGGACGCAACGAGCAGTGCTGTTGACAAAATAAGAAGATACGGGAGCCTTCGCCGCTGATTCCTGATCATTGTGTCAGTTTACCAAGGGAGGTCCGCGAGTTTTATAGAGAAAAGTGCAAGAGCAACCGCGGGTCCTTCGACTGCGCAGGTCGCAAAGAGCGCGACCTGCTCCGCTCAAGATGACAATTCGGAGGGAGAACAACCAGGCCGCCACAACAGAAAGCAAAGGGAGGGAACCGAAGCCCCCTCCTTCCTTTGTGGAGAAGCCGTCTGCCCCACCGCGAGTGGTTAGTCTTCGTAGTTCAGCCCTTCGAGGCCGAGAAACACCGCGCCGGAGCCCAGCTCCTCTTCGATGCGCAGCAGCTGGTTGTACTTGGCGATGCGGTCGGTGCGGCTGACGGAGCCAGTCTTGATCTGGCCCACGCCGGTGGCCACGGCCAGGTCGGCGATGTAGGTGTCCTCGGTTTCGCCTGAGCGATGCGAGATGACCGAGGTATAGCCGTAGCGGCGGCCCAGGTCGATGGCTTCCAGGGTCTCGGTGACCGTGCCGATCTGGTTGACCTTGATTAGGATCGAGTTGGCGATGCCCTCGTCGATGCCGCGCTGCAATCTCTTCACGTTAGTCACGAAGATGTCGTCGCCGACCAGCTGAATGCGGCTTCCGAGCTTCTCCGTCAGAATGCGCCATCCTGCCCAGTCGTCCTCGGCCAGGCCGTCTTCCAGCGAGACGATGGGATACTGGCGGGTCCAGTTGTCGTAGAAGCTGACCATCTCTTCGCTGGTCAGTTCGCGCTTGTCGCTCTTCTTGAAGACGTATTTGCCGGTCTCCTTGTTGTAGAACTCGCTGGAGGCGGGATCGAGGGCGATGGCAATCTGCTCGCCGGGTTTGTAGCCGGCCGCCTCGATGGCCTCGAGGATCAGCTCGATCGCCTCGGTGTTCGACTTGAGCGAGGGAGCGAAGCCGCCCTCGTCGCCCACGGCGGTGTTATAGCCCTTCTTCTTGAGCACGCTCTTCAGCGTATGGAAGGTCTCGGCGGCCCAGCGCAGCGCCTCGCTGAAGCGCTCAGCGCCCACCGGCATGATCATGAACTCCTGAAAATCCACGTTGCTGTCGGCATGCGCGCCGCCATTAAGAACGTTCAGCATGGGCGTGGGCAGGATGCTGGCGTTCACGCCGCCCAGGTAACGGTAGAGCGGAATCTCCAGCGTCTGAGCCACAGCGCGGCTGGCGGCCATGGAGACGGCGAGAATGGCGTTTGCGCCCAGCTTGGCCTTGTTCGGCGTGCCATCCAGGTCGATCATGGCCTGGTCAATCAGCCGCTGGTTGGCTGCATCCATGCCTTCCAACTCGGGAGCGATCACGGTTTCCACGTTGGCCACGGCCTGCAGCACGCCCTTGCCCAGAAAGTGGCTCTTGTCGCCGTCGCGCAGCTCCACGGCCTCATGCTCGCCGGTGGATGCGCCCGAAGGCACGATGGCGCGGCCTAAAGCGCCGCTCTCCAGAATTACATCCGCTTCCACGGTCGGATTGCCGCGCGAGTCCAAGACCTCGCGGGCGCGAATAGCAACGATCTCAGTCATGTCTGTCCTCGCAATGCGGTGCTGCAGCCGGTCGTTAAGTTTGGGACGGCGATCCACGGCAAGAGCTTCTCCGGCGGCGCTTCGAATTGTTTCCAGAAGCTCCTGCACGTGCGGAATCTCCTCTCCGTCCAATGTTCAAGAGTGCGTATCCACCCAATGAATTCTAGCAAACCGGGGAACTCCAGACCGTGTAATGCCGATGAAACAGGGCCAAAACGTTCAGACCAATGTGCGCGGGTTGCCTATGTTGATTCGTACCACGCAAGGAACCTGCTGGGCGGAAGATACTCTTTCGCCGAAGAATCTGAACTAGCCTAAAGTTGGGTTACCTGCCGTTTGTGTTGCCTGGCAGCGAATCTCCCGCGCGCAACTCCACGGCCCCGGCGGGGTTTGGGAGATCAAGGGAAGTTTTTGTCTGCTCGATGGAGATTCCGGAGACGGAACCCAGGGAAAAGGAGTATCCGATGAAACGGACAATTCTGGCATGTGTTTTCTTTGCAGCAGCTGCCGCTGTGGGAGCGCAGGAGCCGAATCCCTACCAGGGAACTTCGAATCCTCCCCCGGATGACCAGATACTCACCAGCGGCACGCCGGATGCCAAGCCTTTGGCCGGGCATCGCGCTCAACCACCAGCTCCCGCGCCCGCCGAGTCGCAGTCTCTTTCACAGCCCTCCGCCTCTGAGCCGGCCGTCAACCCGCCTGATTCATCTTTGTACCAGGGCGATGACGGCGGAATCGTGCATCCGGCCTCCGATCAGGCCGCCGCCGCGCCCATGCCGGAGCACGTCTCCGCTTACGACCCGGACGGGGACATCGTGCATCCACGGCCGCCACGTCAAGGAGAGCTTGGCGAAGGCACCAGCATTCGCGTGCGGCTGATGCAGCGGCTTTCCACCGCCACCAGCCGGAAAGGCGAGGCCTTCCGCACGCGCGTGGCTTCGGATGTGGTCGAGGGCGGACAGGTAGTGATTCCCGCCGGAGCGGAGATCGACGGCCGCGTGATGCAGGTAACGACGGGCCATGCGGGCGGCCACGGCTCCATGCGACTGCAGCCGGAGACGGTGATCCTCTCCAACGGCTCGCGCTTCATGCTGCACGCTCAGACCACCGGAGCACCCGGATCGCGGACGCGCATCGGCAGCGAAGGTTCCATCGCGCCGGGCTCTCGCCTGAAACGCGACGGCATCGAGTATGGCGGAGCAGTCGGCGCAGGAGCGGTGACCGGTGCCATCCTTGCCGGGCCGGCAGGCGCTGTGACCGGCGGGCTGATTGGCGCGGGCGCGGTGACGGTTCACCTGCTTGTCAGCCATCCACAGGCCACGCTGGAATCCGGCACGACGATGATCTTCACGCTGACAGAACCGCTGGATATGGTTCCGGCCTCTTCGAGCGGCAGCTAAAATCCTCCTTACCTTAAGTAAGGAAATGGGCTATCATGGTGTCAGAGGGGTTCCGATGGCCACCGCCGCAGTTACGTCAAAAGGACAGATCACGATCCCGCTCGAGGTGCGCAAGAAGCTTGGAATCAAGCCAGGCGACCGTGTGAGATTCATCGAGGGCGAGAACGGCGAATACATTCTCAAGCCGAAGACTGGCTCCATCATGGACATGGAGGGTTGTGTGCATTGGACAGGGAAGCCAGTTTCCATAAAAGAGATGAACGAGACGATTGCCAAAGGCTGGGCCGGGCAGTTGACATTCGAGGATTGAGCCGCGCACGATGACGGGAATCGACACGAATATCCTGGTCCGCTTCTTTACCAAGGACGATCTGGAACAAGGCAGCCGGGTTGCCGACTTTATGAGAGATCTTCGGCCCGAATCTCCGGGGTTTGTCTCCCTAGTCTCCCTGATCGAGTCGGTTTGGGTTCTGCGTAGTAAATACCGTCTAAGCAAAGCAGAATTGGTTCCGTGCCTGGAGCAGTTGCTCAATTCGCGTGAACTGGTGGTTGAGAATGATACTGCGGTGGCTTCGGCCCTGCGCCGCTTTTCCCAATTCAAAGCCGATTTTGCCGACTGCCTCATCGAGCGGTCGGGAGCCGCCGCCGGTTGCCGAGAGACGGTCACATTCGATGAAGACGCAGCCCGGTATGCGGGAATGAGGCTGCTCTAAGGGCCTAATTTCGGTGGAACATCCTGCTACCAAGCAGCGTAGTTGTTCTCATGCGCTCGCATTTCGTGTTCTCCATTTCTGCGGGGCATAATTAGGGTGAATCACGTCTAAACGCTATGCAGAACTTCTCCGACACACTCGGCCAGGTCTTCCGCGCCATCGTGGCCAACAAGCTGCGCAGCTTCCTGACCATGTTCGGAATCGCCTGGGGCGTTGGATCGCTGCTGGTCCTTGTTGGCCTGGGCGAGGGCTTCCGCACCGGCCAGCACAAGCAGTTGGCAACCTTCGGCAACGACGTTGTTATGATGTGGAGCGCCACGATTCCGGCACTGCCCAACCAGCATACCGGAATGCGCCCCTACAAGCTGACGAACGAAGACGAAGCCGCATTGCGTGCTCTGCCGCAACTGCGTTCGATCACTGCCATCCTCAGCCGCTGGGATCTGTATGAGGTCAGCGCCTGGGCCAACACCTCAGGCCCCGTACTGGGTGTCGAGCCGAACTTCGCCCAGGTGCGCACCATGCCCCTGGCAGAGGGCCGCTTCGTCGATGCCGCCGATATGGCCGACCGACGCCGAGTGGTGGTTCTCGGGTCGAAATCCGCTACATTGCTCTCCTTGGGCCACCCCATGCTGGGCGAGACCATCACCATCAACGATATTCGCTTCACCGTTGTGGGACGCCTCGAATCCATCAGTCACGGCAACAACGACAGCGATAACCAGAAGCTCTACGTTCCGCTCACCACCATGCAGGAACTCTTCGCCATGAAGGGCGACAACATACCCAAGGATGCTCTGAACTCGCTGCAATACCAGCCTACTACCAAAGGCGACGCGGTGGCCGCCGTGGCCGCGGTCCACCGCGTAATCGGCGAGCGTCACGGCTTCGATCCGTCTCTGAAGGATGCCTTCGACGAATGGGACACCATCAAAGAAGAGCAGATGATCGGCGCAATCTTTGACGCCATGGATGTTTTTCTGGGCGGAGTTGGCATCGTTACCCTCGGCCTGGGCGCGGTGGGCATCATCAACATCATGCTGGTCTCGGTCACAGAACGCACGCGCGAGATCGGCGTGCTCAAAGCCATCGGGGCCACCCGGCGGGCCATCCTGGCGCAGTTCTTCTGGGAGGGCCTGCTGCTGACTGGCATCAGCGGACTGATTGGAATCGGAGCCTCGGCCGTCTTTATGTGGTTGCTGCAGCAGGTGCTTACAGGCAAGATGCCGGGATGGGATCCTCCCCGCCTTGTGCCCTGGTCGGCGGCATTGGCGCTGGGATCGCTGGTTGTCTGCGGCGTGGTTGCGGGGCTTTATCCCGCCAGTAAGGCGGCGGCGATGGATCCCATTGAAGCGCTGCGGAGTGAGTAGAAAGCAGCTTTTAGCTGTTAGCTTTTAGCTATTAGCTCTACCGTTCAGTAGACCGATATTGGCAGTCGATCGAAATGGCGGCAACACCGGTAAACAGCTAATAGCTAACAGCTAATAGCTAACAGCTAGGAGCTGAACCATGCTGAAGGACATACTCGGCCAGGCCTGGGAGGCAATGCTCTTTAACCGGCGGCGCACGGCCATCACCATGGTCGGCATGGCTTGGGGTATTGCTACGGTCGTGCTGCTGCTGGCCTATGGCGCCGGCTTCAGCCATGCCATTGAGGCCATCTTTGCCGAGTGGGGCACCAACACCATCGGTTTCTTCCCAGGGCGCACAAGCGAGCAGGCCGGGGGCGACAAGGCGGGAGCATGGGTGCGCTTTACCCTGGACGACGTAGACCGCGTCTCCAATGCCATTCCGGGCATCACGTACATCTCGCCGTTCGTGGCCAAGGATGTGCCGGTCCAGAACGATCTTCATCTATATACCTGGACTGTGACTGGCGTTCGGCCGGCTTTCCAGGATGTTCTCAAGCTGGACACAGATCAAGGGCGCTTCTTCAGCGGCGCCGAAGACCAGCAGCGCGCCCACGTCTGCGTCATCGGGTCGGAGTCCAAGACCAAGCTCTTCAGCGGCGGCTGGGCATTAGGCGAGACCCTCCGCCTGAACGGCGTAATGTTCACCATCATCGGCGTCCTCCATCCCAAGATGCAGGAGGGCGATAACGACAATAACCGCCAGATCTATATCCCGTTCAACACCATGAGCGACATCAAGGACACCAAGTACCTGGATGGCGTCTGGTTTGGCTATCGTGGCGACAGCGAACAGGTGGAAAAAAGCCTGCGCGAGACGATGGCCGCGGCCCACCACTTCCGTCCCACTGACAAGAGGGCCATCTTTGTAGCCAACCTGATGACCCAGCTGAAACAGTTCCACATGCTTTCGATCGCCCTGCAAGTGCTGCTCTCGCTGGTGGGCGCGCTCACGCTGGGTATCGCCGGCATCGGCCTGATGAACATCATGCTTGTGGCCGTGCAGCAGCGCACACGCGAGATTGGCATCGAGAAGGCCCTCGGCGCGCGCCGCCACCATATCCTCATCCAATTCATGGCCGAGGCGATGGCCATCACGGGCGTAGGCGGTGCGGCTGGCATCGCGCTAGCCTATCTGGTTTCGGCAATGGTGGGAAGAATTACCTTCTACAGCGCCCTGGCCAAGAACGCCGATGCAGCGGATATTCGCCTGCTTATCTCGCCGGCCTCAGTAGTTGTGGCCACCGCGATTCTCGTAGTCACGGGCCTGGTGAGCGGAATGATTCCAGCAATCCGCGCAGCCGGCCTGGACCCCATCGAGGCGCTGCGGTACGAGTAGTGGCGCAAGCAGAGAGAGCGTTGTTAGCGAAATTAGTAAGTCTCCTGCGGCCAAGACGGAAGCTTTATGGTCGGTGGCCCTTCAAAGGGGTCCGTATAGAAGTGCTCCATTGAGGCGCAGCCCCAAGGAGTCTGTATAGAAGTGTTCCGTGTCGACAGTAGCACGTCGTCCGCACCGTAGGCGCAGTGATTATTAGCCCAGCGCTTCAGCGTTGGGTTGGCAAAACCAACAATTCATACGGAGTCCCGTAGGGACGGCGCTCACACCCCGCGTCCTTCCAACGATTTTTCGAGCAGGTGAGTGCCGCAGCTAGCGCAGGTTATCCGTCGCCGGCTCGGGATGAATCGTCACCCGCTGCACCTCCGGGCACTCCAACTTGAAGCGGTCTTCGAGTTCGGTGATCGCTGAGTGCACCCGCTGCATGGTCAGATCGTCCGGCAACGTGCAATGGCAGGATAGATAGATGTGCTCGCCCGAGCGGCCCACCTTGACCTCATGCACATCGAGAATTTCAGGCAACTGCGCCGCAGTCGACCGCAACGCCTGCTCGATCCTGCGGTCCTCCTCCACCATCTCTTCCGGCTGTTCGATTGTCGCCGGTTCGCTCTCAATGTGCGTCAGCACGGCGTCGATCTCCGGCGCCTCGCGCAAAATCTCGGCCTCCATCGCGGTCACAAACTCATGGGCCGCGAGGAGCGGCATATTTTCGTCCAGCTCCACATGCAGCTCCGCGCGCAGCCGCCCCTGGTGCGATTGCACGCTCAGATCGTGAACGCTCACATTGTTCCGCGCGGCCACCGCCCGCACCCGGTCAAAGACGCTCTCCGCCCTGGCCACGCGCGGCACAGTATGGATCACCACGTCCGCCCGCGGCAGCGCCCGGTGAACCGCTTCGGTGGCCGCGCGCACCAGTTCCCCGGTGTGCTCGAAGGTGAATCGCCTCGGCAGCGCCAGCGTCAGGTCGGCAAAGTAGCCCGCTCCGGCCCGCCGCACGCGCGCCTGCTCCACGGCCAGTACGCCGTCCACCTGCGCCACCTCACGCACCAGCCGCCGCCGCGTCTCCACCGGAACCTCGTCCATCAGCACGGCCACCGTCTCGCGGCCCAGGTAGAGCGTCAGCCGCAGAATCATGAGCGAAACCACTACCGCGGCAAATGGGTCCGCGAAGCGCAGCCAGCCAATCTCGAAGCGCGTTCCCGCCCAACTGGCGCCCAGGCCGCAAAGCACGGCCAGGGTCGACCAGATGTCGCTGGCAAAGTGGAATGCGTCGATGGCCAGCGCCGGCGACCCGGTCCGCTCGGCAACTTTTCGCAGTTGCCGCGACCGCCAGTAATCCACACCGATCGACGTCAGCAGCACCAGCACCGGCCACACCGAGTTGCGCAGCTCAACCGTGTGGTAGAAGATCCGCTGCATCGCCTCCCAGATGATCCACCCGCAGGAAATGGCCATAAGGATCGCTTCGCCCAATGCGGAGAGGTTCTCAATCTTGCCGTGGCCGTAGGTGTGGTCTTCGTCGGCCG
>Ga0182014_10004663_pt1 | contig 15611 bp, 18 predicted proteins | sample 612S2DmetaG_FD_120489 | JGI IMG/M metagenome (GOLD analysis project Ga0182014, IMG submission 120489) | Permafrost microbial communities from Stordalen Mire, Sweden - 612S2D metaG | ecosystem: Environmental > Terrestrial > Soil > Wetlands > Permafrost | place: Sweden: Stordalen | collected... | reverse complement strand
GTTTGACACCCCTTTTCGGTGCTGTTAGCCTGAAAAGGCATGTCCCCAACGGCCCTTCGCGCCACTCCCTTGAACTCCCTCCACCGCGCCCTGGGGGCGAAAATGGTGGATTTCGGCGGCTGGGATATGCCTGTTCAGTATTCCGGCGTCATCGACGAGCACCGCACCGTGCGCAACGCCGTCGGCATCTTCGACGTCAGCCACATGGGCGAAATCGAGATTCGCGGTCCGGAGGCCGCCCAACTCGCCAATTTCGCCACCACCAACGACGTCGGCAAGCTGAAGATCGGACAGGCGCACTACTCCGGCCTGCTCTACGATCACGGCGGCTTCGTGGACGACATTCTGGTCCACAAAGTCGCCGCCGACCATTTCTTCCTCTGCGTCAACGCCGCCAACCAGGAGAAGGATTTCGAGCGCATGCGTTCCATCAACCGCTTCCAAGCCCAAGTGGAGTTTGCGAGCGAGCGCTACGCCCAACTCGCCGTTCAAGGGCCCAAGGCGCGCGCCGTCGTACAGAAATTGACGGCGGTGGACCTGGCGGCCATCAAGTATTACTGGTTTGCCGACGGCGCCGTGTGCGGCGTCCCGGCGCGCATTGCGCACACCGGCTACACCGGGGAGGATGGCTTTGAGCTTTACGTCGCCCCGTCCCAGGCCGAGCGTGTCTGGGCCGAAGCCATGGCCGCCGGCGCGGAGTTCGGAATCAAGCCCTGCGGCCTGGGCGCGCGCAACACCCTGCGCCTGGAATCCGCCATGGCGCTCTACGGCCATGAGATCGACGCCTCTATTTCGCCGCTCGAAGCCGGTCTCGCCTGGATCGTCAAGTTCGATAAGGGCGATTTCGCGGGGCGCGCCGCTCTGCTGCGGCAAAAGGAAGCCGGCGTTAAGCGCAAGTTGGCCGGCTTTGAAATGCGCGGGCGCGGCATCGCGCGCGAAGGCTATGAAATACGGATCGATGGGTCCCCCGCCGGATGGGTGACCAGCGGTTCTCCCTCGCCCACGCTCAACAAGAACATCGGGCTTTGCTACCTGCCTGTGGAGCGCGCGCAGCCCGGCCAAGCCATTCAGGTGATCGTCCGCGGCCAACCCGTGGATGCGGTAACCGTGGAAATTCCATTTTACAAGCGAGCCAAATAATGTACCCGGAAAACTTTCGATATACCAAAGAACACGAGTGGGTCCTCGTCGAAGGGGCTGCCGGAACGGTCGGGATTACCGACCACGCTCAGGAGGAACTCGGCGACATCGTCTACGTGGACCTTCCCAAGGTCGGCGCCCGCGTCGAGCGCGGCAAATCGCTCGGGTCGGTCGAGTCCGTGAAGGCCGTTTCGGACATCTACTCGCCGGTCGGCGGAGAGATCACGGAGGTAAACGAGGCGCTCGCCAATGCCCCCGAGACCCTCAACCGCGACCCGCATGGCGCCGGATGGCTGGTGAAGCTGCGCCTCACCGCGCCGGCCGAGGTCCAGGACCTCATGACCGCCGAAGACTACCAAAAATACGTGGAGGCGGAAAAGTAGGTTGCGCTATCTTCCGAAGTCCGACTCCGAACGCCGCGCCATGATGGACGCCTGCGGCATCGATTCCCCGGAAGCCCTCTTCGCGCACTTGCCCGAGGCGGTGCGCATCGAGCGGCCCCTCGATCTTCCCGCCGGAATCTCCGAATACGAAATCGTCGAATACTTCCGCCAAAGGGCGGCCGAGAACGGCATCGGTTACGCGTCGTTCCTGGGCGCGGGCGTGTACCGGCACTTCCGCCCCGTGCTGGTCGACGCGGTGGTCTCGCGCGGCGAATTCCTCACTTCCTATACGCCCTACCAGGCGGAAATCTCGCAGGGCACGCTCACCGCCATCTTCGAATTCCAGACCATGATCTGCCAACTCACCGGCATGGACGTGGCCAACGCCTCCATGTACGACGGCTCCACGGCCCTGCCCGAAGCGGTCCTGATGGCGGCGCGAGTGACCGGAAAGCGAAGGGCCCTGGTCGCGAAATCGGTTCATCCCGAATACCGCGAGACCCTCCGCACCTACGCCAGGAACGCGGGATTGCAAGTGGAGGAATTCGACTATGCGCCGGAGGCCGGGACTATCGATCTCGATGACCTCGACCGCAAGATGGACGCCTCCACGGCTGCCGTGGTCGTGCAGTCGCCCAACTTTTTCGGCATCGTGGACCAGGTGAAGGCGGCCGGAGAGATCGCCCACCGGGCCGGCGCCCTGCTGATCCTGATCTCCACCGAAGCCGTCTCGCTGGGGATTCTGGAGCCGCAGCCGGAGGCGGATATCGTGGCCGGTGAACTGCAATCCTTCGCCATTTCCCCCAGCTACGGCGGCCCGTTCGCGGGCATTATCGCCACCCGCGAGAAGTTCATGCGGCAGATGCCGGGCCGGCTCGTCGGTCAGACCACCGATTCGCGCGGCAACCGCGCCTTCTGCCTGACGCTTTCCACGCGCGAGCAGCACATCCGCCGCGAGCGCGCCACTTCCAACATCTGCACCAACCAGGCCCTCATCGCCCTGATGGCCACCGTCTTCATGACGGTCTATGGAAAACAAGGCCTGCGCGAACTCGCCGAGCAGAACCTGGCCAAAGCGCACTACCTGGCAGGCAGACTGAAGCCGCGCTTCGGAGCCGGCTTCTTCAACGAGTTCGCGGTGCGGCTCGAAGGCCGAACGCCCGAAGAGGCCAACAAAGCCCTGCTCAAGAAGAAGATTATCGGGGGCCTGCCGCTCGGCCGGTTCTATCCCGAGCTGGCCGACTCCATGTTGCTATGCGCTACGGAAATGTCAAGCCGCGCCGACATGGATGCGATGGCGGAGGTCTTGAGCTGAATATGATTACCAAGGTCCGAACCCATCCCTCTCAAAACGAAGCGCTGCTCTTCGAGCGCAGCTCGCCGGGCAAGAACGCCTACCAGCTCCCGGACCTCGACGTCCCTCCGGTCGACGCGGCGGCCGCCCTGGGCGCGGAGAACGTGCGCGCCGCCATCGACGGCTTTCCCGAAGTCAGCGAGGTGGAGGCCATCCGCCATTTCACGCGCCTCTCCACCTGGAATTACGCCATCGATCACGGCATGTACCCGCTCGGTTCCTGCACCATGAAGTACAACCCTCGCGTCAACGAGCTGGTTGCCCGCACCGAAGGTCTCGCCTGGGCCCATCCCTACCAGCCCGAAGCGTTAGCCCAAGGCTGCATGGAAACCATGGCGCGCCTCGAACGGATTCTGGCGGAAATCACCGGCATGGACGCCGTCACGCTCCAACCCTCCGCCGGTGCGCATGGCGAGCTGACGGGCATCCTGCTGATTCGGGCGCTGCTCGAAAAGCGCGGCGATCCGCGCAAGAAGATCCTGGTCCCGGATTCCGCGCACGGCACCAATCCGGCCACCGCCGCTATCGCCGGATACGCGGTCGAAAACATCCCCTCGAACGCCGCCGGCCTGCTCGACGTGAGCGCTCTTGAGCGCATCGTCACCAAGGACGTGGCCGCGCTCATGGTGACCAACCCCAACACCCTGGGCGTGTTCGAGGAGAACATCGTGCAGGCGGCGGAAATCCTGCACGCCAAGGGCGCCATGCTCTACATGGATGGCGCCAACATGAACGCGCTGGTAGGCATCGCGCGGCCGGGAGATTTTGGCGTGGACGCCCTGCACCTCAACCTGCACAAGACCTTCTCCACTCCCCACGGCGGCGGCGGACCCGGCGCCGGTCCCGTGGCTGTGAAGAAGGCCCTCGAACCGTTCCTCCCCGTGCCGCGGCTGAAGCGCACCGGCAGGAAATGGGCGTGGGATTACAACCGCAAGCGCTCCATTGGCCGCGTCCGCGCATTCTACGGGAATTTCGGAGTCCTGGTCCGCGCGCTCGCCTATATCCTCGCCCACGGTGGACCGGGTTTGCGGAACGCCACCGTCGATGCGGTGCTCAACGCCAACTACATCCGCAAGCGCCTCGAGCCTTACTTCGATCTGCCCTATTCCTCTCCCAGCATGCATGAAGTGGTGTTCAGCGACGCCCGGCAGCAACCGTGCGGCGTGCGCACCGGAGACATCGCCAAGCGCTTGATCGATTACGGCTTCCATCCCTACACGGTGAGCTTCCCCTTGATCGTCCACGGCGCGCTCATGATCGAACCCACCGAAACCGAGGGCATCCTGGAACTCGATGCCTTCATCGACGCGATGATTTCCATCGCGAAGGAAGCGGAGACGGACCCGCAGCTCGTCAAGAACGCCCCCTACACCACCCGCACCAGCCGCGTCGACGAAGTCACCGCCGCCCGCAAACCCGTGTTGCGCTGGAAGCCGAGCTAAGAGAACTGGCCACAGATGAACACGGATGAACACGGATAAGAAAAATCAAGAAAGGCGTTTGTGTTTTGCCTTATCTGTGTTCATCCGTGTTCATCTGTGGCCATTAAGCCTTTTCTCCGGTCACTCATTCCGACCGCAGCGCCTCCATGGGATCGACGGAAGCCGCGCCCCAAGCTCCGTAGGAGCGAAAGAACGTAGCCCACGGCGTGAGCCGTGGGACGACAACGAAAACGATCAAGCCCCCTTGGGGGCGAAAGAACGTTCTCTCGTCCCCTTGCGGGGCTTTGCCTTAGGTCAATCCCCCCGTGGCCCAGTTGCTTCTAGGGCCGGGCCTGCGTCACACTAGGAGTGTCTAACAATGCCCGATTCTTGCACATGCGGCGCCCAATTGCCGCCCGACGCCCTGTTCTGCCATAAGTGCGGCAAGCCGCAGCGCGACCTCGTGACGCCCGACGATCCGCCCGAGCCCGTCTCCGCGCCGGTCACGCCGCCTCTGCCTCCACCTCCGCCCGCGGACACCGCCGGGCCGCGCTTGACCTTTCACGACCAGGTGGCCGTGCGCATCGCGGTTTACGTCGGAGTGTCCGCCACAGTCCTGTGTTTGATTTTCCCGCTCGTGAACTGGCTGGCCGCCGGCTTCGTCGCGGTCTACCTTTACCGGCGGAAAACCAGGCGTCTGCTGGATGTCAGCGCCGGCATACACATCGGATGGATTACCGGCCTCGTGATGTTCCCCTTGGGGGCGCTGGTTTTCGCGGTCAATGCGATTTCGGGCCGCTGGGGTTCCCTCTGGCTGGAACAGATGAAGAACACGCCCACCCAGGACCCGGCTCTGCAACGCCAAATGGTCCAGTTCTTCCAGAGCCCTGCGGGCATGGCGGTAGCGCTGCTGTTTTCGTTGGGGTTTCTGTTCCTGCTGATTATCGGACTCAGCGTCGCCGGCGGCGCGTTCGGCGCCAAGGTGTTGGGCGGCCATAGGGCCTGACCGGTATTGCAACCTCTCCGTTTCGTAAGTGGGCTTCCAGCCTGCTATGCCGGCCGGGGGCCCTCTGGGCGCGCCGGCATTCTTCGCGGTTGACGTGCGTTTTCGCACGGTGTTAGGCTATGGCTTCAAAGAGACTCTCAGCGGATTTTCCTCTGAACTGCAATGGAATCGACCCTTCACGCACTGGGCGGAATACTGTTACGAGCCACGCCCACGTTTTTCCTGGTCTTTCTGCTTACCTTCTACCTGAAGAAGGTCTTCTTCCAACCTCTGGAGAAAGTGCTCCAACAGCGCTACGAAGCCACTGAAGGCTCGCGGAAACTTGCGGAACAAACCGTGGAGCGCGCCTCCGCCAAGGCGGCCGAGTATGAAGCTGCCATGCGCACCGCGCGCGCGGAGATCTACAAGGCGCGGGAACAATCCTTTAAGGAGTTGCAGGAGCGCCGCGCGGCCGATACGGCGGCGGCGCGGGAGCGCGCTGGCGAGTTGGCGCGGGAGGCCAAAGCTTCCCTCGCCGCCGACGTGGAAGTGGCCAAGGTCGCGCTGGCCGCCAATGTGGGGTCCCTTGCCGGCCAGATCGCCGATTCCCTTCTCAGGCAGAGCGCCGCATGAGGCGCCTCGCGTTCCTGGCCCTGCTTCTAGGTTTGGCGGCTGTCCCGCCGCTTTGCGCGCAATCGTCCGGCGAAAGCGGCGAAGGCCGTATTAAGGCTTGGGAATGGGCCAACTTCCTGGTCCTGGCCGCGGGATTGGGATATCTGGCGGGCAAGAACGGCCGCCCATTCTTCACCGCCCGCTCCGCCAAGATCGTCCAGGACATGGCCGAAGCCGGCCAATTGCGCAAGCAAGCCGAAGCGCGCGCCGCTGAAATGGAGCGCCGCCTGGCCGGCATCCAATCCGATATCGCTGCCTTGCGCGAGGAATCGCGGAAACAGGCGCTGGCGGAGGCGGAGCGCATCGCCCAACAGACGGTCGTCGAAACGGCCAAAATCCACGCCCAGGCCGAACAGGACATCGCATTGGCCGCCAAGGCCGCGCGCGCCGAGTTGAAGCGCCACTCCGCGGAACTGGCGGTGGCGCTGGCGGAGCGGTTGATCCGCGCCCGCATGACCACGGCTACGCAGGACGAGTTGGTGCGCGAGTTCGTCCGCGGCCTCGACAGCCCCGCTCCGGAGCCCGTGCCGCTTAGGAACCCATGACGCTTTCCACCGTAGCCACGCGATACGCCAACGCCCTGGCGGATGTCGTCGCCGCAGGCGGGTCCGCCTTGCGCCCACCTGGCGCCGCGCTCGAATTGCGCGCCATCGCGGACACGCTCCAAAGCTCCGTCGAGCTGCGCCAGGCGCTGGCCACCCCGGCGGTCCCCGTCAACCGAAAAAGAGCCGTGGTCGGGCGCATCGCCGATATCCTGAAACTCTCGCCCATTACGCGCAATTTCCTGTTCGTTCTGGTGGACCACGGCCGCATGGGCGCCCTGCCGGAAATCGCGCAAAGATTCGAAGAGATTGCGGATGAACGCCTGGGCTTCGCCCGCGCCGACGTGTCCACGCCGACCGAGTTCGACGAAGCGCGGCGCGCCGCCCTGAACGCGGAGTTGGACCGTCTCACCGGCAAGCGCATCCGTATGCGTTTCGCCATCGACGAGTCGCTGATCGGAGGCGTGGTCGCGCGCATCGGCTCCACGGTCTACGACGGCTCGGTGCGCGGCCAACTGAAGTCGCTGGAGCGGCGCCTGGGCGCGGAAAGCTGATCGAGAACACTATGGCTCAAATTCGAGCGGATGAGATTACCGGGATTCTCCGCCAGGAGATTGAAAACTACGAGCGCGTGATCGACGTTTCGGAAGTCGGCGCGGTGATCTCCGTGGGCGACGGCATCGCCCGCATCCATGGCCTGGACAAGGTCATGGCGGGCGAGTTGATCGAGTTCCCGCACGATGTCGCCGGCATCGCCATGAACCTGGAAGAAGACCAGGTGGGCGCCGTGCTCCTGGGGGACTACACCGAAATCAAGGAAGGCGACGAGGTCCGCCGCACCCGCCGCATCATGTCCGTGCCCGTGGGCGAGGCCCTCATCGGACGCGTGGTGGACGCGCTCGGGCGCCCCATCGATGGCAAGGGCCCGGTCCAAACCACCCAGTTCAGCCCCGTCGAACGCCTCGCGCCCGGCGTGGTCGCGCGCCAGCCCGTGCGGGAGCCGATGCAGACCGGCATCAAGGCCATCGACGCCATGATACCTATCGGCCGCGGCCAGCGCGAGCTGATCATCGGCGACCGCCAGACCGGCAAGACGGCCCTGGCCCTCGACGCGATTATCAATCAGAAGGGCGGCGACATGATCTGCATCTATGTCGCCATCGGGCAGAAGCGCTCCACGGTGGCGCAGGTGGTGAAGACGCTCGAAGATCACGGCGCCATGGATTACACCATCGTGGTTTCGGCCACCGCCTCCGTTCCGGCCCCCATGCAGTACATCGCGCCCTTCGCCGGCTGCGCCATGGGCGAGTTTTTCCGGGATACCAAGCGTCACGCGGTCTGCATTTACGACGACCTCTCCAAACACGCCGCGGCCTATCGCGAAATTTCGCTCCTCTTGCGCCGGCCGCCGGGTCGCGAGGCGTTTCCCGGCGACGTCTTCTATTTGCACAGCCGCCTCCTCGAGCGCGCCTCCAAGCTGAACGACCAGAACGGCGCCGGTTCGCTCACCGCCCTGCCCTTCATCGAAACCCAGGCCGGCGACATTTCCGCCTACATCCCCACCAACGTCATTTCGATCACCGACGGCCAGATCTTCCTCGAGTCCGACCTGTTCAATTCCAACGTGCGGCCGGCCATCAACGTGGGCATCTCGGTGAGCCGCGTGGGCGGCAACGCGCAGACCAAGGCCATGAAGCAGATCGCCGGAAGTTTGCGCCTCGACCTGGCGCAATACCGCGCCCTGGCGGCCTTCGCGCAGTTCGGCTCGGACCTCGACAAGGCCTCGCTCGACCAGCTCAACCGCGGCAAGCACCTGGTCGAGATCCTCAAGCAGGGCCAGTACCGGCCTCTGCCCGTCGAAAAGCAAATCGTCATCATCTTTGCCGGAACCCAGGGACACCTCGACGATCTTCCGGTCGAGCAGTGCGGCCAGTTCGAAGAGCAGTTGTACGCCTTCGTGGATAGCGCGCACGGGGACCTGTGGGAGGAAATTCGCGTCAAGAAAGCGCTCGACGACGCCTTGCGGGCCAAGCTGGTCGCCGTAATCCAGGAGTTCAAAACCCGCTTCGTCGCGGAGCATCCCGCGGTAGCCGCGCATGCCTAGCCTGATCGATATCCGCCGGCGCATCCGCTCGGTCAAGAACACCGAGCAGATCACTAAGGCCCTCAAGATGGTCTCGGCCGCCAAGTTGCGCCGCGCCCAGGACCGCGTCATCGCCTCGCGCCCGTACGTGGCGCTCTTGGGTAAAGTTCTGGCCAACGTCGCCACCGCGATAGAAGCAAACGCCGCGGACGCCGCGGATGGAGCTTCCGAGGAGAACCCGCTGCTGGCCCGAAGGCCGGAGCGCCGCGTGCTTCTCGTTCTGATTACCAGCGATACCGGCAAAGCCGGCGCCTTCAATACCAATCTGATCAAGGCCGCGCAGCGCTTCACGGCGGAACGGCCGGATGCGGCGGTCACGCTTGAAACCGTCGGGCGCAAGGGCCGCGATTTCTTCCGCAAACGCGGCGCCGTCATCTCCGGCGAATATACCGGCATGGCTAAGGCCCCTTACGCCGGCGTCGCCGCCATCGCGCGCAAAGCCATCGAAATGTTCCGCGCGGGCGAAACCGACGCCGTCTACCTGATCTTCAACGGCTTCAAAAGCGTGATGGCGCAAACGCTCACCGTCTCGCGCGTGCTGCCCGCCGAAGCGCCCAAGAGCGCCGAGCCGATCGATTATATCTTCGACCAGCCGCCCGCCGTCATCCTGGGCGCACTCTTGCCCAAGTACGTCGAGGCGGCCTTCTACGGCGCGCTGCTCGAATCGACCGCCGCCGAACATGGCGCCCGCATGACCGCCATGGACGCGGCCACCACCAACGCCGCGGAGATGATCGACAAGCTGACCTTATATATGAACCGCGTGCGGCAAGCCAGCATCACCAAGGAAATCATCGAGGTGGTGAGCGGAGCCGCCGGGGCGGAATAAGAAGGGTTCAAGGATTCTTACTATGGCAACCAGCAACGAACTTGTGGTCGGCAAAGTGGTCCAGGTGGCCGGGCCGGCCGTGGATTGCGAGTTTCCCGAAGGGCGGATTCCGGTCATCTATACCGCCATCCGCATCACCAGCGAGGGCTTCGACACGCCCCAGCCCATCGACATCGTTTGCGAAGTCGAGCAGCATATCGGCGAGGGGCGCGTGCGCACCATCGCGCTTCAGCCCACCGACGGCCTGGTGCGCGGCATGCAGGCCATCAGCCTCGGCAGGCCGGTCGAAGTGCCGGTCGGCCCGGAAACCCTGGGGCGCATCCTGAACGTGATCGGCCAGCCGGTCGACGAGATGGGTCCCGTCAACGCCAAGACCTCCTTCCCGATTCACCGCCCGGCCCCTTCCTTCGAGGACCAGTCCACGCGCCTCGAAATGTTCGAAACCGGCATCAAGGTGATCGACCTGCTCGAACCCTACCTCCGCGGCGGCAAGATCGGCCTCTTCGGCGGCGCGGGCGTCGGCAAGACCGTCATCATCATGGAGTTGATCAACAACATCGCCCAGAAGCACGGCGGCGTCTCGGTATTCGCCGGCGTGGGCGAGCGCACGCGCGAAGGCAACGACCTGTGGCTTGAGATGCAGGAATCCGGCGTCATCGATCCGCACGACTTCACCAAGTCCAAGTGCGCCATGATTTACGGCCAGATGACCGAACCCCCCGGCGCCCGCCTGCGCGTAGGACTCACCGGCCTCACCGTCGCCGAGTATTTCCGCGATGAGGAAGGCCAGGACGTGCTGCTCTTCATCGACAACATTTTCCGCTTCACGCAGGCCGGCTCGGAAGTCTCCGCCCTGCTCGGCCGCATGCCTTCGGCCGTGGGATACCAGCCCAACCTGGCCACCGAAATGGGCGAATTGCAGGAGCGCATCACCTCCACCAAGAAGGGTTCCATCACCTCCGTCCAGGCCATCTACGTGCCCGCCGACGATTACACCGACCCCGCCCCCGCCACCGCCTTCGCCCACCTCGACGCCACCACCAACCTGTCCCGCGACATCGTGGCCATCGGCATCTACCCGGCCGTGGACCCGCTGGCTTCCACTTCCCGCATTCTCGACCCGCTCATCGTCGGCCAGGAGCACTACGACGCGGCCCAGCAGGTGAAGGGGATTCTGCAGCGCTACAAGGACCTCCAGGACATCATCGCGATTCTGGGAATCGACGAGCTCTCCGACGAGGATAAGTTGATCGTGGCCCGCGCCCGCAAAATCCAGCGCTTCCTCTCCCAGCCCTTCCATGTGGCCGAGCAGTTCACCGGCTATAAGGGCAAGTACGTGAAGCTGGCCGACACCATCCGCGGCTTCAAGGAAATCGCCGACGGCAAGCACGACGACATTCCCGAGCAGGCATTCTACATGCAAGGGACCATCGAAGAGGTGTTGGAAAAAGCCGCGGACATGAAGAAGGCGTAAGATGCCCGATTCGATTGAATTGACCGTGGTGACGCCGGAGCGCCTGTTGGTGCGCGAAGACGTGGAATCCGTCGAAGTGCCCGGCAAGGCCGGCTACCTGGGAATCCTGCCCGGCCACGCCGCCTTCGTGGGCCTACTGGGAACCGGCATTTTGGGTTACGAGGCAGCCGGCCGCCGCCGCAACCTGGCCGTTTCCGGCGGCTTCATCGAAGTCTTGCCGGGCCTCGTGCGCGTTCTGGCCGATGTGGCCGAGCGCGCCGAAGACATCGACGTGGAACGAGCCAAAGCCGCCCTGAAACGCGCCCAGGAGAACCTCGCCAAGGCCGTGGAAATCGCCGCCGCCGCCGAAGCTCAAGACCGCGCCAACGCCCGCATCGCCGCCGCCGAACGCAAGTAGCTCACACCACCGGTACCGTGGCCGCATGATTACGTTTCTCTTGAGCCTCTCCATTTCGTTGGTGGCCTCATAAGCGTTACCACGGGCGTGGCGCAAGCCGCCAGGCTTGCTGAGCCGAGAGTAGAGTCGTCTCTGCTTTCCACCGCGGATTGGCGCTCGACCACGGGTACTCCTCCGCGTGCGCCGCCAAACCGGCCTTCACGGGGTTGTTCTCAATGTAAGCCCTGATTCGCCGGCCCTCCAGGAGGTCGCGCACCGAGTGGTCGTACGATTCGGTCTGCCAAAACAGCTGGCCGGCGCGCTGCAACAACTGGTTGGCTTGTCGCGCCGTGTAGCCCTTCAGAGTCTGCCCGTCAATATAGCGGCACGGCTTCCCGCAGAACTTCATCGCGGATGTACCAATGCAGTCCGCATTCGGACCCGACGTCGACCGTGACGCCAAGCATGTCTTCGAGATCCTGTTTCAGGCCCACGACATCGAGCAGGCTGCGTTCCGGCTCCCACTCTACCAATAGGTCCAGATCGCTTTGATCGGTCGCCTGACCCCGCGCCACCGAACCGTACACGCGGATGGCCCGGGCGCCGTGCCGGCGCGCGATCTCCAGAATCGCCGCCCTCTTATCGTGCCGCAGGCTTTCCAGCGTGACCATGATTCCCTCCATTCTCCCCTGAGTGGGCAGGCGATTTCCAGTTCGATTCTCCAAGAGCCGTCGTCCTACAACTCCGGTTCTTCAATCGGTTCTTTGCCAAACAACGCTTCCAGGTCCCGCGCACCGTGCAAAACCCGGACGATCTCAAGCACGCCTTCCCGCGTCCTGTAGAAGACGAGGATGTTTTCGAAGCCCGTCACCGGAAAGGCTCGGATCGATCGAAAAGCCGGCCCGAGCGATAGCCGCCAGTCCATGTTCGGATGAACCGCGAGCCTGGAGAAGGTCTTGTGAGCCGCCCCCAGAAATCGAAGCGCAATCTCAAGACTCGCCTCCTCGGCGAGATAATCCGCCTGGAGGTCAAGGTCCCTGTCGGCGCTCGGGAGAACGGCGTAGCGAATCTTCACGCGCCGTGCCCGGTCTTCTTCCGGTTATGGCGTTGGACCAGTTGGCGGCGCTTTCCTTCCCAGTATTCCGGGGTGATCTCGATGGGTTTGCCGGATTCGAGACCCTCAAGCAGTAGCGCTTCAAGCTTCTCCTGGGATCTGCGCTTCTGATCCTCCCTTAGAAGCGAACGCACATATTCGCTGGGTGTGCTGTAGCCCGAATCCCTGACTTGGTCCTCGACGTAGTCCCTGAGCGACTGCGGAAGAGAGATATTCAGCGACGTCAGACCCATTGCTCAAAGAATATCAAGAGACTTCATAAACTGTCAATTTATGCCAGCAAGGCCTCGCGAAGGGGCGAGCAGGGGCGTGCCTGAGATCGTAGAAGACCGTATCGCACGGATCGCGAAGGGGATCCATAGGCGTCAATCTATTTCACGCCCAGTGGCGTGGCGGACGCCATGCCAAAAGTGCCAAAATAAACATTCAGCCGATAAGTGGCGGCATACCCGGAAGATACCCGATGAAGCGAGCTTTTTTGCCGATTGCGGCATTGGCAGCCGTGTTGGCGCACGGCCAAGCGGTTGTGGCGCCCCAGGAAGACGTCTCTTCGCAGGCCGCCGCCATCGCGCCCGCGCCGGAGCTGGGCGGTACTTCCGTTGCCGCGTCCGCGCCGCCGGAGCAGGGGCCGGCTGCCCCATTGTACGCGTACGTATCGATGACCACCCGGCAAAAGCTGAACTGGACGATGGGGTGCATCGTCAGCCCGACGTGGCTCCTCTATTCCGGAGCGAGAGCCGGCCTCGACCAATGGAGGGACGCCCCGGCGTCCTGGGGGCAGGGCGCCAAGGGTTATGCGCGCCGCTACGCCGCCGCCCACGAACTGGAGACCTTCGAGGATACCGTCTGGTTCGCGGGAGCGGCGCTGACGCACGAAGACCCCAGGTACCTGCGCTCGGGGCGCAACGGCTTTCTTCCGCGCCTGGTGGACGCTCTCGAAGTGGGCATGCTGTCGCGGCGCGACAACGGCTCGGTGGGTTTCGCCTATGCCCGCACGGTGGCCGGCCTGGGAACGGAAATGTTCGAAGGCGTGGTGTTCCCGGATGAAGAGCCGCTCACCGCGGGAACCATCCTGGTCTCCATGCTGCGGTACGTGGCCTTGCGCGAGGCGCAAAGCGTGGGCCGGGAGTTTCTGCCGGATCTTCTCAAGGGCAATGCTTCCAGGGCGGTCCGAAACCTGGGCCTCCCGCTGACGACGCCGGTTCTGCCGCGGCCTGCCGCCCTCCCGAACGCTTCCGCCCTTTTGCCGACCCAGCCCTAAACCAGGCTCGCGCCGGACTGATGTTACAATTGCGTCGATAGAGTCACCACCAGAGTGAAGGGACCCGGTCGACGGCAGCAGGATGGACCTCTCCTTTAAGAGCATCGAGTTGCGTGTGCCCCCGCGGCGATTCGCGAACTGGGATGAGTTTCTTGCCGGCGCCCCGGAATACTCCATCGGGCTCGAGGTCATCGACGACACGCCCGGCCACCGCGGGCACTACGTACATTTCGACCACCATGCGGGCGTGATCCGCGAGGCGACCATGAGCGCGGCCATGCAGGCGTACATCGCGGTGCGCCAGGGACGCCTGATGGAGCGGTGGCTAAGGCGGGTGCGTCCGGTCCCCGTCTACGTGTGGAACGCGGATCAGGACGTTTGCCTGGCGTCCTTCATCCTGGAGTACCACGAACTGCTGGAGCGGAAAGGCTCGCCCCTGCTTCGGCAGGTGGTCCAGTTCAACAACAAGATCGACGTCTGCGGGGGCCTCTATCCGGTGGACCTCGACGAGATCGTAAGCAACCATTTCACCTGGATTTTCGAGCCGTATCTGCGCCAGCGGACGCTGGGCAAAACGCAGGGCGACGGCCCGCTGGTGAAGAACACGATCCGGGGAGTCTGGGACCGCGTGCTGGCTCTGCTCGACGGCAAGGCGGGCATCGCCCCCATCACGGCCCAACCGGAGGTGCTCTATGCCTCGCCTTACAACTACATCATTGCGGACGAAAAAGGCGACCCGAATTCCAGGCTGGTGCTGGCCGCGCGGGGACACCGGAATTTCATCAGCCTGGTGGCTACCCGTCCCAACGGAAGATACACGTACAGCGTGATTCGGGGCTCGCCCTACGACGACGACGTGTTCGAAGTGCCGAAGCTGCTGGCGGCGTTTCAGGCGGCGGAAGACCAGCCCAACGTCAAGATATGGGGCGGTTCCAACATGGCCGCCGGTTCGGACAGCGAACTGGGGAGCAGTCTCGAATGGACCACGCTGAGAGACATCGCCGAACCGATTGTCCGGGAAGCCTACCTCAAGAGCCTTGCGCCAAGCCCGAGTCCACCTTTGGTAAAGGCCTGACGAACGCCCGAATCTAAAGCCATGCCAGAACCGAACGACGCCAATCCACTGCTCTCGATCCAGTTCCGGGTCCCTTTCGACCGCATCCGCGCAGCCGGCGTGGAGCCGGCTATCGGCGAACTGCTGGCGCAGGTGCGGGCCCGCCTGGCGGCCGTCGCCGCCGAACCGGCCGAGCGCACCTTCGCCAACACCATGCTGGCGCTGGATTTGATGACCGAGCCGCTAGACTACGCCATGGGCGTCGTGCGGCACCTGGAATCCGTGGCGACCACGCCGGAGCTGCGCGCCGCATTCAACGCGGTACAGCCCTCCGTGAGCGCCTTCTATTCCGGCATTCCGCTCGACGCGGACCTGTGGCGCGGCATCCAGGCCTTCGCCGCCACGGGGGAGAGCGGCCGGCTTACGGGAGAACGGCGGCGTTTCCTCGAGAAAACCGTCGAGAGCTTCCGGCGGCACGGCGCCGACCTGGATCCCGCCGGAAAACGGCGCCTGGAAGATCTGGACGTGGAGCTGACCCGGACCACCACCAAGTTCGCGGAAAACGTGCTGGATTCGACCAACGCCTTCGAGTTGCTGATCGAGAATGAGGCTGGGCTCGCTGGATTGCCGCCCACCGCCGTGGCTTCCGCCCGCGAAAGCGCCGCGCGAAAAGGAAAGGAAGGCTGGCGATTCACGCTGCAAGGGCCGGATTACACCGCGCTCATGACATACCTGGACGACGCCGCAATCCGCCGGCGGATGTACCAGGCGTACAGCGTTCGCGCAACCGAGGGCGCGTGGGACAACCGGCCGCTGGTTCGCCGCATCCTGGAATTGCGCGCGGAGAGGGCGCGCCTGCTCGG
>Ga0182014_10004660_pt1 | contig 15618 bp, 13 predicted proteins | sample 612S2DmetaG_FD_120489 | JGI IMG/M metagenome (GOLD analysis project Ga0182014, IMG submission 120489) | Permafrost microbial communities from Stordalen Mire, Sweden - 612S2D metaG | ecosystem: Environmental > Terrestrial > Soil > Wetlands > Permafrost | place: Sweden: Stordalen | collected... | reverse complement strand
CCGAGCTAACCCAGACCGCTTTCTGCCACCCTGAAACCGGTGCGCGATTGATCTACGAACTGGCCTGACAGACAGCCCAAATGTGCCAAATCATTTTCCGCCGAGATCACGAAGTCTGACCTTTCAGATATCTTTCAACTAGGCAGGCGCTAGCGCGTTGCTCCGGTGGCAAGAGGGTGTCGCTCGGGCGGTTCGGTCCCCAATGACAAGCCGCACTCCTGCTGGCACCGCTTTTTCGCATCTCGGGCACACGAAACTTCGCAACTGCGAACTTTCATACGCTATGGGATTTGTTCAAAGCAGCTAAATGCGCCTAAAGCCTGCTGGTTTGAGGCCGATACGAACTGGCACGTCCCCTGCGTAGCCTGTGTCGGGAAGCAGTCCGTAGCGGCTGCAAGATCCCCGCCGACTGCTGTGACAATTGTTCCTGCAATGATTCTCGGCCCCATCGCCACCGGCGCGGGGCTACTGTGGTTGAAACCGGACCAGTTTCGCAAGATTCTGGTTAGCGGGATCGCATTGCTTGTATGCGGCTGCGTGCTGGCGTTGGCGGCGCTGCCGCTGCCCGCCGCGCTTGAGGCTTTGCCGATGGACCATCATTGGCTGAACCTCGCGATGATGGTCATCGAGGGCGCGATGGGGGTGTATGTGATTTACGTGGGCCTGCGGGCGCGGCGCCCGCTGATCGTGGCGCTTATGCTGGCGCAGGCGGGCCTCATGCTGTGGCTGGAGTTGGCGCACGGAGCGAGTCTGGAGGCGGCCCAAACCTTCTTCGTGGACCAGTTCTCCGTCATCATGGCATTGATCAACGGGCTGGTGGGCGGCGGGATATGCCTCTATGCGCTGGGCTACATGCGGGAGTATCACGAGGTGGCCCATCGTGAAGTCGCGGATCGGCGCCCGCTGTTTTTCGCGCTGCTGTTCATTTTCATGGGGGCCATGTTCGGCATCATCTTCGTCAATAACTTGGTGTGGCTATTCTTGTTCTGGGAAATCACGACGCTCTGCTCGTTTCTCCTGATCGGCTACACGGGGACGGAGGAGGCGCGACAGAATGCCTTGCGGGCGCTGGTTATGAACCTGGCCGGGGGGTTGGCGTTCGCGCTGGCCATCGTGTGGTTCCACCGTCAGAGCGGAAGCATTGAATTGCAGGCGCTGATCACTTCGAAGCATTCATTGGCGCTGCTGCCGGCGGCTCTGCTCTGCTTTGCGGGCATCACGAAATCGGCCCAACTGCCCTTCTCCAGTTGGCTGCTCGGCGCTATGGTGGCCCCGACCCCGGTGTCGGCGCTGCTGCACTCCAGCACGATGGTGAAGGCGGGTGTCTATCTGGTGCTCCGAATGGCACCGGTTATTACGGGCACGACGGTGGGTTTGATGGTGGCGATGGTGGGCGCGGTGACGTTCCTGGCTGGCTCGCTGGCGGCCATCACCACCAGCGACGCGAAGAAGGTGCTGGCGTGGTCCACCATTGCCAATCTCGGCTTGATTGTGATGTGCGGCGGTATTGGAACCTACCAGGCGGTGTGGGCGGGCATATTACTGATTATCTTTCACGCGCTGGCCAAGTGCCTGTTGTTCCTCTGCGTCGGCGTGGTGGAGCAGCGGCTGCACACGCGCGACATTGAGGCTATGAGCGGCCTGGTCCTGAACATGCCGAAGGTGGGCGTGATGATGCTAATTGGAATGGCGGGCATGTTCCTGGCCCCGTTTGGGATGCTGATCAGCAAATGGGCGGTGCTCAAAGCGGTGGTCGATGCCTATCCCGCGCTGTCAGTATTCATTGTGTTCGGCAGCGCCGCGACGCTGTTCTTCTGGGTCAAGTGGATGGGCAAATTGCTGGAAGTCCTGAAGCCCCGGGTGTCAGCCGAAGTGCCGCTGGCCTTGGGACAAGCCATCTCCCTTTACGGCCTGGCGGCTGCGACGTTCCTCGCCTGCCTCTTCTTCCCGCTGATTTCCTCGCGGATGATCGAGCCTTATGTGTTCGCGGTTTACGGACAGTCCGCCTCAATGAGCCAGGGGAATATCATCATCATGATCATCATGATGGTGATGATCATGCTCTTCCCACTCAGCTACATTAACTACGGGCGGGGGGTGCGGGTCACGGATGCTTACCTGGGCGGGGCGAATGTGCCCAGCAGCGCGCGGTTCCTGGGTTCAGGCAACACCGAGCATGAGATAACAACCAACAATTACTTCCTGCGGGGTGTGGTCAGCGAGCCGTGGCTGACACGATACGGCGTGCTGTGCAGCACGGTTTTGCTGGCCCTGATGGTGGGGACGGCGGTTTGGTCAGTACTATGAGCCCCTGGATTCGATTGTTGATTTATCTCGTGGGCGCGCCCGTGCTGGGCTGCGTGCTGGCGGGTTGGGACCGGCGCATCTCCGCGCGAATGCAATCGCGGCGCGGCCCGCCCATCCTACAGCCCTTTTACGACGTGCTTAAGCTGTGGCAGAAGGAGAATCTCGTCGTCCGCCGCTCGCAGAACTTCTACATCTTCTTCTTTTTCCTGCTGGTGATCTTCACCGGGGCGCTCTTCTTCGCCGGGTCGGACCTGTTGCTAGTGATCTTTGCGCTGACGCTGGCGGCCATCTTCTTCGTGCTGGGCGCCTGCAAGGCGAGCTCCCCTTACAGCTTCGTCGGCGCGCAACGCGAGCTGATCCAGATGATGGCCTACGAGCCGATGATTCTGCTGACCGCCATCGGAATGTATATGGTGACCCGCAGCTTTTATGTGAACGAGATCGCCAGCCATCCCACGCTGTTGGTGCTGGCGCTGCCCGGAATCTTTCTTGGCTTCCTCTACACACTGGAAATCAAGTTCCGCAAATCCCCGTTCGATCTCTCCAGCTCGCATCACGCCCACCAGGAGCTGGTGCGGGGCATGACCACGGAGTTTTCGGGCCGGACGCTGGCGCTCATCGAGATTGCGCACTGGTACGAGAATGTGTTCCTGCTGGGCTGGGTGTACCTTTTCTTCGCCTCGTCCCCGCTGCTGGGCGTGACGGTGTCGCTGCTGGTTTTCGGGTTCGTGATCCTGGTCGATAACGTCTTCGCCCGGCTCAAATGGCAGACCGCGCTGCAGAGCGCCTGGCTGGTGGCGGCGGTGCTGGGGTTCGGCAACATCCTGGTGCTGTCCTGGCTGCGCCACCCGTAGAGAAGAGCGCGCACAACCATGAACGGCATTAAACAGTCCCCCTGGATTATCCACTACGACGCGTCGAGCTGCAACGGGTGCGACATCGAGACGCTGGCCTGCCTGACTCCGCTATTTGATGTCGAGCGGCTGGGTGTGCTCAATACAGGCAATCCGAAACATGCGGACATCTTCCTCGTGACCGGGGCCGTCAACGAACAAAGCCGGGCGGTCATACGCAATATCTACCACCAGTTGCCCGAGCCCAAAGTAGTGGTGGCGATCGGCATCTGCGCGGCGAGCGGCGGCATCTTTCGCGAGTGCTATAACATCAGCGGCGGCGTCGATAGCGTCATCCCCGTGGATGTCTATGTCCCCGGCTGCGCCGCTCGGCCCGAGGCGATTATCGACGGCGTGGTCAAAGCCATCGGGGTGCTGGAAGAAAAGCACCGTGAGATGAAGGCCATTGCCAACAGCCTCGACAAAGTTCTTTTCCACCGGGCAGCCAAGAGTGACGCGCCCGAGATTCTCGCGCTGCAGAAGATTGCCTATCAGAGTGAAGCGGAACTTTACGGCGATGACAGCCTGCCGGCGCTGCAACAGACGCTCGAGGACCTTGAGAACGACTTTGAGCGCATGCCGCAACGCGAAGGCACCGTGCTGGGAGCGCGCGGCGCCCAGGATAGCAGTGTAGCCGATTCGGACCGGATCATCTTCCTGAAAGCGGTGGTCAACGGGAAGATCATTGGTTCCATCCGTGGTTACGCCATGGACGGCACCGCCTATCTGAGCCGGCTCAACGTGCATCCTTATTTTCGCAGGCGCGGGATCGGACGACGGCTGCTCGATGAGATCGAGCAAGTCTTCCCGCAGGTGAACCGGTTCGAAACCAAGACGGGGCACCAAAGCAAGCGCAATCTCTATCAATTGGCCAAGCGCGGCTACGAGACCTTCAAGACGGAGCCATACACCCCGACCATCACGTGGGTTTACCTGCAAAAAGACCAGCGCCCGGCCCACGCGCAGACGAAAGGTGTGAAATGAACAGCGCAACAGATCAGACGTTTGAAAGCATTCCACTGGAGGCACTCCTGGAAAAGGCGGGCGAGATGCGCAAACAAGGGTATCGGCTGGTACAGATCGGCGCTACCCGCCTGCCTGAGCACGTCGAACTGACTTACAGCTTCGACCACGAGAGCCACCTGACAAACCTGCGCTTCCAGGTGCTCGCAGCCGGGGCCAGGGTGCCGAGCATCAGTTCCATATACTGGTGCGCGTTCCTCTATGAGAACGAGTTGCACGACCTGTTCAACGTACAGGTCGATGGCATGGCGGTGGATTTCCACGGGCACCTTTATGAGACGACGGTGAAGTTCCCGTTCGGGAGCACCAAAGCGCCCGCCGCAAAGCCCGCTCCGGCCGCCCCGTCCGCTGCGTCCCCTGCATCCGCCGCAGTAGCAACCACCGCGCTGCCAGCCGCCACCAAGACCTAATACCCAGACCATGGCCCGCACTATCATCCCCTTCGGCCCGCAGCATCCGGTGTTGCCGGAACCGATCCACCTTGATCTGGTGGTGGAAGACGAAAAGGTAATTGAGGCACGCCCGTCAATCGGCTTCATCCATCGCGGCCTGGAGCGGCTCGTCGAGAAGAAGGACTACGTTGAGTTTGTCTATGTCGCCGAACGCATCTGCGGCATCTGCAGCTTTATCCACGGCCAGACCTACTGCCAGGCGGTGGAAGCGATCATGAACGTCTCCGTGCCGCCGCGCGCGCTTTACTTGCGGACGATCTGGGGCGAGCTCTCCCGGCTGCATAGCCATCTGCTCTGGATGGGGCTAATGGCGGATTCGGTGGGCTTCGAGAGCCTGTTCATGCACTCCTGGCGCGTGCGCGAGCGCGTGCTCAACATCATCGAAGCGACCACGGGCGGCCGCGTCATCTTTGGCTCCTGCAAGATCGGCGGCGTGCGCCGGGACATCGATGCCGACGGCTTCAAGAGCATGCTGGCTGAGCTGGATGGGATCGAGCGCGACATCCGGGACATCACGAAGGTCTTTATCAACGACAACTCCGTCAAGAAACGCCTGGGCGGCGTGGGCGTGTTGTCGCGCCAGGACGCTTATGATCTGGGCTGCGTCGGCCCGACCTTGCGCGCCAGCGGGGTCGCGCAGGACATGCGCCAGTTGGGTTACGCTGCCTTCAAGGATCTGAAGGTCGAACCCATCACCCGAAGCGAAGGCGACTCTTATGCCCGTTGCGCGGTTCGGTGTGAAGAGCTGTTCCAATCCCTCAACATCATTCGCCAGGCCATCGGCAGGATACCCGAGAGCGAAATCGCGGTTAAGGTGACCGGTAACCCCAATGGCGAATACATAGCGCGGACCGAGCAGCCGCGGGGTGAAGTGGTTTATTGCGTGAAAGCAAACGGCACCAAGAACCTACAACGCTTCCGCGTGCGCACGCCTACCTTTGCGAACCTGCCGGCGCTAGTGAAGCTGCTGCAAGGCTGTGACTTGGCGGATGTGCCGGTGCTCGTGCTCACCATCGATCCTTGCATCAGTTGTACGGAGCGTTGATATGGCCTACTTTGAAATGTCCCGTCTGGCCCTCAAATGGGCCCTGACCAAGCCGCCTACCAGCCGCTATCCCTTCGAGCCGCGGCACGCGCTGGCTGGCTCGCGTGGGCGCCTGGTTTTCACCAAGGATAACTGCGTCTATTGCACTGTCTGCGCCAAGAAATGTCCGACCGGCGCCCTGACCGTGAATCGCGCCCAGAAGAAATGGGCGATTGACCGCCTGTTATGCATCACTTGCGGCTACTGTGTCGAGGTGTGTCCCAAGAAGTGCCTGGCATTTGGTACCGACCACACCACGCCGACCGTGACCAAGGACCTGGAATTCTGCTGAAGAAGCGATACGGAGCGGCATGAACATCCGCGCAGCGTGAGGGCAGGCGGTCTGCATGGGGCTACGGGATACGTATCCAAGCGCGGCGATGCTTTTGCGGCCACGTATGATTCTGCAACCGGGCTCACGATACTTCGTTGGCAACGAAACTTCGCGGAGGCCGCAGAAGCGGAGTTTCTTGCCAAACGGCTGCAAAACGGCGGCTTGCTTGGCGCCCAAAGGGGTGTGGCACGCGATTTGCAAGTGAATCCAGTGGTTCAGTAGGACGACGAACTTGGGAAAGGGCGCGAGCAGGGCCCGCCGCCGAAGCAGTATCACCGCAGACAATTGCTGGACGCAAAGTTATATGCACCGAAAACTGAGTTTTACGACCGCTGAGGGATCGATCTACTGGCGCACCCACCGCATCATGGAGCTGTGCGATTACCTGACCGCCAACGTGCTGGAACCGATGTTCATCCGGGACGGCGCGAAGTGGAACCGCCGCTTCATGGACTTCTTCACCTTCGACAATGGCTGCGACCCGCTGGAACCGACCGGCACCATCCGTTTTTCTGTGCCACCGCTGTTCGCCGGCCGGGTGACGGAGCTGGAAACCGCGATCACACAGGAACTCGCGAAGCTGCGGATCAAGATCGGCCCGTTCCACTATGAACGCGACCCAGCGTTCCAGACGGTGCAAACGATTCTGATCTCCATTACAGAGAACCCCACGGCCCTGCCCGCGCCTCCGGATGTGAATATGAGCCACACCCGAGGCTGCGTGGTGCTCAGGGACCTGCTTGGCTACCAGCGCGTCAACGGGCGGTACGAGTTCACAGCCGATGATCTCATCAAGCGGGTTTCCTCCGTCACTGAGGACAAGATCGCTGCCTGCACAGCCAGCCCCGTGAAAGGGCCGGAAGGTCTGCGCCGCACGCCCAGCCCCATCAGCATGAAGGCGGTGCATCGCTGCCTGGACGAAGTGAAACAGTTCGGACTTTGGGCTCTCAACCACAATCATCGGAAGCTGGCGGCAGTATAACCACGCGCGCTTTGACGCCACAACAACAGGCGGCTGCGACGCCGCCCGCAGCAGCGGCAGCCGGCGAGGCTGCCCCAACGCAGAAGAAGATCGATGCAGAACGCGGGAGTCAAATCGCCATGAATAAGGACAGCCGGCGGCTCGGGGAACTTCCGCGGCGGGAGTTCCTAAAACTATGTGTAACAGCGACAGCCATGATGGGACTGCCGTTTCGCATGCACAGCCAGGTTGCTGCCGCCGCGCAATCCGGCGCGAGGCCGCCGGTCATTTGGCTTCACTTCCAGGAATGCACCGGCTGCTCCGAATCTCTCCTGCGCTCCAGCCATCCCACCGTCTCCTCGCTTATCCTGGACCTGATCTCGCTGGATTACCACGAGACGCTTATGGCGGGTTCCGGCGCCCAGGCAGAGCAGTCGCTCCACGAATCGATGGCCGCCAATCGCGGCAAGTACCTGCTCGTGGTCGAAGGCGCCATTCCGAAAGCCCAGAACGGCATCTTCTGCAAGGTCGGCGGCAAGACGGCGGTCGAATTGCTGCGCGAGGCCATACCGGGCGCGGCGGCCGTGCTTTGTATCGGCACCTGCTCAAGCTTTGGCGGCATCCAGTCCGTGGGACCCAATCCGACCGGGGCGGTCGGCGTGCGGGATTTGGTAACCGACCGGCCCATTGTCAACATTCCCGGCTGTCCTCCCAACCCGTACAACTTTCTCTCCACGATCCTCTATTATCTGACCTTCAAGCGTTTGCCTGAACTGGACGCGCTGGGCCGGCCCAAGTTCGCTTATGGCCGCAAGATTCACGAGCATTGCGAGCGGCGTCCGCATTTCGACGCCGGACGATTCGCCCAAACCTATGGCGACGCGGGCCACGCTCAAGGCTACTGCCTCTACAAACTCGGCTGCAAGGGTCCGGCTACGTATGCCAATTGTTCAGTCCAGCGCTTCAACGACGTTGGAGTATGGCCGGTCTCGATCGGGCATCCCTGCATTGGCTGCACCGAGCCGGATATCCTCTTCAAGCTACCCATCGCCGAGAAGGTGCAGATTCACGACCCGACGCCGTTCGACAGCTACGCCTCGGCCAACCTGAAGGAAAGGGGCAAAGGCCCCCGCCCTCTGACCACGGGCATAGTGGGCCTCGCTGCGGGCGCAGTCATCGGCGCCGGCATCATGATGGCCAAGAAACTCCCCAACGCTTCCCCGAGTCAGGCAGGAGAAACCCACGACCATGAGCAAGAAGAGTAGGCGGGACTTCTTCAAATCTGCCGGGCTCGCGAGCGCGGGTTTGGTCGTGGCGGCAACACCGGCTTCGGCCTCGTCGGTGGCCCACCTGCCGGACAATGCGCAATTGGGCATGCTCTACGACGCCACCAGGTGCGTCGGCTGCAAGGCCTGCATGGCCGCATGCAAGCGCGTCAACGCAACCCCGGGCGGGCTCGCCTTTGAGCAAGCCCCATTCGACCAGGACGGCCTCTGGGACGCCCCCGAAGACCTCTCCGGCGACACGCGCACCCTGATCAAGCTCTTCAAGAACGCGAGCACTTGGTCCTACATCAAGTATTCGTGCATGCACTGCCAGAAACCCTCGTGCGTTTCTGTCTGCCCCGTCAGCGCGATGACCAAGGACCCGCAGACTGGCATCGTCGATTACAGCAAAGACGTTTGCATCGGCTGCCGTTACTGCCAGGTCGCTTGCCCGTTCAACATTCCCAAGTTCCAGTGGGATCGCACGGTGCCGCGAATCGTAAAGTGCGACCTTTGCCGTGACACCAACTTGAAAGACAAGGGAATACCGGCATGCGCCGAAACCTGTCCCACGGGGGCAATCCTCTTTGGCAAACGCCAGGATTTGCTGGTCGAGGCACGCGCGCGCCTCAAGGAGCATCCAGAGAGCTACGTGCGTCACATTTACGGCGAGCACGAGATCGGAGGCACCAACCACCTCTACCTGGCCGCCCTGCCCTTTGCTCAGCTTGGGCTGCCAACGCTCCCGTCAGAGGCCCCGGCCTCGTTCTCAGAGCACATCCAGCACACGATTTACAAGGGCTTCATCGCACCTATCGCCCTCTATACTTCCCTTTGCTGCATCGCCGTCCGGAACCTCAAGAAGGGCGAAGCCCATCCCGCGCCTGCCTCAACCGGGGAAGAGGATACCTAAATGGGCCATGACCAATTCCAAAAGCAGGAGGGCCGGATTCTCACGACCTCCTTCTTCGTTCTGCTCAGCCTCTCCCTGCTAGGGATCATCCTGATTGCCGTCCGCTGCGTGAGAGGCATTGGGGCTGTCTCAAACATGAGCGACGGCTATCCCTGGGGCATTTGGATTGCCTACGACGTCGCCACCGGCACGGCCATCGCCTGCGGCGGCTACGCGGTTGCTATCCTGGTTTATATCCGCAACCACATGCGTTATCACCCGTTGATCCGGTCCTGCATTCTCACCAGCATGTTCGGATACGGCCTGGCCGGCTTCTCGGTGATGATTGATCTGGGACGGCCTTGGAACGCCTATAACTTCTTCGTCCCCTCCAAGTGGCAGGTCAACTCCGCCATGTTCGAGGTCGCCCTTTGTGTCATGGCCTACTCGACCGTGCTCATCATCGAGTTTCTGCCGGCCATCCTTTACAGCCTTGAAACGAGCCGCTGGCGCCGACTGCAGATGATCATGACTAGCCTTCAGCCGATCTTCGCGCCGGACAAGGAGGCGGTGCTCGGCAAGATCGGCTATGTGCGCGCCGCCGCCGCCTGGCTACGCCCGCGCCTGGATAGGGTGCTCATCTTCATCATTGTCCTCGGTATCACCTTGCCGACGATGCATCAGTCTTCCCTTGGTTCGATGCTGCTCATCGCCGCCACCAAGTTGCATCCGCTCTGGCACAGCCCGTTGCTGCCGCTCTTCTTCCTGATCAACTGCATCTACATTGGCTACTCCATCGCCATCCTTGAGTCGGTGATTTCCTCCTATGCCTTCCGACGGCCGTTTGAGATCCGTCAACTCTCCGGCCTCGCTGGGATTATCCCCTGGCTGGCGACCTTGTGGCTGGCGGTGGTCGTGGGCGACTTGAGCTGGCGCGGTCAGTTGGGGGCCGTTTGGAAGTTCGACCTCTACTCCTGCTTCTTCCTGTTGGAGTTCGCCCTGCTCGGCTTTGGGTCCCTTATCCTGTTCAGCAACCGGAACCGACACTCCCCGCGCTGGCTCTTCGTTTCCGCCGCGCTGATCGTGCTCGGAGGCGCGCTGTATCGTTTCAACGTCTATCTCATCGGCTTTAACCCCGGCCAGGGCTGGAGTTATTTCCCTTCGCTGGCCGAGGTGATGATCAGTGTAGGCATCGTCGCTATTGAACTTCTGGGCTACCAGGTGCTCGTGAAAACAGTCCCCGTCCTCCCCCGAATCGGCCTCCACCCCCACCCGCACGCCCAGCCATTCTGCGTCCCAGCCGTCCCGTCCTCCCCGTTGACACCCTAAATCCTGTTCCCCTTCCCCAAACCCCACCTCATGCTCCGCACCATCACTTTAGATCCCGTCACCCGCATCGAAGGCCATCTGCGAATCGACGCGGAAGTGGATGGCGGCCAAGTCACCAAGGCCTGGTCCTCAGCCCAGATGTGGCGTGGCATTGAGGTGATTTTAAAGGGGCGCGATCCCCAGGACGCCTGGACCTTTGCGCAGCGGTTCTGCGGGGTCTGCACCACCGTCCACGCGATCAGTTCCATTCGCGCGGTCGAGCACGCCCTCAAAGTCGAAGTGCCGGTCAATGCGCAGTTGGTGCGCAACATCATGATCGCCCAGCATTCCGTGCAGGATCACCTCGTGCACTTCTACCATCTCACGGCCCTGGACTGGGTGGACATCGTGTCCGCGCTCAAAGCTGATCCGTCCAAGGCCGCCCAACTCGCACAGAGCATATCCGCGTGGCCCGGCAACAGCGCCACTGAGTTCAAGGCCGTCCAAGACCGCCTCAGGTCATTCGTTGACGGCGGCAGGCTGGGCATCTTCGCCTCCGGCTATTGGGGGCACCCGGCCATGAAGCTTCCGCCAGAGGTCAACCTCATGGCCGTGGCCCACTATCTCAAAGCCTTCGATTACCAGCGCAAGGCCGCTCAGGCCGTGGCCATCCTTGGCGGCAAGAATCCCCACATCCAGAATCTCGTCGTGGGCGGTGTCGCCACTGCCATCAATCTCGACAACCTCGCTACGCTGAACCTCGAGCGCCTCGCATTCATGAGGACTCTCATGGAAGAAGCCCGCGACTTCGTCCAGCAGGTCTATTATCCCGACCTCCTCTCCATCGCCGCCGCTTACAAGGACTGGTTTGCCATCGGAGCGGGCGTCACCAATTACCTGGCGGTTCCGGAATTCCCCGAAGACACCCGCAACACCCGCTTCGGCCTGACTGGCGGCGTCATCACCAACGGCGATTCGCAGCACCTTCGTCCCATTAAGAGCCACCAGGACGACTACCTCCTTGGCAACATCCAGGAGTCCGTAGCTCGCGCCTGGTACAGCGGAGCAGATTCCCTTCACCCATGGAAAGGCGTGACCGAACCCAGCTACACCGACTTCCAGGCCGACGCCAAATACTCGTGGTGCAAAGCCCCCCGACTCGCCGGCCAACCCGCCCAAGTGGGACCTCTCGCACAGATCCTCATCAACTACGCCGCTGGCGATGCCCGCGTCCGCCGCCTCGTGGATGAAGCCAACGCCAAACTTGGCCTGACCCTCAGGGATTACCATTCCACGATGGGCCGCCTGCTGGCTCGTGGCATGCGGGCCTACCTGATGGCCGACTTATCCCTCGAATTCCTCGACCAACTCATCGCCAACCTCGGCCGGGGCGACACAGCCTATGCCAACCCCACCCAGATACCCGATGGCGAGTTCCAAGGCGTCGGCTTCCACGAAGCCCCGCGAGGCTGCCTCTCCCACTGGATGGTGATCAGGAACCGCAAGATCGACAACTACCAGGCCGTCGTCCCCACCACTTGGAATGCCTCGCCTCGGGACGAAAAGGGGGTCCCTGGCCCTTACGAGGCATCCCTCGTTGGCAATCCTGTCGTCGAGCCCGAGAAACCCCTCGAAGTCCTGCGCACCATCCACTCTTTCGACCCCTGCATCGCCTGCGCCGTCCACACCATTGACCCAGAAGGAAAGCCCATCACGCGCATCAAGGTCGGATGAAGACCCTTATCCTCGGTGCGGGCAACCTCCTCCTCTCGGACGAAGGATTCGGCGTCCATTTCATCCGCCACCTGCAAAGCTACCGCACCCTTCCTCCCGACGTGGAATTGTTCGATGCCGGCACCCTGGGTCTCATGGTCGGTCACAAACTGGAGGAAGCTGACCGCGTTTACATTGTCGATGCCGTCGCAGCTCCCGGCGCCCCCGGTAGCTGTATCCGCTACGCGAAGGAAGATTTCCTGCTCCAGCGCATCCCCATCAAGCTGTCCCCCCACCAGGTCGGCGTTCAGGAAATGCTCCAGGTCAGTCTGTTGCGCGGTCGGTTCCCCGAAGAAATTTACCTGCTCGGCATCATCCCTTGCTCCCTGGAGCCGGGAACCGGACTCTCCCCCCTGCTCCAACAGCGGCTGCCCGAGATAGCCGCCCAACTGGTTTCAGAACTGTCCACGGTAAGAGAATGCTCCGGCTGACGCCGACGGCCACATTCTGCTGGCGAATTGGGTGAGGTTGGGCTCCAAATCAACCTGCTTGTCCTGGGGCGATTCCGTGCTATTCTCCGCGTCCCTGTGACCCCTACGAAAACAGTTCAGACGCGGCGCACGTTCGCCATCATCTCGCATCCGGATGCGGGCAAGACCACGTTGACGGAGAAGCTCCTGCTTTACGGTGGCGCGGTCCAGCTCGCCGGCTCGGTCACCGCGCGCAAGAACCAGCGCGCGACGACCTCCGATTGGATGGAGCTGGAGAAGAAGCGCGGCATCTCCATCAGCTCCACCGTCCTGCAATTCGATTACGCGGGCTACCGCCTCAATCTGCTGGATACACCGGGCCACAAGGACTTTTCCGAGGACACCTATCGCGTGCTTACTGCTGTGGACTCGGTCGTGATGGTCATTGATGCCGCCAAGGGCATCGAGCCGCAGACCCGGAAGCTCTTCGAGGTTTGCCGCCAGCGCGGCGTGCCGATCTTCACCTTCATCAACAAGTGCGATCGCCCAATGAAAGAGCCGCTCGCCTTGCTGGATGAACTGGAGCATGTGCTCGGCATCGGCGCGTTCCCGGTAAACTGGCCCATCGGCAACGGCTTCGAGTTCCAGGGAGTCTTTGATCGTCAGACGGGGCAGATGCACCTCTTCGAGCGCACGGTCGGCGGCCAATATCGCGCCCCGGTGCAGGTGTGCGGGTTGCACGACGAGCTCATCCGCGGCCGGCTCGAGGATACAACCTTTAACAAGACGGTCGAAGAGTTGGAGTTGCTCGATCATGCCGGGCACGATTGGGATGACACCGCCGTGCTCGCGGACAAGACCACGCCGGTCTTCTTTGGCAGCGCCATCAACAACTTCGGCGTGCAGCTCTTGCTGGATGGATTCCTGAAGCACGCGCCCGGTCCGTGCGGGCGACATTCGACAACCGCAGCCGGGCCGGCCTCGCGCCTATCGCAAGCTGAAGCCCAACCAGGCAATGGAGGCGGGCTCGCTGCCTCGCCTGCCTTCATCGCACCCGACAACCCTGCATTCTCCGCTTTCATCTTCAAGATTCAGGCGAACATGGACCCGAAGCACCGCGACCGCATCGCCTTCGTGCGTGTTTGCTCCGGCAAGCTCGAGCGTGACATGACGGTGCATCACTCGCGCTCCGGGAAGAAGGTGCGTCTCTCCAGCTCCCACAAGATATTCGGCAACGAACGCGAGACGGTGGACGAAGCGTTCCCGGGCGACGTCATCGGCCTCGTCGGCCACGACGGCTTCGGCATCGGGGACACGCTGACGACCGATCCAAGCATCCTCTACCAGGAAATCCCGCGCTTCACTCCCGAGGCATTCAGCTACCTGCACAACCCGAACACCGCGAAATACAAGCAATTCCGTAAGGGGCTCGACCAGTTGTTACAGGAAGGCGTGATCCAAGCCTTTTACCTGCGCAACTCCTCGGTGAAAACTCCGCTGCTCGCCGCCGTCGGCCCGCTGCAATTCGAGGTCGTGCAATTCCGCCTGGAGAACGAATACGGCGCAGTCTCCCGCCTCGAAGCCGCCCCGTGGACCGTCGTGCGCTGGTTGCCCGCCGACATCAAGGAAGACGATCTCGATGCCCTCTCGCTGCCCACCGGTTCGCGCCTCGCTTACGACGTTGGCAGGAATCCCATCGTGCTGTTTGAGAATGAATGGTCGGCGAATTACTTTGGCCAGACAAATCGGAATTGCCCGCTCTCGGCGGTGCCGGTGCAAACGGCGAAGGAGTGAACCAACGCGATGGCTGGGAGAGAACCTTTCAACCATTTGAGCGTACCCTCCCGCCTTCCGAGGGAAGAGCTATGACGGCGTCCTTAGCGAGCCGCCAATTCCTGCCAGCGTTCGTACAAGCGTGTCACTTCGGCCTTCGCAGCTTCCAAATCAGCGATCAGTCGGTGGGCCTCACGGGAGCGGGTGGCGTGAAACTCGGGGTCGTTCAGGATCGTCTCTAGTTCCTGGACGCGAGTTTCTGCGGCCAGAATCGCGGTTTCCATCCCTTCCAGCTCGCGCTGCTCCTTGAAGCTCAGCTTCCGGGGACGGGCCGGCTTGGGCGAGCTGGCGGGTTCGGGCTTTCGAGTCGTCGTCTTGGCAATGGTCGCCCAGGTCGCCTGGTTGCGCGCGTCCCGCTCTTTCTTCTTCTCGAGATAATAGGAATAGTTGCCGGGTTGGACGAACAGCCCCCCGTCCTCGAAAGCGACGACCTGGTCGCAGATGCGGTCCAGGAAATAGCGGTCGTGGCTGACGACGAGCACCGTGCCGTCGAAGTCCGCCAGCGCTTCCTCCAACATGCGCAGGCTGGGCAAATCCAGGTCGTTGGTCGGTTCATCCAGAACGAGGACGTTGCCGCCGCGCCGGAGCACTTTGGCCAGCATCAGCCGGGCGCGCTCGCCACCGGAGAGCTGGGCGACGGGCTCGTTCACGCGCTCATCGGAGAACAGAAACCGGCGCAGATAGGAGCGCGCACTTAAGCGTTGTTCGCCGAACAAGACCGTTTCGTTCCCGTTCGATATTTCATCCAGCACGGTGCCGGTGCCGTTGAGTTGCATTCGGGCCTGGTCAATGTAGTTGAAGACCACCCGCTTCCCGATTTTGACAGTGCCTTCGTCAAGCGGACGTTCGCCGAGGCAGATGCGCAGGAGCGTGGTCTTGCCAACGCCGTTACGGCCAACGATGCCGGTGCATTGGGCCGGGTTGAGCGAGAGCGTCAGCCCGCGAAAGAGCCAGCGTTGATGGGCGTCTTCCCCGACCTGCGCTCCCGCGTGGGCCAACTGGATGGCGTGGTTCCCCAGGGCAGGCGGGGGTGGGATCAGCAGGTCCATGTCCCGCTCCTCGGGCGGCGCTTCGAGGCCCTTG
>Ga0182014_10004658_pt1 | contig 15620 bp, 10 predicted proteins | sample 612S2DmetaG_FD_120489 | JGI IMG/M metagenome (GOLD analysis project Ga0182014, IMG submission 120489) | Permafrost microbial communities from Stordalen Mire, Sweden - 612S2D metaG | ecosystem: Environmental > Terrestrial > Soil > Wetlands > Permafrost | place: Sweden: Stordalen | collected... | reverse complement strand
GCCAAGGGCGTGCTGACGGCGCGGGTGATCCGCAATGTCATCGACGCCGCGCGAAAACTCGGCAAGCGCGTGATCGTCGATCCCAAGAGCGCCAACCTCGCGATCTATCGCGGCGCGACGCTGATCAAGCCAAATCGCAAGGAGTTCGCGGAGGCGACCCGCAGCCGCGCCGATAGCGAAAACGGCATCGCGGAAGCGGCACAGGATGTGATCCGGCTGGCGGACTGCGAGGCCGTGCTGGTGACGCAGGGCGAGCGCGGCATGACGCTGGTGTCGCGCAACGGCGAGACCATCCATGTGCCGGGTCTCCCGGTCAAGGTGCGCGATGTCTCCGGCGCGGGCGATACCGTCGCCGCGGCGCTGGCGCTGGCGCTGGCCGCCGGGGCTGATTGGGAGACCGCCCTGCGGGTGGCGAATGCGGCGGCCGCGGTCGCGGTCAGCAAGAAGGGCGCCGCCATCGTCACGCCGTCGGAATTGCGCCGGAGAATCCTGCCGCATGCCTTCCTCGCAGCGGAAGAAAAGATCACCACGGCAGGCGGCGATCTCGACTCGCAGCTTCTGGAGTGGCGCAAGCAGGGCCTGCGGATCGGATTCACCAATGGCTGTTTCGACATCCTGCATCCTGGCCACGTCAAGGTCCTGACCGCCGCGCGTGCCGCCTGCGACCGGTTGATCGTCGGCCTGAACAGCGACGCGTCGGTGAAGCGGCTGAAGGGCGAGGGCCGTCCGGTGCAGGACGGGAGGGCGCGCGCGGAAGTGCTGGCGGCGCTGGAGGCGGTCGATCTGGTCGCGATCTTCGAGGAGGATACGCCACTTCGCCTGATCACGCAGATCAGGCCGAGCGTGCTGGTGAAGGGCGGAGACTATACCCGCGAGCAGGTCGTCGGCCACGAGATCGTCGAGGCCGGCGGCGGCGAGGTGCTGCTGGTCGACGTGTTGCCCGGCTTCAGCACGACCTCGCTGGTCAAGCGCGCGCGCGGAGGCAACGCGTGACCGCGGTAGCCAGGGAATCGGTTCCGGCCCTGTTGTGGCGGCTGTGGCGGGATCCGGCCGCGTGGGCGACCACGGTGGATGTCTTCGCGATACTGCTCGCGGTTTCGCTGCCCTGGTCGACGTCGCTGGTGGCGATCTTCGCGGCCGCATTGCTGGTCTCGATGGCGCCGTTCCTCGACGTCAGGGCCTTGCTGCAATCGCTGAAGCGCCCGCTGTGCGTTCTGCCGATGGCGCTGTTTGCGCTCGCGGTCGCAGGAATGCTCTGGTCGGATGCGCCATGGGGGGCGCGGCTCTACGCGGTGGGGCCGACCGCGAAACTGCTGATGCTGCCGGTGCTGCTCTATCATTTCGAACGCTCCGCGCGCGGCCTCTGCGTGTTCATCGCCTTCCTGGCATCCTGCGTGCTGTTGACGGCGATGTCCTGGATCGTCGCGTTCGATCCGGCGCTCGCGCTCAAGCCGGGCGCCGAATACGGCGTCCCAGTCAAGAACTACATCGACCAGAGCCAGGAATTCGCGCTGTGCGCCGTGGTGCTCGCGTATCCCGTCATCACGCTGCTGCGGGAGAAACGGGTATGGCCGGTGGCGCTGCTGCTGGCGGTTTCGCTGAGCTTCATCGTCAATATGGCCTTCGTCATCGTGTCGCGGACGGCGCTAGTCACCATGCCGGTCATGCTGGCGGTGTTCGCGCTGCTTCACCTGCGATGGCGGCATATCGTCATCATCGGCTGCGCGGCGGCCCTGTTCGGCGGGTTGGCATGGGAGACCTCGCCAAAATTGCGCGGTACCGCCGCGACGTTTCTGAGCGACTACGAACTCTATCAGCAACACGATACGCCGACATCGATCGGCATGCGGCTGCAATTCTGGCAGAAATCGCTGAGGTTCTTTACCGAGGCGCCGCTGATCGGCCACGGGACCGGTTCGACACAGGGGTTGTTCGAATTGGCCGTGACCGGCCCCCGCAACGTCAGCGCCAGTAGCCAGGTCATCGCAAATCCGCACAACCAGACCCTGAACGTCGCCGTCCAGTGGGGCGCGATCGGTGTCGTCCTGCTGTATGCGATGTGGCTGGTCCATCTGATGCTGTTCCGCGGCGAGGGGCTGGCGGCCTGGATCGGATTGATGGTCGTGACGCAGAACATCATCACCTCGCTGTTCAATTCTCACCTGTCGGATTTCAACGAGGGGTGGATGTACGTGTTGGGCGTGGGCATCGCCGGCGGCATGGTGCTGGGGGCAAGCTCCCGCACCGCGGTGCCGGGAGCGCCGAATTCCGCCGAACCATGATGGCTGGCATGCAGCCGCAAGATGAGCTATCAGCGGCCTCGCAACGGCCCAGCTCCGATATCGTCCGTTCCCGGTCGCCGAAATGATGCGTCTCTCAAATCTGACCCTGCGCAACCTGTTGATTGCGGTTCACGACGCGCTGGCGACCTCGCTTGCCTTGTTCGTGAGCGCCTATCTGCGCTTCGAGGGCGAGGCGTTTTTCGATCGTCTGCCGCTGCTGCTGCGGATCCTGCCCTACTTCACCGCGTTCAGCGTCGTGATCTGCTACACTTTCAACCTCACCACCACGAAATGGCGCTTCATTTCGTTGCCGGACGCGCTGAATATTCTCCGCGTCGCGACCGTGCTGACGCTGGCGCTGGTGGTGCTGGACTATATTTTTGTCGCGCCCAACTTTCACGGCACGCCGGTGGCGCCAAATCTCCAGACGCCGTTCTTTCTCGGCAAGATCACCATCGTGCTCTACTGGTTCCTCGAGGTGTTCTTTCTGAGCGGGCTGCGCTTTGCCTATCGCTATTTCCGCTATTCGCGCACCCGGTATCATGCGAGGACCGAGGGCGCCTCGCCGACGCTTCTGATCGGCCGGGCCGCGGACGCCGAAATACTGCTGCGCGGCATCGAGAGCGGCGCGGTCAAGCACCTGTGGCCGCAGGGCGTGTTGTCGCCGTCGCCGTCCGATCGCGGACAGATGATCCGGAACATACCGGTGCTGGGCGGGATCGACGATATCGAGGAGGTGGTCGAGGATTTCGCCAAGCGCAACAAGCCGATCTCGCGCGTGGTCATGACGCCGTCGGCGTTCGAGCCCGATGCGCGGCCCGAAGCGGTCCTGATGCGCGCGCGCCGCCTGGGACTGATCGTCAGCCGCCTGCCGTCACTGGAAAGCGTGGAGACGCCGCGGCTGACGGCGGTCGCGGTCGAGGACCTGTTGCTGCGTTCCAGCGAAAACATCGATTACGCGCGTCTCGAAGCGCTGGTGAAGAACAAGGCGGTGATCGTCACCGGAGGCGGCGGGTCGATCGGCTCGGAGATTTGCGAACGCGTCGCGACTTTCGGCGCGGCGCGGTTGCTGGTGATCGAGAATTCCGAGCCGGCGCTCTATGCCGTCACCGAAGCCCTGGCGGCACACCAGAGCGGCGCCGTCATCGAGGGACGGATCGCCGACATTCGCGACCGCGAGCGCGTGATGCGGCTGATGAATGAATTCCGGCCTGACATCGTGTTTCACGCCGCGGCGCTCAAGCATGTGCCCATCCTCGAGCGCGACTGGAGCGAAGGGGTCAAGACCAACATCTTCGGATCGATCAACGTCGCCGATGCCGCGCTCGCCGCAGGCGCCGAGGCGATGGTGATGATATCGACCGACAAGGCGATCGAGCCGGTGTCGATGCTGGGCCTGACCAAGCGCTTTGCCGAGATGTATTGCCAGGCGCTCGACCACGAGCTGGCGACGCAGCCGGGGACGGGCCGGAAGATGCGCCTGATCTCGGTGCGATTTGGCAACGTGCTGGCGTCGAACGGGTCGGTGGTGCCTAAATTCAAGGCCCAGATCGAGGCGGGCGGCCCGGTGACGGTCACCCATCCCGACATGGTCAGGTATTTCATGACCATCCGCGAGGCCTGCGATCTCGTGATCACGGCCGCCACGCACGCGCTGGCGCCGGTGCGTCCGGACGTTTCGGTCTACGTCCTCAACATGGGACAGCCGGTCAGGATCGTCGACCTTGCCGAGCGAATGATCCGGCTTTCCGGTCTGCAGCCGGGCCACGATATCGAAATCGTGTTCACTGGCATGCGTCCGGGGGAGCGGCTCAACGAGATCCTGTTCGCCAGCGAGGAGCCGACCGTCGAGATCGGCGTTGCCGGCATCATGGCGGCCAAGCCCAACGAACCGCCGATGGCGACCCTGCGCCAGTGGATCGCGGCGCTTGAACAGGCGATCGTGAGCGACGACCGGGCGACCATCAGGGCGGTGCTGAAAGACGCTGTCCCCGAATTCGGCCCCAGCGCTGCATAGCGACAGTTGCGGCGTCGACACCCCACAATTGCTGCGGGATGATCGGGGCATACGCTTTCCGTTCGCCGGCTGGAGAATTGGTTTCGAACGGTTGAAGCAGACGCAATCCCGTGCAAAGCATTGCCGATGTCAACCTGCTCGAACGCGTCGACGATCAAAACCGCGAGGAACTTCATTCGGCCGCGAACATGTGGCTGGCTTGGTCTTGAAATAATCCCGGCGGGCTCATTTCCAGATGTTTCCATGAGCTTACAGCGTTCGGCCGTCCCATCTTCCTCCTGTTCTGAGCCAGAGGTCGAGGCGGCCGTGACCGTACCTCGACCTGGCGTGGAGCGGATCTTGGCGCGCGGTGAGCGCGGCGAGCTTGCCAGGGCAAGATGTCTGGCCTCATTGTCCGAAGGCGCGTTGCGAAAATATCCAATGAAATCAGGGTACCAATCTTGACCGAGAGCCGACCCATCGTCCTGGTGACAGGGGCAAACGGCTTTGTGGGGCGGCATGTCGTGCGCGCGCTGGCGCGCCAGGGATGGGCCGTCCGTCGCGCCGTTCGCTCGGCGTCCGGCAATGGCGACGAAGTATTGATCGGTTCGGTCGGGGCGGCGACGGATTGGCGGGCCGCACTAGCCGGCGTGGAAGCCGTCGTTCACCTCGCCGCGCATGTTCATCGCCCGAATGAAGAACGGGAGGTCGAGCTATATCGCGCGGTCAATGTCGAGGGCACGCTGCACCTTGCGCGCTGTGCCGCGAGCGCGGGCGTGCGTCAGTTCATCTTCGTCAGCTCCGTTCTGGTGCTTGGCAGGAGCACTGACGGGCGCGCTCCGTTCACCGAGAACGACAGCCTGACTCCGCGCGGCGTGTATGGATCGTCGAAGGCCGCCGCCGAAACCGGTCTGAAGGCGCTGGCCGGGAACGGCGGCATGCGCATCACGGTGGTCAGGCCGCCTTTGGTCTACGGCGCCGGCGCCAGGGGAAATTTCCAGCTGCTGGCCAGGGCGGTGAAGCTCGGCATCCCGCTTCCGTTCGCCGCAGTCCGCAATCATCGTGCAGTGCTGTCGGTGGAAAATCTCGCCTCGTTCATTCTGCAGCGGCTATCGCGCGCCGAGGCCAGCTTCGACGTTTTCCTGCTGGCGGACGAGGAACAGGTCTCGACGCCCGAATTCATCAGGCGGCTTGCCAAGGCAGCCGGAGCCGGATCCCGGCTTTTTCCGGTGCCGACGGCTCTGTTGAGTGCGGTTTTCAGGATCAGCCGGCAGCAGGATGCGCATGACAGTCTGCTCGGCTCCCTCGAGCTCGATGTTTCCAAGGCTGCCTCGACCGGCTGGCGGCCGCAGATCGGGCTCGACGAAGGGTTGCGGCTGGCAATGACGGGCCCGGCGGACGACGCCTGACCCGCCGAATGCTTCCGGCTCAAGCGGGCCGGCTGCGCGAGAATCGATATAGCACCAGCGCGACCGCTGCAGTTCCGGCCAGCAGCAGGAAAATGCTGACGACGGTGGAACCTGCGCGGATCGATGCGATCGCCAGCGCGGCCAGTGCGATGTTGAGCGCGAAGACCTCGCTCACGACGCGAAGCACCGTGAAGCCGTTGTCGGTCGCGCGCTGGTAGAAATGCGAACGATGCGCCGCCCAAAACGGTTCGCGCCGGATCAGCCGGCGAAGCAGCGTCAGGGTGGCGTCCGCCAGGTAATACAGCGGCAGCAGCAAGGCTGCCGCCAGTTGTTGCTTCCAGGCCAGCTGCAGCAGACACCATCCGAGCAAGAGGCCGATCGGCAGGCTGCCGACGTCTCCGAGAAAGATCCTGGCGACAGGGCGGTTGAACGGCGCGAAGCCGACCATCGCCCCGAACAGCGCCGCGGCCAGAATGGTTGCCGATGCCGGGAAATCGCCGAACCAGCCGAGCGCGAGCAGCGCGCCGCTGATCGGCACGGCCTCGGCCGCCGTCATCCAGTCCAGCCCGTCCATGAAATTGACCAGGTTCACGAACCACAGGCCCGCCAGCAGCAGCACGCCGCGCTCGATCCAGAGCGGACAGGCCGGTACGATCCTGACATCGCCGGGAGTCGTCAGGACGACGGCGGCGACGGCCACAGCCTGCAGCAGCAGCCGTGGCAATACCGGAATGGTCCTGATGTCATCCCCGACTCCGACCAGGGCAATGAACAGCGTGGCAGCGAACACGGCCGTGGGGATGGCGGGATTGATCGAGCCGGCGCCGGCGATGATCGCCGCCGTGACCAGCAGCGTTGCTGCGATCACGGCGATGCCGGCGCCCTGCGGGGTCGGGACCCGATGCGAGGAACGCGCATTCGGCCGCGCCAGCGCATAGCGCAGGAGCAGGGGCCGCAGCGCCCAGGTCAGGCATGCCGAACACGCCGCCGCGAGCACCACGGCGAGCAGCGACAGGAGCAGTTCAGTGTGGGTCATTGCATTCGATATGCTGATGCGAGGGCCGGAGAGCGCGCATGGACAATGGGGTTACGGGAACAGCGACCGCGGACCGCCCGCTGTATAGCCATCGCAGACCGCGTCGTCGAGTGGCCGGCCGGAGCCGGAATCACCGCAGCTTCAGCAGGACCTCGCGATAGCGCGCGATGGCCGCATCCGGATTGTATTTCTTCGCCGCCTCCGCCGCGCGGCGGCCTTTCAGGATGGTGGCTGCGCGATCGGAGGCTGCGAGGCGGATGGCGTTCGCGAGCGGCTGCGGATCTTCCGGCGGCACCACCCAGCCGATGTTTTCCTCGTCGATGACGCGTGCTGCTTCCGAACCGGGTTCGGCGGCGACGATGACCGCGCGGCCGACCGCCAGCACGTTGTAAAGCCGGCTTGGCACCGATATACCGGCGATATTCCGCCGATAGGGAATGACCCAGACATCCGCGGACGACAGGAATTCGGTCAGCTCGGTTTCGGGCACCGGGTCCATCAGGGTGACGTTGTCGAGCTTGTCCGCGGCCTGCAGATCGCACAATTGCTTCCAGCCGACACCCCATCCCGACAGGATGAGGTGAATATCCTTGTTCTGTGTCAGCAACCGGGCGGCCTCGAAAACCGTAGCCGGGCTATGGGTGAAGCCGAGATTTCCCGATAGTCCGACGATCAGTTGCGAATCCCGGCCGGCGCGGAACCGGTTGTCGGGCGCGGCCTGGCGATAGCCCGCCGGCAACAGCGTCCAGTTCGGGATGAAGTTGATCCGTTCCGGCCTCACGCCCTTGTAGGCCAGCAGCAGGGGCGCGACGTCACGGCCGATGGTGATGATCGCATCGAGCGCGCGAAACAGCGCGGTATTGGCCAGGCGTATCAGGCGCGCCGTCACCGAACTCGGCTTGATCAGCCCGGCCCGTTCGAGCGCTTCGGGATAAAGGTCATAGATCAGCAGCGCCGTCGCGGCGCCGCGCAGCTTTGCCGCCAGCATCACGGCGTAGGGCAGGGTGAACGGCGTGGTGACGCAAAACACCACGTCGCTGCGCCGTGCCCGCAGCAGCACCGCAAAGAACATCCGCAACGCCAGCCACGATATCGAAATCGCGCGCCTGACCAGCGCGTCCTTCTCCGGGGCCCGGTTCGGTATTTCGATGACGGTGGGCCGCTTGCGGTCGGCGCCGGCAGCGGCGGCGGAATGCGGCGAAGCGGACAGCACCACGACCTCGCGCTCGGCGGCCAGTCCTTCCGCGATCGCGGTGGTATAGGTCGCCGTAGTGCTGGAATCCGGCACATAATACTGGCAGGCGACGAGGATTTTTCCGGGCTTGCGCATCGCGGTCATCTTGAGGGCTGCGTGGCGGTCAGGCAATGGCTGGGATCGTCAGCAAGATCGAGATGCTTCACCGTCGTGGGCGGCCACGATCGAGCGGTTACTCCGGCACCTCGATCGGCGCTGCGCCCTGCGCGGCCTTTTCGGCGCTGAAAATCCACACCAGCCCGCCAAAGGCGCCGACAATGAAAGTCACCGCGCCGAACAGCAGCGAAACGTTGACGCCCTCATTAGTCATCAGCCCGGCATATCCGAACGCCAGTCCCATGGTGGCTTCGCGCACGCCCCACCCGGCGATCGAGATCGGCAGCATGGTGATCAGCATCACCGGCGGCACCAGCTGGAAAACCTGGCCGAACAATACCGGTGCCGCGATCGATCGCACCACGCACCAGGCGATGACGACGGCAAGGACGTGAACCAGCAGTGACAGCACCGCGATCTTCGGCCCGTGCTTGCGGCTGAAGATCACCCGGTTGGCGATGACGGCGCAGGCGTGAAGATGATGCGTCGCCCACCAGCGCTTCAGCCAGGGCCACGGCAACGCGCCGAGCACCAGAAAACCGATGCCGCCGGCGAGTGCCGCGAAATCGACGATCAGCAGCGCCGTACGGCCGTGCGGATCGTCGATCAGGTTGTAGCTCCACGGCAGGCTGGCGACGATGATGATGGCGAGCGCGATCAGGCCGATGGCGCGGTCGACGAAAATCGAATAGGTCGCCGCGCGCCATCCGGCGCCGCCGCGCGCCACCAGCCACAGCCGCACGGCGTCGCCTCCGATCGAGGACGGCAGCGTCTGGTTGAAGAACGTTCCGATCAGGTTGAAGCGCATCGCCTGCCGCGTCGCCAGCGGCGCGCCGCACTCCGCGCTGATCTCGCGCCAGCGCAACACGCCGACAAAGATCTGCAGGAAGGTCACGGTGATCGCCAGGCCGATCCAGCCCAGGCTCGCGACATTGATGCGCGAGGCAAGCTCGGTCAGATTGACCTTGCGCAGCGCGAGGTAGAGCAGCGCCGCGGAGATCAGAATCTTTATCGTCGAAAACAGGATCCGGCGCATCGCGTCCCGCGCTTCGTGAGGTTTCAGAAGGATGCCCAAAAACAGCGCAACTCGACGCCGCGCGCCCAGCTTCGCCGCCTTGGTATGGTTTTAAAGCCAATCTGGCAATAGAGCGTTTCAAGCGAAGTGGAAACCGGTTCGCGTTAAGAAAACGCGTCAAATCAAGAAGCTAGAGCCCGCTTCGATTTCATCGAAGCGGAAAAGGCTCCGGCCGCACAACGGGGTATTGCGACACCCCGGATACGGCGGGTAAAGAGGCTCCGGCCGGCGCGGCGGCGCCGGGTCGGATGGCCATTACGATATTGGCCTTTTCGATGATGGCATTGGGGATACGATGTCCGATCAGGCGATTTTGGTCACGGGAGCGGCTGGTTTCATCGGCTTCCACATCGCCCGCCAGCTTCTGGCCGAAGGCCGGGACGTCGTCGGCCTGGACAATCTCAACAGCTATTACGATCCGGCCCTGAAGCAGGCGCGGCTCAATATCCTGCGCGAGCAACCGCGGTTCAGTTTCGTGCAGCTCGATCTCGCCGACCGTGCGTCGATTGCCCGGTTGTTTGCCCAGCATCGGTTCGCGGCGGTGGTCCATCTTGCGGCCCAGGCCGGCGTGCGCCATTCGATCGATCATCCCCATGCCTATGTCGACGCCAATCTCGAGGGCTTCCTCAATGTTCTGGAGGGATGCCGGCACAATGGTTGCGGCCATCTGGTGTATGCGTCGTCATCGTCCGTTTACGGGGCCAACACAAAGTTGCCATTTTCGGTCGAGGACAAGACCGACCGTCCCATCAGCCTCTACGCCGCGACCAAGAAGGCCAACGAGTTGATGGCGCATTCCTACAGCCACCTCTACCGGCTTCCGGTCACGGGGCTGCGGTTCTTTACCATCTACGGGCCGTGGGGAAGGCCGGACATGGCGATCTTCCTGTTCGCCAAATCGATCGTCGAGGGCACCCCCATCAGGCTTTTTAACCATGGCAAGATGCGCCGGGATTTCACCCATATCGATGACGTGACCCGTGTAGTATTGCGGTTGGTGGACCGCATTCCCGAGGGCGGCTTCGGGCAGGCGCCGGCGCGGGTTTACAATGTCGGCAACCACCACCCGGAAGAGCTCATGCATGTGGTGACGCTGCTGGAGAAGGAATTGGGTCGCACGGCGGTAAAGGATATGTTGCCGATGCAGCCGGGTGACGTCATGGAGACCTTCGCCGATGTCGGCGATCTGATGCGCGATACCGGCTTCAGGCCGCAGACGCCGATCGAGGATGGCATTCGCGGTTTTGTCGCGTGGTATCGCGGCCATTACGGGGTTTGAGGCGCTGATGAACAAACGAATTATTCCACTGATCATGTGTGGCGGAGCCGGAACGCGGCTGTGGCCGGCGTCGCGCGAAGTCCATCCCAAGCAGTTCCTGCCGTTGTTCGGGGCGCGCTCGACCTTCCAGAACACCATCCTGCGGGTGTCGGACGCTGCGCTGTTCGAGCGCCCGATCGTCATCACCAACAAGGCCTACCGCTTCATGGTGCTGGAGCAGCTCGCCGAGATCGGGCGCGAGGCCGACGTGCTCTTGGAGCCGATGCGGCGGGATTCCGGCCCGGCGATCGCGGCGGGGGCGGCGTTCGCCCAAACCCGCGACAAGGATGCCGTGGTGCTGGCGCTCGCCGCCGATCACGTCGTGCGCGACACCGGGGCGTTCGTCGCCGCCTGCCGCCAGGGCCTGGTCGCAGCGGAGGCCGGGCACATCGTGACCTTCGGCGTGGAGCCGGAGCGGGCAGCCACCGAATACGGCTATATCAGCCCGGGTGACGTGATCTCCGGCGAGGTGCGGGCGGTGACAAAATTCGTCGAAAAGCCGGATCCGGCGACGGCTGCGGAATACATCAAGTCAGGCTATCTCTGGAACAGCGGCAACTTCATGTTCCGCGCTTCCGTCCTGCTCGATGAATACAGGAACGTCGATGCGACAAGCGTCGCGGCTGTCACCGAAGCCGTGGCCAGGGCCGGGCATGACCTCGGCTTCGTCACGCTGGACGAGGCTGCCTTTGCCTCCGCCAAGCCGATCTCGATCGATTACGCGGTGATGGAAAAGACCGCGCGTGCTGCGGTGGTGCCGGTCAAGTGCGGCTGGTCCGACGTCGGCTCCTGGCATGCGGTGTGGGAACTGTCGGACAAGGACAGCGAAGGCAATGCCGCGCAGGGCGCGGCCGTGTTCGAGGATTCCCGCAACTGCAATGTGGCGACCGACCGGGCGCTGGTGGCGCTGGAAGGCGTCGATGATCTGGTGGTGGTGGCGACGCAGGACGCCGTGCTGGTGTCGCGCCAGAAGGATGCCAACGGCTTGAAGCGGCTGGTGGCGAAGCTGAAGAAGGTGGCGCCCGAGGTCACCGAGCAACATCTGAAGGTGCACCGGCCCTGGGGCTCCTATCAGTCGGTCGACAATGGCGAGCGGCATCAGGTCAAGCGCATCATCGTCAAGCCGGGCGGCCGGCTGTCGCTGCAGAAGCATCACCACCGCTCCGAGCACTGGATCGTGGTACGGGGCGCCGCGCGCGTCACCGTCAACGAGCTGGTCAAGATTGTGCACGAGAACGAGTCGATCTACATCCCGATCGGTTCCGTGCACCGGCTGGAAAACCCCGGCAAGATCCAGCTCGAACTGATCGAGGTCCAGACCGGCAGCTATCTCGGCGAGGACGACATCATCCGTATCGAGGACGATTACCAGCGCAGCTAGCGTCCCGGAGGTAGCATCGCCCGGGCTCGAATCGACTCATTTTGGTCCATGTCCGGCGCCAGAACAGGCGGCCGGACGGTGTAATTTTCTGAATCAAAACGTGTACGGGATCGGTTCCCGGCAATCGCCACATCTGTGGCGACGTGCTAGGAGAGCCCCAGGGGAATTTGGCGGCTCAGGACGACCGGGGTTGACGATATGAGTTCAAAGGCATCCGCATCGGGCAACAAGGGCGAGACGAAACGCGCGCTCCGCGTCGGCGTGATCGGCGCCGGCGTGATGGGCAGCAACCATGCCCGGGTATTGGCCGGTTTGCCGGATATCACGCTGGTCGGCGTCGTCGATCCCCTGCCGGCGCATCGGGCGCGGGCGACGGAACTGGCGGGCTGCCGCACCTTCGCCAGCCTCGACGAATTGATCGCCGAAGGGGTCGATGCCGTCACCATCGCCGCCCCGACACACCTGCATCACGAAGTAGCCCTCGCCTGCATCGCGCGCGGCGTTCACATCCTGGTCGAAAAGCCGATCGCCTCCACGGTCGAGGAGGGGCGCGACATCGTCGCCGCCGCGCACCGCGCCGGCGTGACGCTGATGGTCGGGCACGTCGAACGCTTCAACCCGGCGGTCGCCGCCATCAAGAAGGCGATCTCGGGCGAGGACATCCTCTCCATCGCCATCACGCGGGTCGGACCGTTTCCGCCGCGGATGTCGAATGTCGGCGTGGTGATCGATCTTGCCGTGCACGATATCGATCTGATCCGCTGGTTCACCGAATCCGACATCGTCGAGGTGCAGCCGCAGCTCTCCAGCGCGGTCGCCGAGCGCGAGGACATCGCGCTGCTGCAGTTCCGTACCGCCTCCGGCGTGCTCGCCCACATCAACACCAACTGGCTGACGCCGTTCAAGGCGCGCAACGTCACCGTCGCTACCCGCGGCAAATATGTGATGGGCGATCTGCTCACCCGCCAGGTCACCGAATGCTTCGGCTTCAAGCCGGACGGCAGCTACTCGATGCGTCATCTGCCGGTCGGCCATGACGAGCCGTTGCGCGCCGAGCTGATCGCGTTCCTGCATTCGGTGTGCACCGGCGGCGTGCCGGCGGTGACCGGCGACGAAGGCGTCGCCAGCCTCGAAATCGCGACCCGCTGCCTCGAAACGCCGACCAGGCCGGCCTCTTCCGCGCACAAGGGGCCGCGCCGCGTCGTTGTCGGATAGAGCATGGTCCGGAAAAGTGGGAACCGGTTTTCCGAATAGACCATGCTCAAACAAAAACAGGCGATCTCGCCGATGTCCCGTTCTCAACCTCTGCAAGGCTCCATGAACCAGCACCTGCGCCGCGAACCCGTCCCCTTCATCGACATTGCCGCGCAGCGTCGCCGGCTCGGCAAATCCATCGATGACGCGGTGTCCCGCGTGCTCGGGCATTGCCAGTTCATCAACGGTCCGGAAGTCACCCAGCTCGAGGCCGAACTCGCCGCCTTCAGCGGCGCCAGGCATGTGGTGAGCTGCGCCAGCGGCACCGACGCGCTTCTGATGGTGCTGATGGCCAGGGACGTCGGCCGCGGCGACGCGGTGTTCTGTCCGTCCTTCACGTTCTGCGCCACCGGCGAGGCGGTGGCGCTGACCGGCGCGACACCGGTGTTCGTCGATGTCGATCCGGCGAGCTTCAACATGGACACGGGCTCGCTGGAGCGCGGCATCGCGACCGCCAGGCGCCTCGGTCTGAAGCCGCGGGCGGTGATCCCGGTCGATCTGTTCGGACAGAGCGCCGACCATGACGCCATCGAGGCGATCGCGGCCGCCGAGGGCCTGTTCGTGCTCGACGACGCCGCCCAGGCCTTCGGCGCCAGCTACAAGGGGCGCCGGCTCGGCACTTTCGGCCTCGCCACCGCGACCAGCTTCTTTCCGGCCAAGCCGCTCGGCTGCTTCGGCGACGGCGGGGCGATCTTCACCGACGACGCGGAATTCGCGGCAACGCTGCGCAGCGTCCGCGTCCACGGCCAGGGGACGGACAAATACGACAATGTCCGCCTCGGTCTCACCGGGCGGCTCGACACCATGCAGGCGGCGATCCTGATCGAGAAACTGAAGATCTTCGACGACGAAATCGCCGCGCGCAACCGGGTGGCGGAGCGTTACAGCCGGGAGCTCGGCAATGTCGTGACGGTGCCGTGCCTTTCGAGCGGCTGCACCTCGGTCTGGGCGCAATACACCATCCGGCTGCCGCACGGCTGCGACCGCGACGGTTTTGCCGCGGCCCTGAAGGCGCAGGGCATTCCGACCGCGATCTACTATCCGAAATCGATGCACCAGCAGACCGCCTATAGGGATTTCCCGGTCGCCGATGGCGGCCTGCCGGCCAGCGAAAGCCTGTCGCGCGACGTCGTCAGCCTGCCGATGCACGCCTATCTGGACGAACCGACGCAGGAACGGGTCATCAAGGCTGTGCGCCGCGCGTTTTCATCCTGATTTCGCCGTTTTGAAGCGCCGTTCCATGCTGTAGAAGCGGCGGATGCTCGGTCGTATCTTCACCGTCGGCGGCTACACGCTCCTTTCGCGGCTGACCGGCCTCGCGCGCGACGTCATGCTCGCGGCCATCCTGGGCGCCGGGCCGGTGGCGGACGCGTTTTACGTGGCCTGGCGGCTGCCCAACAGCTTTCGCGCGATCTTCGCCGAGGGGGCGTTCAACACCGCCTTCATTCCGGCCTACGCCCATGTCCACGGCGAAGGCGGCGAGACCTCGGCGCGATTGTTCGCCAACCGCATTTTCACGCTGCTGTTCGCCGCCCAGGTGGTGTTGCTGGTGGCCGCCTTGCTGTTCATGCCGCAGGCCATCAGCCTGCTGGCCCCGGGCTTCAGCAGCGAGCCCGAGCAGCGCCATCTGGCGATCGAGCTGACGCGGATCACCTTTCCCTATCTGCTGCTGATCACCCTGGTGACGCTCTACGGCGGCATGCTCAACGTCATGCACCGCTTTGCCAGTGCTGCGGCCGCGTCGATCTTCCTCAACATTTCGATGATCGCGACGCTGGCATTGGTGGTGTTCTTTCCGACCGCCGGGCACGCCGCGGCGTGGGGCGTATTGATTTCCGGGTTCCTGCAATATTTCCTGCTCGCCGGCGATCTCGCCCGCCATGGCGGCCTGCCGCGCTTTGCCCCGCTGCGGCTCGACGAGGACGTCCGCGCGTTCTTCCGCGCCATCGGCCCGGCGACCATCGGTTCGATGGGGACCCAGGTCGCGGTGTTCGCCGATACCATCATCGCGACCTTTCTGCCCGTGGGCGCACTGTCGGCGCTGAACTATGCCGAGCGGCTCTATCAATTGCCGATCGGCGTGATCGGCATCGCGATCGGCACCGTGCTGCTGCCGGAAATGTCGCGGCGGCTGACGGCGGGGGACATTGACGGTGCGGCGGCGTCGCAGCGCCGCGCCTTCGAATTCACGTTGTTGGCGACCGTGCCGTTCGTCGCGGCGTTCCTCAGCGTGCCCGATGTCATCATGCGCGCCATGTTCGTGCGCGGCGCCTTCACGGTCGCCGATGCCAGGGCCGCCAGCGTGACGCTCGCCGCCTATGCCGTCGGCCTGATCCCGTTCGTGCTGATCCGCAGCGCGGTCGCCACCTTCTACGCCCGCAAGGATACCGCGACGCCGGTCAGGGCCTCGCTTACCGGCCTGACCGTCAATGTGCTGCTGAAAATCGCGCTGATGGGCGCGCTGGCGCAGGTCGGACTGGCCCTGGCGACCGCGGTCGGCGCCTGGATCAATCTGTTG
>Ga0182014_10004655_pt1 | contig 15623 bp, 9 predicted proteins | sample 612S2DmetaG_FD_120489 | JGI IMG/M metagenome (GOLD analysis project Ga0182014, IMG submission 120489) | Permafrost microbial communities from Stordalen Mire, Sweden - 612S2D metaG | ecosystem: Environmental > Terrestrial > Soil > Wetlands > Permafrost | place: Sweden: Stordalen | collected... | reverse complement strand
GCTGCGGTCAGTGTTGTCTCTGAAGCATCGTATGTTGGTCTTCGCAGGTCTCGCGCTGGCTGGGATGGTTGCAGGCTGTGGTGGTGTTTCGACCACAGGGGCCAAGGCGGGACCGATCTCGATCACCGCTTCGGACGCTTCAACCGGCACAGTGAGTTCGCTGACTCTAACTGGGACGGCGAAGCTCAGCATGACTCCCACCGGCGACAAGAGCAATGCCGGGGTGGATTGGACAGTGACCTGCGGCGGAAGCCCGGTAACCGGCACGATCACCAACGGCGCGTGCGGGACGCTTGCTCCCACCCATACGGCTGGCGGAGCAACGACAACCTATACGGCTCCATCGGCAGTTCCCATCGGAACGACAGTGACGATTACCGCGACCGTCACCAGCAATACTTCGCAGAGCAGCAGCGTGAGCCTGACTATCATTTCGGTGCCTCTCTCTCTCTCTTTTGTTCCTGGGCATGCCGGGCCGAGTTCGCTGGACGTGAATACCACAGCAAATCTCCTCGTCACTGTAACGAATGATTCGACCGATGCGGGCGTGTTCTGGACGGCAACCTGTGGATCGGCTGCTTGCGGATCGTTTAATCCTACACAGACGAGCGGCAGCAGCTTGCTTGGAACGACCTATACGGCACCGTCCGCAGTGCCCGCAGGGGGGACGGTGATACTCACCGCGACCTCAGTTACGGATACGACGAAGTCGGTCAGCTCAACGGTCACAATTACGACGCCGTCGGCTGCGAGTGCGATCTCTGTCAGCGTGACGCCAGCGGCTCTTTCTGTCACGAATTCAGGCTCCGGTCGCACAGCGCATCCTGTGGCTGTGGTTTCAAATGATTCCGCTGCTGCGGGAGTGGACTGGACTTTGAGTTGCACAAGCTGTGGTTCCATCACGAGTCACACATCGAGTGGTACGGCTGCGACCTTCCTGGCCTCATCCTCGTTGGCCGTCGGCGGCACGATCACTATCAAGGCAACCTCGACAAGCGACTCGACGAAAACTGCCACGGCTACCGTGACAGTTGTAAGCGCGACACCGATCACGATCTCAATCTCGACAGCGCCTTCGTCAACGCTAAAAACAGGAGCTACGGCAAATTTAGCAGCGACTGCCAGTTCCGGCAGCGACGGCATCAACTGGACGGCAACCTGTGGTGGTGCCGACGCTTGCGGTAGCTTCAATCCTGTGCATACCGCGAGTAGTGGGCAGACCGCCTACACCGCGCCCGCATCTGTGCCCACCGGCGGTCTTGTCACGATTACCGCTTCCTCGGCGGCGACGACGCCTTCGAATGCCGCGGTAACGTTTACCACCATTGTTGCCTCGCCTGTTTCGCCTACACTTTCATTTACGCAAACGCCGCCTGCCTCGCTGGTCAGCACCGCTTCGACTTCCGTAAGTGCCGCAGTTGCAGACGACCCTTCGTCGGAAGGCGTGACCTGGAGCGCGCAGTGTGGGAGCAGCGTAGCTGGTGGCTGCGGATGGTTTTCTCCGGTTACCACAGCAGGCGGGGTCGAAACGGTCTATACGGCTCCTCCAGCAACCACTGCGGGAACCTCTGTGACGCTTACCGCAACCTCGGTTGCGAATACGAGTGTCAGTATTACATCCAACTCCATCACGATCACTCCAGACACGACTCTTTCGGTCAGCTTTATTCCGTCGCTGCCTGCGCAAGTGCAGCCGAACGCGACAGTTAATTTGAATGCCGCCGTTGCTCACGATACAACCAACGCCGGTGTGGACTGGAAGGTATGCGCCAGCGGCTGCGGATTCTTCACGATCAAACCCGCTGTCGCCGAGATTTACGCAACCTCCACGACATCCGATGTACCTGCTCAACCAGCAGTGACGGCAACCAGCGTCACCGCGTGGCCGAACGGCTTGCCGATCCCGTACACAGCGCCCACGGAAGCGCCTTCCTCTGAGACCGTGGCAGTCGTGGCCAGGGCACACGCCGATACGTCCATAGCAAACTCCGGCACGATTGCGATTAACTCCGTCTCAACGGGGCCAGCGCTGAATGGCATTGTAAAAGTGGGAGCCACGCCGGTGGTGGGAGCTTCCGTTGCTCTCTATGCGGCCGGGACAAGCGGCTACGCATCGGCTGCCGCGCAAATTGCGACAGCGTCTTCCGACAAGAGCGGCAGCTTCACCATTCCTGCAAGCTACACATGTCCGTTAGCTGCCAGCCAGATGTATCTGGTGGCAACGGGCGGTACGGTTGGGAGCAACGATACAAACTCAAATCTTGCTCTGATGACAGCTCTTGGCAGTTGCAGCAACCTCGGCTCAAGTTCGGTCGTCGTGAACGAAGCTACGACCGTTGCTTCCGCATGGGCTACGGCGCCCTTTGCGGCCAACGATGCTCTGACCGGAAACAGCAGCTACCTTTACCTAGGCACCAGTAGCAGCAATCAGAGCGGATTAGCCAACGCTTTCGCTGCCGTCAATAACCTGGTTGATATTTCGACAGGAAAAGTGCGGTTCGTAGTTCCCGCTGGGAATGCCGCAGTGCCTTATGTCGAGATCAATACGCTCGCTGACTTTCTCAATGCGTGTGCCGCAACTTCAGGTGGTGTTGAGGGGGACGGAAGCGCTTGCGGTACTCTATTCGGCGCTACCGACTTGCTGGGCGATGGAACCTTTGGGGCTTCCATTGCCCCATCCGATACGCTACAGGCGGCTTTCAATATAGCCCAGCATCCTGCGCCTTATAACTATGGGTACAGATTGGATAGATATTCCACTACGTTTCCCCTTATGGGATTAGCGACGGCCTCTTCGCCCTTTCAGCCGGTCTTTACCTCAACATCAAAGCCCAGTGATTGGTCGCTCTCGCTGAATTACACGAGCGGCGGCGGTCTGTCTTCGGCCAGTACCGTAGGCTCGTTCGCCATCGACGCCTCCGGCAATGTTTGGATTACCGATACGGCAGCAGGCAGCGTCATCGAGTGGAATGCAGTTGGAGCCGCACAGTCGCCTTCCACCGGCTTTTCGGCGGGAGGCGGACCGATCGCCGTCGATGCCTCTGGCAACGTGTGGGTCTCCGGAGACGGCGCTCTCTATGAACTGAGCAACCTTGGCGCAGCCTATCCGTGGAGTCCTACCGGAGGCGTAGCGGGAGGCGGCGGCGACATGGCCATTGATGCCGAAAACAACCTCTGGATTACGAGTTCTACTGGCGTGTATGAGTTCAACAGTCTCGGACAAAAGTTGTCTCCCTCTGATGGATACACCAACGACAGCGTAACTAATGTGAGCGCGGTAGGAATCGATAGCTCGGACAATGTCTGGCTTGCCGATCGTAATAATGCAGAAAATCAGAATCTCTACGCCGAGATCACAAACCCTGGCGGGCAATTGGTCTACAACGGCAAACTTCCTGGATCAGAAAATTTCCCGGAGATTGCCGCCGATGGAGCAGGCAAGACTTGGGTTCTAGGGTCCAACTTGGTAAGCGTGATTCCGGCTTACGGAGGCAAAGGAGCAACCCTGCAAGCGACATCCTATGACGGAGGAGGAACTTCTGCCGGAGGATCCTCGGGATTGGATTTCTGGAATGCGCGTGGTATTGCGCTGGATGGGGCAGGCACCGCATGGATTGCGAACCAGGGGGGACACACAAATCCGGTGATACCCCCCGGCGTACTTCCCATTACGCTGAGCCTCTCCGATTACACGGCGGCGGTCTCTTATACATCTTCGAGTCTGGCTGCAGGAACCTTGCGTGTCGCAGTGGACGGTGCGGGCAACGTGTGGGTACTGCTGGCCGACAACAGCGTGACAGAGTATGTTGGCGCGGCGACCCCTGCGGTGATGCCGCTTGCTCTTGGCGTGCAAAAGAAAAAACTTGGAGCCAAACCATGACGCAACAGGCGAACAAGACTGTGTCATTTCGCATAACAGTGGATTCAAACGAGGATCGGATGGAAAAAGAAATTCGCAGATACGCAAAAGCGCAAAAGGTTCTGCCGCCGCGCGTCATGAATATGGCCAAAACGTGTAGCGTTGCCGTATTGCTAGCCGGCTTGACCGCATTGAGTGGTTGCGCTTCGGGCAACGGATACAAGCCAACGGTTACCGGAGTCGAGTTTACCGATATCGACGGCACAAAACTCACTACTCAGCCGACAGCCTTGACCACCAGCCAAGGCACATATGTTGCTGCAACGCTGACCGGCGACACGCAGCAACTCGGCGTGAATTGGGTCGCCGTTTGCGGCAGCGCGCTTGCGCCGGGAGAACCACTTCCGACGGGAGCGACCGAAGATACATCCTGTGGCACATTCACGCCCGCACACACGATGAGCACTCCCATCCCGACTTATGTCACAAACGCCTACTCGACGGGATACCTTGCTCTGTATGTCGCGCCGGCAGCCACGCCGAAGCAGGGTGTCGTGACGCTCTACGCCGAAGCTACCGCCGATCCAAGCCGGGTAGCGACAGTGACCCTTACGATCAATGGCCAACCCATCTCTGTGAGTTTTGCTCCGGCTCCATCCTCCACGTTGAAAGTCAGCGCCACGACGAAGATCAAGGCAGCACTTGACAACGATGTGACGAATGCGGGCGTGAGATGGTCAGCGGTTTGTGGGTCAAGCGATTGCGGTACCTTTAGCCCAGTCGAAACCACCAGCGGCGTAGCGACTACCTACACCGCACCAGCAACGGTGCCTACCGGGGGCCCCGTTCAGGTCACGGCAACCTCCGTTGCAGATCCGACCAAAGCTGTCAATTCCACAATCACCATCACGCCGTAGCATGACCACCACGTTTCGACATGCCGACAAAACAGGATTGAAGGAGAAAACGAATGCAGATGTTCAGAAAGATTGTTGCTGGGGTTCTTTTGGGAGCGTGTGTGACCATGCAGGCGCAGAGTGGCGTAAACCCATCGCCAGCAAAGCATGGAAGCGGCAAGGCCGTCAAAATCAAGCCGAAGACGCAGGAAGAAGTGTTGCTGGAACAGGTGACGCAGGAGTTTCAGAAGCTGGACGATGTAACGCATCGGCTCGATGAGTTGCAGCGGAAATACGATGTACTTCAGAACCAGATGGGGACACGCGATGCCGAACTGGAGCAGGCTCGGAAGGATGCAGCCGACGCGAAGCAGAAGCTGGAAGCGACGCAAGAAGCCATCGGTCCCAACGGTGCCGCTGTTGCCAAGCTGCAAGGCGAGGTTGCCGCTCTGAAGGACACGTCGAGTTCGCTATCGGCGAAGGTGGAGACGACCGAGCAGACGACGAAGAAACTGGAGCACCCGGACTCGCTCCACTTCAAAGGTATTGACCTTACGCCTGGCGGTTTTCTCGCGGCTGAGACCGTCAATCGTCAACGCGCGGTCTCAGCAGACGTCAATACTCCGTTCAATAGCATTCCGTTCGCTGGCCAGACAGCGGGTGTTCTTTCCGAGTTCAATGCCAGCGGTCGCCAGTCGCGGGTCTCGTTGCTAGCTGTAGGCAAGCTGCCCTCGGCTACGCTACGCGGATACTTTGAAACAGACTTCCTCTCGGCGGGAACCACTTCTAACAACAATCAGAGCAACAGCTACACCATGCGCCTGCGCCAGGCCTGGGCTCAGGCCATGCTGAATGGCGGATGGACACTGACCGGTGGACAGATGTGGTCGCTCGCCACCGAGTATGCACATGGGCTGGAAAACCGCTCAGAAGCTCTCCCTCTGACCATCGATGCACAGTACAACGTTGGTTTCACTTGGGCGAGGCAGTACGGCTTCCGCGCCGTCAAGCAGATCAGCCCGAGGTTATGGATTGGCGGTTCCGTCGAGGAATCGCAAACGCTGAACATCGGCGGACATAACCTTCCCACCATTGCCTATCAGCAGACGGGTAACGCTGGCGGTTCTTACAGTACAACCTCGAACTACAGCATGAACTACGCTCCGGATCTACTGGCGAAAGCGGCATACGAAACCAACTGGGGCCACTTTGAACTGTTTGGCGTAGGCAGATTCTTTCGGGATCGCGTTTTCCCGAATGGGTATGTTCCAACCGGCGCTACACAGACGACAACCGCCTCCGCTCTTGGTGCCTATACATCGAAGACCGCGGGAGGAGGCGCGGGTGTCAATGCGCGAGTCTCGCTCTTCGACAAGAGCCTCGTAGTGGGTGCCCATGTTCTGGCGGGAAACGGCGTCGGTCGGTACAGCACAAGCACATTGCCTGACACAACGGCGCATCCTTCTGGTTCGCTCGAGTTGCTGACGGGAGGCTCCGCACTGGGTTCTGTGGAATGGCACGCAACTCCACGTTTCGACTTGTACGGCTATTACGGCGGAGAGTATGCCAAGCGCGCCTGGTACAACACTGGCTACACGAACACCACGGCGGGTGCGACGCTGGGGCAGCCCATTCTCGCCGGTTACGGGGCTCCCACCAATATCGTTTATGGGTGCTATACGGAAGTATTGCCCGCCTCCTCGTCCACTACAACCGGCACGGCAACCAATTGCAACGCCGATACCCGCAACATTCAGGAGGGAACCATCGGCTACTGGTTCCGCTTCTACAAGGGTGTTCACGGCACTTTGCAGCAAGGAATTCAGTACTCCTACACGGAACGCCGTACATGGCAGGGCGTCGGAGATCCGAACAACCATCTGACGAACTCTCCAAAAGCAATGGACAACATGTGGTTCACTTCGTTCCGCTACTACCTTCCGCAATAGACAAGCGGGTAGACAAAGAGAAATGCAAATCGTGAACCGAGGAATAGGGCTGGAAATGCTTCGAATATTGTCCCGACTACTGTATGTGGTACTTCTCTCGTCTGCATTAGGCGCCCTGCCGCTTCTTGCGCAAAGCGGTACTGCCCGTCTTTCAGGCCTGGTCACCGACCCGGATGGAAATGCCATCGCTGGAGCTTCCATTCATGTGGTTAATCAGGAAAGTCTGGTAACCCGCGAAGCAAAAACGGATGGAGAAGGCGCGTATCTCGTCCCTTCTGTGCCACCCGGACGCTATCAGATCGTAGTGGAGGCCAATGGATTCGACCGCAGGTTGAGCGACGTTGTCACACTCGTTGCCGGACAGAACTTCGTCTTTAGCGCGCGGATGTCTGTCAGCGGAGTACAGACTCAGGTCGAGGTCTCCGGAGGCGCAGGAACAACCAACATCGAGACGGATACGGCCTCGCTCTCGACAACATTGGGCCAAGAAGAAGTAACGGGATATGGCCTGAATGGCCGCAACTTTTCGCAGCTTATTACCATGGCTCCCGGTGTCAGCAATCAGACTGGCCAGGACGAAGCCAAGGTTGGTGTGGCCGGAAGCGCGAAATTTAGCGTGAACGGCGGGCGTGTGGAGTACAACACGTTCTCCGTCGATGGCAGCGATGTGCTCAATACCAGCATCAATGCCAGTCGCGGCCAGGGCGAGCCGCTGATGGTCTATCCAAGCATCGATGCCATTCAGGATATGAAAGTATTGACGGCCGACTACTCGGCGCTTTATGGCAAGAGCGCATCTGGTTCCGTCCTGGTTTCAACCAAGTCGGGTACGGACAAGTTTCACGGCAACGTGTATGGATTTGTGCGTAACGAGATGTTCAATGCGCGCAACTACTTCGATCAGCCCGATCCGATTCCGCTCGGATACACGGGAAAACGCACCTATCGCACGCCGCTCTATCGACGTATCGATGCCGGCGCAACCTTCGGCGGGCCACTTTACATCCCAGGCCACTACAACATCAACAAGACAAGAACCTTCTTCTTCTTTTCAGAGGAGTCCCGTCGCGAGAAGACCCCTGTCGATTACAACCAAGCCGTGCCCACGGCGGCAGAGCGGAAGGGAGACTTTACCGATGTCTGTCCGACGCTGACGCCGGGAACCATCGACACCTTCGATCCTTCGGCCTATCCAGACTGCCCACAAGGTCCGACAAGTTCCGTCAATCAAAAGACCGAAGCGGGTCGAGCCGTTTCGGTGAACTATACGAGCGCGGCCATCCTCAATACAGGCCTGATTCCACAGCCGAACTCCACGAGTGGATGCAATTCCACCAATCCCACGTCATTGGAGCATTGCTATGTGGCCTCGGTTTCGCCGGCGACGCACTGGCGGGAGGAACTATTTCGTATCGATCACAACCTCACGGAGAAAGAGCGTCTTTCCTTTCGCTATATTCACGACGCGTGGGACACAGTGACTCTGGCTCCGCAGTGGGGCGTGGTGCATAACAGTTTCCCCACGGTTGAAAACCAGCTCAAAGGTCCCGGCATGAATATGATGGTCAGCCTTGCGCAAACCATGCCGCATGGCTTTGTCAACCTGATCACCGGCAGCTATAGTGTGCAGCCGATTACGTTGACTCCACAGCCAGGACCAGGACTTACCTCACTCACTCGTCCAACGATACTTGACAATCCGGCTTCGCTAGGCGGCACATCCATATCAGGATCGACCTCTTGCGCGGTATTCTCTGCGTCCAACTCAGGCTACTCTCCATCGACGTTGACCGAGTGCCCCATGGGTTACATCTTCAATAACGGCTTTGGCGGAAACAAACTGCCCGGCTTGACCTTTCAGGGAAACAACGGAGCTTACGGCGGCCACGGCTTTTCTGCCGATACAGGCTATGCCCCCTGGTCCCAGTCCAACCCAACCTTTGGCCTGCGCGATGATGCCAGCAAGACCATCGGTAGGCATAATCTTCAGTTCGGATTTGAAGGAACCTTTGCACAGCAAAACGAAACCAGTGCCGTCAGTGGTGCAAACTCCGGTGATCTGCAGGGGCTCTTGACCTTCAGCAATCAGCAATCCACGCACACCACGGGAAACGCCTTTGCGGACTTTCTTGCCGGACCTGGATTTAACAGTAATTCTCCTGTTGTAACTCAGGGTGCGATCAAGAGCTATACACAGGACAGCGGCCAGGGACGGTATTACAGCCGCTACAAGATGGCGGAGTTTTATCTCCAGGACGACTGGCGGGTGACACCGCGACTGACGATCAACGCTGGATTCCGTGCCAGCCTCTTCGGTGCTTGGTATAACCCGAAGAGTTCCGGTTACAACTGGCGCCCGGAATCATTCGATACTTCGCTGGGAGCATCGATCTATATCGACCCAAGTTACGGGTACCTCGTAAGAAAGAGTACCGGTGCGCCTATTCCTTTGGCACGTACTGGACCCTATAGCCTCACAAATCTCGACTCCACCATCGTCAACGGATTGATCCAGTGCGGCGCGAATGGAGTTCCCAATAGCTGCATGACGAATAGCCTCTTTCATCCATCGCCGCGATTCGGATTCTCCTGGGATCCGTGGGGCAATGGCAAAACCGCGATTCGAGGCGGCTATGGTCTCTTCTGGGAGCATGGCACAAGCTACGAAGCCAACGCAGGATCACTGATTGGAAGCGCCCCGCTTGTACTGAGTGAGACACAGTCCAATATCGCCTCCAGCAATTCGACCGACAGCGCCTACAACCTGATCGGCTTCTCCTGCCAAGGAGGCTCGTCGCAATGCTCAAACTCTTCCGCCGTCACCAACGGAGCCACCTTTCCTTTGAATGTTACCTCGATCCCGCGCAAGACAACCTATTCCTATATCCAGCAGTGGAGCCTGAGCATCCAGCGCGAAATCGGCAAGGCCATGGTGATGCAGTTTTCCTATGTCGGCACCAAGGGAACACATCTGACGGCGGTGCGCGATCTCAATCAGCTTCAGCCGTTAAGCAGTAGCCTGAATCCTTTCGCCTCGGGCCAGCCCGTCACAGCCAGCGTTTGCCAGAGCGGCGCGCAGACGGGTATCTTTTCTGTCGCCGGCCTGAATAGCAGCACCTCCGGCGCGCCGGTAACGGTTCCATCGTCGGCGACGATCGGCCCCAACGATCCTGGCTATACCAATCTTTTTGTTGCCTGTACGGGCAATTACGGTTTTAAAACTACGAATACCAGTCCGCCGAAGAAACTCGGTCTAACTGCCGACCAGGTTCGACCCTACTTGGGGTTCAGCAATATTATCTCTGTCGATAATATCGCTGACTCGGAGTACAACGCGCTGCAAGCAACCATGCGCCAGACAACCGGACCGCTGACCCTCGGTGTGGCTTACACCTACAGCCACTCACTGGACGATTCGTCAGACCGCTCCTCGGCCAACTTTGCCAACTCGCTGGACATTCATTCGAACCATGCCAGTTCCGATTTTGACCAGCGGCATCTTTTGAATGTCAGCTATATCTACGATCTTCCGCTTTTGCGGCTGCTGGGAGGTTTTAACCATCTGGTAGGCAGCGGCAGCGATCCTGCCGGTGACAGTTATGGCGCTGTCGTGGAAAAGACATCCTGGCAGCCAAGTCAAACGCTCAAGACGCTTCTAGGTGACTGGCAACTCAGCGGTATCACAGTTTGGCAGACCGGAACTCCATTCAGTGTGATTAACGGAGGAGGCTCGAACGGCACAGGTGCGGCGGACAACGCTGGCGTGGCCAACGGCCTGGGCATAGGTTCCTACGCCGATGTCATCGGAAATGCGCATGTCGGCAAACCATACGTGGCTCAGGGAAGCAACAACGTCGGTCCGCTGCTGATGAATCCCGGCGCTTTTGCTGCGCCGCGTGGCCTGTCGTTCGGTAACTCGGGTCGCAATTCCCTGCGCAATCCTTCGCGGGTCAACTTTAATATGTCGTTATTCAAGCACTTCAAGCCGTTCGAGGAGAAACTCGATATCGAGTTCCGCGCCGAAGCCTACAACGTCTTCAATCACACACAGTTCCGCATTACCGATCCTGCCAATCCCGGCAATACCGGCAACAACGTCATCAACTGCTATGGTTCGCAGACCGAGCTTTACTCAGCCGGGGCATCGGGATGTCTCACGGGTAACTCTTTTCTGCATCCGGTTGACGCGCATGATCCGCGCATTCTGCAGTTCGGCCTGAAAGGAAGCTTCTAATGGAGAAAAAGTGGATGCGACATTTCCTCGGGATAAAGAGCCTGACTTGCCGATCTTTGTTGATGATTGCCGCGACAGGTATGGTGCTTCCCCTGCTCTTGCTCGATGGATGTGGAGGAGCGAGCACCAAAACGACTTCCTCCAGTTCGCAGCAGGAGCCACAATCCTACTTTGTGCCCTGGGTCGCCGGAACGACGAACGGAAGTGGAGGCCAGCTTACGCAGCTAACGGGAACGGAGATTTATGCGATAGACGATACCGCCGATGCCTTTTCCCAATCCATATACGGCCTTGGAGGTTCTTTCCATTTGCAGGGGCCGCAGGTAATCAATGCCGGTGGACCCGACTCGGTGAGCAAAAACTCCCGCGGTCTGCTCAGCCTTGGAATTACAGCAAACTATGCGTTCTCGTCGTCCAGCGGAACGTATGAGGTCACCGACTACAGCCCGGCAAAAAGCGGCAGCTTTGCCTTTGAAATATCCGGCCAATACGGTGGATTGGCACAGATCGTCGGCCAGCCCGCAGTTCCTCTGGTTGTCGCATCAGCTTGCCCGAGCCTCTCAACCGCGCAGACCTGGCTCTTCCTTACTATTCCCGGCGGCATGACGACCAATAGCAGCGGCAAGGCTGGTGCATGGAGTCCGACCACCGACACCGCCTATGGAAGCGCGGAGATCAGTACGAGCGGCAGCACCGTTACTTTCAACAATATCAAACAGTACACCCTTCCCTCGATAGGGGGAACCGGCACGCCGTCGGCAACGGCCACCTCTCCCACCACCGGCGTTTGCGGTTCAACGACACTCGGTTACACCACGAGCGTTCCTGGCTACGCTGTCGCCACCGATCCGGGGCTTATCTCATTGTCAGAAGCATCTGCTACGGTGGGAATCAACTCAACCGGTTTGCTGGTCGAGGACAATGGCATTCTCATGAGCGGAACCAACACAGGCACGTATGAGAATGTGCTTGGCGCAGGCACCGGCGCGATAGGTCTGCCGAAGCCCTCCAGCGCTCTCGACGTGAGCGCTTTGCGCAGCGCGCAATATCTCGGCTTTGTGCGCGGGGCTGGCGTCTACGATGCAGGCAGCATTTCGGCATGGTCTTCGCATCTGGCCTCGTTCAGCTATTCCAGTGCGTCCTCCGGTTGCACTTCGTTCGCCGCTCAAACCGGCACCCTAAGCAATGGGATCTATGGAGGCGATTTCACCAACGACGATCCTTCGACCTCTTCCGATGGATTCGGCAATTGCGATCTGGCAATTGACCTTGGGACTCAGGACAGTACCAACAATGGCCTGTTCCCGAACGCAACGGTATGGCTCGGAGCCAGCTACGCAGCCAATACGACTAGCAAGACGTATTCCTTTCCAGCAGTTGCAATTGCGGGGCAGCTCAATGGCAAGTACGCCATCTTCCTGCTCGGCGTCGATTCCACCGAGCCGTGGACCATCTATCTGTTGCAATCGAATTAGGCCGTATCGACATATAGTTTCAGGTGCAACCAAGCGCAGGCGAGAGCGACGAAGGTTTTGAAGCAGGCTTTGGATTTTTCGTATCGGGTGGCGAATCTACGGAAGCACTTGAGTTTGCTGAAGCAGCGTTCGATGCGATTGCGTTGTTTGTAGAGGTCTTTGTCGTACTCGCGTTGTACTTAGCGATTCCGTTTGGAAGGGATCACGGCTTTGGCTCCCATCGCTTCAACGTGCTCTACGATGGTGTCAGCATCGTAGCCCTTGTCGGCGTTGACCAAGCTGCTGCCGTGCAGCTACTCCGCGATTGTCGCCGAATCCGTTCCGATGCACGCGCCGAGGAAATAGCTTTTTTCATTGAGGAAAAGCTGCAACTGGCTCGAAGCAACCGGAAAATTCTAAATCCTACCGGACTGATTCTTTCCACTGTTCCCCAATCCTTTATGGGCAATTCATTTGAAGAGTTCAGGTGCCGAATGGAATATCGCGCCCAAATTACAGCCCAGGAAGAAGAGCGGCGGCGGCAAGACAGGGAAGACATGAACAGATGGTTGCGGCAGGATAGGGACAAATATCAAGCTATTGTGAATGACCTCTCAAAAAGTCAAAAGGAGAGAGACGACGTAGAAAAACGGCTTAGGGAATATGCCAACCTTGATTTATAGGTCTGCGGCGACTTTTTCTGCGCAGTCCGGGGCGTCGGCTCGAATTCAAGCCGCTTGTCAGGCAACCGCCAGAGAACGATGACCGACAGGCTTCACCACCGGAATCAACTTGATTTCAATGTCGTATCCAAGGCGGTTCAGGCACCCCATCAGCTTTTGTTCCGACAAGTTGGAAAAGTCCCCGCGCAGAAGGCCTGAGACCTTGGCCTGTGAAATACCCATCCGCCGGCCCGCTTCTTCCTGGGTCAAGCCGAGGCGATGGATCGCGCGAGTGATTTCCACAACCAGGCCGGATTTGATCTTGAGCTGTTCAGCGTCGGGCAGACCGAGGTCTGCGAAGACATTGCCGGAGCTGATTTCTACTTCGATACCGTCAATGCTGCGATTGCCCATCTCGTATCTCCTTTGCAACCACCAAGGCAGCTTTCAGCCTAGCGTGAATGATTTCCATTACCTTTTTAGGCGTTGAAATGCCGCTCTTGCTCTTCTTCTGGAAGCAATGCAACACGAACACGGCCTCTTTGAATTTGACCGTGTACACGAATCCGGTTTTCCGTTCCATTGCGCCGCTAAACAACAGCCCGAAAAACCTGCTATCCATGGTTTGAATGTCTTCATTTTTGCTTGCGCCGAAGATAAATTGCATTACAATGTAATTCATGGGTGCGCTATGGCTGCCAATGCTCTTGTACAAACTAGGATCGACGGAAAGATCAAGCGGGAGGCTACCGTGGTTTTGGAGGCGATTGGCCTAACTGTTTCTGATGCTGTTCGCCTAATGCTTACGCGTGTTGCTCGTGAGAAGGCGCTCCCGTTTGAACCGCTTGTCCCAAACAAAGAAACCATTGCCGCCATGAAAGAGGCTCATGACGGAATACTAGAAACGGTCACACTTGATGATCTGCAAGCGATGTTCAGTGCGAGCAATTAAACAAACCACTGCTTTTAAGCGCGATCTAAAGCGCGAATCCAAGGGAGCGTATCGGGCTTATTTGGTTGAGAACTTCGTAAAGGCGGTTCAGACTCTCGCCATGGACCAACCGCTTGCTGAGCGTTTCCACGATCATGCCTTGTTGAATAATTGGCTGGGATATCGAGATTGTCACATCCGACCTGATTTAGTCCTGATCTATGCGAAGCCTGACGATGAAACTCTAGAACTGGTTCGCCTTGGATCTCACGCCGAACTCTGCCTTTAGGCCGTTGATCCACCAGAACGGGGTCTGGGAATCCCAACTTCATCGGGAAACGGGCTGCAAGTCCAAACTGGCGGAACTGAGCGGCAACGATCCGCGATGGAATGGACCATTTGCTTAGCCCGGTTTTCCGTTCCATTGCGCCGCAAAGCAACCGCCCGAAAAAACTGCCTATCCGTGGTTTGAATGTCATCGCGTTCGCTCGAATTCAAACCCGTTCCAATGGTGGCTTCGCTCCGAGGCGTAAAGGCCGCTCAAGCGCCGCTTGCGCGGTGGCCTGCGGGCCAGCCTTGCCCCCTCTCCGCTCAAAAGAAGTTCAGTCAGACATCGGATCGATAGATCTTCCCATGCCATAAAAACTCATCCATCCAGTTGCCGCGTAGCGGCTATCCTAGCCTTTTTGCTGTCCCCCAGGAGTACCCGCGCTGCTTTGCAGCGGCAGAATGATCGACACATAACCCCCAAATGGGAGCTGTGGCGCATCCTAACGTTTCTATGTGTTAACATCCATTTAATCATACATATAGAAATTTTGTGTTTACGCCTGTAAACGGCTGCTTACCTGCGTAAACAAGTTTTCATCGTTAGTGTAAACACGTTGATTCAAAATACATTAACTAAAAAAGTTCAAATTAACTGTCTCGACGTTCACCGTGCTCTGCGTCTAGGGTAGCGGAAAGGCGGCTTCCCCCATGAGCAATACTCGCACCGTCCAGAACGTCAATTCGCAGCCGCTTCCAAACGCCGAAGCACGTTCTCTCTTCCGCACCAAAACGGTAGCGACCTGGCTCTCTACCGAGGAGCTGGAGGAGGTCGAATCGGCGGCCAAACGGGACGGAAAATCGCTGGCCGAATGGCTCCGCGATACCATCTTGCGGGAGGCGCAACAGCGTCCAGCCGATCCAGTCGAGTTGATCCTAGCAGAGCTTTTGGCTATTCGGCTGATGCTCTTGAATCTCTATCGTTCGACGGCTGAAACAGCCGCCGAGGGCAAGCAATTACGGTCCGAAACGGTGCTCAAAATCCGCGATGAAGTCAACGCCGTGAAGTTTCAGGAAGCCAGAAAGATGCTCCAGAAATTCTCCCAAGGGGAACAGAACAGGAGCAAATCTTGACCTGTCCGGCTCGGATTAAGCGGCTGCTGATGGCCTTTTTGGTGTTCTTTTTGCTGCTCATCGGGGAGCTGATGGCATGGTCCATGGTCATGATGTCGCCGCTTCAGAAATACTACCTGAGTTCGCTCGTCTGATTTGGCCCACTTCGCTCATCTAAACTGGCCCACCTGTACAAGCCCGGATGTAAAGATTCGGGGATGGACAGGAGGCAAAAAGTGGAACTATTTGAAGTGATTC
>Ga0182014_10004653_pt1 | contig 15627 bp, 7 predicted proteins | sample 612S2DmetaG_FD_120489 | JGI IMG/M metagenome (GOLD analysis project Ga0182014, IMG submission 120489) | Permafrost microbial communities from Stordalen Mire, Sweden - 612S2D metaG | ecosystem: Environmental > Terrestrial > Soil > Wetlands > Permafrost | place: Sweden: Stordalen | collected... | reverse complement strand
TTATTTGAGTTTATTATAGAGTACTGCACATTAGATTTTACATGACCTCTTAACATTGTAGCAGGAAATCCTCTGAACGAAGAATCTACGTTTTTTAGACCTCCTATTCATTTCATCTTAAAAACAGATCTAGATGCGGTAAATCTTCTAGTTAATCTTCCTTTAGCTTCAATTCTTATTCCTCTTAGTCTACTGTGCTTTAAAGTAGATAGAACATAATCTTTTAAAGGAAACAAAAAAGTATCGTTAACTTCTTTTATCATTAAACTCTCTGTTAATTCTGCAGAAGCATTGCTTGGGGATATCGCGAGAAATCCTTCCTTAAGAGGGGGAAAAAACTCTATTAATAAACTATTTAATGGGTCTTTAACTTCCTGATCCGTAAACATAAAACTAATAAGTTTGTTTCTAATTTTATTAATAAGAACTTTTTCTTTGTCTCGTTTTTTTTGTTTTTCAATTAACTTATCTATAGGTCATAGTTTGACAAAACGTAAAGAAGCTTTTAAAACTCTGTACAATTTGTTCTCCCTATTTTTTAATTTCAATGAGACGGCTTGCGTAAATATATCGCTATTATAATGCATATATTTTAAATTAACAATATTCAATTCCACTTTTTTAGCATATAGTTTTTCTATTAAATAAATAAGCTTCTGCATATAAAAAAAATCATATAATTTTTTTTTATGGTTTAAAATCTTCTGTATTAAAGAAGCTTTATTTGCGACTTTTTTTAGTAAATAATCATATCTTACTATATCAGGAATCTTCCTAAACATTGTTGCAAAATTTACCCTAAAAAAGTCTAGAATTATTCATTTTGTCTTGCTTTCTTTTTTAGTTAAAGGCATAGTCTCAACGAAAAATTGTAAATTTAAATATTGCTCAGTATACGCTTTAATCTTAGGGTTTAATGGTGAGAAATAACAAACGAACTCTTGTAGATATTTTCGCCTAAGATCGCTAAAGCGTTTAAATAACCTCTTTGTCTTGGCCTCGTCTGGGTAAAATCTTCAATCCTTAAAGTGTGGAGACTCAAAGCAGTAGAAGTATAAAATTTGTATCAGTATATTTTTCTTTTTGTAGAACCTTTTATAAAACTTAATTTTAGCTTCTAAAATCAATTTTTCGATGTCGTACATATAAAAAGTTAATAGAACTTTATTACTTGTATGCTTTATATTGCCCTTTCCTATAAAAGTTTTATAAACAGATAATTTGTTATACTTAATAGGTTTAGATTTAGCTCGTTGTGCTTCTTTTCCTTTTTTTTTTCTGTCTTTTTTAATTACCTTTATATTTACCAATGTTGGCTTTAAATGTAAGTTAAAATAACTTTTTAATAAACTCAAAAGAGTTTTATCTGCTGCAGGCAATGTTTTGTAATATGTATAATTATAACTACAAATGCTATTATGTCATTCTTGGGCTGCTGGTGTAAAATGTCTGGTAAAACCTGTATCATTTTTTCTGTATTTAAGAGATTTAGTAATTGTTTTATTACTCTTTTGATTAAATAAAACAGGTGTAGAAATATTTCTTTGATTTTTTTTATTAACAGGGGTTTTATTTTTAATTGTTTTTTATTTTATGTTTAGTTATTCTAATTTTATCATACGGGTATTTCATCAATATATTTACTCTAAACTTTGTATATAATTAAATTAAGTTTCGACGAGAATAAATATATTCTGAAGTAAAAGTATTACACTGTTTAGGTGTAATACTACCTTAATAACAGTGTAATACTACCTTAATAACAGGAGCACACTAAAAAAAAGTTTATTACAATAGTACGGCTTGCGGTCATTCTTGTGCCGTAGTTAGATAACTCTTTTTTTTTTTAGTGTGCTATTAGGCCCTAAAGGGCTGCAGGTATAAAATTAATAACTAAATAAAAAAAAAATAAAAGGATTTTTTTCCTAAAAATATTAAGAACCATCTCCACCGTCTAAGTCATAAAGATCGGTCGGCTCACAAGCTTGTTTTTCTAACACAAAATCTAGGGAACTAGATTTTTCACTAGCACTATCCGGTTTAGAAGAACTATCTTCTATTTTAGTTTTTTTATCGCTTTGTTCTGCTGAATCAGAATCACCTTCATATTTTCTTTTTTTACTTGAAGCACTAGTCGCCGTAGAGTTTGTATAGAAACCCTCCGGTCTATTGTGAGCTTTTTCTAAAAATTCTCTAACTTCATATTCATTGTTATGGTTGACAGTCTCGGGAGAAGGTGAAGGTTCAAAACCTGCTCTTAAACTTCTTTGTTTAGACTCCTCTATATCACTACGTGCTATACTTACAGCACTATCGAGTTGGTATTTCTCTTTACCTAATTCACACCTGACACGTTCAATATCTACGGCACTTGTTAGGTTTCTTTGAGCTTCCTCCGGGTTCATACCGGCATACTTCTCAAAAAGATGTTTATCACCTTCTGTTCAAGTAGAAGTATTCTTGCCTGCAAGATTATAAGATATATTATATGCCACAGACTCTGCTTTCATGCCTTCTTCTAAGGCACGAGAATCATCTCTATAATCCGATTCCTTGTTAATACTTTCTGGTGTAGACGGATAACTGATACCCGGACCAGGATTTGAACTATTTTCTGATCCAAAAGCAGAATCGTTGTCGGATTGATAGCCATTGCTGGCTTCATGTTCGGAATTGGCAGCACTATTTGAGCCATTATTGTTGGCTGTGCTAGAACCTATACCAGTATTAGATGCTGAATTAGCTGGAACAGGGTTAGTAGGATTTAATAAATCCGAGATTTTAAGATTTTTATTAGAATTATTCATTTTATTTATTTTTTATGTTTAGTTAGTATAATTTTATCATGCAGGTATCTAATTGATATATTTACCCTAAACTTTGCCTATTACTAAGTTAAGTCTTGACCAGAATAATTATATTCTGAATTAAAAGTATTACACTGTTTAGGTGTTATACTGTAGAAACAACTGGAGCTCCCTCAAACTAAAAGTAATACTAAAAAAAGGTTTATTACAATAGAACGGCTTGCGGCCATTCTTATGCCGTAATTAGATAACTCTTTTAGTAGTATTACTATTGTACCTTTAAATTTTTATATTAATATTTTTCCGTACGATTTCTTATCCAAGACTTGAACTTGGACCAAGGTTTTAGGAGAACCTTACTCTACCATTAAGTTAATAAGAAGATTATTACTACATAGTAATAGGAAAGCCTCCCTGCGCCACTTAAACCTGTAAACTATTTATCCATATAAATGCAAGTACTTTTATCTTCTTAAGACAAGGTCGTAATAAATAAATTTGGACTAATCATAAGATATGGAACATAATTGTTTCTTAAGAAAAAAGCCCTTTTTGCCACTTGGTTGTTTTTCCTTTAAGATATTTTTATCTTGAATAAATTAGCCTAGACTACTAACACCAGCCAGCTCTTTTTACTCCAATTATAGAAGAGAGATTATTTACCCAATAAGCCTAAATACAGAATTTAAAGTACACATTTAATTTCGTTAGATTTGCATTTATCTTTTTATTTTATAATATGAGAAGGTAAACTTTATTTGCACAATAAAATAGGTATAAATTTTTCTTGAAAATACCCCCGATAATTGAACTCCCAACATATCCAGAAAAAAATACGCTTTATCCATTAAGCTAAGAAACCTTATCTTCCTTGAAATAATTTTAATTTTTTACAATATAGTTCAACATTTAAGTATCTTAATTTAGCTGCTATAAATTATAATATGTTAAGATAAGTCTGAGAATATACAAAAGCACTCAGATTTGAACTGAGAAAGTGAAGTTTGGAGCTTCAAATTTTACCATTAAACTATGCTCTTTATTTTATATTAATTAACCGATAGTTTATGCTTATTATATTACTATAAAACTAAAAAAAAAGATTATTTTTACATGCAGGTGCATAACACAATATTTAGCAAATATCTCGTCATACTTCTATAAACATAGGTCTTTTTTTATTGTTGTACGGTCAGGCGAATTCGAATCGACACAATCCGTTTGGAAGACTAACGGTCTACCATTAACCTTTGGCCGTTTAGTGTTTACACATTTTATTTAGTTGCTTTACCTATCAGGCTAATTCTTTTATTAAATAGAAAAGTCTAATATAGATCTAATTAATCTAAAAAGAAGACTCAAACTTTTATATAACATACATTGCCTTGGTTTACTCTTTAAACTAATATCTTCTCCAAGATTCGAACTTGGGCTCGATTTCGTAAAATATTGCTCTACCGTTGAGCTAAGAAGATTTAAGGGGAGAATAAGACCCCCTTAACCTTTGTTTTTGAACAGCCTCTGATGCACAAAACCATACCAAATCTAACACCACTAATATAATAGGAAAACATCTAACACCTATATTTAAAAAGATAAAAAGCACCTAAAATAGAACAACGTCGAAAACAAGTCTAAACTTAAGAAGGCTAAACCTAAAATTGCTTGTATTATTTCTTATAAATATTATATATTATAATATATGCAAGTAATAATAATGAAAAGGAAAGAACTAAAAAAGCTAATAACTGATAAATACTAGTAACATTTGTAGTATTTAAGTCAAAAATAGCTTTATTTAATTCTAGTATTGGACATAATAACATAGAGAGGTAAGGAATAAACACTGCGTGTATCCCTTCTTGTTTGTAGGGTGTAGCTATTGTGGTTTTAAGTAATGTTTTTTATTTTTCAGCTAAATAATCTTTTTTTCTTTAGAAATAGTTTAACTAATATACTTAAAAAATTAGCAACTAAATTCGATTGTAAACTCGATTCTAAGTTAGTCTTAATTATAGAGGTATTATTAATAGTATTGAGATTTACAATACTAAATAGAGATAACAATGTTAATAAAAGTAAACTATTGTCAATCAAGGTTAAAGAAGATATTAAAATATAAAAAATAAGACCAGTTAAAATATATAAAGCATAACTTGTAATTACCCCTGTATCTAAGCTGGCAATATTTATACTTAAATTATTTAAACATACCTCAAGACCATAAGGTCCTAACAATTCTACACTACCTTTATCAAGAACCCTCGTAGTTTGACCACCTAATTTAAACACTATACCTGTTATATATTTGTTATAAAATAATTCAATCAAGAAACGTTGATTAAAGAATCCAAATATGTTATAACCTAATCTAGAAAATTTAAAAGTGATAAGAACTTTCCCGAAAAACTCTGAAAGAATTATAGCTAAAACACTAAAAGATATCATAAATACTAAAGGTAGTAATTTAAAGAAAATAGGTACAGCGAATTCAGTGTTCAACATTATTTCATGTGTAGGATGAATAAATAAACTATTATCCGCAAAGAAACCTGAACCTAACCCTATAAAGATATCTTTAGTGATATACCCGAAGAATATTGAGAAAACAGCTAATATAATTAAAGGCAGGCTCATAAAGATATCACCTTCATGTGCATGTTTATAATTAACAACTGGCCCATTAGGGTTAGTTAAGAAAGTTAAATATAATACTTTAACACTGTAGAGAGTAGTAAACATAGCACCAATAGTAGCTATAAAGTAAACTACTGTACCACTAAAGTAAAATTGCCCATAAGTAGATTCTAATATAAAATCTTTACTATAGAACCCTGTCATGAAGGGGAATGCTACTAAACTAAAACTAGCAATTAACATTACAGAATATGTTAATGGCAAGAAAGGTCTTAACCCTCCATATTTCCTAAAATCTTGATTATCCGCAACTGCGTGTATTACAGCTCCTGCACCTAAGAACAATAATGCTTTGTAAAAGGCATGATTAACCAAATGGAATAAAGCTAAAGTATATGATGATAAACCTACTGCTATAACCATCATACCCAATTGAGACATAGTACTATAAGCAATAACTTTTTTAATATCTTGTTGGAATAAACCAATAAGACTACTAAATACAGTAGTTATAGCTCCTAATCATAAACATAACATTAATACAATTGAACTGTATTCTATTAAGGGACTTGTACGCATTAATAAATACACTCCAGCTGTTACCATAGTAGCAGCGTGTATTAAAGCACTAACGGGTGTCGGACCCTCCATTGCCATAGGAAGTCAAACGTGTAATCCTACTTGAGAACTTTTAGCCATAGCACCAATTAACAAGCATATACCAATAATTGTAACAATATTTTCATTAACAAAAGGGGCTAATGAGAAGACAGTAGCGTAATCTATATTACCAAAACTTCATAGGATAGCAAACATACCTATAGTTAAGAAACAATCACCCACCCTGTTAGTTAAGAAAGCAGACATAGAACTTTGATTTGCGGCTATTCTAGTAAATCAGAAACTTATTAAAAGATACGAACAAACTCCCACGCCTTCTCATCCCACAAACATTAATAAAAAATTATCAGCTGTAACTAGTATAATCATCATAAAGGTGAATAAACTTAAATAGCTAAAAAATCTTTGATTATGAGGATCGTGGCTCATATATCCTATAGAGTATATGTGCACTAAAGAACTAACTATTAAAACAGGTATTAACATAGATACTGTTAAACTATCAAAATGAAAACCTCATAAAACATGCAGTGATTCACTATCAATTCATCTAAAAAGGTTGATTGAAACAGGTATATTATTTAAACCTACTTCAAAAAAGGCTACGATTGCTAATAAAGTTGTTACAATTACGCTTGTACATGTAATTAAATATGCTCCGCTAACACCAATTCTTCTACCAAAAAAACCGGAAACTATTGATCCTAATATAGGTAAAGTAACTATAGCTAAATACATTATTTATATTCTATTGCAATACTTCCTCTTAATCGGTAAAATGCCACTAAAATACCTAAACCAATTGCGGATTCTGCCCCCGCTATTGCAATTATATATATGGCAAATGTTTGACCTAATATATCATCAAAGCTAAGTGAACTTATCAATATTAAGAATGTAATAGCCAATAGCATTATTTCAATCGAAATAAGCATTAAAATTATATTTTTTCTGTTTAAGACAAAACCTATTATACCTATTAAAAATAATATTAGGGATAAATTCATTGTATATATATGTTTTTCTCTAATTGTAATAAATAAGGTTTTTGGTCTTAATTTAGGGTTTTTAACCTAAAAATATATAGGCCTTTATTATAAATATTTTTATACTTTCTACCATATATTTCCTTCGATATTCTTTTCCAGTTATTAGATGGAAAAGATAAACAAGGAATAAGTCTATTTAAACTGTTTAGTGCTTTAAACGACTAATTAAAGAATAAAAGATTTTAACTTTAATTAAAAAAAAGTATGAAGAAACGTTCCATTGCTAATCAATCCACGAATTCTAAATATTCTTCCTTTGTCATTCTTTCAGCTTCCATTCTTTGAGCTTCTCCTAAATATTTTTGCAATGCTAATACAAAATGATCCTTTTCATATTTTTTTTTATAAATCTAAATACTTAAGATCTATACTTAGTAAACCCGGGTATAGATTTTCTTCTTTTATACTATTTCTTAGATCATCATTTTTTTTTGATAAGATTTCTTTTTAAAGCTATTAACTCTATTATTAACTGGTCTAATATTGTTCTGTAAAATAATCTCTGTATGTTGTTTTCTTCAGGGTGTCTCAGTATATAAAACGATATCTGTATTTCCTGGCTGTCTATATGCTATCATAAATATATTAGGTAAGGGGTGTCCCTCTTCATTAATGAAATACGACCTTCCGTCAAGGTAAAAGGTGGTCGCTTTTGTTTTAATGAAATCCGACCCTTCGTAAGGGTAATAGGTGATCACTTTATTCTCACAAAATCAAAAAAAAATTCCTTAAAATTAGGTTTAAGGTCACCGTTCGGCGTATTATATTGTATATTATTAATATAAATTAAACTATTTGGGTCTAAAAACCTGATCAGGGGTTTTTAATAAATAAGTCTTTAGCTTGTTCGAAAAATATAGGATTTAGTTTATCTTTGATACTATTTAAGCTATTCAAAGTTTTTTTAAATTAATTTGGATAAATTTATATATTCTTTCAGCATTATCCCCCTTGAAATATGGATCTAAATATTCATCCATAAAAACAGGATAAGGCTTTTGCATTTTTCAAGGTAATGATATAAATTCCCCATTTTTTTTAAGAATCACTGACGTTCCTTTGAAATACTAGTCATATTACCTCTCTTATCATATGACGTGGAGTTTTTTATCCAACTAGTCTGTTGTTTCTTAGACTTAAGTATATCAGGATCTTTATTTAAGAATTTCTCTAGTAGTTTTTCTCTCCTATCTAAGGTTAACTATAGATCGTCATATTTATTTATATAAAATACTGACTTTCTAGCTTAGGAAGATTAGGGTTTAAAACGACTAAATTTCTGCTACCTATATTAATGGTTGCTCGCTTAGATGCCATACTTAAAAAAAAATCTAAAAACCTGTATTTACCTTCGTTAGTAAGAGGTATAATATACACGCATTATGTGCTTATTTGTATTGTTTAATTTTACAGCGGATCTAATATGAACTTTAGCTTCCAAAAGTAAATTACCATAAGCAAGTTTAAGTTTAACTAGCTTTTCACTAGTTAAACCTCAATTGTATTCTAAAGGTAAAATTTGAGAACTAGTATCGCGATATAAAGCAAAATTTGCCATAGCTATAATTTGGCTACCTTTAACATCAGATAACCTAGAGTTAAGATTTATAAAGGCCGAAAACCCCACCTTACTACCTTTGCAAAGCCTATTCGCAAAAAATTCCTTGTTTTTAGTTTAAGAGATTTCAGATATGTATTAAAATGCATATTTCTTCGGTTAATTCTGTTGTTATACTTTATGTAACCTTCCCAAATATTAGAGATCCTAATACTTACAACAGAACATACTACATTAATCATAAAGATAAATGGTTTAATATAACCCTGAAAGAGAGAGAAGGCGAGAGTCATAGCCAACAATTGAAATATAGAATAATTAAGATTAGTTATGCTAAAATCAGCTTTTCCCTTTGGATATATAAGTCTACCTGTAAGGTAATAAACAAGTTTATTACCTTTAAATTTAATTCGATATTCCCAAACCGGAAGTTGGAATAACTTAGGTATTTCATTTAAACAATGAAATAAGTATAAGGTAGGGAAAAGACTAGATATAACTATATATAAATTTATATAATTTAAATTTTTGATATTCTCCATGTTTATACCTAAAGAAAATAAAAATTTAAAAAATGAGGAAATTTTGTCTAAATTACAAAAAAAACTTAAATTTTTATCCCAAAAGCGGGCATTATTCCCTTTACTATTTAAAAGAACTAATACTAGCATTAATCCCGAGAATAAAGACAAAACTAGCCTAACAACCTTATAATCATCTGAATTAACATATACAAACGCAGCGATAGTTGTAAAAGATATAATAAAGAATATCAGGATTGAACCCTCAATATATTCTTGGTGGTGTTTAAAAAGTAATTTAAAGCAGTTTAAGATTCGTTTTGTTTTTGTGTTTACTCAATTTAGAGTTGATCCATCGTTAAACCTTTTGCACTTGAATCACTTGAACTGACACATGAGCTACTTTACCCGATAAACTACCCGAAGAAAGAAAAAGAACCCGTTAGATTTACCTTCACGCTGATCAAGGTAAGCATTTGTCTACTGTCAATTTTTAAAGCATTTTTTCCTAATTCAAACACAAAACCCAGAGTTAATGCGAAAAAAAAGACGAGCACCATAATTAAACCATATATACCATTTGTATATGCACTAATTGCATAAGGAAAACCTAGCAGAATTTCTAAATCAAATAATAAAAATAATAACCCATATATAAAAAAAGAAATACTGAACTGCGTTCTATTTTGACCTAAAAAAGAGTGAAAACCACACTCAAATACGCTAGCTTTTTCTTGATAAGGATTGTGTGGAGCGAACAATAAATTAACGGCCAATAATATAATAGCCAATAAAGGTATAAAAACGAAAAAAAAAGTAGTGCTTGTCATATTTAATAATTAAATAAAATTAAGGCCAATATATTGGCTAAGTCTAATCACTCTTGTGGCATAAAGATAAAAAAGAGGATTATTAAAGTTAATACAGATATAGTAATAGTTAGTGGACTAGAAAGTATAATACTATTAGATTTAAATGTTAATGTTTTTATTTTTTTTAAAGAAAAAATATTGTTACTTAAAATAGAACCATGTATGTTAGTATTTTCTAATTCTGGATTAAGTTTATATTCACATTTATAAAAAAAAATTTGTTTTATAATATTTAAGTAGTATACAGCACTTATAACACTTGTTAATATTGCAACTAAAGCAAGAAAAACATAGCCGCCATCTAAAGCAGCACTAAGTACCAATTGTTTAGCAAAAAATCCCACAAGAGGAGGAATTCCTGCAAAAGAAAAGATTGTAATACTTAAACTTAAAGCTAAGACAGGGTTTATATAAAAATAACCTTTCATTTGACTAATTAGTTGTATCGGGGAGTTATTTTTATCAGTAAGTTTTTCGAACTCCTTGTTTTTACTTACATAGGTAAATAGAGAATAACCTATACTAATTAGTATAATAAAGGCGTTCAAGTTACTTATAGAATACTGCATTAAATAAAAAATAAAAGCTTGTATTGATTCTATACTATTTATACTTAAAGCTAATAATATAAAACCTACGTGTGAAATAGTACTATATGCAAACAATCTTTTTATTCTTATTTGAGTTAAACCTAGCACTGCACCTATAATTAAAGAAAGTAAAGAACTAACCAATAAACCAAATGTTCAATTATATTGAATATTAAACAGGGAATTGCTTGTGTAATGTACTAACTCCAATAAAAAGATAAAGATAGATATTTTGGCGACAATTGCCACAAATGTTGTAACAATTGTGGGTATACCGTCGTAAACGCCGGGTGATCAAAAATGAAAAGGTGCAGCACTTACTTTAAATAAGAAACCTACACATAGTATAAGAAGGGAAAAATGTATATAATCCGATTTATATCAATATAATATATTACTATTCCCAGAAGCTAGTTCACTTAAACTTGTAATTATATACATACCATCTAAATTAGTAGTACCTGAGTTGGCATATAATAAACTAATACCCAATAAAATAAAACAAGAACTCAAACCACCCAATAAAAAGTAAGTAAGACCTCCAGTAGTTGCTAACTCGGAGTCTCTATATAATGTGCAAAGCAGGTACAATCCATAGCTTTGTAATTCTATAGATATAAATATTGAAACTAAGTCACTTGTACTAACTAAAAACGTGGCCCCTGTTATAATAAATAACAAAATTAAAGAATATTCTAGAATCTTAAATTGTTCAGCCATTTTGTTCGCTATTCGCGTTCTATAGTATAAGAATTCATGTAATATTATTTTATTTAAAGAAGAGTATTCAGATATTAATACTCTTCTAGGATAAAAGGCGGTTAATTGTATAATCACAGTACTAATCAAAAACAAAAATATTTGGAAGATTTGTGTGGTACTTGTTGCATGAAACAAACCTCCAAATAGTCCTACACCATTACCTAAGCCATTAAATAATAAATTAGTTATAGCTAATATTGTTGATTGTGATAATAGCGTGATAGTAAATCTACTATAAAGTATCGCTTTGTCACGTCTCAACGTAACGGCGCTGGATGATAGAAATAATAATATAGATATGGTTAACATGGAAAAAGAATAAAAGATTCGAACTTTTATAAGACAATACTTGTCTTGGTTTACCGTTTAAACTAATTCTTTTAAAGCCCTAAAACCCTACCCAAGATTCGAACTAAGGTCTCTTTCGTATAAAATTGCTCTTATAAGCATTGATAAATATGTAACGAAATTTTAGGTACTTATATATTTCATCTAGTATCCTTTAAACCTGGCGTGTTTATACCTATAAAAGATAATAAATTAGTAAAAACATAATTTTAAAGTAAAACCCTCTTGTGTTTAGAATTTACCCCGTATATTGTTAAGATATTGAGGACTTTTAAATTCTTTGTTTAATTCTTAAATCTTTAAACCCTGATAACAGAAAAAACAAATAAAACCTATAATGTTGAACTCATGTTAATATTATATTAATTTTTTTGTTTAATTGTAATAACAATAGCACCAACCATCGCTAGTAGTAGTATTATAGATGTTAATATTAACCATATGCTGTAGCTAGTATACATAATATTACCAATGCTAGTAATGTGACTAGTTTCTGCCAAATTTCCATCCCAAATTTGACAAGTAACAAAGGATATTTTACCACTATCTTCCGACGTACTGTTTAAATTGAAAATTTTTTGTAGTAGATTATTATTCATATATGTATTATTTAAAGTATTGTATAGATTAGCGATATAGCTATTAAATGAAGCAATACTATATGGCAATACAGGATCTATAGGATAATTAAAAGAAATAGCTATAAATATAGCTAAAGGTATACTGTTACTTGTATTACTTAATAGTTCACTTATTCTAACATTAATTAACATTAAGATAAAAAGGAATAAAATAGACACGGCACCCACATAAACCAATAAGTAAGAAAGACCAATAAAATTAAGACCCAAGGTAATCAGATAACAAGCTATACTTAAAAACAAACCAATCAAAAATAAAACAGATATGATGGGGTTTTTACTGATAATAACCAGTATACCGCATAAAATAGCAAAAAAAGAAATAATATCTAAAAGCTCTATTCTGTAGCCATTGGTATAATTTTCCTTCAAAATAAAAAGACTAAACATAAAAACATAAAATTTAGCTCTAGATACGCTTTAAATATTTAAAGACAAATTCTCGTATATATAGGCATTATAATAACAATAACCTGACACCTTTACATATTATTATATGTAGCTTAGCCTTAAATATGAACCGGATGTGTAAAGGTGTATATACACCACGAATATTGATATGGTATTCAAGTATTCAAGGATAAAGTAAAGAAATGTAATTAGGGTAATGTAAATAGCCATCAAATTGGGAAGTTTCAGATAATACTCTGTTATCCTCCGGGTCCAACCACATAGTGAATAAACTAGCAACCATTCCTATAAATTGCTCTAGATTCTTCTTTCTTTGCAAACGATGTTTCATAACGTGTGAAACCTTAAAAAGTAATGTGAATGATGAATTAACTGTATTACTAGTTTTAAAAAGGTGGCCTTAAAGAATTTAAGTTTTAGTTTAGAGGTATTATCTTAAAAAACTGCAATGCCTATATATTTTTTTATGTAGCTTAGCCTTTAAGATGAATCGAACATCTATCAAAATATTAACAGTATCTCGCTCTACCATTGAGCTATAAAAGCGAATTTATGTCTAAAGAAAAAAAAAGCAACGCCTCCGGATGTGCTGCTATGAAATAAACAAGAGATTAATAAGAAATATTGGTATAAAAATCGAACGGATTTATATCGCTGATAAGGTCTCACACAGCATTACACTCATATGCAAAACTATCGAAAATAAAGCATTATTTATCTTTAAATACCCTTAGGCTATTTAAAGCATAAATAATGCTCTAAAAAGACGACCATCTATATCTAACATGTTTATTAAACATAAATTTTCATTTTTTATTTTTATTTTTCTTTTTTTTTTGAACGCAGATACAATAAATACTGTAAAGAACCTTTTTTTTTAATGACTTTAAAACAATATGCCACTAAATATCTCTCTCTTATAAAGCAACAATATAAAAACAATATATACATAGATTTTTCAGGACGTAGCTTACCTATTTTCTAATGATAGTTGGTTTATTCACATTTAAATAAATACTATAGTATTTAAATATATCTTTGTTTACTCATTTTAAGGAGTAAACTCTTTAATTTAACACCAGGGTCTTCCTATATTTGTTGCTGGCATTCTAGAGTACAACAGCGTAATATTTTATTAATCTAATGGTTAAATGAGCAAAAGATTAATAAAGGGTTAAATGAGCAAAAAATTTTTATTTATAGTAAAAAAAAGGAACGAATTTATCTTAGTATTAAACTTAAACAAATTATAGGGTTAGCCGGGCTTAAACCAACAAAATTAATAGGAAGACAATCTGCTTATAAAATCTATTCTAGTCGTTAATTTTTAGGAAACTAGAGATTCGAACTCTAAAAAGTTTATTACTATTGAGTTTACAGCTCAACCCATTTTACCAATAATGGAAGTTTCCTATATAGTTTTTCACACTTGCTGTGAAATAAACAAAAAACAATTAAATAAGAAGTGTATCAAGAAAAAAAAAGAATATTTTAAAGACAAAAAAAAATTATAATATTTTAAGTTTATTTTTTAGGTTTAAACAATATACAAAAAACATGTTTAATAAACTATATTTAGTGACGAATATAATTACGAAAACTTTGGTAGCTACTTATAAGGCATAATACAAAAGGATATCCGTTATGCAATAATATATATGTATATAAAACGAAACCCGTTTTCTACGGGGAAAGGGGTTTATTAATAATATCTATTAAATATATAATATACTATTTTAAGAAGGAAGAGAATCGAACTCTTGTAGTTTTATTAAGCCTTCAATAGCGTATTGCTAAAGAATTTACAGCTTAATCCGTTATACCAACAAACGGAACCATCCAATATATATATAAAACCACTCCCACCTGTTTAGAAGTTATAGTCATAAACCGGTAAAGCGGGAATCTTTATATATATATACTATTATATTGTTTATATTAATCAACCCCGTGCAACTTCCACTACACGAACCGTATTTCGACTTAACACCAATCAAAGTCACGCATACGAAGATATTCCATAAATATCACTAGGATAAAAGTGGGTGACCTAGAATAATACAAATGAAATACCAAACTTATTGCACACACTTTTTTCGGCGCCTGACGAGTAGTTAGTACCTTTCTGAGATTAAATTCACCGTGACGTGGTGATTCACGATTACTAGTAATTCCTTATTCATGTAGTCGAATTACAGACTACAATCCATTTTTTATCCTACTTTCTTCCGATTAGCTCGAATTCACATTCTCGCATCAATTTGTATAGGAACATGTGGCACGTCTATCGCCCACAACATTTAGGCCATGATGACTTGTCTTGGTCCCTATTATACCACATTTTTTTATGGTCTCTGCTTTAATTCTATAAATCGCAAATAAAGCAAGGGCTTCCGTTAGTTAATGGAGTTAACCAGTATCTCACGACAATAACTGAAGACAGCCGTGCAACGCTTGTAATATTTTATCAACATCTGATTGATTTCTATAAATAGAAATCAATCAAAAAATCAACAAAAAGATAATATTCAAGTTGTGGTAAGGTTTTTCGCGTACCTACGAATTAAATAACATACTTCACTACTGGTTTCAGTAAACGGTCTAATGATTTCAGTTCCTGCGTTGCCACATTACTCTTGAGGTGAAATGCTTACACTTTCATTTATAGACTAAAAACTTTTTTCTAACCTATGGCATTCATCATTCTCTGCTTGGACTACTAGGGTATCTAATCCTGTTCGTGACCCGAGCCTTCGTCCCTCAACGTCAGTTATTAGATAAAAGGTTGCTTTCGCCGCTACCAGTCGTTA
>Ga0182014_10004652_pt1 | contig 15630 bp, 17 predicted proteins | sample 612S2DmetaG_FD_120489 | JGI IMG/M metagenome (GOLD analysis project Ga0182014, IMG submission 120489) | Permafrost microbial communities from Stordalen Mire, Sweden - 612S2D metaG | ecosystem: Environmental > Terrestrial > Soil > Wetlands > Permafrost | place: Sweden: Stordalen | collected... | reverse complement strand
GGAGGGCACCAAACGGCTTTCCACTGAGACCGGAGCCGGCCAGTGGGGATCGGCGTTGGCCATGGCCTGCGCTTTCTTCGGCCTGGAATGCAAGGTCTACATGGTCCGGGTCAGCTATGACCAGAAGCCCTACCGCCGCGCCATGATGGAGACCTTCGGCGCCTCCGTCACCGCCAGCCCCAGCATCGAGACGGAGTCGGGCCGCGCCATTCTCGCCCAGCATCCCGACTCGAACGGCTCCCTGGGCATCGCAATTTCAGAGGCCGTGGAAGTGGCCGCAAAGGACCCCAACACCAAGTACGCGCTGGGCAGCGTATTGAATCACGTGTTGCTGCACCAGACCGTGATTGGGCTCGAAACCATTGAGCAGATGGCGCTTGCGGACGATGAGCCCGACGTCATTTTGGGCTGCACGGGAGGCGGATCGAACTTTGCCGGCCTGGTGATGCCCTACCTGGGCCGCAAGATCAAGGGTCAGAGCCACGCCCGCGTGGTTGCCGTGGAACCGGCCGCCTGCCCCAGCCTGACCAAGGGCAGATTCACCTATGATTTCGGCGATACCGGCCATCTGACCCCGCTGGTCAAGATGCACACGCTGGGCAGCACCTTCATGCCTCCGGGCATTCATGCGGGCGGGTTGCGCTACCACGGCATGGCTCCGCTGGTGTCGCACACGATGGACCTGGGATTGATCGAAGCCACGTCGGTTCAGCAACTTGACGCCTTTGCCGCCGGCATTCAGTTTGCTCGCGCCGAGGGCATCGTTCCCGCGCCGGAATCCAACCACGCCATCGCCGTGGCCATCCGCGAAGCACTGCTCGCCAAGGAAGAAGGAAGGCAGAAGACGATCCTGTTTGGCCTCAGTGGGCATGGCCATTTCGACATGCAGTCCTACATCGCCTACCAGGCCGGGAAGCTGGAGAACTACGACTATCCGGCTGAGGAGATCGCCATGGCCCTGGCCGGCTTGCCCTCAGTCGGCTGAGCAGGCTGACCCCTGGGAGGGAGAAAAAGCAGGCAACAGGGAACAGAAGGCTGGTGCGTCGGCGAGTCGGCTCCGGCTTGCAGGCGGTTGTGCGTTCCCAAGTCTCATTGGCCACGCGCGGGGAAACCGGCAGCCAGGATCGCGTCCGCGATGAGGGCGGCTTCGACGGCGGGGCGGACGGCGTGGACGCGGACGACGGAGGCTCCGTGGAGAATGGCGGATACCAGGGCTGCGAGGCTGGCTGTCTCCCGAGCCTCGACCGGGGCGACAGGTGGGGTGGTGGGGCGCATTTCGAGAGCCGAATTGGGGCCGGAGTAGAGCGGGGCGAGCGTGCGGCCCAGAAAGGACTTGCGGCTGAGGCCGGCAAGAAGCGGACGGCCGAGGGAGAGTAGTTCCGCCTGGCGGGCCAGGAGGGCATAGTTCTCGTCGAACCGCTTGCCGAAGCCGTAGCCGGGATCGAGCACAATGGACTCGGGCGGAATGCCCGCCTGGGCAGCCGCGGTTAGGCTTGCCGCCAGACCGGCGCGCACCGTGGCCAGCAGTTCATCGGAGGCCAGTTGCGGCTGCGTGCGCCACTCTTCCGGTCGACCGCGCGTGTGCATCAGTATCACGCCGCAACGGGACTCGGCGCAGACGGCTGCGATCTCGGGGTCCCAGAGGAAGCCGCTGACGTCGTTGATGATTTCAGCGCCCGCGGCGAGGGCTGCGCGCGCCGTCGCGGCTTTGTAGGTATCCACTGAGACGATTGCCTCGGGCCGGGCGGAGAGAATCCCTTCGAGGACAGGCAGCAGGCGGGCCTGCTCTTCTTCGGCGCTTACTGCGGGGGCACGCGGAGAACCGGTCGCTCCACCCGCGCGCGATCCGGGCCGGGTGCTTTCCGCGCCCAGGTCGAGGATGTCCGCGCCTTCGTCCAACAGCTCCAGCGCATGTGCAACCGCCGTCTCAGGATCGAGAAAAAGCCCCCCATCGCTGAACGAGTCCGGCGTGATGTTGACCACGCCCATCTTGAGCGTGCGCCGACCCAACTCGATGGTGCGGGTGCGCAGTCGCCATTCCGCTATCGTCCTCTTAAATGGCTTCATTTCATCGAGTTCGTTTGCAATTCAAGATGCAAACCCCTTTCCTCCAGAACGGATCGAATACTGGAAGTTTACGCCGTTCTTAGATAGCACGCCGCACTCCCGCTTGCCTCCTGCTACACTCCGGGCATGATGGTCTTTCGGCGAATTCTGGCGCTTTTGTTGGCTGTGGTTCTGGTTCCTTCAACGGGGCTGTTTGGGCATGCCCAGGCGCGAAGCAGCGCCACGCCCGTGGCGCATTCCGCGGCGGCCCCTGGCTCGCACCCGGCTCCGGCAAAGGGGCCGCTCGGGGATCGCATCAATGCGATTCTGGCTGAGCCGGCGCTGAGCCATGCGGAGTTCGGCATCAGCGTGGTCGCGCTGGACGGGCAGCCGGGCCAGTCGATCTACGGGTTGAATGAAGGGCGGCTGTTTACTCCGGCCTCGAACGCCAAGCTGGTGACTACGGCTGCGGCGTTCGCTCTGCTGCCGGTGGAGACGCTGACGTGGACCACCAACGTTGTGGCCGGCGGCGAGGTGGACAGCGCGGGCGTGCTGCACGGCGACCTGGTTCTGCTGGGCGCGGGCGATCCGACGCTGAGTGCGCGGCAGTATCCGTACCGGGCCCCGGAGGCTAGTCCGACGGGCGCAAACCCGGCTGCCGCAGGCCCGGCTGCCGCCGCTTCCGCTTCGGGCGAGGCGGAGCGGCCGCCGCAGGCAATGGACGTGCTGGATCTGATGGCCGAAGAGGTGGAGCAGGCCGGCGTGCGGACGGTGGACGGCAGCGTGGTGGGCGACGACAGTTTCTTTCTCGACGAGCCCTACGGGCGGGGCTGGGGATGGGACGATCTGCAATGGAGCTACGGTGCGGCGGTTTCCGCGCTTACTTTCAACGAGAACACAGCGGAGCTGACGATTGCGGCCGGTCCAAACTCGTCCGCTGGAGCCACGTCCACTGAAGCCACGTCTGGAACGGCCGGGTCTGGTACGACGGAGGCCGAGTGGACGCCGAAGGTGGACTACTACACGCTGGACAATACCATGACGGCTGTGGCCGCGGGCCAGGCTGCTCAGCAGACCACTCAGCAGGCTGCGCAACAGGCTGGGCGACCGGGGCTGGAGCGCCGGCCCGGCTCGATGCTCGTGCGCGCCTGGGGCACGGTGCCGGCCGGGGGGCTCCATGTTGGCCTGGCTGTCGAGGACCCGGCGGAGTATACGGCGGCGGCTTTCAAGGAGGCGCTCCTAAGACGCGGCGTTACCGTCACGGGCACGGCCACTTCCCGGCACAAGTACTCGATTGGAACGGGCGATTTTGACGGCGAGCGGGCGCAACCGCTCAAGCTGAGCCGCTCCGAAGTGCCGACCGTTGTGGCGCCGCTGGAGGGCCGCAGGGTGCTCGCTGGGCACATCTCCGTGCCGGTGGCTCAGGATGTGACGGTGATCGACAAGGTGAGCCTGAACCTGCACGCCGAGCTGCTGTTGCGGCTGCTGGGCAAGGTGCACGGGACGGACGGGAGCTTCGCTCAGGGCACACGGGTGGTGCGGCAGTTTCTTGTCGGGGCGGGCGTGGACGACGGGGACTTTTTTCTTTACGACGGCTCGGGCATGAGCCCGGAGGACCGCATGGCTCCGCGCGCCTTTACGCAGCTATTGGCTTATGCTTCGCGGCAGCCGTGGGGAGCGGCGTGGCGGGACACGCTGCCGGTGGCCGGAGTGGACGGTACGCTGGCCGGGCGATTTAAGAACTCGGCATTGAAGGGCCGGCTGTGGGCCAAGACGGGTACACTGAACGAGGTGAGCGCCCTCTCCGGCTACCTGACCGCGGCGAGCGGCAAGATGCTAGCGTTTTCGATTCTGGTGAACGGCCGCAGACCGGGGAGCGAAGCCGACGCCCAGGCCATCGACCGCATTGTTGAGGCTATAGCGGCGGCGGAGTAAGCCTGTATCATCAGAGAGAGATGCGCACCCGTTTCCTTGCTGCTCCGCTGAGTGTTTTGACCTTTGCGATCGGCCTTGCCGGAACGCTGGCCTTGGCCGGCTGCCGCTCGTTGCCGCCATCGAAGCCGGAGGCTCAGTGGACCGTGGAGGAGGCGCGCGGGGCGCAGGTCTATCGACAGAAGTGCGCCAAGTGCCACTACCCCACCACGACACATCCTCTGAATGGGCCGGGGTTGCAGGCGCTGACCAAGGTGAGGGCCATGCCCTCAGGCGCGCCGCCCACCGACGAGCGGCTGACGCAGGTGATCCTGCACGGGCGGCAGATGATGCCCGGTACGCAACTGACCGACGACCAGCTGAGCGATCTGCTGGCCTATTTGCACTCGCTATGACCGGCGAAGACAAGAAGGAGCAAGCTGAACCGCCGCGGCGGAATCTGCTGCCGGGTCTGGCGGCCATCAGCCTTTACCTGATGGTGCTGGCTGGTGTGATCGTTCTGGGCGTGGTTGGCGGGCGGCATTATCCGTCGCTGTTTCTCATTTTTTCTGCCGTCTTCATGGCCGCCAGCGCCGGGCTGTTGCTTCTGCTGCGCTGGGCATGGGCGCTGGCCCTGGCCGCGGTTTTCCTGCTGGTGGTTTACAACCTGTGGATCTTCTCAAGCCAGCATCAGGGGGCTGCTTTGGTGCAGGGACTGCTGAACCTGGTGTTCTTTCTCTACCTGGTGCGGACTGAGGTGCGGGAACGGCTGAGGTAGGGGATTGCCCGGAATTTAGCAGCATTGCTCGGAAGAGATTGTTGGCCTCGATCTTATCGCGCGTCTCCATCCGGCCGCGTTTGCCGACCTTGGGGGCCGTTGACCGCTATGTTTGCGATCCGGCCGATCGATCTGTCGCTCTAGCTAGAGAGTTACGCCAACCGGCCCCCCTTGGCTGCCGGTACAATGAAAGCGTGATGGAACTGGTGCAGATCGAATCGGTGCGCAAGGTTCCGGCGCCCAAACCGGAGTGGCTGAAGGCGCGCGCGCCGGTGGGCGAGAATTACCACGGCCTGAAGCGGCTGGCGCGGTCGCTGGGGCTCAACACGGTGTGCGAGAGCGCGCAATGCCCCAACATCGGCGAGTGCTGGCACCAGAAGACCGCGACCTTCATGATGCTGGGCAACCTGTGCACGCGGCGCTGCGGGTTCTGCGCGGTGCCCAAGGGAAGGCCCGCGCCCATCGACTTTGACGAGCCGCGCCGCGTGGCCGAGGCCGTGGCCGCGCTGGGCCTCGAGCACGCCGTGATCACGAGCGTGAATCGCGACGACGACCTGGTGGGCGGGGCGCGCGCCTTTGCGCTGGTGATTGAAGAGGTTCGCCGCCAGGCTCCAGGCTGCCGGGTTGAGGTGCTCATCCCCGACTTCCAGGGCAACAAGGAGGCCATCCGGATTGTGGCCGAGGCCCAGCCCGAGGTGCTGAACCACAACGTTGAGTCAGTGCCGCGACTCTACCGGGTGGCGCGGTCCGGGGCGCGGTATGAGCGGAGCCTGCAACTGTTGCGCTACTCCAAAGAGTTAAGCCCCGGAGGGGTTACCAAATCCGGCGTGATGGTGGGGTTGGGCGAGGAAACGAGCGAACTGCTGGAGGTCTTCCGCGATCTGGCGGCGGTCGATTGCGACATTCTGACTATCGGGCAGTATCTGCGGCCCTCGCGCAACCACCTGCCCATGGCCCGGCTTTACACGCCGCGCGAGTTCGCCGAGCTGAAGACCGAGGCGCTCAAGATGGGCTTCCGCCACGTGGAATCGGGGCCGCTGGTGCGGTCGAGCTATCACGCCTACGAGCAGGCGGCATCGACGGAACCGATAGTGGCGTAGGGAGTTACCTGTGGTAGAGGCCGTGCAGCACTCCGCCTTCGGCATCGAAACACTTCTCAATGATCTCGAAGTATTGCGAGTCGTTATGTTCAAAATGCCGAAACGCTGCATATGCAACCAGATCAGCCAACTGAATCAACCGCGATGCTTTGGAATCGAGAAATACCGGAACCTCTGCATAGTTTCGCGTCACCCCATATTGGTGCCCGGTGTACTTGAAATCTCGGGCAAGCGTCTGGATTCTCACTTCTGTGTTGGATTTGTCCAGAATGATCAAACCGCGTTGCTTATCGTTCTTGCCTCGATAAAGACGCATCAGGAACTGGTCGAAGCGACTGCAAATCTGCGTAAATGCAACCTCCGCAATGTCCTGGCCAGAGAAATTCTGCTTCTCCAGAACTGCGGCAAACAAGCGAATATCGCGCGGGTGATGGCGCTGAAGGGATGTCAGAGCATCCTTGATTGCTTGGATTCTCTCAGCAACGCGGTGTGCATCCCATCCATCTCTGCCCGTCCGCATCGGCGAACCGTGAAGTTCCACGTCGTAGGGGAAATTTGGATCCCGCGCAAAACGCAACGCAATTTGATTGAGTTCTTGTTCAATCCAATGGGTCGAGCGCTCAAATATGCTCAGCCCGCCGAGCACAAAATGCCGCTGCTGCGGGTCGGAAACAGAACCAGATTCGTCGAGATAGAGGAGATGCATATCCCTCCCAATGCGAGCATCATCTTATTTAATGGAACTTCCTTCAAATATAAAGGGGCCATCCTAAGATGGCCCCCAAGAGGTCGACCGGGAGGGTATAAACCCTAAGCACCGAAAGCTTCGGCACACCCAACCGAGCTCCTAGTTTAAATCAATGTTCAGAATTGTCAAGGGATTTTTTCCTGTGACAGCAAAAAGTCTCTGTATATATCTGTATTATAATGGTTTACAAGATTAGGCAATCGACTAAAGCAGCTAGCCGATTCAGATTGAATTGTCCTCCTCATACCCTGTCCTGGATAACGAACGATCATTGAGCGGCCAGAACCTGCTTTGCCTCTGCCTCAGGTCGCATTTCAGCTCGCATCTCAGCAATCAAACGGGGGATGTCTTCCTCAGTGTATCCATGCGGGTTGCGCGTTGCGGCATACTTGGCAGTCTCCTCCAGGATGAAGCCGATACGGCTGGAGTGATACTCCCGGAAGGCCTCGCGGAACAGTTCGCTCATGGTGCGATTTTCGCGCTTGGCCAGGAATTCGGCGGCGGCCGCCATTTCCGGCGGCATGGAGATGGTAAAGACACGAGAGCGGCGGGCTGTTGGCATGGCGGACCTCCTGTATGACATTGTAATGGATTGCCATACAGCCTGCAATCGTTCAGAGGAGTATTCCTTCTCAAGCAGTTCGTTCAATGGACAGAACCTTTGCGCGAAGGAGATTCGCTAATATAGTGTTTTGGACGTAACGAGGAGAGAGATGGCAGTCTCGACAATGGCCGGAATTCCGGCGCTCAAGGAACTCAACGCCGACCTGCGGCGGCGGATGGACCAGGCAGTTGCCACATTCCAGGCCAACCTGGCCTCCACGCGGACGGGCCGGGCCAACGTGCATATGATCGACCAGGTGAAGGTGGACTACTATGGCACGCACACGCCCATCAGCCAACTGGCTCAAGTCTCGACGCCCGAGGCGCAACTGATTTTGATCTCGCCCTGGGACCCCAGCGTGATCAAGGAGATCGAGAAGGCCCTGCGGACCGCCGATCTGGGCTTCAATCCGATTTCGGACGGAAAGATGCTGCGCGTACCCGTTCCGCCCATGACCGAGGAGCGCCGCCGGGAGGTGTGCAAGCACCTGAACCGCGTCCTCGAGGAGCACCGCACCGCCGTCCGCAACGTGCGCCGCGACGGCAACGACGCCCTGAAGAAGCTGGTCAAGGACAAGAAGATCAGCGAGGACGAGGAGAAGCGTGCCCTCGAAGAGGTCCAGAAGATGACCGACGAGGAGATCCGGCGAATGGAAGAGCTTTCGCGGAAGAAGGAAGCGGAAGTCATGCAGGTGTGAGGGGGCAGGCTAACCGTTCGCAGATTCAAAGTCCAGCATGAGGGGTTCTAGGGATTGAGCCTTTTCGGGCTCCGGAGAATTCAGATCACGCCAGAGCTCCATCGCGGACGCTGTGCGAGCCTGAACATGTCACCGTAGCGACTTTTCCAACGCGAAGTTAAAAGGAGCGGGGAGCTGGAGAGCATACTCCCTTGGCTTCCCCGCCTTGATCTCATCAGGCGTAAAAGACATTTCACTACCATGCGCAAGACACAGAAAAAGCAAGCCGCAATGATAAATATCGATACGATGATCGATCGGCCCGAACTCCGAACGCTCAAGCACTTCAGGCGGGAGCATCCATTGAGCCCTTGTGTTCGTCTCATCTATCTCGCTAAATAGTTTTGCGACGCCGAAGTCCCCGAGCTTAAACTGGATCGCGCTAAGATCATCAGGATTCATTTCGTTCACAGCGAAGGACGTCAGCACATTGCCAACATGGATATCTTGATGCGCGAACCCGTTCGTATGTAGGAAATGAACCGCTTGTAAAAGGCACCGAGCAATTGGCTTAATCCATCTAAGGCCGTAAAAGGGGTCGAGATTGAACAGGTCCCTGATCGGCCCATAGCACCGCTCAGTGATGATATAGAACGTCTCGCGAAACTCAAAGGCGCCATAAACGTATGTGACGTACGGGTGTCTCAAATCTATCAGCTTTTGAAGCTCTGCTACAGTTGATTCCTTCACCTTCTCGTATGGTGCAAGTGGCTTCATCACCTTGGCCGCGAGGTTGTTGTTCCAAACGTCTACGCATCCGTAGACAAACCCAAAGTGGCCTTCCCCAATCTTCTGACCCATCGTGTAAGTGTTTCCAGTGGCCTCGCTCGTAATGACTTCACCAGGCGCCGGGGGTGTAGCCCAGTCAACCGGATTTCCGACAAGTTGGGTGGAGTCCGATTCATCGAGTTGTTGAGGAGGAATTGGCAAAGAGGCTTCCGACATGGGTATCCTTCGTTCACTTCGCGACGGTTAATCGTGACGGCAAAGGCTTGCAGGTGCCGTGTACCCCAGGTTCCGCATTTGGGACCTGTGATACACCAAACTACGCCGCCGCACTCGCAGCAAGCGGCTTCACTTTGGCGCGTTTCTTGCGGGAAGCAATCCAAAGGTCGCGCTGGGCCTGAAGACGAAGCCAGAAATCAGGCTCCGTGCCGAAAGCCTCCGAGATGCGCAGAGCCATATCCGCGGAGATTCCCGCCTTGCCATTCAAGACCCGCGAGAGTGCGGGCCGGGTAACTCCCAAGTGCCGTGCAACCTCGGTCACGGACCTCGACTGAAGGTAATAAGCAAGAACCCTACCGGGATGGGATGGATTGTGCATCTGCATGGCGCGAACTCCTTTTCTCAGTGGTAATCCTGATAATCGACGAGAATTGCATCTTCTCCTTCAAACCGAAACGTAAGCCGCCAGTTTCCGTTGACGCTCACTGCCCAATGGGCCGCGAGGCTGGCAGACAATGCATGAAATTGCCATCCGGGAACATTCATCTGCTGGGGCCTCGTGGCGGCATTCAAAACGGTCAATTGCTCGTTCAGCTTGGCGGCATGACTGGGCTGAATTCCGGCCTTCGAGCCGGTCAGAAAAAACTTCTCGATCCCCTTATGCCGGAAGCTGCGTATCATCCTGCAGGAATTGTACTGCGTAACGTCACGCTACACAATAGACTGGCGGGTGACCCACTCGAATTATTCCTTCCGACTGGCTAGGAAACCACCCTACTATTTCTTCGCCCGCTTGTAGAACGGCACCGGGACCTGCTTTGCTCTCACTTCGTTGGCGCGGACCTGGACCAAAACATCATCGCCACTGGCGGCTACGGCGGCGGGCAGCAGGGCAAAGGCTATGTTGGTCTTGAGAAACGGCGCGGGCGAGCCTGAGGTGACGACGCCAATCTCGTTGCCTTCGAGGTCGAGAACCGCGTAGCCGTCGCGGCCGATGCCGCGGTCCACCATCTCCAGAGCAACTATCTTTCGTTTGGGGCCGCCTGCTGCCTGAATCGCCAGCAATGCCTCGCGGCCGAGAAACTCGCGCTTGTCGAGCTTGAGCCAGCGGTCCAGGCCGGCCTCGAACACGTTGATCTCCTCGGAGATTTCGTGGCCGTAGAGGCTCATGCCGGCCTCCAGGCGCAGGGTGTTGCGCGCGCCCAGGCCGCAGGGGCGGATGGAGAACTGCGCGCCTGCACACAGCAACTCGCCCCATACTCTTCTGGTGGTCGCCTCGTCGGCGGGGAGATAGACTTCAAAGCCGTCTTCGCCGGAATAGCCAGTGCGGGCGATGAGCACATTGGGCACACCGGCCACCTGGCCCCACGCGAACCAGTAGTTTTTGATGGCGGCGAGATCGACTTTGGTGAGCTTTTGCAGGGTTTCGAGGGCGCGCGGGCCTTGCAGGGCGAGTTGGGAGTAGTAGTTGGAATAGTCGGCGATGTGGATGGAGGGCCAGGCGCCCACCTGCTGGCGAATCCAGGCGTAGTCCTTGTCCTTGGTGCCGGCGTTGACGACAAGGAGGTAGTCGTTGGGGCTGAGGCGGTGGACGAGAATGTCGTCGACGAATGTGCCCTCGGGGGTGAGCAGGGCGGAGTAGTGGGCCTGGCCGTCCTGGAGGCGCGAGGCGTCGTTCATGGCGATGTGTTGCACCGCAGCAAGCGCGCCGGGGCCGCGGAACTGGATTTCGCCCATGTGGCTGACGTCGAAGAGGCCGACGCCGGTGCGGACGGCCAGATGCTCGGCGATGACGCCGCCGCCGGGGCCGGGGTATTCGACCGGCATATCCCAGCCGCCGAAGTCCACCATTTTGGCGTTGAGAGCGCGGTGGGTAGCGTTGAGGGCAGTCTTCTTGAGCGGCGACGCGATGGGCTCGGACATGGATGTTCCTTTCGGCGGTGCTGCCATACCTTGCTTACGATAGGGATTGGGCGGCGGCGGGGTCAAACGGCGTGAGTGTGGCTATAGGATGAAGAGGACCGCAGGTCCGGGAGAGAAACAGAGCAACAAACAGGAAAGGGAACAAACATGACCCATTTTCGGGGAATCCTGCTACTGGCGGCGGGGAGTTTTGCGCTGTACCGGGGCTGGACGGTACATACCGGGACGCAGGCTTTGTGGGCTTACGGGTTGGGTGTGCTGGCGATCGGTATGGGTATCTGGCGGCTGACCCGCAAGGAGGACCGGCGGCGGGTGTGAGCATTGGGGCGATCGTGCTGGTGCAGTTGATTTATGCGATTGCACCGCGGCTGTGGCGGCGGAAGCACATCTGAGCCTTGTCGACTTTGGCCCGCAGGCAACTCGCGAGGCTATGCCGGATTCCAACCGGTGTAGCGACTGGACAACAGTTCCCGGCCCGAGGAGGGAAATGATGCTGACCACAGGGTTGAATGCGCTTGCGCTGGTGCGCTGGCACGGCTTACGGTTTCTTCACGGCAGCGGCCTGCGTGGCGACCTTCCATGGTTGCTCATCGGGCTGGTGCTTCTGGTCGTGGTGATCTGGGCCCTCTCGCGGCGGAGACGGCGCTGGTTTTAGGCTGGCTTTCCTGGCGTTTACGCATCTAATCCTGTTACCACCTAAAGACCTCCGCTGCAAAGAAGAACGGCCGCCTGGGGGGCAGACCGAAGAAGGCGGCGACAGCGGCGGCTGGAAGCTTACGGCTGGGGGCTCACCTGCGCCGCGCGCGCCAGAACGAACTGACGCTCAGGTAGAGAAAGACGACTGTAATCCCGGCGGTGATCAGGAACGTCCTGTGATCGGGGCCATGGAGGTAGCTGGCCCTCGTCCGCCAAAGTGTGGGGGCAAAGACGACCACGGGCAAGAAGAAGAAGACGCCGGTGACTTCAAGCCAGAGGATGCCGCCTACGCGGCGGAAGGGGCGCAGAAAGCCGCCTATGCCGCGGACGACGCCTCTGGTAGCTTGTCTGGCAGCCTGACCGGCGGCGCGGCTTTGGGCGGCAGTGGAGGCAGCTGGGCTGGCGGGCACGTTGGCGGCGGCTTGTGCGTTGGCGGCGACGCGCTGGCGGGCGATGCGCCCTGCAATGCGCAGGCCGATGCCCAGAGTGCGGCCAATGGAGTGAGGTTTCATGCCGTTATGATGGTAGCAGCGACCCTTGCTGAGTTGCTTTTTGCAGATTGTTGCCGCTTCCCTGTTGCTCCCAGACGGCGACGGAAGTAAGGTAGAGGAATCCTACGCTGCAACCTGCGCTTATTCCTGGCGCAGGCCGCCGCTTCTGGAGGTACCCGTGACATCGCGTCTGCGCGAACTGATTCAGCAACTGGGCGAGGCCATCCACGAGTCGGTCATTGAGAGCGAGCAGATCGCCGGGGTGGTGCAGGACATTCGCAAGCACGGATTCGACGTGCTGCTGATGCTGGAAGCCACGATCGGGCTCAACGAGGTCGCGGCGAAAGAGGCCCAGGACGCGGAGGCCGGCGCGGAGCATGGCGGCGGGGATGGACCCTTCACGCAGAACGATCTGCATTTTCTTCACTCGTTGCGCATAGCGGTTGAGAGCGTGCGGAAAAATGCGGCCGAGTCGGACACGGAGTAGTCTGGCCGGTCTACGGGATTCCGCTGGCGGGGCCGTTGGTTTGGCGCGATAATCAGTGCATGAAACCGCAGCTTGCCGAGGATGACCGGCCGCCGGCGACTCTCTCGCTGGATGAGTATCTTTCCTCGAGCTTCAGCCCGGATTGCGACTTTGTGGATGGCCGGGCCGAGGAGCGCAACGTCGGCACCTTCGATCATTCCCGCATGGTCACATCGCTCATCTGGATGCTGGCGGACAGACGGGAACCGTGGAGCGTGATGGCGCTCCCGAGCCTGCGGATGCGGGTTGGGCCTACACCGGTTCGTGTTCCTGACTTATGTGTGATCGAGAGAGGCGGTCCTCGTGAACAGGTACTCACCTATCCGCCGTTGGCGGTGATCGAGGTCCTCGATGAGGAGGACCGTTTTTCCGCCACGATGGAAAAGCTGGACGACTACCTTCGCTTCGGAATCGAGAATGTTTGGGTCGTCGACCCCGAACGCCGCTCCGCCCACACCGCGACCAGGGCCGGCCTCCATCTGGTCCAGAGCAGCGAAGGTCACCACACGTCTCAAAGGCGAGACATGAGGCTTGTTATTACTGGCTTTAGCTCTTCAACGCCACGCGGATATGCAGTTCCTTCAACTGCTGGTCGGTGACGGTGGTGGGCGCGTCGGCCATGAGGTCGATGGCTTTGGCGGTTTTGGGGAAGGCGATGACTTCGCGCAGGCTGGGCGCGCCGGTGAGCAGCATGACGATACGGTCCAGACCGAGGGCGATGCCGCCGTGGGGCGGGGTGCCGTACTCGAGGGCGTCGAGGAAGAAGCCGAAACGGGCGCGGGCTTCAACGTCCGAGATGCCGAGCGACTGGAAGATCTGCTGCTGGACGTCTTTGCGATGGATACGGATGGAGCCGGAGCCAAGCTCGAGGCCGTTCAAGGCGAGGTCGTAGCAGTTGGCGCGGACAGAGGCCGGATCGGTGACCAGGTTGGCCATGTCAGCCTCGTGGGGCGAGGTGAAGGGGTGATGCGCGGGCACCCACTTCGCGGTGGTGAGGTCGAACTCGAACATCGGGAAGTCGACGATCCAGATGGGGTTGAAAGCGGCTGAGCCGTCAACACTCTTTCCGGTTTGCGGGTCGGTGCCCTGGACGGCCTTTTCGGTGACGGCGAAGGCTCCGTGGCGCTCGGCATACTTCTTGGCCAGCTCGGTGCGGAAGTTGCCGGCGGCGGAGTAGACGTTGATTTCGCGTTCGGAGAGGCGGCCTTCAAACTTGGTATCGCTGGCCTTGACGGGATGGGCGGGGTCGCCGGCAACGATGATGACGAAGTCGGCCTCGGCGGCCCGGACGAGTTCGCGGACCTTGACCGCGGCTTCCGGGAATCCCTTGGCGAGCCGCTTGAAGTCGTCAATGAACTTGGCGCCCTTCCTGAGGTCGAAGAGGGGGTGGTTGTCTTCGCGCTCCTTGCGGCTCAATTCGCCCACGTTGGGAATGCGGAGGGCCACGACGGGTAGAGCTGGGTCGATCTGGAGCGCGGCGAGGCTTTCGCCGGTAAAGGCGGAGCGGACATCGGTGAGTCCGGGGAGGCGCAGGTCGGGTTTGTCGGAGCCGAACTGGCGGACGGACTCATCGTAGGTGATGCGCGGGAAGGGCGTGGGAAGGGTGACGCCGGCGGCGGCAAAAGCGGCGGCGAGGAACTGCTCGACGACAGCGAAGACGGTCTCCGGGCGGGGGAAACTCATCTCGAGGTCGACCTGGGTGAATTCGAGCTGGCGGTCGGCGCGGAGGTCCTCGTCGCGGAAGCAGCGGGCTATCTGGAAGTAGCGGTCGAAGCCGGAGATCATGAGGATCTGCTTGAAGATCTGCGGGGATTGCGGCAGCGCGTAGAACTTGCCGGGATGGACGCGGCTGGGGACGAGGAAATCGCGCGCGCCCTCGGGGGTGGACTTGGTGAGGATGGGAGTTTCGATCTCCAGAAAGCCCTGGCGGCTGAGGCTTTCGCGGATGGCGAGGGTGATGTCGTGGCGGAGGCGGAAGTTACGCTGCATCTCTGGGCGGCGGAGGTCGACGTAGCGGTATTTGAGGCGGACCTCTTCGTTCTGGATGGCTTCTTCAGAGGGCGAGAAGGGGGCCAGGCGCGTGTCGTTCAAGACCAGCAACTGGGTGGCCTCGATCTCGATTTCGCCGGTGGGCATCTTGGGGTTGATGGCGTCGGGATCGCGGAGAGTCACTTTGCCGACCGCGGCGACGACGTACTCGGGGCGGACCTGCTCACCTTTGGCGTGGCCGTCGGGGGTGAGCTCCTTGTCGAGGACGATCTGGGCAATGCCAGAGCGGTCTCTGAGGTCGAGGAAGATGAGGTTGCCGTGATCGCGGCGTCGGTTGACCCAGCCCATCAGAACCACTTGCTGGCCGGCGTTGGCGGCGCGCAGATCGCCGCACAGATGCGTCCGTTCGAGACTACCTAGAAAATCGAGCACTACTTGTGTCCTTTATCCTCTTGCGGGCTCGGCGAGAAACGCCGCCAGCTCCGCGCGAGGAACCTTTGTCTGTATGCCGGTGGCGAAGGTCTTCACCGTCAGGATACCGGATTGGAGCTCGTCTTCGCCGAGGATGACGATGCGGCGGGCGGTCTTGTCGGCGGTTTCGAAGGACTTTTTGAGGCGGAATGAACCTACTCCCAATTCGACACGCAGGCCGGCGCGGCGAAGGTCGCGGGCGAGGGTCAAGGCGGCGGGGTTGAGGGCTTCGCCGAGAGGGGCAATGAAGGCGTCCGCCACCTGGGGTGGGGCAGACTCCAGGGCCTGGAGTGTGAGGACGAGTCTGTCCTCGCCCATGGCAAAGCCGATGCCTGGCGCTTTGGGGCCGCCGATGGCCTCGCTGAGGCCGTCGTAGCGGCCGCCGCCGAGGAGGGCGTTCTGCGCGCCTAAGCCCCCATGAGTGAACTCGAAGGTGGTGCGGGTGTAGTAGTCCAGGCCGCGGACGAGGCGGGGATTGCGGGTGTAGGGGACGCCGGCTGCATCGAGGGCCGCGGTGACGGCTGCGAAGTGGGCATTGGAGGCTTCGTCGAGGGAATCGGCGATGACGGGGAGGGTGGCGATGATGGGCTGGTCGGCGGGGACCTTGCAGTCGAGGACGCGGAGGGGATTGGTGACGGCGCGGCGCTGGCAGTCTGCGCACATCTG
>Ga0182014_10004651_pt1 | contig 15635 bp, 12 predicted proteins | sample 612S2DmetaG_FD_120489 | JGI IMG/M metagenome (GOLD analysis project Ga0182014, IMG submission 120489) | Permafrost microbial communities from Stordalen Mire, Sweden - 612S2D metaG | ecosystem: Environmental > Terrestrial > Soil > Wetlands > Permafrost | place: Sweden: Stordalen | collected... | reverse complement strand
ATCACTGATCACTGATATACGGCTGCCACTTCTTATTCTAAAGACTCGGCGGGAAGAGATTTGTTGCTCTCGGCTTTGAGACGCCCCCACAGATCGACGACTTGGGCGCGGAGAGCAGTCAATTCACCCGTATTCTTCAGAACGTAATCGGCTTGGGCGGCCTTCTCGGCATCGGGAATCTGATGGGCCAGGCGGCGGCGGGCATCGGCCTCCACCGCCTCGCGCTCTGGACCGGATGGGCAAATTCTGTCGGCATAGCGGGCGATCTTCAGCTCGTCGGGCGCCGTGACCACGATAATGCGATCGATGCGACGCCGCCAGTTGGCGAGTACCGTCTCCCTTTCGCCGCGGGCGCGGGCATCGCGCTCGACCTCGAAGATCAGCGCCGACTCGATCACGGCTACCGCGTTGGGATCTCGCCGAAAGACATCCTCCATCCACCGTTTCTGGGCGTCAATCACTGCCGGGTGGACGATGGCGTTCAGCTCGTTGAGCCTGCCGCCCTGGAAAGCCATCTCCGCCAGACGCGCGCGGTTCAGGCGGCCATCGGGACCAACCACCTCCGGGCCGAACGCGCGCACGATCTCTGAGAAGACCGCCTGCCCCGGTTCCATCAGCGCACGGCCCAGATCATCGGCCTCGATAACCTCGGCGCCGAGTTCGCGCAGGTAGCCCGCGACGGTGCTCTTGCCGCTGCCCAGACCGCCGGTGAGACCGACACGCAGCATAAGTTAAAGCCCCCGCCGCATCTTCGCGGCGCGAACCGTGTTGGCCATGAGCATGGCAATCGTGAGCAGACCCACGCCGCCGGGCACGGGCGTATAAGCCTCAGCCAGCTCGAAGGCCTTGGGATCGACGTCGCCCACAACCACCGATCCCCGCTTGGCAAAGGCCGCTTCGCGCTTGGCGTTGCCCAGAAAGAAGCGGTTGAATTCGGCCTGGTCTGTTATGCGATTGATGCCCACGTCGATAATTGTCGCGCCCGGCTTGACCATCTGGGGCGTGATGAAGCCCGGCCTGCCGATGGCGGCGACCAGAATATCGGCCTGGCGGGTCACCTCTCCGAGGTTTCGCGTTTTGGAGTGACAAATCGTCACAGTCGCGTTCTGGTGCAGCAGCAGCATGGCCACCGGCTTGCCCACAATGTCGCTGCGGCCGACGACAATGGCGTGGCGGCCGGCGATGGGAATGCCGCTGCGTTTGAGAATCTCGATCACTCCGGCGGGCGTGCAGGGCGCGAGCGCCGGTCGCCCAGCCATCAAGCGGCCCGCATTCACGGGATGAAAACCGTCCACATCCTTCGCCGGCGAGACGGCATCGAGCAGCGCCTTTGTATCGACATGCGCGGGCAGCGGCAATTGCACCAGAATGCCGTCGATCTCCTCACGCGCATTCAAGCTGGCGATTGTCGCCAGCATCTCTTCCGTGGTCACACTCTGGGGCGGCGTAATCAGCACACTGTAGATGCCAAGGTCGGCGCAGGCCTGCACCTTGCTGCGAACATAGATCTCTGAGGCGGCGACGTTGCCCACCAAAACTGCAGCCAACCCTGGCCGAACGCCTTGGGCGGCCAGAAGCTTCACTTCTTCCGCCACTTCCCGCTTGATCACCGCGGCAATCACGGCCCCGTCGAGAATTCTCGCCATCTTGCGCTCCAAGTATCCATCGTACCAAGGGCATGAGGTTGCCGCGGCTATTCGCTTCCGGGATTCAACCGTTGGAATTCCTGCGGAAGAGATCCCGAATTCAGCCGGCATGAAACTCCGAATCCATGGGAATCACCCGCCCTCGCACGGGAGATCGAGAAAAACATGAAGATTATGGAGATCGTTGTTTTGAAAGGGCACGGCTTTAGCCGTGCCGCAACGCAAACAGAATCAGTGGGCCTTTAGGCCCCGAGGGATGCATTTCGCAAGTCCGCCTCAGTGTTCCTGCTCTCTTCCGCAACCCGCCTAACCTAGTTGAGATGGTTTAAGAGATTGAGGGGCATCACCCAGCGGCTAAAGCCGGAAGGTCTTTGGTTGCGGTGTGCGGCACGGCTAAAGCCATGCCCTTTCAATGCCATTGTTAATAAGTGTCCACGAACTTCATACGATTGCACCCCTCCGGCCACGTGTTGACAGTCTGATTCGCCGCTACCTAGTATTAAGCAGGAAGACTCCGTTCGTTTTTCGACGCAAGTAATAGATAAACGAGCATTTAGTCTATCGCGAGCGGGTCTGGGACATGGCTTGGAGCTGTCTCCATTGCGCTCGGGCTAGGGGAGCGGAAAGCAGGGAAGATGCCGGATGCGCGCGTCAGTCCGCGAGAGCGGATGGTGCTAACGGCCATCATCGAGCTTTACATCGCTACCGGCGAGCCGGTGGCCTCGCAGGCGGTTGCGCGCAGTTTTGCCGATCGGGAGGGTCTGAGTTCGGCCACGGTGCGCAACGTGATGGCCGCGCTGGGCGAGGCGGGGCTGTTGGAGCAGCCGCACACCTCGGCAGGACGCGTTCCAACCGCGGCAGCTTTCCGCTATTACGTCGAGCAAATTACACGACAAGATGGACCAGCGGGGCGCGTGGGTGCTGCCGGACAGGCGGTCAGTACCATTCCGCAAGGCGCGGCTGGCCTTGGCGCCGGGAATTTGGTCTCCTCGCGTTTGAGCGAGGCCCGGCGCGAACAGATCGAAGAGAGCTTCACGGGCGTGACCAGCAGCCACGAGTACCTGGAGCGTACATCGCACGTGCTGGCGCTGATCTCCAGTGGCCTGGGCGTGGCGCTGGCCAGCTCCACCGCCGGGCAGGTGCTGGAACACATTCATTTTTCGCGCCTCTCGGCGGGCCGGGTACTGGCCGTCTTAGTGACGCAGGCGGGCGCGGTGCAGGATCGGGTGCTGACCCTCGACCGCGAACTGACACACCTCGAGCTGGAAACCGCAGCGCGCTACCTGAACGAGAACTTTCGCGGCTGGGCGATCGAACGCATCCGCGTCGAAATAGCCCGGCGTGTCGAGCTGGAGCGCGAAGCGTACCACCAGATGCTTTCTTCGGTGGAGGAACTCTGCCGCAAGGGCGCTTTGGCCGGCGGCGAGAGCGGACCCGCCCTCTTTGTGGATGGAATGGCAAACCTGATCACCGCCGAGCTGGATCGGGAGCGGCTGCGCCAGATGCTGCTGGCTTTGGAAGCCAAGCAGCGGCTTGTGGAACTGCTCACCGCTTACGTGGACGGGCAGCAGCAAGAGGTTCGTGTGGTAGTAGGCCTAGACCAGGCATCGCCCGCCATGCAGGACCTGGTGTTGATCGGCGCTCCGGCGCGACTGGGCGGCGGCAGCCTGGGCACCGTAGCCGTCATCGCGCCCACGCGCATCCAATACCAGGAGATGATTCAAGCGGTACGTTACATCGCCCGGCTCTCCGAGCGCATCCTTGCGGTTCCCGCGGATTGGGACGCTACCGCCCATTAAACCGGCGGCAGCCGCTGCCGATCTCAAGAACATGGACGACGCCCTGTAACTGGGAAAGCTGTTTTTAGCCGCGCAAATTATCATGGAAGAGGGAAGTGTTGATTTTTAGGAGAAGACATAAACAGATGCAGGAAAAGGAAGAAGAGCTGAGCATTCTGGAACCGCCGGAGACCGCCTCGGACGAGCCGGAGGAGAACCCAGCTGCTGCGCCCTCTGAAGGCGAGGTATCCTCGGAACGCGCAGAGCCGGTGAGCCGTGCGGAGTTCGAGCAGTTGAAGGCGGAGCGCGATCAGTTGCTGGACCGGCTGGCCCGGTTGCAGGCCGAGTTTGAAAATGCGCGCAAGCGAGCCGAGCGGGAGCGGGTGGAGTTTCGCGACTACGCCACGGGCAGCGTGGCGGAGAAATTCCTGCCCGTGGTAGACAATTTCCAACTGGCGCTGAAGTCGCACGGCACGGCGCAGCAGATGCACCACGGCGTGGAGTTGATCGTCAATCAGATGGAGGAGGTTCTGCGCCAGTTGCATGTACTTCCGATACCTGCCGTGGGCGAACCCTTCGATCCACGGCTGCATGAGGCGCTGGGGTCGGTGGATCGCGACGATCTGCCCGACCAGCATGTAGCCGAGGAGATTCGGCGCGGCTACCGGCTGCGCGAGAGACTGTTGCGCCCCTCACTGGTGCGCGTGGCACACAACTCGAAACAAACTAACGAATGAGTTCTAATACAAGAGTGAGCAAATCAGATTACTACGAAGTGCTGGGCGTCTCGCGGGAGGCCAGCGACCAGGAGTTGAAGAGCGCCTATCGCAAGCAGGCGCTCAAGTACCATCCTGATCGCAATCCGGGCGACCATACCGCAGAAGAGAAGTTCAAAGAGGCGAGTGAGGCTTACCAAGTGCTGAGCGACGCGGACAAGCGCGCCGCCTACGACCGGTTCGGCCATGCAGGCCTGGGTGGGCAGGGCTCCGGCTTCGGCGGGCCGTTCTCCGGCGCCATGGACATCAGCGACATCTTCGGCGATCTCTTCGGCGAGATGTTCAATGTTAGCGGCTCGCAGCGCGGCCCCCAGCGCGGCTCGCGCCAGAAGCGGGGCGACGACCTGCGCTTCGATCTGGCCATCGAATTCGAGAAGGCCTTCTTCGGAACGGAGATCGAGGTAAGGATTCGCCGCCTGGAAAGCTGCGCGGCCTGCCATGGGCGGGGGAGCGCGAGCGGCCGGGGCCCAATCCCATGCAGCCAATGCCAGGGCCGGGGAGAAGTCCGCTATCAGCAGGGCTTTTTCTCTGTTTCCCGCACCTGCGGCGTGTGCGGTGGCTGGGGCTCCACTATTTCCGATCCCTGCTCTGCCTGCCGCGGCGAGACGCGCGTCAGCACCGAGACCAATCTCAAGGTGAAGGTACCGGCAGGCGTCGAACATGGAACCCGTATCCGCTGCACCGGCGAAGGTGACGCGGGGCGCTTCGGTGGTCCAAGGGGCGACCTCTATGTGGTGCTCACCGTTCAGGCTCACGAGTTCTTCGCGCGCCAGGGCCACGATCTGCACTGCGTAATTCCCATCAGCTTCCCGCAGGCGGCTCTGGGCGCCGAGATCGAGATGCCCGGCATCGACGGCCCTGTCACACTCAAGATCCCCGAAGGCACGCAGAGCGGCCGTGAGTTGCGCATCCGCGGGCGCGGCGTTCCCTATCTGAATGAAAAAGGGCGCGGCGATCTGATGGTGAAGGTGCTGGTACAGATTCCCAAAAAGCTCACGCGCAGCGAGCGCGAACTGATCGCCAAGCTCGGCGAGTCGCTCTCCGCCGACAACAAGCCCTCGTCACCCAGCCTGCTGGAGAAGATGAAGGATCTGTTCAACTGAGGTGGATGCGAACCGTCCGCCCCACTTATTGCGCCACCGAAAGCGAAACGATATGCGGATCGCCGTAGAGCTTGCGCAGGCTCTCCGCGCGGGGGATAGTGCTCACCGGGACCGACGGGAGTGCGACGGCCAGAAACCATGCCCAGCCGGAGTGTTCTGTCAAAGCCGCCGGTACTGGAATATCGCCCGCAAACTCGATGCCGATGGGCTTCCCCACGGCAATCCGTTCCAAAGAACGGGTTGTTGGGAATCCCTGGTTGAGCCGGTCCAACCGGAACTCGATTACATCGGTGTAAAGCAGTCCGGGGTAGAAGTCGCTGAGCATTCCTGCACCACCGGACCTGAAATCTTGCGGGTCGGCCTCCCAAATCCAAACCAGGTTGTGCAATCCGTCGTGGTTCACCAAGCGGTCGAAGAGCTGGCGATAAAGCGCCGCTGAGCCGTGAATCCCTTTCCGTCCAGCCCACCAGTAATCCTTGCCGTTGGACTCGGGAAGTGGATTCCACATCACCCCCACGCCGGCATTCTGAAACTGCTTGAGCGTCTCCGCGATCTCGTCTACCTGCTCAATCCATCTTTTGTTCAGGGTGCTGCCGGGCGTAAGCAGATCATTCCACTCGTAGTCGGTGAGCTGACTGTGCGCTTCGGGCGGCGCTCCGCCGGTGGGGAGTTGTGCGCGCCAGCTCAGGCTCACGGCGGCGCCGCGATCATGAGCTGAGAGCGCCTCTTTGACGAGGGCTTGCCGCGCCAGTGCGAGGCTCGCCACGGATTCGCCGATGGGGCTGAGTTCCGCGCCATAGATGGCCGGTTGCCTGCCGGTTGCCGCGACAACCGCCTTGGTTGACTCCGAGGGCGACGTGAGGCTGTTCTCCTGGCCGCTCAGCACCCCCTCACCCGACGCGGCTATCAGGCGCGCCAGCAAGGCCTTGGTCTCGACCGTTGCGCCGGGGCTTACCGGATCGGCCTCGGGCTTGCCGCCGGTGCGCTCAGCCGTAGCCTTGCGAATGGCCGCCATGGGCCCGGCCAACCGGGGATCGTCGCGATTCAACGCCTGCGGCGCGTGGAAGACGGCATTGGCCAAATCGAGCGAGTTTCCCCTTTGGATAAACTCGCTCCATGTCATGAAGTAGGTCCAGCGCGGCTGCCTTTCGAGCACCTCGGGGCTGGGAAGGCCGCCCACCTCGGCCAGCGCGATGGGTTTGCCACCGGCAAGGGCAATCATGCTCGTGTAGTACTCCTGCTTGAACTCCCCGTAAACATCAAGGGTGACCACGTCGGCGAAGTGCGAGCCGGGATAATAATCTTCAATCGGCCCGGCATTGCCGCCGGGAGCGTTCACATTCCACACCCAAACCAGGTTGTCCAGATGATGCACGTTCACGAAGCGGTCGTAGATCTGGCGATAGAGCGCTGCTGAACCGTCTTTGCCCGGTCGCCCGCCCCACCAGAACCAGTTGCCGTTCATCTCGTGGTAAGCCCGGAAAAGGACCGGCACATGATCGTCGCGGAGTTGCCGCAGGTAGCCGGCGATCACGTCCACCTGGGCGCACCAGCGGTTGTAAAGCGGAGTTCCGGGCGTGAGGAGCTGTTGCCACTCGTAATCCGTCAGATGGCCCTGCACGCTGTCGCGGAAGGTGACAGGCTCGTCGTCGGTGGGCCTCACCGCGTGCCAGGTGAGGGCGATGACCGCGCCGTTGCGGTACTGCCGCTCGACCTCTTCGATCATGGCCGGTCGCGAGAGCACGGAATCCTTGTCCTCGCCGGCAGAAAAGCCAAAGTCCTGTCCAAAGAGCCCTGGGTACTTCGAGGTCAGGTCGTACGCCATATCGGTCCAGCGCGAGCCGTCGCCGGGATAGTTGTGCTGGCCGGTGATGATGACCTTGCCGGAGATGGAATCGAGATAGGCAAGCAAGGCGCGCGCCTCGGGTGTCGCATGGGGGTTTACCGGTTCGGGTGCGGTCTGCGCCCAGCCGCCGGACCCAAGAGCCGCAATCAGGATAGCGGCTGCCATCCGCACCAACCCCATAGTATTTATTCGCATCCTGCCAGTTCGCATCGTGATGGTCCAATCTCTTCCGGTGCGAATTATAAACGTCCTCGATCGGATACAGGATCAGTTTCGATGTTTGCCGGGGAATTGTTCTTGCAGGGGCAGAAGTAGGCGTAGCGCGTTGGGGACAATCGAGACCCTCATGGGAATCCGTCCGAGCCATTCACCATCAGCCTGGAAGTGCGGGGCAGGGCCTACTAATGGACGGCACGAGAAGACAGTCACGTCAACAGAACGAAGCAAAGGGTTGAGGCCATGGAGATTAAGCCAGCCGGTAACGAACCAGAGGGGCAGCGAGAGCGCGGCCGGCGGGCTCATGATGAGCAGTCTCAGGTGAGCATCCATGATCGAGGCATTGTGATCTGCCAGCTTGCCGAAAAGTCCGCCAAGGCTTTCCACGCGAACCGTCATAGCGCCGACAGCCTCCTGAGTCCTGGCTTGTCCGGTCACCTCGTCGGTGTATTCGATTTCGAACGGACGGAAGCGGTGAGTTGTGAACAGGCGAGCGGCGTGCAGGTAGTAAGCCAAGCGTCCGAGACTCGATTTTTGATCCGTGAGCAGATCGTAGACCAGAGCACCGTCGGGGCCTGCTCCGGCCATGACTATGAAGTAACGGAGTTGGTCGCCGTATTCGAGCTTGCCAACTGGAACATAAAGCGGCGAGCCCCTTATCCCCTGCAGCGCGGCTTTTAAGGGGTCGAGCGAGAGGCGCATGTGACGGGCGAGCGCGTTTGCGCTGCCGAGCGGGATGATGCCAAGAGCGGCTGTGGCTTCGCCGGTTTCAGACACGAGTCCCTGGAGGACTTCGTGGATGGTGCCATCGCCTCCGCAAGCAAAGACAATCTCCGCACCGCTGCGAGCGGCATCTCGCGCTTGGACGGCTGCCGACCCGGGAGCAGCGGTGGCTATGAATTCGACGGTATGGCCAATCGAGGAAAGAGCCTCAGCAACTTGGCTGAGTTGGTCCGCGCGAAGTTTCCGTTTGCGGCCCGAGGCAGGGTTATAGATGAGGGTACAGCGCACGTGATCATTCTACGGTGGAACTTCCAGAATAATGCCGTGGGCAGCGCGCTATTGGCGTCCTATACAGCCTTGTCCGTCAGCTCCGCCCAGCGGGCGTAGAGAGTGTCATTCTCATGCTGCGCAGCGTCCAGCTCCTTGAGCGCTTTTTGGAGGGCAGCCGCATCGGTTGCGATCTCGGGATCTTCGACGCGGGCGCGGGCGGCGGCCAGGCGGGCGTCGGACTCTTCGACCCTCAGCTCGATGGTCGCGAACTCGCGGGCATCGAGATAGGAGAGCTTCTTCTTTGCGCCTGAACCGGCCACCCCTTCGGCGCCAGTTCGCTGCACGGCAGTGTCGCCGTCCGGCTTGCGAACCGACTTGCCTTGCTCAAGGTTTTCTTGTTCTTCGATCCAGTCTTCCCATTGCGCATAGTCGGCAAACAGTCCCGTGTGGCCGCGGCCGTCGAGGCCCAGCACGGTGGAGGCCACGCGGTTCAGCAGATAACGGTCGTGCGTCACCAGCACCAGCGCTCCGGGAAAGTCGAGGAGGTTCTCTTCGAGGATTTCGAGCGTGGGAATGTCCAGGTCGTTGGTCGGCTCGTCGAGCAGCAGAACGTCCGCGGGCTCCAGCATCAGCTTGGCGATGAGCACGCGCGCCCGTTCGCCGCCGGAGAGATTGCGGACCGGCTGATTCAGTTGCTCGCCGGTAAACAGAAACCGCGCGGCCCAACTGGCCACGTGGACCATCCTTCCCTGGTAGACGACGCTGTCACCCTCCGGCGCCAAGGCCCGGCGCAGCGTCAGGCTCTCATCCAGCTCGCGCGTCTGGCTGAAATAGACAAGCCGCAGCGCATCGGCCCGGCGGATTGTACCCTCGGCGGCTTCGATCTCGCCGCGCAGCAGGCGCAGAAGCGTGGTTTTACCGCTTCCGTTCGGACCCACCAAGCCCACTTTCATCCCCGCTGCGAGGATGAAGTTGAGGCCGGTGAAGAGACGCCGTTGGCGCTTTTCGCTTTTTGGACTGGAATCGTGCATCGTCTCGGAGTCAGGCACGTCGCAGGCCACATCGGTGAACTCCACCAGCCGCTTGGTCTTGCGCAGGCTGGCATCGAAGTCGATGCCGGCGGTGTTGACCGTGGTGCGCGAGTCCATGGCCGCCAGTTGGCCGATCATGGCATTCGCGGTGTCGATGCGCGCCTTGGACTTGGTGGTGCGCGCCTTAGGGCCGCGTCTGAGCCACTCGATCTCAGTCCTTACGCGGTTGCGCAGGCTCTCCTGCTGGCGGCTTTGCGACTCCAGATAAGCCTGTTTCTCCTCAAGAAAGCGGCTGAAGTTGCCCTTTACGCGCAACAGGCCGCCGGCAAAGATGCGATTCAACTCGACGATCTCAGTGCAGGTGCTTTCAAGGAAGTAGCGATCGTGGCTGACCGTGACGGCGGCGAAAGAGGAGTTAGTCATCAGCGCCTCAAGCCACTCGATTCCGGCCAGATCCAGGTGGTTGGTGGGCTCGTCCAGCAGCATCACCTCCGGCTCGCCAACCATAGCTTCTGTGATGGCCAGCCGCTTGCGCCATCCGCCGCTGAGCGCGGCCGCCTCCGCGTCGAGATCGGCAAAGCCGGCGCGGCCCGCAAGTTCGCGCAAACGGCCCTCGCGGGCATTCGATTCATTCGGGGACTCGTTTACGTGGGCGGCGGCCAGCGCGGACTCCAGGATTTGGCGGATCGAAAGGCCGGGAGCAAAACGCGAGTCCTGGGGCACGTAGGCGGCGCGGGCACGCTTGCGCACTGCCAGCTCGCCGGAGTCGGGCTCGACCTGCCCGGCCAGAATGGCAAGCAGCGTGGACTTGCCCGCGCCGTTGGGGCCGATCAGGCCGATGCGGTCTCCTTCCTCCACGGTCAGCGAGATATTGCGGAAGAGAGGCGTAGCGCCGAACTGCTTGGTCACGGATTGCGCGTTGAGGATTGGAGGCATTGCACCCAAATTTTTGCGTTGCGGCATCTATCGAGGATCGCTGCCCTCAGTCCGCCCGAGTCTTCCTCGGCCGAAGCGAATCGAGCATCAGCAGGCAAGCGCCGGTGACTACCGAGGAGTCGGCCAGGTTGAAGTCCGGCCAATGATAGCTGAAGATGTGAACCTCGATGAAGTCGACAACCGAGCCGTAGACGATGCGGTCGTGGACGTTGCCCAGCGCCCCGGCAAGAACGAGCGCCAAGGCGATCGTGGTCAGGCTGAAGCGGTCGCCAAGCTTCACCAACGCGATCAGCACAACCAAAGCCGCCAGCAGCGAGAAGCAGATAAGCACGGAGCGGACCAGGTGAGGCGAGGCGGAGTCGGCAAAGAAGGAGAAGGCAGCGCCGTCGTTGGTCCAATGCGTGATGCGCAGAACGCGGGGAATAACCGGAATAGCGCCGCCCATGAGTATGTGCGCCGCGACCCAGGTTTTGGTCAGCCGGTCGGCCAGAATGATTAGCGCCGAGAGGCCAAGCAGCCAGGGCAAGCGACGGGGGATGGTGAATTTCACTGGGCGGCCTCCTTAAAAACAGATGATTTTGGCGTCGCCAACCATCCTTCGTACCCCATCCTTGCGGTCATCCTGAGCGACCCTGAGCAGAGCGAAGGGGAGTCGAAGGACCCGCGGTATGTACTCTGTCGCAAGGGTGGGAGAGCACGAAACCCAAACCTCTGTGGTTTCCCACCCATTTCGCCAAGAACGCGAAATGGATGGGGCACGGAGCTATTGCTCATTGGGCGTCCTCCGTAGGCGGTGCGATCTTCATCTCGGTCAGCGCCGATTGGCAGCGCGTGCAGACGTTCTGCCAGATGCCGTAGCTGGAAACTTCGGGCATGAAGTTCCAGCAGCGGGCGCACTTGTGGCCCGTGGCGGGGAGGACCTTTACGCGAAAATCGCCACTACTATCATACTCTCTCAATTGAGGAGGCGACTCGAGATCAAGTGGTTCCGGGAAGTTTCGTGATTCTGACCTGTCAATGAACCTCACCGCCGAGACGTTGAAAAACTCTTTAAAGTCGGCTCCATTGAGTGTATTGAGGACATCGGCATAGTGTCCCCATGCACTAATCTCAAGTTCGGCTTCAAGTCCTTTCCCGATTTTTTTTGCTTGACGCGTTTCCTCAAGAAAACGCAAAGCTTCATCACGAATTTCAAAAAGGTCTCCCCACTGCTCGATTAAAGGAGTTGTGGCCTTGGTGTAAATCTCCTCCGGCTTGGGGAACTGCGCCAGATGCACGCTCGCCTCACGCCCCTCTACGGTGGGCAGATAGTCCCAAACCTCGTCGGCAGTGAAACTGAGGATGGGCGCTACCAGCCGCACCAGCGTCTCCGTGATCTGCCACAGCACCGTCTGCGCGGAGCGGCGCGCGTGGCTCGACGGCGCAAAGGTGTACATGCGGTCCTTGAGCACGTCCAGATAAAACGAACTCAGGTCCACGATGGCGAACTCGTTGACCGCGTGGTAGACGCGATGGAACTCGAAGGCCGCGTACCAGGCTAAAATCTTCTCGGTCAGCTCGCGCGTCCGGGCCAGCATGTAGCGGTCCAGCGGCAGCAGCTCCGCCTCTGGAACACGGTCGCGCACGGGGTCGAAGCCGTGCAGGTTGCCAAGCAGGAAGCGGAAGGTGTTGCGCAGCTTGCGATAGATGTCGGCGCAGCGCTGCATCAGGTTCTCGCTGGCGGCCATGTCTTCGCGGAAATCGATCGACGCGACCCAGAGGCGGACAATTTCCCCGCCCAGGCGGTTGGCGATGTCGACCGGGTCCACGCCGTTGCCGAGCGACTTGCTCATGGCGCGGCCCTGTTCGTCCAGCGTGAATCCGGCTGTAGCCACGCGGGAGTACGGCGCGCGTCCGCGCAGGGCCACCGACGTGAGCAGCGAGGAGTGGAACCAGCCTCGGTGCTGGTCGCCGCCCTCGAGATAAAGAACCTCGACGCCTTCGCCATTCTGGAAAGCGGTATAGGCCGTCTTCAGGTCCGGGTCGGCTTCGGCCACGGCGAACCAGCTCGTGCCGGAGTCCACCCACACGTCCAGAACGTCGGTCTCTTTGCGAAACGAGACGCCGCCGCAGTGCTCGCAAACCGAGTCCGCGGGCAACAGCGCGGCCAGCAGCGCTTCGGGGGCCGTCGTGCGCCAGGCCTCGATTCCCTCTCGCTCGATAAGATCGACCACTTTGCGGTTCAGTTGCTCTGAGACGATCGGCTTGTTGCACTGCTCGCAGAGGAAGACGGCGATGGGCACGTCCCAGATCTTCTGCCGGCTGATGCACCAATCGGGCCGCGAGGCGATCATGTTGGTGATACGCTCCTTGCCCCAGGCCGGGTCCCAGACCACCTTGTCGATCTCTTCGATGGCCAACTGGCGAAACGTGGTCTTGGAGCCGTCGGCACGCTCGACCGGTGTCTCCAGGCCGATGAACCACTGCTCGGTGGCGCGATAGATGACCGGCTTGTGGCAGCGCCAGCAGTGCGGATACGAATGTTCGAAGTCGGCGGAGGCCAACAGCGCGCCGTTCTCCTCCAGCATGGCGAGGATGACGGGGTTTGCGGCCCACACCGTCTTGCCTTCAAAGGCTGGCGGGGTGGCGTGGTTCCAGGCGGCAGGATCGACGTGTACGTGGCCCGTGGCATCCACACGGCAGGTGGGATCGAGGCCGTAGCGCTGGCCGGTGTAGAAGTCGTCCGCGCCGTGAGCGGGAGCGGTGTGAACGGCGCCTGTACCCTGGTCGGCGGTGACGTAGGTGGCCAGCACGCCCAAAACGCTGCGATCCAGGAAGGGATGCTGGAAGGTGGCGCGGTCGAGCACAGCGCCTTTGAAGCGCGCGATCTCGGTAGTCGTACCTAACCTGCAGGCGGCGGCGACCGAGGCGGCCAGCTCGGCGGCAACGATGTAAACGGAGCCCGATTGCGATTCGTGGTCTCCCTCCCTTTCCGCTGAAGAGCGCGGAAAGGATGGGGCACCCTCGGTTGTGGTGTGGCTGGCGTCGCTGGTGGGATTCGTGGCCAGCGCCACGTACTCGAAGTCAGGATGAAAGGCCACGGCCAGCGAAGCGGGCAGCGTCCACGGCGTGGTCGTCCAGATAATCGTCGAGACCTCACGGCCGGACAGCGCCGGGTCGATCGCCGCCGGGTCCGACGTCAGCCGGTAGCGCACGTAGACCGAGGGACTGGTGTGCATCTCGTACTCGATCTCAGCCTCGGCCAGCGTGGTGCGGTCGTGGATGCACCAGTAGACCGGCTTGAGGCCGCGATAGACGAAGCCTTTTTCGAGGAAGCCATAAAACGCCTCCAAGGTGCGGGCCTCGTAGTCGCGAGACATCGTCTTGTAGGGCTTGTCCCAGCGGCCGAAGCAGCCAATGCGCTCAAACTGCGAGGTTTGCAGATCAACGAACTTCTGGGCGTAGGCGCGGCAGGCCTCGAGGATCGCGGCCGCCGGCAGGTCAAGCCTCTTGCGGCCCAGCTTCTCTTCTACCTTGATCTCAATGGGCAGGCCGTGGCAGTCGAAACCGGGGACGTAGGGCGAGTCGAAGCCGGCCATGGTCTTCGATTTGACGACAAAATCCTTGAGTCCCTTGTTAAGGGCATGGCCCAGGTGAATGGGGCCGTTGGCGTAGGGAGGGCCATCGTGGAGGATGTATGCGGGGCGACCGCGGCCGGCCTTGCGCAGTTCTTCATAAAGCCGCAGCGAGGCCCACCGGGCCAGCCGAAGCGGTTCATTCTGCGGCAGATTGGCCTTCATTGGAAAGGCGGTTTGCGGCAAGGTAAGGGTCGCCTTCAACTCGGGCGCTGCGGACATCTTTACTCCCTGGGATGGTACGAAGTTGGTCAATCCGGTCTAATGGCTAGTGTAAATGGGAGGGGAAGAATTTCTCGGTGACAACTTGCGGCTTCTGCCGTCTATTGTTTATAGGAAGCGCGTTCAGGCCGGAATATGGAAGTTTGGAGCGCGAGACGAAGGAATCCGAGACAAGTGTGGCCTCTGTCGAGCATAATGGATGAACGGGCAGAGACTCCGGAAGGCCCGCCTCCGTGCGGCCCACAAAAGTCAACCCGGCAGCAAACATGGAAAACGATGTACCTATGTCAGAGACGGAATCCCAAACCGCAACCTCCGTTATGGGCCCCTGCGATCTGAACGTGGCCTTTGGCGTATCGCTGGAGGAACAGCCCATCTGGGTTGGACTCTACGAGAGCATACGCGATGTCTTTTTTCCGCCCCACTTGCCCCCGCTGGAGCTGACCTCGACGCCGATACCGGTTCCGGACCGCATGGCGGTCAAGCCCAACCCCTGGGCCTATGGCATCTCGGCAGGCCTCAATCTGGCCATCCTTGGGATATTTCTCTACCTCGGCGTCAGGACGATCATCAACGCGGTGAACGCTCCCAAAGTGAACGCCACCGACGTCGATATATCGGAGTTCAACGCGCCCAAAGCTGCCCAGTTGGCGGGTGGCGGCGGCGGCGGCGGCGACCACAGTCTCGCCGATCCCATCAAGGGCAAGCTGCCCAAACTTGAAAAAGATCCGATCACGCCTCCCCAGGTGCCAGTACTCGATAAGCCCAAGCTGGCAATCGAATCCGCCATCAATGTACAGCAGGACATCAAACTGCCCGACAACCCATTGCTTCCCAATATCGGCGTCAAGAACTCGCTTAACGTCACTCTTGCTTCAAACGGAGAAGGATCGGGAGGCGGTATGGGAACGGGCTCGGGCGGTGGCTTGGGTCCCGGTAACGGCAATGGATACGGCCCGGGGACTGGCGGGAATGCCGGTGGCGGGTTGTATCGCGTCGGCGGCGGAGTCTCAGCTCCGGAGGCGCTGAATAGTGTTGAGGCCGAGTTCAGCGACGAGGCGCGCCGGGCCAAATATCAAGGCGTTTGCCTGATCTCGCTGATTGTCGATGCTCAAGGCAACCCGCAGAACCCGAGGGTGATCCGGGCGTTGGGCATGGGCCTGGACGAGAAGGCCCTGGAAGCGGTACGGAAGTACAAGTTCAAGCCCGCAATGAAGGACGGCAGAACCCCGGTCCCGGTGATGATTACCGTCGAGGTCAACTTCCGCCTTTATTGAAGGCGTGAAGCGGTTCAGGCCGGCCGAGCGCGCCTCCCTCAGTCCTGCGGATTGAACCCCCTGCGGCGTTCGCGCTATTTCCCGATGCAGAAGGTGGAAAACGTGCTAAACGCCATTATCCATGCGGATTTCAGGAGATGCACTCTTTCCGGCGACTCGCCTGCGACTCAAATTGTCCTCGTACCCCTGTCACGGCT
>Ga0182014_10004650_pt1 | contig 15640 bp, 13 predicted proteins | sample 612S2DmetaG_FD_120489 | JGI IMG/M metagenome (GOLD analysis project Ga0182014, IMG submission 120489) | Permafrost microbial communities from Stordalen Mire, Sweden - 612S2D metaG | ecosystem: Environmental > Terrestrial > Soil > Wetlands > Permafrost | place: Sweden: Stordalen | collected... | reverse complement strand
GGTCACCTGCTCGGCGTGAATCTGCTGTCCCGTCTGCTGAAGGTAATGGCTGCGGTATCTCTCTTCGGCGCCCGGATCGTTAGGGTGTTCCTGCCGGGCAAGATCGGTCACGGCCTGAAGACCTGCCTCGTAATTCTGTGTGAGGTTCTGAGCGGTCGGAACTCCATTTGCCGCATACATCAGTGAATGCCGGTCGACGTAGCCCTTGATGTAATTTATGAACTGCCCGGCTGTCGTGTCCGGAGTACCGCCGTTCTGCGTAATCGCCTTTGGATTTCCTACGACATTACCGGCGTTGGCGTTCGGATCGGCATGCAATAGCGCCGTTGTCCCGTCTATGCCCTGCTGATGGGCAAGATAAACCTCCCATGGCTGCGGCTGGCACCCGAGGTCTTTCCTGAGAGCATCGCTGTTTTGCTTTGCAAGGGCTATTCCGAGCTGAACTTGCCGGGCTGCATCAAGCCGGTTCTGGTCTGTGCCCCCCAAGTCGGCCCATGTGTCCGGCATGAACTGAAAGATCCCGAGAACTGGTGAGCCCTTGGCGTTTGGTGTGGCTGGGTTCGTTACACTGCCCTCCGCACTCCAAATCGTAAGGGCCGTGCTTGGATCGACTCCCTGACGAGCGGCTTCTGCGGCAATCTGTTGCGCCATAGCCCCGCCGGTGACATTGCCGTACGCCGCCTGAGCCTGGCCCAATTCCTGAACCGGCTTGATAACCCTTTCGAGTTCAGATTGCATGGGGCCTGAGAGCTTGCTTTTGTACCGGTCGTAGAGGGCAATCCCAGCCTGAGGATCACAGGTCAGTTGCCGTTCAATCGCGCCTTTGTACATCTGATCGATGTAATGCTGCGCCCTCATATTTATCGTTACGACTGAGTGCCCCGCTCCGGTGGGACCATAAAGACCCGGTGTGCCGTCAGGATTCCAGCCCCCGGCGCCGTAAGCTGAGGTTTCGACGCGAATGTTTTTTTCATTTTGCTGGAGTCGCTTAGGATCATTGTATTTATCAACGCCATCCTGGACAAAAGAACCGAGCAGATTATTGCTCGTCTCAAGGTCCCAGGCCTGAAGCTGTTGGGAAGCATGCCGTTCCATGCCGTCCAACTCGCGTTCTATCCGCTGTCGTGAAATGGTGTCGAACATTTTTTGCTGCATCTGGTTTGGAAGCTGACCGCGCACCTGGTTGCGCAAATCCTGCATTTGATCCTGAAAGGCGGGAAATTGCGCCGCGACGTCCTTCCCGCGAAGTTGATAGAATTTGCCGTATAAGTCGCGGAATTGCGGTGAGAACTGATTTGCATAAACATCGTTTACGCTGGCTTCGTTGAGCATTTGCTGCTGGACATCCGCATGGTGCTCAAGCATATTCCCCGTCTGCTGAAGCGTCTGAGCGGCCTGGCCGCCGAAGGCCTCAGGCGTTGCGCGATCGATGGTGTTGTAGATCATCTGACCTTGCGGCATGACCGATGGAACGAATGGGTCTCCTGGAACTATAGGCATCTGCTAAACTCCTTTGAAGCGGGAAGCGTGAAGCATGAAGCTATCAGCGCTACCGTGGAAGCCAGATAGCGCCTTCCTATTAACCTTCAGTCAGATCTTCTCCCCAAAAAGTCCTGTCTCCAGCACATACGATATTATGAGCAATTCTTTTCTGCCAAACGGCAACCAGAAGCGGCAATAGAAACGGCAACGAGAAACGGCAACCAGAAGCGGCAAAAAAGAAAGGAGCAGGGAGCGCGAAGCGAGGAGCGAGAATGGGAAAAGAGCGGGTGACGTGAATGGGTGAGCGGTTCAAAACTAGGCTGAAGGGGTTTAGGCTGAAGGGGTTTAGACGAGTGAACCGGCCCGGCTCCATGCATTCGATGGTCACATCTGAAATCAATTGACTCTGGGGCATCTGCCTGCTATTTTGCGGATAAAACAGGCATGAAGCTTGGGGACTTTCCGTAAAGCATCACTCAAATTCCGGCGCATGAAGGCCAATTGCTCGTGAAGAGCTGCTTGGCCTTTTTTTATATTGCGAACTGGAAAATAAATCGCGCTCATACGGACCTCACGCCTTTGGAGGAGGACGATTATGCACATGGCCGACGCTCTGATCTCACCGGCTGTCGGCGGCGTAATGCTGGTTGCGACGGCAGGACTGACAGTCTATAGCGCCAGGAAACTCCAGGAAGAAATGGATGACCTGAAAGTTCCCCTGATGGGGGTTTTGGGCGCTTTGGTTTTTGCCGCCCAGATGATCAATTTCACCATTCCTGGAACAGGCTCGAGCGGTCATCTAGGAGGCGCAATGCTTCTGGCCGTCTTGCTCGGACCGTATGCAGCCTTTCTTACCATGGCCTCGATCCTGACAATTCAGGCCCTGTTCTTTGCGGACGGGGGTCTGCTCGCCCTCGGCTGTAATATCTTCAACATGGGATTTTTCCCCTGTTTCGTTGCTTTCCCTTTGATATACAAAAGAATCGCCCCAAACAGCCCAGACAGGAAACGAATCCTTCCGGCCGCCATGGCCGCCTCGATTATAGGCCTTCAATTGGGGGCTTTAGGAGTTGTAACGGAGACTTTTTCCTCGGATATTTCCGCGCTGTCTTTCAAGACTTTCGTATTGCTGCTGCTCCCCATACACCTGGTTATCGGCATTGTCGAGGGCTTCGTTACGGCCTCTGTTGTCAGTTTTGTAACCAAGACCCGCCCCGGAGTTCTCAAAATGGCGTCCGAACCCTCGGGCGGCAAACAAATCTCGATCAAGCCCGTATTGATTACTCTGGTCATTATTGCCGCCTTAACCGGGGGTTTTCTCTCATGGTTTGCTTCCGCAAATCCCGACGGCCTTGAATGGTCGATTGCCCGCAGCTCCGTGAACAAGGCATTGGAAAGCTCCGAGGGCAGGATACATACCCTGTTGGCCGGAGTGCAGAAAAAAATAGCTGTCTTTCCCGATTATAATTTCAGGAAGGACAAGACCGAGGAGCCGGCGAAGGGCGAAAATACACAGGGCAAAGAGGACGCCTGGCCCTCGGTAAGTGCGGGGACCTCCATTTCAGGCCTTCTGGGAGGGGCAATGTCGCTTGTCCTTGCCGGCCTTATCGGCTTTGGGATAAGGACTTTCCAACGAAGGAGAACGAATAAGTGATGAAATGGGAAGCATAGAGTCTTCATTTTTCGATATAGGCCATCTCGATGCTCTTTCGAGCAAAGACAGCCCGATCCACAGGGTCGATCCTCGCATAAAGGTGTTGACCACCCTCTATTTCATAGCTGTCGTCATATCGTTCAATAAATACGATCCGGCCGGACTTGCGCCCCTGGTCGTCTATCCCCTGGCCATTATGACAATAGGCAACATCCCGTTTGCCTATATAATGAAAAAATTACTGATTGCATCCCCATTCGTCCTCTCGGTGGCGCTGTTCAATCCTATACTGGACCGCAGTCCTGCCCTCGATCTGGGAGTCTTTATCGTCTCGGGAGGTTTCGTGTCGTTTGCGTCCATTGTGGCAAAGTTCGTGCTCACAGTGAGCGCAGGGCTGGCATTGATTGCCTGTACGGGATTCGATTCGATTTGTTCGGCCCTGTCAAGAATGTATGTCCCCGGAGCTTTCACAATTCAACTGCTCTTTTTGTACAGATATATCTTCGTGTTGGGCGAAGAAGCCGCCCGCATGGCGCGGGCGCGGACCCTGCGCTCATTCGGGAATAAAGGACTGGGGGTGGGCGTTTACAGCAGCATGATCGGGCAGTTGCTTTTGCGGACCATGGACAGGGCGCAAAGGATACATCTCGCAATGCTGTGCAGGGGATTTGACAGAGAAATCCACCATGCTGCGCCATCAAAAATACGTTTCTCAGACTTGCTGTTTTTGGCAGGGTGGAGCGGCCTGTTTACATTGTTTCGTTTATACAACTTCCCTGCGTGGCTTGGCGGAGAACTGGGAAGGCTGATATGAGCCATCATATAGTGGAGGTGAAAGAGCTTAAATTCTCTTATCCCGATGGGACACCGGCGCTGAACGGTGTGAATTTTCGCATAACTCACGGCGAATCCGTCGCGCTGGTCGGAGCAAACGGGGCGGGAAAGTCAACGCTTCTTCTGCATCTAAACGGGTACCTCACCCCACAGCAAGGATCGGTTCGAATCGGAGATATGCCAATAACAAAAAAAACGCTTAAGCTCGTCCGCCAAACAGTGGGGATGGTTTTTCAGGACCCTGACGACCAGCTTTTTTTGCCCAGGGTCTATGATGACGTGGCGTTCGGTCCAATGAACCTGGGCCTGCCGCCCGATGAAGTTAAACAAAGGACACTGAGCGCCCTGGCGCTTGTCGGGGCTGCCCATCTCAAAGACAGGCCCCCTTACAAACTGTCCGGGGGCGAAAAAAGGGCCGTTTCAATCGCCACCGTTCTCTCGATGTCCCCGAGCATCCTGGTCATGGATGAACCCACATCCAATCTCGATCCGAAAGCCAGGCGGAAACTCATACACCTGCTTTCGGAGTTCGATCATACGAAAATCATAGCCACCCATGATATGGATATGGTTCTTGACCTGTGTTCCAGGGCGATAGTCCTGAGAGACGGCGAGGTGGTGGCTGATGGCGCCGCGCGAGATATTCTCAACAACCAGGACCTGCTGGATGCAAGCGGACTGGAAAAACCTCTCCGCCTGCAGGGCTGTCCCATATGCAGTCTCTCACCTCCAGGATGAGTGGACTATCTTGCGTTAAGAGGCAATCTTTCGGCGAAGCGCACACCCTGCTCACTGCGCCTTCCCATCGGTATCAAACCAGACAGCGGCATGCATGCGGCTTTCGTCACGATCACAGTCGCGGGGCGGCGGAAGACTTACACTTCCTTCCCTGAAAACGATTCTGTATGTTTTGAGCTAAGCAGCCGGGCTAATGCAAATCATGGATCTAAAGTCTTGAATAACCCTCCTGTAGATCATCCGCATAGCCGCACTGGGGCGCCTCGCGATTCGAACCTGTCAAGGACGGCATTGTAAGCCGCCGTCATGAACAGAACCTGTTGCATTCCTCTGGTGAGCAGGCTCCACCATCCATGAACAGCATCCTCCTCCGTGGTCGCCACGCAGACGGCTGTGACTCCCAAAGACCGGGCTGTCTCGATCAGTTCCTCCGCCGCTTGCAGAGGGACATCTTCTTTTCCTTGTGTGACATACAGGATCATGCCTTTCTTCATCGATAACCTCCATTGTGTGAGCCCTGCGCCCGGAAGCTGAACCGCTGCCAGGCAGTGGCAAAGTTTGTAAAAAAGTCGAGCACTGTACAGCGCTGCGCTGAAGCCCGAATAGGGTCGAAGGACCACTCCGCGAGTTGCGGCCTCCCGGAGTGGTTGTGGAGTGGTGTGACGCGTTGAGAAAAGGAAATCTCATGGTGCTCCAGCCAAAAAAAAATCCTTAGAGCTAAACGCCCTAAGGATTGCACCCTGGTTCACTTGATCCTTATGCCGGTTTACCCGATATTTCCGCGTACGGGTTCGCCAAACGGCATCAGGCAGGTCTTCTGGCTCGCGGATCAACCTACTCTCCGGCCCTTCCCATCTCAAAAAGACAGTGGTTTCACCGGATTTCGTCCCCGTTTACAGCGGCGGGACCGCTCCCGATTTTAACGGGATTCCCTATTAAACTTTTCTGTACCTGATGCTAAAAGACTATGTGGCTTTTTTTATACAAGTTGTTCCCGATGCTGTCAACGGCATATTTTAATGTAATAGCGCATCGTCTCTAGTATTCGCAGGCAATTACCTCCAACATTACGATTGTTTAAGGACGAATCGAATCGGCAGCAGGGCCCTGCAGGCAAGGGGTTTGCCATCTCTTTTGGCAGGAACGAAACTCGAATCCTTAACGGCCCTAACCGCTTCCTCATCGAACCCGAACCCGGCCTTCTTCAGCACCACAATTTCAAGTGGACGGCCTTGTTCGTCGATGGTGACACGCAGAAGGACAGTTCCCTCTTTTTCGAGCCTTTTCGCCAGCGCCGGGTAAGATGGCACGACTTTGTGCAGGAAACTGGGACCATCCGGAGATCCCAAAGTTCTTTCCAGGGAGTCTTTGCCTCCTGAGCCATTACCGGTCCCTCCGGACGGTCCGTCGCCGGAAGAAGCCACAGCGCCTGGGCCGGTCCCTGGAATCTTCCCCAATCCTTGCGATTGGGAATCCGGGTTGCCGGGGGAGTCGGATTGTGCGGGATAGAGTTTGGCCGTGGGCTTGATTTCATCATGCCTGTCCGAAGCGGCGCCGGGTTTTATATTCTTCTTCGGATGGACATGGGCCTCGATATTTTTCTTCCGTGGCGCCGGCAGGTCCTTCTGTTCCAGGGGTAGATGTGGGCTTGGCGGTTCCTGGCTCGCTTGCGCCATTGCGCCGGTTTCAGAACCGCCGGCGCTCTCTTTCGCTTCAGGCCCCAAGGGTCCTTCCAGGCCCGATCCGGCTGTATTTGCGCCACCATCCAGACTAACGAGCTGCACGTCCATCCATTTATGGCTCTGGACTTGAGGTTTAGGCACCCACCAAAGCAGACAGGCAAGAGCTGAATGCAGAAAAAGCGCCAATGCCAAACTGGACCATGTCTTCCTGCCGAAAGCGACTGGGACCCGGTTGCTCCACGGCGCAGAGGCAATGTCTTCCGGATCGTCCGATCTGGAAAGATCTATCTCACAGTCTACAGCGTCCGAGGCTATCGAGTTGACTGCGGCCTCCAGAAGCGACATGGGCGGATTCGGCCATGTCTTCCCGTCGGAGGCGACCGGGACCCGGTTGCTCCACGGCGCAAAAACAATGTCTCCCGGATCGTCCGATCTGGAAAGATCTATCTCACAGTCTGCAACGGCTTCGGCTATGGAGTTAATTGCGGCCTCCTGTCGGCGCCCTTCCATCTCTTCAAGGAGAAGGGGTTTAACCCCTGCACTGTCTGAAGTCTATCAAAACCGCATGGTCAACGCGACGCGGAACGTGCGGGGTTCGGCCGGGTGGAACACGTCGCCGCTTACGCCCGCAGCCGGCTGACCTTGCAGCCGATAGGCGTAATAGTAGGTTATATCGTCGGCTTTCGCGTTGAGGAGATTGAAGATGTCTCCCTCAATCGACCATGTCTTGTTGAACTTATAACTGAGGTTGTAGTAAAGCAAAGTGGCGCCGGGAGAACGCTTACTATCGTTCTGGGTCAGAGCACGGGGACCGAAATACCGCAGCCGCAGGCTGCTGGTCCAACCTTTCAAATCATGCACGGTGACGCCGGAGGCAATCACTATATTGGCCGCTTCGGGGACGTAGTCCCCCCCCACCGGATTGCCGAGGTAATGCGCCTGCGAGGCGGCAAAATCTGCGTCGATGGTCAGCCATTTGGTCGGCATATAGTAATTTGCCCATTCCACGCCCTCGCGGAAGCTATGGTAAGGACTGGGCACGTTCGTGCCGATATCCCCGTCGAACACCAGCTCGGATTGCAGTTTCAGCGCCCAGAACGTCAATGTGCTTTGCAGGTTCGGCACGGCGAGGGTGCGCACGCCAACCTCCGCACCCTCCGTTTGCGCTATCGGCAAGGCCCGTTGCACCGGCTGGCCCGTTGTCGGATCTTGACTGGTGTTTGCGCCCCGCGCGTCGTCGGTGTGGAAGCCCATGCCGCCATTCAGGTAGAACTCCGTCTTTGCCCATGGGCCGAAGATCAAACTCAGCTTGGGCTCAGGGACGAACCCGAACCGATCGCCGCTGTCGGCGGGGTTGGGGCCATTGGTGAAATAGGTGAAATCGTTGTTGTTGTTGAAATTGATGAAATCTTCCCGGAAGCCAATGACGGTGCGAAACTTTGGAAGCCATTGTATCTTGTTCTCAAAGTAGGGCGCCATGTCCGTTTCCACGACATCATCAACACGAGTTGTGGACAGCGCCGCCCGGTCCTCGGTGTGAAACAGGCCGTCGTGGATCACGTCGTTTCTCAAGTCGAGTCCGAAGGTGTTTTCCACCGGCATGCCGCACCATTGGCCAAAGTACGTCCGGCTTGCCCTCACCCCCTGCACCCACCGGCTGTCCGTTTGCTCGAACTGGTCCCCATGTACGGGATCGACCAGGAAGTAGGTAAAGTCATTCCAGAGGCCCATCTTATAGTAATAGGCGTACGCAAGGACCTTGGTAGCCGAATGTTCATCAGCTTGATGCCACTCGCCCTCCAGGGTGTATCGGTCCGTGAGCCCTCCGTCGGTGGGGTTCATTGAACCAAACCGCGAAACGAGTCCTTCGGCGACCGCAAGCGCCGGGACCTGGTTGGTGGCGTTCCACGTGCCGTGATACCCCATTGCCGTCGCGCTGAATCCCTGGCTTGCATCTCCCTGGCTGTACGTCAGCACTCCGTTGAATTTGAGGTAATTTTCGGGCACAATCCAGGGTCCGTCGGTGTGCGCCACTTCCAGGGCGCCGAGGAGATTGCCCTGCCCGGCTTTTGTCGAATCTGCGACCAGGGCGCGCTCGTAGTTCCAGCTTCCGACTTCCATCTTCGCAATGCCGGCAGGAAGCGTCTGAAAGTACTGAATGTTTTCCGAACCGGCGGAGCTGAAGTCCCCCACGTTCGCGAAGTAGGGGCCTTTCTGGTAGTCTATTTTTTGTATCAGCTCGGGAATAAGGAAATTGAGGTCCGTATACCCTTCCCCATGAGCGTTCGACGGCAAATTGATCGGAACGCCGTTGACAAAGCTGGCCAGGTCGGTGCCATGGTCGAGATTGAAGCCTCGAAGAAAATACTGGTTCGCCTTGCCGTCGCCGCTATGCTGGGTGACTATTACCCCCGGCATGGCCTCGAGCACTTCTCCGGGACGACTTATGGGGCGGTCCTCCAACTGTTGGGCTCCTATCGTGCCTTGGGTCGACGACTCAGCAACACCCAACATGCTGTCGCTTCGTTCCTCCACCACTATCTCGGGCAATTGGGCTGTCCCCTTTTGAGACTCGGTCGTAGTCGAGGACGAGGAATCAGTCACTTCCGCGCCGATCGCTTCCGCCCACACAAAACAGGTTAGAGAGGCCCATAGCATCGGAATACAAAACAAAAGCGCAGTCCTGGAGCGGGGCACTCTCTTTTCCCTCGCCAAATTCACTGCCTGCTCCTGCAAAACAAAAAAGGCCATGAACATCTTCCCGTTTTCGAACGGGCTAAGGCGTTCATGGCCAATTATTCGATCGAGTGAAATTTTACGCTTTTATGGGACTCACCCGATGGCTCGCAAAAACCACGCATTCATTGCGTGAGTGTCCAGCCAACAGATTCGGGCCACTCTAGCTGAATCGATGCTTCACGTCAAGTGAAAACAGAGCCGATGCACATAGGGCCTGGGGCCGCGACGGCGGATGAACGCCTTCGGGATGATCGTCAAAAACCACGCCAGCCACCGTCTCGCGGGCCGTGTAGACTGAGAGTTGTTGAGCGTACAGCTCTTACGTATGCTCTATCGCCCTTCCTCGCAGGATATGCCCTCGACACCTCTGCGCCCCGGGAGGGGTGGTAGTTGAACGGGATCAAGACCGTTGGGTCCGATGACCAGTAGAGATCGAAACGGGCATAGGCCGAGGGGGAATGTACGGGCATCATCAGTTCGACGGCTGCTGCGGTTTCGTGTTCGCCGGGTCCGGGCAGACGCCAATCCGTATGGCCGCCGAGGCGTAAATTTCTGCAGTACTCCTGCGCCTGCTCGAATGTGGCCTCTTTGCCATTATCGCCCTTTTGCCACATTAGTTTTCGACTCGTGTCGGTAACCGTACCGTCTCCATTATCTATAAACCTTCCCGCCGCAACGACAACCGGCGGCTTCTCGATATACGAGAGAAGCGGCAGAATGAATGCTATTAACATGAGAGATAAGCTTAGCGTTTTTCGCATATTGGCGCCTTCTTTTCATTTTGGGCCCGGGGGAAGAAGCCTGGCGATAAACCAGGCTGTTGTGTAGAGCACGCCTAGGAGGACGACATCCGTCGGGCCGACGGGCAAATCGTATTGATATGCGACCCAGAAACCTAGAAACGCCCCCGCGCCGCCGCACAGTGAGGCCAGCATCGTGAACTGGCGCATATTGCGTGCGAACAGGTGCGCAGTCAGCGCAGGCAACAGCAGGAACCCGAACGCGATCAGGGGCCCGACACTGAGAACGGCCATCGAGACGGTCAGGCCGATCAGTAAATAAAGCAGCACATCCCAGAAAACCACGTTCTTGCGAAGTGTAATCGCCATTGGCCGGTCGAAGGAGACCAGGAGCAACTCCTTGTGAAACAGTCCAAGTGTTGCAAGTACGACTGCAAGGGTTGCCGCCGTAAGAACGAGATCGAAATTGGAGATGGTGATGACCTCCCCTTTGAGCATGTCGAGCCAGCCAATCTCGCCGTAAGGGTTTTTTGACAGCACCAGCATACTCAACGACGCCGCCACCACGTACGCTGCGCCGAGCCGGCCTTCGGGCTGGCCTCGCCCGCGCCGCTCCATAAACGCCAGCGCAAGGATTGCACACAGCGAAAACGTCATCGAGCCGATAAAGGCGAGCATGTGCGCGCTCTCGGAAGGGTGGCCGCTTAGCTTGACTCCGAGCCACAAGGGGACGGAGAGAGCGATAGCAACACCGGTCGAGGAAACCTGCGGAAGAGCAACGCCCATGAACACCAGCCGGCGCATCACGAGAAACACGCCGACAAGCGGGCAGGAGAAGCCTACGAGCACGCTGGTGTAGATAGAGTTGCGCAGAAGAAACTCGGGCGATAGAATCAGGCGCAATGTTTCCATGTCAGCCAATCCCTATTCCAAAAATATCATTAATCATTTCTGCCGTAAGCAGTTCATCCGGGGCGCCCTGGAGCACCTTGCCCTGACGAAGCCAGAGAACTTGCTGGGCATGCTGGCGAATCGCGGCAAAATCGTGAGTGACGAGCAGGACGGTGATTTGCCTTTCCTCTCGAGTCCTGGAAATGAACTCCAGCACCGAATGCGTCGCCTCGGCGTCCACTCCGGCAGTCGGTTCGTCGAGCACCAGGACGTCGGGGCGCGTAGCCAGGGCGCGCGCGATAAGCACGCGTTGTTTCTGCCCACCCGAGAGTTCCGAGAACCGCTTGGGGGCAAACTCTTCAGCGCCTGCCGCGCGGAGGCATTCGCGCGTGAAGGCGCGTTCGGCCGATGGGACAAAACACCCAGGGCGCACGCGTCCATATGTGCCCATCAGAGCAACGTCGAACCCTGTCAGCAGATAGATCGGATCGAACTGAATGGATTGAGGGACGTAGCCGAACACGAGACGTGCGCCCGCGGGTGATTGAGTAGCATCGATCCTGCCGGCGACAGGAGGAAGCAGTCCAAGCAGGGTCCTGAGCAGGGTCGATTTGCCCGAACCGTTCGCACCGAGAATGACAGTGAAACGGTCGCGGGCGATCGAAAGCGAAATCCCGGAGAGCACCGGCTGGCCGTTATAGCCAATGCTCAGGTTCTCGAGGGTTATGAGAGCATCATTCATGTGTCATTCCAATGTGGGAGGCGTCTTTTTTCATGCGTTTATTTCCTCGCCTGGCCGGGAGTCACTTTCCCGCCGGTACGGCAGTGACCAGGGTCTGAATGATGTAGTCCATCATCTTAATGTAGGTTTCCGTATTCGCAACGCCGCCCGGCATTATGGGCAGCGTTATCATTGTCGCCCCGGTCTGCTCGGCGATTCGGCTGGGGACCTTTTCCGGAAATTGCGGTTCACGCACGACGAGAGGAACATGCTCGGCCCTCATGGAGGCGATCAATGCCTCGATATGGCGTGGAGTCGGATCGATGCCGGGCTTCAGTTCAATCGTGCCGAAGTAAACCATGCCGAAACGCGCCGCGAAATATGGCCAATGCTCGTGATAGGACACGAACTTCACGCCCTTGAGCGGCATGGCATCCCTGGTCCATTCTGCAATCTTGGCGTCGAGCCTGGCCAGATATGCATCGCGGTTGCGCGTGAATTCGGCTTGATGCTGCGGAGCAAACTCGGCCAGTGAGTTGTAAATGTTCCCGATCGCCGTCTTAGCCAACACAGGGTCAAGCATATAGTGCGGGTTGCCGTAGGGATGAACGTCGCCCTGGTAGTGATCGGTCGATTTAGGCACGTCTTTGGCCACGATGCCCTTCGAGCAGTCTACATAGCCGGGCCTTCCTATCTGGATGCGAGGGTTCTTGCTGGCTTCCAGCAGCGCGGGCAGGAAGGCGTGCTCACAGTCAAACCCCACCAGGATGAGCAGGTCCGCCCTGTTCATGATGGGCACAAAGCTCGGTTTCATCGGGACGCCGTGCGTATCTTCAACACCCGTGGCAAGGCTGTGAACCTCAACCAGGTCCCCCCCGATCTCCCGCGCTAAGTCGGCCAGGTCGGTCAGGGTCGTGACGACTTTGATTTTGGCGGCATGAGCCGGCACCGGCGCTCCATATAACAACACCGCTGCGAGTGTTGTGATCGCTAAACAAAGCATGAATTTGGGCTTCATGTTAAATTCCTTTCTCCTCACGGTCAGCGCTGTTGCCAACCATGGGCGTGCGACCCGATGATCCAGGCCCACTGCAGATAAACGGCATCATCCGGCCGAAGGCCGGATACGGCGTTATGGTCCGTATGAGTGTATTGAAGACGCAGTTGATTCCAGTGGCTCAGGGCCCACGTAAGGTACGGGGAGTATGCGACAGTCTTGTCTGCGTTGTTCCAGGAATCCTCCATACACTCGAACAGAAACCCTGCCGACCACTCGCGACTCCACTTATAAGTCAGATACGAGTACATGCCATAAGACTCTACGGACTGGCTGAACGGGCTGAACGCGGCGCCTCCCGTTGTTGGCGTGACATCAAAGCTGCTGTCGCTGCGGAGAACTTCAGTGCCCCAGGTGATACTCTCGAACTGATTGTTTCTCAGCGGTTTCCAGCTCAGAGTGAGGTCTGCGCCTTCCAGGCTGCGCCCGGTTTGGGAGAGCCTGCTGCCGGGGAATTGAGGAAGCGTGACAGGATCTCCATTGGGCAGGGCGAGCACGCCTCCGCGGTTTATAGCCTCTGGATTCAACAGGCCTGAAATGCCGGGTTCCAGGGATAGATCGGGCGTCAGGTCAAAAGAGGTGGACCCTCGGCCAAAAAAGCTCAGCCCGCCGAAGTGACGGAAATTTCCATTGCTGTCATCGTTGATATCGTTTGGCGCACTGCCGAAACCATCGCCCACGCCCATGGTCAGGCTGACGTAATGTTCGATCGGCAAAAGGTAGTTTAACTGCGCCCCATCTGTCCTCGATTCGCCGCCGATGTACTGGTCGAGCACCAGCGGGCGGTTTACGAAGGGCAGTTCATGATCGTGGATATACGCCAGCCTGCCGAATTCGCCAAAAAAGCGTCCCGCCTTCAACTCCAGATTACCCGGCAGTGAAGTCGTTTGGATCGCGGCCTCTTCGACCCCCAAAGTAGCTTCGCCGGTTATCGGGTCCGCAGAAGCATTGAGCACTGCATAGCCCTTTGCAAACGGATCGACCGACGCCGCTATGTTCAGCTCAACAGAACGCTGGTTAACGTCCCATCCCCCGGGCCGGTCGCTGCCCGTAGCCTTCGATCCCTTGCTGCTATAAGAAAAAATTGTCTCACCCACGAGCCCTATGGCAGGATTGAACTCGCTCGCAAGCTTCTTCTGCTGCGCTTCGGCCACCGAACTCACCTGTTCCTTCAACTCCTTCACGTCCTGCTGCACCTGGTCGACCGAACCCGTCTGAGCCGCCACGGCAGCCGAGGGTTCAGCCGAAGGCTGGGGCTTTTGGACTTTTGCCGTCAATTTTTCAATCAACTTTCGCTGTTCCTCGATTGTTTGTTCCTGTTTTTTAACGGTCTTCTGGAGGGCTTTTAACTCCTGGATGGTTTGCTCCTGCTTTTTAAGTGTCTTCTCCAGGTTTTCCAGCCTCTCCTCCGTCGTCTGAGCAAACGCACAGGATGAAAATACAAATAGAAAAACGAGCGCAATCATGGTCCGCATGGTAGCTCCTCCTCATGGTCACATTCCGATGAAATGTTCCATGCTTTCTGTGGTCGGAACTTTTCGAAGGGCTGCCTGCAAAAGTGCTGCGATCCGGTCTGCGGTGTCGCCGCTCACCTCGCAAGGCGTGGAGACTTGAAAATGAAGGTCTCGCCCCTTGGACTGCCTGGGGTCTCGACGCTCCGCGAGGAGTTCAAAGAATATTTCGCGGGAGGCGCCAGGGTCTGGGTATCATGCGGGAGGAGCCCGATTTGAATATGGAGAACAACGAAAAGAGGGAACGTATACCGAATTTTCTAAAACGCCGGGGAAAATACCTGAAACAGGTGGTGATATTTGAGGGCAATCCTCAAAAGCCAGATTTGAGTGGTGGAAGACACAAAAGCAGATGGCGCAAGTATTGTGGCCGTCTCCATCTTCATGGTGATGAAATGCACACCCCAAAATGGAGAAAGCAAAACAAACGAGGAAGATTAGAGCAAGTTTTTTATTCATCCCGTTAAATAGCCCGGCTCGCGTTCAGGCGCCCCTCAGCCTGGCAAGTCTGGGACTTCTGCCGTAGAGCATCAGATTGGCCTATTCGGATCTCGCGGAGAAGGGGAGAAGAGCCGTGATCTATCTCCGCCCCAACGCAATGGTGAACTAATTGATTGGGATTGTCAACTACGCAGACAGATCTCTCCATGACCTCAGGTCGTACTGTTTTTAGAAGACGTTCGAGCAAATCGCACATCTCGCTATCTGAGTAATTTCCGCCACGGAAAAGAACCAGCCCAGGGCCCTCCGCCAAGCTGAGCGCCAAAAGCCGAGGAAAATCCAAGTCTGCTGTGATCACGATTCGACTTTCACAGCGGGCTATTTCCAGCAATTCGCTATCTGAAGCACGATCTTTGCCGATCTGGCATGCATGTACACCTTCATGTCCGTATGCTTGGAGCACCTGGAGCAGCAGGGGTGATACCGGCATATCGAGAAGAAACTTCATTGCGCAAACTCGAAGATTTGTTCATCGGCGAGGAATGAGGCGTAATTCAGCGCCTCATGAAAATCTTCAGGCTCCAGGTACGGGTACGCTTTCAATATAGACTCTTGTGTCTCACCGGAGGCCAGTAACCCGAGTAGCCGCGATACGGGAAAACGAAGCCCGCGGATTATGGGTTTACCCCCGCAAACCTCAGGGTTCACGGTAATGCGCTGGAAGATCATGCGAGCACCTCCTATCTTTGTCTGTTTTAAAGAATTATAGCACAGACGAGTAAAGTTAATCTTACTTTGCTCCAAGAATCCAGCCTTCGTGTCGGACGCACTCTTGAATCTCTTGTTGGTTTAGCCCGATTGGTTGGGCGAACAACTCGCCAAGTTGCCCATTATCATCTGCTTCCTTCGCCCATTGGCACATCGCCCGCACTTGTGCCTGATCGGGGATTATTAGGGATTTATCGGTTAGAAGGGCATTCGCTGCGTCTCTTACAACTCCCGGCCAGATTTCAGCATGCAGAATGAACGGCCCCCGATCCGGTGATGGCGCTGAAGAGAAACCCGTCTCGAAGGGCCATACTCTACTGAACCACACCAGTTCTGGATGACGTCTGAGCCTCTAAACGCGTGGAATACCTACCAACGCCTG
>Ga0182014_10004649_pt1 | contig 15640 bp, 10 predicted proteins | sample 612S2DmetaG_FD_120489 | JGI IMG/M metagenome (GOLD analysis project Ga0182014, IMG submission 120489) | Permafrost microbial communities from Stordalen Mire, Sweden - 612S2D metaG | ecosystem: Environmental > Terrestrial > Soil > Wetlands > Permafrost | place: Sweden: Stordalen | collected... | reverse complement strand
TTGATCGGCATCGGAAATCGAGATCGTGCCCGATGCCGTCAGATTGCCGTTCGAGACGTTGGAATCTTCGGTTACGTCATGAACCGTTGGCGTGCCGATCGTAGCCGCATCGTTGGTGCCGTGGATGGTGAAGCTGACCTGCTGGGTGGTGCCATCCAGCGAGGTCACCGTGAAGGTGTCGACCTTGGTGTCGCTGGCACCGAGATACTGGGTGGCACTGTCGGCGACCGAATAGGTATAGGCGCCATTGGCCGCTAGCGTAAGTACGCCGAGATTGCCATTCGCCGAGATTACCGAAGTCTGGAACGCCGCCTGCCCTTGATCGACATCGGAAATCGAGATCGAGCCGGAGGCCGTCAGCGTGACCGGCGCGCTGTCTTCTGTGACGTCGTGAACGGTCGGCGTTCCTATCACCGCGGCGTCGTTGACACCCTGGATCGTGAAAGAGACGACCTTCGTGGTGCCGTCGAGCGCGGTGACGGTGAAGGTGTCTACCTTGGTGTCGGCGGCACCGAGGAACTGGGTGGCGGAATTGGCGACCGAATAGGTGTAGGTGCCATCGGCGGCGAGCGTCAAGGCACCGAGGTTGCCTACGCTGGCAACGCTGCCCGGATGGAACGAGTTCTGGTTCTGATCGACGTCGGAAATCGTCAGCTTGCCGGTCGCCGTAAGCGTAGCCCCGCCGGAATCTTCCGTAACGGTGTGGGCGACGGGATCACCGATCACGGCCGCGTCGTTGGCACCCTGGATCGTAAAGGAGACGACTTTGGAGGTGCCGTCGACCGATTTGATGGTGAAGGTATCCACCTTGGTGTCGCCGAGGCCAAGGTACTGTACCGCGCTATCGGCGACCGAATAGGTGTAGCTGCCGTTGCTCTGGAGAACCAGGGTGCCGAGGTTACCGGCACCCGGTGTCGTCGTGGTCTGGAAGGCGGCCTGGCCGGCGTCCGGATCTGTGACCGAAATCGTTCCGGAAGCGGTCAGCGTCGCGCCCCCGACGTCTTCGGTAACGACTGCGTTGGTCGGATCGCCGATCACGGCCGGCTGGTTCGCGCTGCCGCCGTGGATGGTGAACGAGATCGCCTTGGTGGTGCCGTCCAGCGAAGTCACCGTGAAGGTGTCGACCTTGGTATCGGTGGCGCCGAGATACTGCACCGCGCTGTTGGCCACCGAATAGGTATAGGCGCCGTTGGCGGCGATGGTGAGGTGGCCGAGGGTACCCGACGCGGGCATGACGGTGGTCTGGAACGACGACTGGTTCTGGTCGACGTCGGAAATCGAGATCGTGCCAACCGCCGTCAGGGTGGTCGGTGATGCGTTTTTGGTCACATCGTGGATGGTCGGGTCGCCGATCACCGCGGCATCGTTGACCCCGTGGATGGTGAAGGAAACCTGCTTGGTGGTGCCGTCGAACGCCGCGACCGTGAAGGTTTCGACCTTGGTATCGGCGGCGCCGAGATACTGCACCAGGCTGTCGGCCACCGAATAGGTGTAGGCGCCGCTGGCGGCGATGGTCAGATGGCCAAGCGTACCGGCGGCCGCAATCACCGAGGTCTGGAACGACGACTGGTTCTGGTCGGGATCCGAAATCGAGATCGTGCCGGCGGCGGTCAGCGTCGCCGGATTGGCATCTTCGGTAACGTCATGCACGGTCGGCGTACCGATCACCGCCGCATCGTTGGCGCCGTGGATGGTAAAGGTGACTTGTTTGGTGGTGCCATCCAGCGCCGTCAGCGTAAAGGTATCGACCTTGGTGTCGCCGAGACCGAGATACTGTACCGCGCTGTCGGCGACCGCGTAGACGTAGGCGCCGTTGCTGCCCATGATGAGCACGCCGAGATTGCCGCTTCCCGCCTGGAGTGTCGACTGGAACGCCGCCTGTCCCTGGTCGGCGTCGGTGATCGATACCGTGCCTACCGCGTAAAGGATCGGATTTGTGGCGTCCTCGGTGACGTCGTGGACCGTCGGGGTCCCGATCACGGCCGCATCGTTGACGCCATGGATGGTGAAGGACACCTGCTTGGAGGTGCCGTCGAGCGAGGTCACCGTGAAAGTGTCGACCTTGGTGTCGCCGGCGCCGAGATACTGCACCGCGCTGTCGGCGACCGAGTAGGTATAGGTGCCGTTGGCGGCAAGGACGAGGCTGCCGAGGTTACCGACGTCTTGAAGGCCGCCTGGCCCTGGTCGGCGTCCGTAATCGAAATGGATCCTACTGCTGTCAAGGTCGGATTGGTGGCGTCCTCGGTCACATCGTGGACCGTCGGGGTTCCGATCACGGCGGCGTCGTTGGTACCGTGGATGGTGAAGGAAACCTGCGTGGTGGTGCCGTCCAGCGCGGCGACCGTAAAAGTATCGACCTTGGTCTGGCCGGCGCCGAGATACTGCACCGCGCTGTCGGCGACCGAATAGGTGTAGCTGCCGTTGCTCTGCAGAACGAGGGTGCCAAGGTCGCCGGACGCTGCGATGACGGTAGTCTTGAACGCAGCCTGATTCTGGTCGGCATCGGAGATCGAGATCGATCCCACCGCCTTCAAGGTCGGGCTGGTGGCGTCCTCGGTAACGTCAGCCACAGTAGGCGTGCCGATCACGGCGGTGTCGTTGACGCCGATGATGGTGAAGGAAACCAGCTTGGTGGTGCCGTCCAGCGAAGTCACCGTGAAGGTGTCGACCTTGGTCTGGCCGGCGCCAAGATACTGCACCTTGCTGTCGGCCACCGAATAGACATAAGAGCCGTTGGCGGTGATGGTGAGCGTTCCCAGATCCCCCGATGACGCGGTCACCGATGTCTTGAACGCGGCCTGACCGGCGTTGGCGTCCGAGATTGAGATCGATCCGGCCGCTACCAGGTTCTGCAGGTTGGTGTCTTCGGTGACCGTCGAAACCGTGGGTGTGCCGATGACAGCTGCTGAATTGGACATAGTATTTCCCCCGGGATAATCGCTGCGCTTAGTCGCAGCCAGATCTGATTTGGGTTTCGACTTGAGTTGGCTCCGAAATCACGGAGCTGCGCTTTTTGTGGTAAACAATGGAATGGTGATCAAAACGATTGGCGCCTATCCAAAACTACGGAGCTGTGCCGACTGCGCCTGCATTACCAGCCGAGCCAGTCGCTCTCACCCCCCAAATGGGTCACCAAAGTCGGATACATTTGGCTAATTCGTAAATCTTGCCGCGCCGGTCGAGAGCTCGAAAAGGCAAAGGTGCGCGTCGATACATCCTCGAAATCAATCGAAGCGCCCGACTTCCTTGCAAGGTGAGCATCAATGCCGGCGCTGCGGCGGTCGTCGAAATCGAAGCGCGGACCGTAGGGGGTCGCTTCCGTTGTCACCGGCGGGGGTGACGCCGTTACATGATCAAATACGGTCTTTGCACCGCAGCAATCTTCCATTGAGTCCCTGCCCCCGGAAGCGCCAGCCCGGCGCAGATATCCCTAAGTTCCATCTTAATTACCAATAGCTTGCTCCATAGCGAGGCCATTGTCAGAATTGTAATTAAAATGTAACAAGCGAGACTTGGTGCCTCACCACGATCGCTCGCGGGGACTCGGGCGGATTATTGGAATGAAAAAACTAGTATTGGTTGTGGCGCAGGAAACCGCCTTCCGCGCTAAAATCGCACGATTGTTGCAACCAGCCGGATATGCCGTCGAACTCGCCGCGAACAAAAAGCGGGCACTCGAGTTGATCGTCAACCAAGCCATAGACGTTGCAATCATTGTATCGAGTGCTGACGTCGCCGGCATTGCGCTAGCGCGCCAGATAAGCGAGCGGGTTGCGAACTTGATCATGCTGGCTGAACGGTCTGACGACCTGGCCAGACTGCGCCAGTCGCTTTCAGGCGCGGATTTCTATCCTTCGCAACCATTGGACGAGCAGGGACTCCTCAATCGTCTCGCCGAAGTCATGGTATCCCCGGAGAGCGACGAACCCGCGCCGATACCGGACGCGTTGTGTGCCCAAGGTTGCACGATCGACCCGGCCGGGCGGACCTTCATCCATGCCGACGGACGCGAGACCGCGCTCACCCGGGCGGAGTTCTCGCTGCTGATGGCGCTCGCGCGAAGTCCCGGCCGCGTCCGATCGCGCGATGAGTTGAATCATGCGATTGCAGGGCATGGCTCGGAGCGTTACGGCCGCAGCGTTGACATGCAAATTGGCCGGTTGCGCCGCAAGATCGAGCCCAACCAGAAAGCGCCAACATTAATCCTCACCGTTTCAGGCGCCGGCTACAAATTCGCCGCGGGCCCGACCGTCGATAGACATCGAGAATCACTGCCGTCCATTGCGACCAGCCACCAAACAAAGGACCGCCCGATCCAGCTCGGTGGAATCGGACTTACCAGCCCTGCACCGGAACGAGCGCAGGGTCGAGTTCTCGAATTGCCCTATTCCGGATCAGAGCGACGACAGCTGACCATGCTATCTTGTGAGCTCGTCGGCCCGGCGGCAACCGCGGAGGACGTCGATCCGGAAGACTTCGCGCGCGCCGTCCATAGCTTCCATGAGGCTTGTGTCACCGTCATCGCCAACATCGGCGGCAGTATTGCCAGCTCCACTGGCCACGACGTTCTGGCGCTGTTCGGCTATCCCTCGGCGCACGAAGATGATGCCGAGCGCGCCGTGCACGCGGGTCTCGATCTCACCGCAAAGATCGGCGAAATGGTGTGGACCTCCGGCGAACCGCTAAAAATAAAGACCGGAATTGCGACCGGCCTCGTCGTAGTCCGCAACCGGCGTGCGATTGGAGAGCCTTCCACTCTCGCCGCCCAGCTGCGAAGCGTAACTCCGACAAACTCTATCTTGGTCGCGGCGAGCACGCGCAGGCTGCTTAGTCACGCGTTTGTTTGCAACGATCCCGGCATCTACAGACTGGCAGGCGGGTCGCAGACGGTGACCGCCAGCATTGTCGCTGGAAGGCAGACTGTCGAGAGCCGCTTTAGCTCGATGCGGGGCCCGCGACTTACGCAATTTGTCGGCCGCCAGCACGAATTGCAGCGGCTGTTGGACCTCTGGGGGCATGCCAAAGCCGGCGTGGGCCAGGTTGCGCTTTTGTGCGGGGAAGCCGGCATCGGCAAGTCGCGGATTTGCGAAGTACTTCTCAAGCACATCGCGACAGAGCCGCACGTCACAATCCGATATCAGTGCGCGCCGCACCACGCCAACAGCCCGTTTTATCCCGTCATCGATCAGCTGGAGCGCGCGTCCCATTTCGCGCCGGGAGATGCGGCGGCCGTCAAGCTCGAGAAGCTGAAAGCGGCACTGTTCGAAGCGGGAACAATGACCCTCCCCGATATCCGGTCCTTTGCCGTGCTTTTATCGATTCCGACGGATGAGGTCGCAGCGCAAAGTTCGACGCCGCAGCGGCAGAAGGATCTCACGATCGCCGCGGTAATACGACAAATACTGGGGCTTGCACGCTCTGCGCCCGTCGTCATCGAGCTCGCCGACGCGCACTGGGCCGATTCCAGTACTCTCGAGCTTGTTAACCGAATTGTCACATCAATTAGATTGGCGCCGGTATTCGTACTGGTGAGCTTTAGACCGGAGTTCTTCCCGCAATGGCTCGATGAGCCAAACGTCACGATGCTGCGGCTTGATCGACTTGGGCGCGAACAGACCGAGGCGATCATCTTTGACGTCGCCGGACAGAAAGCTCTGCCTCACGAGGTGTCGGCACAGATCATCGGCAAGACGGATGGCGTTCCATTGTTCGTGGAAGAACTGACCAAGTCGGTTCTGGAATCGGGACTGCTTCAAGACAAGGGCGGGCGGCTCGTCGCCGACCGGTTACTGCCGCAGCTTGCGATTCCAACGACGCTGCTCGGCTCGCTCACGGCCCGCCTCGACAGGCTCGGCCCAGCCAAGGAGATCGCCCAAATTGGCGCTGCCATCGGTCGCGAATTTTCCTATGCGCTGATCGCGGCTGTCGCGCCGGTATCGAACCAGTCTTTGAACGCCGCGCTCGCCCAGCTTGCGGCTCCCGAGTTGATATTTGTCCGCGGCACCCCGCCCGATTCAAGCTATGTCTTCAAGCACGCGCTGGTTCAAGACGCGGCCTATGGCACTTTGGTGCGCAGCGAACGGCAGCAGCTTCATAGTCGAATTGCCGATGCGCTCGAAAAGGGCTTTCCCGAGACCGTCGAAACCCAACCCGAGTTGCTGGCACATCATCTCATTCAGGCCGGGCTCACGGAACAGGCCCTCCACTACTTGCAAAAGGCCGGCCTGCGCGCGATCGAATGTTCGGCCAACGCCGAAGCCATCGGGCACCTGACCCAGGCGCTGGGGTTGCTTCAGACGCGTCCCGTTGGTCCGGCGCGCACACGTCGGGCGCTCGAGCTGGAGGTCATGCTCAGCCAGGCGATGATCGCCGCCTACGGCTATGCGGCACGCGAGACCGCCGAAGTTCTGCAGCGCGCAAAGACCCACATCGACGACCTGACCGATCCCGAACACAAGCTCGCTATTCTCTACGGGATATGGGCGTGCGACTATGTCGGAGGTGAAGTGGCCAAACAGACCAGCTCAGCCGCCGAATTCCTGACCGAGGCCGAGCGCCACAATGACATAGCGTCCCTATGTGTTGCGCATCGCATAACCGGCACGACGCATCTAACGAAAGGCGAATTTGCCGCGGCGCTTCCGCATCTCGAGCAGGCCCGAGCGGATTACGACCCACAGCAACACGCTCCATTGCAATACCGGTACGGCCAAGATGTCGGCGCGGCCGCATCGTGTTACCTGAGCTGGGCCATGTGGCATCTCGGCTTTGTCGATCGGGCGTCGCAGGTCGCCGTCGAAGCCGTGGAACGTGCAGAGGAGCTGTCGCATCCGCATACCCAGGCCTTCACGATTTGCCACGCCCGCGGCATGATCGATATCTTCCGGCGAAGCGCGCAGGATATGAGATCCTACGCAGGAGCGATCGTCTCGCTGTGCCAGGAACACGGCCTATCGCATTGGATCGCCTGCGCTCGCATTCTCGAGGGATGGGCCGCCGTCAGCGAGGGCGAGTTAGATCACGGAATGGAACTGCTTCAGGCGGGCGTCGCCGCCTGGCGGGAAGCCGGAGCCCGGCTGTGGCTTCCACTCTTTCAGGCACTCGAAGCCGAGGCCTACGCCAAACAAGGCCGCCACACGGCGGCGTTGGGAGCGATTGAGCAGGCGATCGCCATCTCCGAGGAGACCGGTGAGCACTGGTATTTGGCCGAGATACTGCGCATCAAAGCGAAATTGCTGTTGGCAAGCGGCCATGAAAGCGATCGAGCCGAAATCTTTCTCGTCAAAGGCCTTGAGATTGCCAGGAGTCAGCAGGCCCGTTGCTGGGAGCTGCGCACGGCCTGCGATCTCGCCTCGCTCTGGCAAGGTGGGGGACGGGGAAATGAAGCGCTGCAGTTGTTGAAGCCGGTCTACGCCCAATTCACCGAAGGCTTCGATTCAGTGGATTTGCAGCATGCGAAGCGGATTCTTGATAGTCTGGAACCAACCGTAAGCGAGAAACAAGCTAACCAAAGATGCACATGAGTGACCCGGACCGTTCCCGGTGAGATGTCTGCATCTGTCGAAGTGTGTTGAGGCCCGGCTGTTCGCCGACACGGCATCCGCCTGACGAAAGTGACTTGGCGGCGTGCGATTCGCACATCAAATGTCATGGAACGCAGGCGCCGCCTTCCGCCGAAAACCGGCCATCCCTGGACACTAACCTTCCCAGGGCTGCCAACCTGCCGACGCTGCTTTTGGCGAACCGCCTATCCAACGGGAGGACGAAAATCACACCACCGGTCGACCAATACCTATCTTCAGGTTCTTTCACGTCCCGACACGAAGCGCGGATCGTTGCTTGCGAAGATAGGCAATCACCGACAGCGCCGTAATCCGACCAGTCTTCGGATTCTCCGACGGAATATTTTCGATCGACATCGTGAAGCTCGCAGAATCCGACTCCACCTCGATACGATGGGTATTGCGCGTTAGCGCGGGATCCGCCCAGATTTCAAGTCGGGTCCGATCCGGGCCGATTCCGGCGAGCGAGAGCGCGACGGCGACATTGAGGTTGGCCGGGAATCCCCTCGCAGCTTCGCGCGCCGTGCCGTCAAAGATTTTCAGCGGTTCGGTGATGCTTTCGATGTCGATATTGTTCTCGACAAGGTAGGGGGCGCCAGCCAGACCCTTGACCGGCTTGCGCGTGATCATGCGGACCGAATGGATCGTCCCTTCAGCGGCGGCCGTAACGGCATCGAGGCCGATCACGGCTCCCGTCGGTACTACGATCTGACCGCCGCTCTGTTTCGCAATCTGAATGAGATCGTCGTGCTCCAGAAGCGCCCCAGCGCTCAGTACGACCGCCGTTTTTCCTTTGCTGACGAACGGAAGGACAATTGACTTTAGCAATGAACTTGGCGCGCATTCGATGACCAGGTCGGCCACTCCGGAGAGGCTTTCGATGGGCAGAATGGCAGGCGGCCTCGACAATGTCGCGAGGAAGTCTCGATGCTTCCCGGGCTCCTGAACCGAGACCGCAGCCAGCACCAACCCGTCTAGGCCGCGATCAAGCGCTTCGACGACTCTCCGTCCGATCGCTCCCAGGCCGACCACCGCGACGCGGATCTCGTCTTCAACGACCATTGCCGGAGTTTCCATCGATTCAACTTTCGATTACGCGTTCAACGTGGACGCGCCGGCAATCCATCTCGTATTCGAGATCGACCACCGGCGGGCGGTTGAAATGCCAGGTCAGACCGTTACGGAACACGCCACGGCGGCCAAGTTCGCTCTCCAGCGCCGAGAACACGTTCTGTACGGTGTAGAGCTGAACGCCGGTGGTCTGGCTCCAGTCGCCGGAGAACGCGCTCATGCGGCGCTCCATTTCATCGAGCACCCACTTGGCCTTTTCCAGCATGCCGGACGGGCTGGTATCGCCGAGCCGAACGATATAGTCGCGGTAGTTCGACTTGCCCTCCTGCGACTCGCCGCTGCCAGCCACGACGAACGACGCTGGCGCATCTGGCGCAACAGTCGTGAACGAGAAGGCGTGAAAGCCCGGCTCAGACGGCGGATCGAGCTTCGGACAAACGTTGCTGCGAGCCACAGGATTGACGCCGTCCTTCATTACGCCCCATTCGATCAGGGTCTTGATGTAGACCTCATTGAAGGCCTTGAAGCCGTCTTCGGTAAACGGCGCCGGAGAACGAAGCTCGCAGGCGGCAAAGGACGTCAACGGCCGGCCCGCCTTCTTGATGATTTCGGCTATGTTCTCAAAACCCTGCTTCAGCGGTATCACGCTGGAGAAGCGCACGCGCTCGAGGGTGAAACCGGGCAGCGCGCCGACGCCGCAGGAATACTGGCTGACGCCGGGCATGAAACGATAGCCACTGTTGCTTGCTTCGACGGTCGGGATCATGATTGCCTCCTTGGATGGAATGAAATGTATTCGCCGCAGCGAGTCAGTCGGCGAGGACGCCGAGATAGGCGTCGCGAATGATCGGATCGGCCAGCAATTCAGGACCGAGGCCGGTGCGCACGATGCGGCCCATATCCATGATGTAGGCGGAATGGCAGAGATCGAGAGCGGTGGTGACATCCTGCTCCACCAGCAAGATCGACATGCCCTCAGCGTTCAGCGTCCGCAACGCCGCGACCAATTGCTCCACCAGCAATGGTGACAGGCCGAGCGACAACTCGTCGATCATCAGCAGTCGCGGGGCGCCCATCAGCCCCCGGCCGATGGCGCACATCTGCTGCTCACCGCCGGACAGCGTTGCGGCGGCCTGGTCGCGGCGCTCCGACAATTTCGGAAACATCGTGTAGACCCTCTCCATACCGCGTGCGACTTCCGCACGGCTGGCCTTGCGCGAATAGGCGCCCATCAGCAAATTGTCCTCGACGCTCATGGCGCCGAACAGCCGCCGGCCTTCGGGTACGTGGACGATGCCATGGGCGAGAATCTGCGCGGGAGTCTCCCCTGTCAGATCCGCGCCTTCGGAGAAGTAATGGCCATCCTGCACCGGGATCAGTCCGGACAGCGCCCGCATCAGCGTCGTCTTGCCGGCGCCGTTGGAGCCGATCAGTGCCGTGATCTCGCCACGGCGCACCGCCATGTCGATGCCCCACAGCACCTGGATCTCGCCGTAACCGGCGCGCAGACCTTGCAGTTCGAGGATCAGGGGATCAGCCACGGGCAGCATTCCGTTGTGCATATTGCTGGCCGAGATAGGCATCGACCACGGCCGGATTCTTGATGACGTCGCGCGGCTGGCCGTCGGCGATCAGCTGACCGTTGTGCAGCACGGCGATGCGGGTGCAGACGTTGAGCACCACCTTCATCAGGTGCTCGATCATCACGATGGTGATGCCGCCGGCGGCAAGCTGATGGATCAGTCTTGTGGCGCGCTCCACCTCGGCGCTGTTGAGGCCGGCATTGACCTCGTCGAGAAACAACAGCTTCGGCTTCATCGCCAGCGCCTTCGCCAGTTCGAGCCGCTTGCGCATCGCCAGCGTCAGCGTCGCCGCCGACTGGTTGGCCTGCGCATCGAGGCCGACGAAGGCAAGATGCGCGCGGGCTTCCGCGCGCGCAGATCTGAGGCTTTCGCCGGGCTGTGAGAACAAAGCGGCCGCCGCGACATTGTCAAGCGCGGTGAATTCGGCAAACGGCTGCACGATCTGGAAGGTGCGCGACAGGCCGAGTCGCGCCGCCTGATAGGTTTTCACCCGGGTGATGTCCTTGCCATCGAACGTTACAACCCCCGAGCTTGCCGGTGTCACGCCGCAGATAGTGTTGACCAGCGTGGTCTTGCCGGCGCCGTTCGGCCCAATCAGGCCTAGCACTTCGCCCTTGTTGACGGATATCGTGACGTCGCGAAGCGCCTGCAGGCCGCTGAAGTGGCGCGAGACGTTGCTGAGGTGGAGGATCTCAGACATGTTTCGCCTTTCGCCAGAACATGCCGGAGCGCAGCGAGATCAGGCCATGGGGCAGGAACAGCAGCAGCACGATGATCATCAAGCCGAGCACGCCGCTATGGATCTGGATGTAATTGCGCCAGACCACCTCCTCCAGGCCGAGGTATACGAAAGCACCGCAGACCACACCCAACGGCGACCCCAGCCCGCCCATCAGGGCCATCACGATCGGCTTCACCGAATAAAGGATATCGAACACGTCGGACGGATCGATGTAGTGCACCCACGCCGCATAGATCCCGCCTGCGGCGCCGACGAAACATGCCGACAGGCCGAAGGCCATGCGCTTGTAGAGCGTGGAATTCAGGCCGACCATATTGGACGCCGTCTCGTTCTGCCGGATGCAGTTCAGGCCGAAACCGAGCTTCGAGCCCGAGACGATCACCACCACCACCGCCGTTATCAGCAGCAGGCCCCACATCGCATAGAAGAAGAACGTCGCGTCGGCGAGAATGCCGGAGCCTGATGCCAGCGGAATGTTCAGCCCCATCCCGCCGCCGGTCAGATCCGTGGCGTTGTTGACCAGTTCGCGAAACACCTCGACCAGCGAGAGACTGGCGATCGCGAAGTAGTGCCCGCGTAGCCGCAGCAGAACAATGCCGAGCGTCGCGGCGAGCAGGAAGCAGATCACCAGCGAGCCGATCACCGCGACGCTCAGCGGCACACCCTTGCCGAGCAGAATGGCGGTGGCGTAGGCGCCAAATCCGAAGAATGCCGCGGTGGCAAAAGACGGATAGCCGGCAAAGCCCCCGACGATATTCCAGGACAGCGCCAGGATCGCATACATGCAGGCGATGGTGCCGATTCGCAACGCATAGGCGCCGCCAAACAGCGGCAGCGATGCCACGCAGGCGATCAGGATCAGCAGCGCCAGATTGACCCGGGTCATTCAAAGCCCTTTCGGCCAAGCAGGCCCTGCGGGCGCACGACCAGGAAGATGATCAACAGCACGAAGGACAGCGTGGTGGCATGCGCAGGTCCGATCAGGGTCGAGCCGATGCCTTCCACCAGCGCCAACAACAGGCCACCCGCCAGCGCGCCGGACACGCTGCCGAGGCCACCGAGCACGCAGACCACAAAGGCCTTGCCGAGATAGACCGACGACGTCAGCGGCGAGATCGGAAAGATCAACGCCATCAGCACGCCCGCACAACCGGCCAGCGCCGCGCCAAGACCGAACGCAATGGCATAGATCGATTTGACATCGACGCCCATCAGCACGGCGGCATCGCGATCGAGCCGAACCGCGACAATGGCCCGGCCGACTTTCGAGCGCCGCAGCAGCAGATAAAGCAGACCGGTCAAAGCCAGCGCGGATACGGTGGCGATCAGACGATCGACCGGCACCACCACATCGAACAGCGAGATTGAGCCCGTCGGCGGGCTGAGCGTCAGCTTCCGGTAGTCGGCCTTGAAATAATAAATCATCGCGTTGTTGAGGATCAGGTCCAGCCCGAAGGTCAGCGTCAGGGTTACCAGCACTGGCGCGCTGATGACGCGGTTGAGCAACAGCCGCTGCAGCAGATAGCCGAACGCAAAAAACAGCGGCGCCGCAATCACCAGCGCATACCACGGCGAGACTCCGAGCCACTGATACACGCCAAACGCCAGATAGGCGCCGAGCACGATGAAGGAGCCGTGAATCAGGTTGATAACGTTGAGCACGCCCCAGACAAGCGAGAAGCCGATCGCGATGCAGGCATAGAGACAACCCAGCACCAGCGCATTGATCAGAACCTGGGCTGCCAGCATCTCGATTCCTTGCCGGGCGCGATGATCAATTCACGCCGAGCTTGAATTCACCCTGCTTGATGGCATCCGGGAACAGCACGACGGGCTTGGCGTTCTGGATCTGGAAAACCGGCGGCTCCAGCGAATTTATCTGCCCGTTGGCGCCAAACTTGACGGGCCCGAAGAACGTCACGACGTCCATCTTGGCAAGTTCGTCGCGGACCTTGTCACGATCCAAAGAGCCGGCCTTTTCAATCGCCAGCTGAAACAACGCGCCGCAAAGGGCCGCCGATGCCTGGCCGTAATCCGGATCGCTGTTGTATTTGGCGCGGAACAGTTTCACGAAATTCGAGGTCTGGCCGAAGATATCCTTGCCGGCATATTGCTCAGCTGGATGCCACCATGCCGCGCTGCTGATGTTTTCGGCGCTCCGCCCCGTGGCATCGATGAATTCTTGATACGCGGGTCCCGCGATCATCGTCACCACGGCCGCCTTCATCTGCTGGTCGACCATCTGCTTGCGGATCAGCAGCAGATCGTTGATGTAGCCGGTAACGAATATCCACTGCGGCGCCAGCGATTTGATCTGCGATAGCGAGGCCGAGTGATCGAGTGTGTTGATGGCGTATTTTTCGAAGTATGTGACTTCGATGCCGTTGGCCTTGGCGGACTTCTCCATCTCCTGGGCAATCGCCAGCGGGAAAAGATCGTTGCGCGCCAGAATCGCTATCTGCTTCACGTCAGGCGCCTTCGCCTTGATGATCTGGGTCAGCGGGGTGGTCAACGTGTCGTTCGGCGTAAAGGTGCCGAACAGATATTTATAGCCTTGGTCGTAGACTTGGGACGACGACGCGGTCGCGGCCAACGTCGGCACTTTGTATTTCTCGGAGATGGTGCTGGCCGCCTTGGCGGCGCCAGAGCCGAATGCCCCAAACAGGAAATTGACGTTGTCCTGCGTAATCATCTGCTCGGTGGCCTGCACCGCGCGTGGCGTGTTGGACTGATAGTCGGCATAGACGATCTCGACCTTGTATTTTTTGCCGCCGATCGTGATTCCGCCCGCCTTGTTGGCTTGCTCGGCCCACAAATCATACCCCTGCTGCTGCTTGACAGCCTCGGGCGCCAAAGGCCCTGTGATCGGCAAAGGCGCGCCGAAGCGAATGACATCGTCCGCCGAAGCAGCAGAAGCGGAAATCCCGCCGCCGGCGACCGCAAGCAAAAGCGGAATTGAAACGCGGGCGAGGCAAGCGAGCCGAGACTGATCCATCCATCTTCTCCATCAGCGACCTGGGCCGGGCGGGCCAAGCATGGCAAATCCAGAGTTCGAATAAAAGCATTGAAATTAGACGCAACCGGCCACAAAATTAGAACGCTAGCCAGCGCTTGCTGTATCCTTGAGCAAACTGCGCCGGCCTCGGGAAGGTGCGAATGATTGAATCTGCCGCCATCAGATACTTTCGGGAAGTCACGCAATTCGGCTCGATCAAACAGGCTGCTGCATCTTTGCGGATCGCACCGAGCGCGATTAGCCGGCAGGTGCAGGGGCTCGAAGAGGAACTGTCGGTCAAGTTGTTTGAACGCGCTGCACGAGGCATGGTCCTGACCGACGCGGGACACGTGCTCTATCGCTATGCAATCGAGAATCGAAAACAGCTGGACGGGTTACGCAGCAAGGTCGAGGAGTTCGGCTCGCTGCGCCGCGGCCAGGTAAAGATAGCTACCGTCGAGGGATTGCTGGCCAGCTTTCTTTCAGATTTTGTTGTCGATCTCGCCGGAAAATATCCGGGCATCTCGATTGCACTGACCGTGGTCGGTTCACGAGACGTCGCTGAACTTGTGGGGCACAACGACGTCGACCTCGGTTTCGTCTTCGGACGGGCGCCGCGGCGCGATTTGATTGAACTCGCCCGTATGCGCCAATCGCTATGCCTGATCGTTGCGCCGAATCATCCGTTGGCGACGAAAAGCAGTTGCGCCGTAAAGGACCTGGCGGGGCTGCGCGTCGTCGTACCCGATCCTTCATTCGGCATCCGTCAGGAAATCGATCGGGCCTGCGCGCAGGCCCAGGTTCGCCTGGAGATTTGCAACGAAACCAATTCCCTCGCCTTCGCGCAAACGCTTGCCGCGCGTACCGACCTGGCTACGTTTTTGCCAAGGGATACCGCGATGCCGGCGTTGATTGCTGGCACGCTCGTGGCAGTCCCGCTGAGGGAAAATCGCCTGGAAGCAACGCAGGTCACGTTGGTACGACTTGCTTCGCGGAACGCCTCGCCCTCCAGTCACTTGGTCGCCGAAATGATGGTGACGAGGATGAAGGAACGGAGCGAATGATAATTGTTTCATGTAAAAGCGACAGCCAAACGAGCACTTCACTAGCCTGCGGCCGCCTTCTCAAGACCTCCGCCAACTCTGTGATACTAACTCGCGCTGCGTTCAGCATAGCACCACAGGTCAGACACCGAATTTCCCTATGCCAAAGCACTGCGCCAATATCAGTGTTTTTTCGCACTCGCGCTCTGTTCCGCAGCATTGCAAGAAATCAAGAGAGTGAATGTCCTTGCATTTCGTGCGATGTCCGACGTTTTTAGCTCACTCTTCGCGTCAGCCGTTTGATAAGACACCACGCTGTTGTCTAAAAAGTCTCTTAGTGCGCCCGTTTTGATGGCGAAATTTATGTTCTCAGGAATGTTGCCGGTAGCTTTGGCAAATTTCAATGCGTTTAATTTTGCGGCAACCATTCCGACAACTTGGCCGCTATTGTCCACAGGACTAAACCGCTCGCGCGGTAGGGCATTGCTGCGGGCGCTGCGGCCAATGGGATAGCGCGGCGGGGCGTCCTGTCTTGAGATGAGGGGTTCGCAACCTTCATCAAGACAGGAGCATCCCCCATGACCGATGAGGCCATAAGCCCGCTGCGGCAGCGCATGATCGAAGACATGACGATCCGCAAGTTA
>Ga0182014_10004647_pt1 | contig 15648 bp, 11 predicted proteins | sample 612S2DmetaG_FD_120489 | JGI IMG/M metagenome (GOLD analysis project Ga0182014, IMG submission 120489) | Permafrost microbial communities from Stordalen Mire, Sweden - 612S2D metaG | ecosystem: Environmental > Terrestrial > Soil > Wetlands > Permafrost | place: Sweden: Stordalen | collected... | reverse complement strand
GGTTGCGGACCTGGTACCAGCCGGTCAAGGCACAGGGCTTGGACTGGTGGCGGCGGTCGTTCACGCTGAGGTCGCATATGACGGGGCGAGGTTATTCGTGGGTCGTACCGATCTTCGATGCCGCGAAAAACCGCTATCGCATCGATGACCTACTGAAGGAGGACGAGGACTATCTCGGCCTCAAGCCCGATATCCTCGATCTCGGCGGCTGGGTCAACTACAAGAACCTGCACGAGGGCGACTTCAACAGCGGCGACTATGCGCCGGAGGATTTTACCGGCGGCGCCGGCGTCTTGCGGGCGGCGATCCGGCAGACGCAGGGCAAGGGCATTCATGTGGCCCTCTACACGATCCCCGACCGCGTGGCCAAAAGCTCCCGGATCGGCAGAAATCTTGGTCCGAAGATCGCCCAAGTGAAAGCCGACGGTACTCTCCAGCAGGACGAGCACTGCTGGTACGTCTGCATCGGAGAAAAGCAGTGGCAGGACCGCTACATCGCGGCTTTGAAGCGGGCGCAACAGGAGACCGGAGCCGACGCCATCTATGTCGATGTTTTCGGATACACGCGCGGCTATACGTGCTATTCGAAAGCGCACGGCCACGAGACGCCGATGAACGTGAACAAAGTCTGCAACCAGTTGATCCGCCGGCTGCGCCAGGAGCTGCCCGAGGGCGTGGCCATCTGGAGCGAGTTCCTGCTGCCGGACGTCAACAGCCAGTACACGTCGGGAAACATCACCTATTACTTCCTCACGCTGCACGAGTACATGGTGCCGTCGTACGATTTATCGGATGGGGCGCCGTCGTTCACGCCCGTGGCCCAAAGCGTGCACCGCTTCGTCTTTCCGCACGTCAAGCAGTTCGGCTTTCCCGTCGGCTTCGAGAGCGGGCCCAGTTCGCACGAACTGCGATTCCTGTTCTTCAACGGCGAGGGGCTGGATGACGTGGGCTGGCTGTTGTACGACAGCCGCGATCTGGTCAGGGTTAAGAACTGGCTGGCAATCCAGCGGGAGTTTGCCGACTGCTTTGCCTCCCTGTGCCCGAAGCCGCTGGTGTCTACGGCGGCGGGCGAGGTGTATGCCAACGAATTTCCGGGCGATGGCCGGACCGCCTGGACGCTGTTCAACGCCCGCTTCTCAACGTACCGCGGGCCGGTGCTTACCGTGGACCATCGGCCGGGAGACGCGTACTTTGATGCCTGGAACCATCGGCCTCTCAGGCCGGAGATCAAGAACGGCCGAGCCACGATTTCGGTGGGGCTTGATCCGCAGGGGCTCGGCTGCGTGGTGCGGACGCGGCGCGGTACGCTGGGCGGCGGGAAGAAGGGCTAGGTTTTGTCGGAAAACACTACGGTCATCCTGAGCGCAACGGTCATCCTGAGCGTAGCGAAGGATCTCCCTCAATTTCGCGGAGATTCTTCGCTGCGCTCAGAATGACACCTCACCTTCTACGGGGTTTTCCGACAAAGCCTAGTACGACTTCCAATAATTGTTTTGCCGCCGCCGAGCGTCCCGCCATTTCCGTCTACGGCAAAAAAACGCCCCCTCGGCACCACGTCTTTGGGTACCGAGGGGGTCTGTCGGTTCTTCGCCGCGTTTACGTCCCGGTCCGGCAAATCAGGCCGGAGGTCTCGCGCCCAGCGGCATCACGACGAGCCGACGGTATTGGCGATCTTGTTGAACTGGGTGCTGGCGTTCTGCCCGACTGCGCCGATCGCGGTCAAGCAGACGACCACGATGAGGGAAAGCATGACCGCGTATTCCACGGCGGTCGGTCCATCGCATTTCAATCCCTTGTTCACCGCGCGGCGAAAATCGGGACAGTCCCCGGTGAACGGTTACGAGCAAACGGACAACCTGATTCCTGGTCAAACCCATTGCCTCAGCCAAAGCGGCAATCATCGCCGTCTTGGCCAAGGGCCAGGAACGAGATAGCGGCCGGCAGGACCGTTGGTAACTTGGGTTGGATGCAACGGGCGTAGCGATCCTTTCGGTTGTGACGGCAATGCCGATAGCTCTGCAAATAGCGGGCCATACCTCCGATATAACCCAAGGTCTTTGCGTGTTCGGCAATTCTCCTCCGGACCGCAAGGCTTATGGCTTTGACCGGTGCGCGTTTACTCGGAAGGAGGCTCGCGATGACGCCGAAGCCGCGTGGCCAGACTATGGCTGACCTTTTCCGGGGATACGGTTTGCCCTTATTATTCTTGGCGGTTTTTGTGCTGGGGGGGGCTCTGTTCTTTTCCCGCGATGCTACGGGCGACCCGCCGGGGGGCTTGTGCTGGCGTCATTCGCGCACGGCCACTCGCGAATGCCCGGCCGGCGAATGTGACATGTGCAACGGTATCGCCGGCACGTGGTATTGGCTGCGAAGCCCCGACGAAGAGAAGCGAGCGGTGGCGGCGCTGTACAACCGGTATTGCATCCGCTGCCACGGCATCGATGGTCGAGGCGTCTGGGACATTCCCGACGTACCCAACTTCACCAGCCCTCGCTGGCAGGCGTGCCGTTCCGACGGCCAATTGGCGCGGATCATCATCGAAGGACGGAGTGCGGTAATGCCGCCGTTTCGCGGCACCCTGTCGTTGGAGGAAGCCTGCGCCGTGGGACGCTATTTGAGGACCTTCGTGCCCGGCACCGAGGTGTCCCGGCCCGCGCCGGACAAGTCGGAAAAGCCCGCGGCCCCGTTGCCGCCAACGCCGAAACCGTCGGACGGCGGGCCCAACGCGACGATGCCTCGCGTCCCCAGTCCAGGAACTGGTAATCCATGATGCCAGACCGCCCGCGGTTCTGGGGGAAAACACTCATGTCTCGATCCCCAGTATACTTCGCATCGGCAGCGCTCTGGGCGACGCTGGCATCGTTCGGGTCGATCGGCCCGACCTCAGCGGCCGACGTCGCCGCAGCTATCGTCGACGGGTCGCCGGCTGTGTCCACGGATCAACCTGGCGAAACCGACGCGGCGCGGGTGGCCCGGTTGCAGAAACAAATGGATTTGCAGCAGAAGCAGATCGAGGTGCTGCAAAAGATGATGGGGCTCGTGGAGCAGCAGGTCAAGCGGCTCCCACCGGTGGCTGGTACGGAGGCGTTACAAGGCCAAATCGAGATGCTCCAGAGCCGTGCGCAGCAGGCCGCCCGCCGCGATCAGGAACTGGGGAGTGCCGTAGACGATCTGCGCGAGCACGCCGACGCCGAACAGCGCTTCGGCCCACAATTGCCGGCGCCGCTGAAGGAGCTCTTCCTGCCGACCCAAACCAACGAAACACCACTGAGCATTTACGGGCAATTCCTCGACGGCTATCACCAGTTTGACGGCCAGGCGGGGCACTTCGAATCGCCCGACTTCTCCCCTTACTTCCTGCTGCAACTGAACGAGCACTTCCTGCTGGCTGCCAGCATCGACATCAACAACGCCGGCGTGGGCGTCGGTGAGGCCCAGGTAAACTGGATCTTGAGCGACCACATTACCCTGGTGGGCGGCCGGTACATCACGCCCATCGGTTTCTTCAACGAGCGGATCAACCACGAGTGGATCAACAAGTTGCCCGATCCGCCGTTGATGTTTCGCCAGGTGTCGCCGATGATTTCCACCGATGGCGTGGAACTTCGCGGCGGGATGTATATTGGCGACTCGCCCGTCAAGCTGGAATACATGGTCTATGGTGGCAATGGCTTCGAACTGAGCGGGCCGCCGGGATCCCTGAACGACGTCGCCGACCTGGGAACGATTACCGGCGGACCGGACGAAGTGGATTCCAAGGCGGTCGGCGGGCGGTTGGGGCTGTGGGTGCCCGCATGGGGACTGACATGCGGCTTCTCGGCCTACTTCAATGGTCCCTACGCTCCCGGCACGCCCGACAACATGCGACTGTGCCAGTTCGACGCCGGCTGGCGCAAGGGCAACTGGGACCTGCGGTTTGAGTATTGCCAGAACTACCAGGAAGCAGAATCGTTCATCGGCAACAACATCATTCGCACGGGCCTGTATGCCCAGGCCGCGTACCGCCCCTTCGACGCCACCAACCCGATCCTCCGCAACACGGAAGGGGTTTTCCGCTATAGCAATGCCCGCTTCCGCGGCATCGATTTCAGTGGTCTGGACCTGACCGCCTTCTCCGATTCGCCGGTGGACGCCCCGGTCGACCGTGACCAGTATACCGTGGGGATCAATTACTACTTCTATCCTTCGATGGTTATGAAGTTCGCTTACGAGGTGAATGTGGAGTCGGCGGGAGTGGATTTACACGACAACGTGTTCCTGGCCCAGTTTGCCTGGGCTTTTTGAGTCGGTCTTCGGACCGTGGAGAGAAAGGCCATGAAGAACGCGCGGCTGCTTCAGCGGACCGGTTGGACGGCGGTTGCGGCCACGGTAATCATGCTGATTGGCTGCCAGAACACGCCCATCGACACCTCGCCATATGCCCAAGGGCCGGCCCCGTTGCGTATGCCTTCGCCGGCGGCTGACGGCTGTAGCTACGAGGATTCGCTCACCGGGGGCCAAGTGTTTGCCATGTACTGCGGGGCCTGCCACAACGCCCGCAGCCTGGCCGAACGTCCCTTCTCGAACTATCAGAATGTGATTCAGCACATGCGTACCCGCGCGAACCTGACCGGGAAGGAATACGCCAAGCTGATGGCTTGGTTGCGGCGCTGGCACGACGTTCCGCCGCCGCACCCGCCGCTGGAGACCGGCCCCAAGCGGCTCACGTTCTCCCAGCCCATCTCGGAACTCCGTGAGCAGCCGCCGACCGCCCCCGAGGCGATCCCACCCGGCACTCCCCAAGAACCAACAGCACAGCCGTGATTCCCGTCCGCGCTGCCAAAAAACGACCATCCCTTACGGCTTGCCCGGTTCGGGCGGCAGTTCCTTGATTTGCCGTTCCAGCAGATTCCATTGTTCCTGTAGCTCCTGGAACTGCCGCTCAAGCTTGTTGGCCTCCAGCCTGGTCGGCCTCGGCACAGGCGGCCCGAACGCCCGAACGTAGGTCCCCAGATCACGGATCTCGTTGGGCGCCAGCCGGTCGCCGAAGGCCGGCATGAGGCCCCCTTTGCCGTTTTGAACGGAAGCCGCCAGTTGCGCATCGTTGTGGCTCCGTTGCCAATCACGGTTGGTAAAGTTGGGAATCGCGGGCATGTTGACGCGCATATCCGTGCCGCGGCCATCGACGCCGTGGCACGTCAGGCAGTTCTGCCGGTACGCCGTCGCGGCAAAATGCACCCGCTCGGTGGTTTCACTGGGCGGGGACACGCCGCTGATCTCAGGCCCTTCGACGAGCGGAGTCGGCTTCGGTGTGGGTCGCGGAGGCAACGTCTCCTTCGGCGCCGCCTGAGCGTGCGTCACTTTGGGCGCCGGTGGGCGTGCCGGCTCTTTCGCCGGAGCGGCTGGGCGGCCGCGGGCGAAGTCCCGCACGTAAGCCTCCAGTTCCTTGGCGCCAAGCGTACCTACCTTGCTCTTCATGGGCAGCATGAACTTGCCCTTCCCTTCCAGGATCGAGTGCATCAACTCGGCGTCGCTCCGCGAACTCTGCCACTTGAGGTTGGTGAAGTCGGGGATCTCCGGCATGGCGACACGCACCAGCGCACCACGGCCATCGGCGCCGTGACACGCCATGCAGAAGTCGCGGAAGAGCTGCGGCCCACCAGGTGAAAGTATGGGCGGCTGAGGTGCCGGAGGGAGCGGTTCTTTCGTCGTCGCCAACGGCGGAGGTTGCTTCATCGAAGCTGGTGGCTGGGTTTCTTTCGTGAGCGATGGTGTTTTTCTCGGGCTCGGCGGGGCAACCTGTTTGGCTTCCGCTGCCGTTGGCTTGGGCGGAACCGCCGGTAATGGTTTCTCCGCGCCAGGGAGAGGCGCTTCGGCGGCCGTGCTGACGGCAAACGCCCGCAAGTAGATGGCCAGCCCCAGGATCTGTTTCTGCGACAACTTGCCACGGAAGGGCGGCATTACCGGCTCCTTGCCATCCTGGATCTGGTGGACGATCTCCAAATCGGTCTTGGCCGTCTGCCAGGCCATGCTGCGGAAATCGGGGATGGTCGGCATGGCGGCACGGACGGGGCTGCCGCCCCCGTCCTCGCCGTGACAGGCACTGCAATTGTCCCGGTAGACACGAACGACCTGCAACGCTTGGATGGGGCCGGCCGGTGGCAGGGCGCCTGGTTCGAGGGCCGCCGCCATGGTCGGTTCCGGCAGTTGCACGTCCGTCGCGATGGCATAGATCGTGGATCCCAGCAGCCCTGCCGTGGCCAACAGCAGCAGGGCAATGGCCAGCGGACGCCGCCGCGGATCACGCCGTGGATTACGGTCCAACAGCGGCCACAAGAACAGCACCACGCCGAACGCCGTCGGCAGCACAAAGGTGCCCACCACCTCGTAGGGACCTTCGAAGTACCGCAACAGGCGGAACAGGAACATGAAGTACCACTCGGGTCGCGCTTCGAAGGCTTTGGCGGGATCGGCCTCGGCGCCCAAAGGCGCGGGATAGTAAAGGCACCACACCCCTAGCCCCACCAACAATAGCAAGGCCAGCAGAGCGTCCTTCAATACTTGCCCCGGCCAGAACGGCTCTGCCTGAGCCTCCAGTTGCTCGGGCGATCGCCACCAAGGTGGAGTCACCCCTTGCAGGCGGAACAGGTACACGTGTACCACGGCCAGCAAGCAGAGGCAAACCGGCAGGATGAATCCATGCCACGTAAAGAACCGGGTCAACGTCAGGTTGCCCAGATCGGGGCCACCTTGCAGGATCGCCCGCAGACTGTCGCCCACCCACGGCACCGTGCCGACAATCCCCAAGCCGACCCGGGTGGCCCAGTAGGCCTTTTCGTCCCAGGGCAGCAGATAACCGGTGAATGCCAGGCCGACCAGACATATCAGCAGCAGCACGCCGACCATCCAGGTCAATTCGCGCGGTCGCTTGTAGGCCCCCCAAACATACACCTGGATCAAATGGAAGAGGGCCAGAATGATCATCACGCTGGCGCCCCAGTGGTGCAACGCGCGGATGTACCATCCCAGCGGCAATTGTTCCTGGATGAATTTGACGCTTGGCCAGGCGGTCTTGACGGCCGGGGCGTAGCTCATTGCCAGCAAGATGCCCGTGACGGCCTGCAACAAGAACGTGAACAGCAGGAGGCTGCCGAAGGCGGCCGCCCACCGTGAACCGCCCGGCAACGGTTCCAAGAGCAGCGTGTGTTTCAGCCCGCCCCAACCGGTTCGCGACTCCCAGAATCCGCCGGTGGTCTTCTGTTCTTCGACAGGCCTGCTCATCATCACACCTTTAGCCGGTATCATGTGCTTACAGGGACCCGCTCCGCGACGCCCACCTTGAAATCCTGCCAACGGATAAAGAGCCGACCATTCTCTACCCGGTAGTCCAAGGGGTCCATGGACCGTGGTGGCGGTCCCGCCAGGTGTCGGCCCTGGGCGTTGAAAGTGCCGCCGTGGCAGGGACAAACAAACTCCGCCTGGTCAGGATGCCAATTGAGGGGACAGCCCAGGTGGGGACAAATGGGCGACAACACCTCGACCGGGCGATTTGGATCCTTCGACCGGCGAACCCACACGCCGTGTCGAATTCGTACTTCCTCCCACCCGTCTCGCCGGGCCAATTGCAAGGAGACCAATTGCCATCGATCGATCGGTAGTTGTGCGACGGCTCCGACGTCCTGGAAATCCCCACTTCCCCCTTTTTTGTCGCTCCACCGCCGGATGGGCGCCAGTACGTAGGCCAGGGCCGGAACCGCCATGCACACGCCGATGAGTGCCACGACGCCGTCCGTGCAAAACTCCAAGAAACGCCGTCGGTTGTGGATCGCTTCAGACATAAAATCGCCTCCCATTAGCAAGGGCTGAAGTGGCTGCTTAGCCGACGCTTCATGGCTCTCTCATGCAACTCCTTGGAGATCCGCGAGACGGGGTGACGAGACCTATTCTGCCGAGGTTACACAAGTTATCCACAACGCCAGACGCGGCCTGGACAATCGCTGCTTGTGGGGATCCTCAGCCATCGGACTCCCGCGTGCCATACTTGGAATTGCCCGTCTCCTTCACGTACATCCCGGCATCCCCGGAAACGGTTTATGAACGCGGCGTCCAGGGCCTACAAAGTTGAGAAGATCACACCGGAGAACTGCTCGATGGCCATGCAGGTCGAGCGAGTGGCCATTCAACCGGTCTGCTTGGCCCGGCTTACGCGTTGGCTCAATTTTCAGTCCTTTCAGTGTAAACGGCATTACCCCGCCCCACAAGTGGGCCGCCCTTCGTCCGCTGGACAATCGATTTTGCGGCCCGTAAATTGTTAACGGCGGGAAGTCTTTCAGGGAACATTCCGACCCCGGGAACGAATCGATGCCACGCCTACTCTTCCGTTGTACCGGCATCCTGTGGATCGGAATGGTCGTGACCGCGCTGGCGACAACCGTCTCTCAAGATGTGGCAGAGCAACCCGCGGTTGGCAAAGCCGTGAAGCCGGCAACGGTCCGGGTGGCGGGGATCGTGCTCAAGTGGATTCGAGCGGACAAGGAGGCCAATCTCCGCCGGATCGAACCGATGATTCGCCGGGCGGCGGCCGAGGGGGCGAAGATCGTCTGCACCACCGAGTGCTTCTTGGACGGATACGCGATTGCCGATAAATCGATTCCGCTGGAGACCTACCGAGCCCTGGGAGAACCCATCCCCGCGGGGCAGTATTACCGCAAGCTGGCAGCCTTGGCGGCCGAGTTGAAAATCTATCTGGTGGCCGGGATGCTGGAGGCCGATGGCAAGGCCCGCTACAACACCGCCGTGCTCATCTCCCCCGAAGGCAAACTCATCGGAAAATACCGCAAGCAGGAACTAGGACATGAACGGGTGCGAAATACGCCGGGGAAGGAATCGCCGGTATTCGAGACCTCGTACGGCCGCCTGGGGATTCTGATCTGTGCGGATCGCACCATTCCCCAGATCGTCTGCCGCTTTCGCGAGAACCGGGCAGACTTTCTTCTTTGTCCTTCCGGCGGCATGTTCGGTCCCAAGCGGAACGACCCCATCGTGCAGGCACGTTCCCGAGAGAACCGGCTCCCGATTATCTTTGTGCATCCGGCGGAGTTCCTGGTTACCGCCGCGGACGGCTCGATCGCCCAGAAAACGATCCTCGGCGACGTTCTCTTCATCAAGGCCAGGCAGATTGCCGGCCAAAAGGATCAAAACCGCATCTTTTACCTCGATCTGCCACGGTAACCAACCGCGGGCGGTGCCGGCGGCGCCGCCCCACCGGGGCCTGGTGGAGCAGTGTCTTACCGCTTCCCCCCTCGGTAGGTTTAGGGAATTTCTCGATTGTCGATCTTCAGTGTTGTTAGTATAAATAGCGGCGGAACTTCAATGATCAACCGAGGTAGCGAGCGTACTGCGAGTTCTCCCTGCTGAAGGAGTGGCAACACAACGCAGGCGGCGTTGCGCAGCTATAGGTGAGTTGGCGGTTGAATGGCCAAAACCCACTTTTAGGAATCCAAGGAGAACAGGTCATGTTCAGTGCGAAACCACGGCGCCGATCGCCCCTGATTCTCGGCTACCTGAGGTTATGGTTGCCTCCCGGCGGCCGTAACATCGGCCAACACGAAACATTCGTCATGGCCATTGGCGCAGCCCCCGATGCGATGGGCAGCCAGCCGTTCCGCCCGGCGGCACGATCATGCGCTCTCGCTGTACCCCGCACCTTTCTCCCGTAACCGTTCATACCCCGGCAACGTGCCTGTCATCCTGAGCGCAGCGAAGGATCTCCTGGACTGTACTTGGACGCGAGATCCTTCGCTGCGCTCAGGATGACGGTTGCCCTGTGAACGGTTACCTTTCTCCCCAACCCGCTCATGGGATAGGGCGCCGCGTTCATCACCGGCTTGGCCCGTCGAATCCTTCGCTCCGACCGGAAGAAGAACTCCCCATGGATGCGCAACGGCGGGCGGCCAGATGGATTGCAGGGGGTGGATTTCGGCGGCCACGAGTTTGACGCGGCCTCCGCCAACGATAATGCTCACCTCCTTGCTCTGCTTTGCCGGAAGAAAACACGCTGTCAGGACGACGCGTCCCTCGTTGTGTTCAGCAACGGATTCAAGCCGCCGCCATGATACCACACCGACCGTTGTCCCGCGACAAGCGGCCGACGTCTATGCCGGGGCTGGAATCTGATGTAGCACTTTGTTACCATGGGGGGAAGTGCCGCTCGGAGCGCATCCGAGTGGCGCCCCATGGGAAAGATTGGTTCCCCGCCCCGCCGCGACGTAATCAGCTTCGTTTGTCCCGCCCGCGCCATTCACAAAACACCCTTTCCACAACAGAAACGAAGCGGGTGTTGTGTCGCCCCTGGAGATAATATGGAAGCGAAGTCCACTCTTCTGAAAGCGATCGGCTTCGCCATGCTGCTATGGACCGCGTCGAGCATCCCCATCGGCCACGGCGCCGAGCCGCCGGCACGCGGACCGAGACCAGAGGTTCTCTGGGACACCTTCAGCGACACCTGGGCGGCGACCGACGCCCTGGGCCGCCGCGTGCCGACTTACGAGGACGTCGGACCGCCGCGGGCCGATCGCGTGGTGGGCATCTTCTACTTCCTCTGGCTCGGGGCCCATGTCCGCGGCGGTCCCTACGACGTGACGAAGATCCTCGCCCAGGATCCGCAGGCCATGCAGAACGAGCAAAGCCCGCTGTGGGGACCGATGCATGCCCCGTACCACTGGGGCCAGTCGATTTTCGGCTATTACTTGATCGACGATGCGGAGGTGCTCCGCAAGCACGCGCAGATGCTCGCCGACGCGGGGGTCGACGTGGTCATCTTCGACGTGACCAACCAAGTTACCTACAAGCCCTACTACATGGCCCTGCTGCGGGTCTTTTCCGAGGTTCGCCAGAGTGGCGGACGGCCGCCGCAGGTCGCCTTCCTCTGCCCCTTCGGCAACCCGGCCAAGGTCGTGGCCGAGCTGTACAAGGATCTCTATGCGCCGGGGCTTTTCGCCGACCTCTGGTTTCGCTGGGACGGCAAGCCGTTGATTCTGGCCGACCCCGGCATGTTGGAGGACCCCGTGAGCAACGCGCAGCAGGACCATTCGGCCGAGCTGGTTGCCGGGCATACGCTGGGGCAGTCGTTTACGCTGGGCCAGCCGGCGGAGTCGGTGGGCGGACGTTTTCCCACCTATCACACCCGTGGCTCGGCAATGACGCTCACGCTCTTCGGCGGCAGCCCGACCGGCAAGCGGATCCTCTGCCAACGATTTGCGGATGTCGCCGACAACGCGTGGCGTTCCCTGCACTTCGATCCGCCCCTGCCGCCGGGGACTTACTATCTGGAAATGTCGCAGCCCTCCGGCAAGATCGGCTGGTGGAGTCACACGGCCGACGTGTGGCCGGGCGGCCAGGCCATGGCCGACGGCAAACCGGCGGCGGGCGATCGGACGTTGCGGCTCTTATTGAGCGAAGGCCCGTCGGCGTCGATGCGCCGTTTCTTCACGTTCCGCGCGCCGCAGCCCGATTATTTTCGCGGCCCCACCAAGCCGGATATGTGGAGCTGGCTCGAAGTTTACCCGCAACACGTCTTCAAGAACTCCCGGGGCGAGAAAGAGCAAATGTCCGTCGGCGTGGCCCAGAATGCCGTGGGCAACCGCTTGGGCAGCATGAGCGAGCCGGGGGCGCGCGGCCGGAGCTTCCATCACGGAACCATCGACCGCAGCCCCGGCGCGGTGCTCTACGGCCACAACGTCGCCGAGCAGTGGGAGCGGGCCCTGAAGGAGGACCCGAAGTTCATCTTCGTGACCGGCTGGAACGAATGGTTTGCCGACCGCTTCGACGAGTTCGCCGGCATCCGGCAGCCGGTGATGTTCGTGGACGAATTCGACCAGGAACACAGCCGCGACATCGAGCCGATGCAGGGCGGGCACGGCGACAACTACTACTACCAGATGGTTTCCTACATCCGCCGCTACAAGGGCGCTCGTGCGCTCCCGGCGGTGACCCCGGCGCCTATCCGGATCGACGGGCGCTTCGACGATTGGGCGGCCGTGGGGCCGGAATTTCGCGATACGATCGACGACCCGGTGCGGCGCAATCATCCCGGCTGGGGGAGCGCCGGCCCGTACGTCGACCGCACCGGGCGCAACGACATTGTCGCCGCGAAAGTAAGTTGGGACGAAAACAACGTCTACTTTTACGTCCGCACGCGGCAACCGCTTTCGCCCCATACGGATGCCAATTGGATGATGCTGTTCCTCGACGTCGACCACAATCCGGCCAACGGCTGGTTGGGCTACGATTTCGTGGTCAATCGCCTGCCCGCCAAGGCCCAGACGGCAACACTCGAACGGAACCTCGGGGGATATCGCTGGGGCGCGCCGGTCGACGTCCCTTATCGCGTGGGCGGCAACGAGCTGGAGCTTGCCATCCCGCGTTCGGCCCTGGGGCTGAAAACCCTTCCCGCCGAGATCGACTTCAAATGGGCCGACAACATCCAGCAGACCGGCGACGCCAGCGATTTCACGCTTCACGGCGACGTTGCCCCCAACGACCGATTCAACTACCGGGCCAAGCTCGGCCCTGCTGTCCAGTCATCCCCGCCCTAGTTTTGAGGAGCCTCCCATGTGTAACTTTGCCACGGGTTTGCGATCGGTGCTGACGTTGTCCTTGCTGTGGGCAGCCGTGGCGTGTTCGGCCGCAGGGGCGGAGGGCCTGACGCTGCACGTCGCAGCCAGCGGAAACGACGGCTGGTCGGGACGGTTGGCGGCGCCCAAGGGCGGCGACGGCCCCTTTCGCACCCTTCAGCGGGCACGCGATGAAATCCGCAAAATCAAGAAGGCGGGCACGCTGCCCGCCGGCGGCATCGCCGTGGAGCTAGGCGGTGGCAGCTACGAACTGGCCGGGCCGCTCGCACTTTCGGCCGAGGATTCCGGCATCGCCGGTGCGCCGATCGAGTGGCGCGCGCGGGCCGGGGAAGAAGTGCGAATTTCCGGCGGCCGGCGGATCGGCAATTTCCAGCCGGTCACCGATCCGACGGTCCTCAAACGGCTCGACGCGTCGGCCCGCGGCAAGGTACTGCAAGCCGATCTCCGCGCGGCGGGGGTCAAGGACTTCGGGCAAGTCACCGGCGACAATCGCCTGGAGTTGTTCTTCGGGGACCAGCCGATGACCCTGGCGCGGTGGCCCAACGCGGGCTTCGTCCATATCGTCGACCTCTTGGGCGGCAAGAAGGTAGACGTCCGCGGCACCGTCGGCGACGCGATCGGAAAGTTCACCTATAAGGGCGACCGCCCCAATCGCTGGACCGGGGAAAAGGACATCTGGCTGCACGGCTACTGGTTTTGGGATTGGTCCGACCAGCGCGAGCAAGTCGAATCGATCGACACGGCCCGGCACGTCATCTCGCTGGTGCCGCCCTATCACAACTACGGCTACCGGAAGGGCCAATGGTACTACGCCTTCAACCTCTTGCCGGAGCTGGACACGCCGGGCGAATGGTATCTGGATCGCACGTCGGGCATGCTCTATTTTTGGCCCCCTGCGCCGCTCGAACAGGGCCAGGCCGTGGTGTCGGTGATTCCCACCTTGGTGAGCATGAGCAAGGTCTCGCACGTCACCCTTCGCGGCCTGATTCTCGAAGCCTGCCGAGACACCGCGGTCGTGGCCAGAGAGGCAACCGACGTTCAGATCGTCGGCTGCACGCTCCGCAACACGGGGAGTTGGGGCGTCGCGCTGAGTGGCAGCCGCAGCGGCGTCGTGGGATGCGATATTTGCAGTACCGGCAACGGCGGCGTCTCGCTGAGCGGCGGAGACCGGAATACCTTGTCCCCCGCGGCGATGGTAGCCGACAACAACCACATCCATCACTACGGCCGCTGGAATCCCATGTATCAGTCGGCGATCTACCTCAACGGCGTGGGCAATCACGCCACGCATAACCTCATCCACGACGCCCCGCACATGGCGATTCTCTTTGGCGGAAACGAGCATCTCATCGAGTTCAACGAAATCCACGACGTCTGCCGCGAATCGAACGACGCCGGGGCCATCTATGCCGGACGCGACTGGACGATGCGCGGCGCGCGGATCCGCTACAACTATTTTCACGATATCAGCGGTTTCGAGGGCCGGGGATGCGTCGGCGTGTACCTCGACGATCAATTCAGCGGCACCGAGATCCGCGGCAATGTGTTCTACAAGGTGACGCGGGCGGCGATGATCGGCGGCGGTCGCGATTGTGAGATCGTCAACAACGTCTTCGTCGATTGCACGCCCGCCACCCACGTCGACGCCCGCGGCCTCAATTGGGCGGCTTTCTCACGCGACACGATGGAGCAATCGCTAGCCGCGGTGCCCTATCAGAACCCATTGTGGGCCAGCCGCTATCCGAAGCTGGTGCATATCCTCGACCAGAACCCCATGGCGCCGGTGGGCAACGTCATCGCCCGCAACATTTGCGTCCGCGGCCGATGGGGCGATTTCGAAGCGGCGGCCAAGCCGATGGTCGCGTTCCAAAACAATCTGCTCGATCAAGACCCGCGGTTTGTCGACCCCGATCATCAGAACTTCCAACTGAAAGACGATTCGCCGGCCTACAAGCTGGGCTTTCAGCGAATCCCGCTGGAAAAGATCGGCGTGTACCGGAGTCCGCAACGTGCTTCGTGGCCGATTCGCGACGCGGTCCGACCCCCGGCCCCACCGTCGAACTGACGGCTGGGCCGCGGTTCCCGCTGGCTGGCTCCAGGGTGGTTTTTGGCGGCGGCGGAAAGAATGCCGACTGTGATTGCCGAGAGGAGGCTCACCCGAATGGGACCGCCTGAAACGTTTTCGAGGAGAATTCTTGGCTTGTCAAGAAGGTGACATTCCCGGTAGTGGGTCAGTTTGAAATCGCGGATTTCCAAGTTGTATAATAGGGTCCGCCGACGCGGGTACTGAACAAGAGCCTTTAACCACCCGGAGGACGTAATGGGATCTGCAGAACAACAACACCAAGAGGAACTGGACCGGATTGAGGCGAATCGTGAGGTAGCTGAGGAAATTATGGTTAGGGCGGGAATCCTGCATCGCTGTGAATCCTGCCGCGAAGTTGTCGACAAGCTCAATATTGTCCACGCAGGGTCGGACCTAGACTCGGCGTACAGGATTGCTAGCGCAATGTTTAGGGACGGGGACAAGTTGGTCGAGGGCTACGAACGTCGAGCCGTACTCGACACGATTAAGACAATCGCTGCGGATTGTGCCGTGGATTGCCAATGCATGCGGCGACGTGACGATTGACGGAGAAAGCGGATGTTGCCTTATTTCGCCCGTCAGGGTATACTTCTGGTATGCCTAAACGCTCAAGCAAGCCAAAAGACCCGTCCGAAATAGCCCGGCACGTTCTAGACGCCGTTGTGCCGGATGCCGAGCCAGCCAAGGCCGAGAAGGAAAAGAACCCCGCCGCAGTCGCTCTTGGACGACTCGGTGGGCTCAAGGGCGGGAAGGCTCGTGCGGCGAAGTTGACGGCGGAACAACGGAAGGCAATTGCCACACACGCCGCTCGAAAACGCTGGAAGGGCTAACCCAAGTTACTGAGTTGTAGGAGTCGATTCGTTGGCGGCAAAGGACTTACGTTCGTTTTTTGGCCAAAGTTTCCACTACATTTGCGCAAACTCGTCGATTCTCCGCAGGCGACGCGGC
>Ga0182014_10004646_pt1 | contig 15648 bp, 19 predicted proteins | sample 612S2DmetaG_FD_120489 | JGI IMG/M metagenome (GOLD analysis project Ga0182014, IMG submission 120489) | Permafrost microbial communities from Stordalen Mire, Sweden - 612S2D metaG | ecosystem: Environmental > Terrestrial > Soil > Wetlands > Permafrost | place: Sweden: Stordalen | collected... | reverse complement strand
CTTCTGCGTTGTCATGTGCACGTGCAGCGTGCTGATGGGCATCGCCGCGCATGCCATGAATCCTAACCTGGCCCGGCCCGACATGGCTTTCGCCTGGATGCTCAACAACTGGCTGAATCCGGTGATGGGCGGCTTATTGATTGTCACCATCATCGGCGCCGATATGACGGTATCGGCCGGCTTTCTCAATTCCGGCGTGACCTTGCTGACCATGGACGTCGTCAAGCCCCTGTTCCGCCAGAACGCCGGCGACAAGGAACTGGTGAATTGGGCGCGTTGGCTGACGTTTGTGCTAGGAGTGGGGACGATTTGGGTGGCGATGCACTTTCCCACCGTTGTTTCGGCCGTTCTGTTCGGGTACGCCGCCGTCGGCGGCGGACTTTTTATGCCGCTCATGCTCGGGCTGCTCTGGAAGGACAGAAATGGGAAGACATACATCACCCGGCATGCAGCCATGGCGTCGCTGTTTTTGGGTTCCGGTACCGTATTGGTCTTTGAGCTGACCCCGGCTCTCTTCAAGATCTTTGGCGGCGGCATCATTCCTGGCGTCGGGGTCTCGTTCGTGCTTACCCTGGGCATCAGTCTGCTCCAGTTGGCCGGAAGCAAAGGGGTCGCTAGCGGGGCTCGTGCGTAGCCGGCAGTTCTCAGTTCTTCCAATAGGCTTCTGAGAACTGGGGATTGAGAACGTGAACAAAAATCACGAGATAACTTTCTGTCTATACGGGCCGAAGTGTCTTTATATGTGGATCCGTCGTCAAACTTGTTTGCCATTATACCTGTCCGGTAAAACCACCTTAATGACAGGATGGCATCTTCGTCCGGCAGCAATCGCAGCGGGGGTGAAGCTACAGCCGGGGCAGCGTTTTGGGTTTCACAATTTGAGGCACGGTTTGGCATCGTGGCTGGTGAATCAGGGCATGGACGTCAAAACGGTGCAGGGCCTCTTGAGGCATTCAAACGTCACCACCACGCTTGGCCTCTACGCGCACAGCGTCGACGCTTCGATGATGGCGGCTCAGGATGCGATGATGAGGGCATTGAAAACCCGGCCCAGAGCAGTAAATTAGGCGTACAGGTGAGGTTTTACAGGTGAGAAAATCTCTGGCTTCCGCGTATGGGTAACAATATACTTGACTAATGCAGCGTGATGCCCTACTCTGCTTGTAGGTTAGAACGGAGTAGCTATTATGGACGCAAAAACACTGCAAGAAGCCGTTCAGTATTTCAGTGATGAGCAAGCCTGCATCGACACTCTCGCCAAGTTGCGCTGGCCGGATGGCAAGCCTGTATGTCCACATTGCGGTTTAATTGAAAGTCACTGTTATCTAAGGACTCAGAAGCGATGGGCGTGTAAGGGGTGCCGCAAGCAGTTCTCGGTAAAGGTGGGAACTGTGATGGAAGATTCGCCTATCCGCTTGTCCAAGTGGATGCTCACCGCATGGATGCTGGCGAATTGCAAGAATGGCGTAAGCAGTTATGAGATCCACCGCGCTATTGGCGTAACTCAGAAGTCGGCGTGGTTCATGCTTCAGCGGTTACGGGAAGCCATGAATCAGAATCGTTTCCGGAAGGTCGGCGGCCCCGGTAGCATCTGCGAAGCCGATGAAACCGTGATCGGCGGAAAACTGAAGTTCATGCACAAAAGCCGCAAAGAACGGATGGGAATGGCAGGCTCGGGAGGGTATCTGCGAAACAAGACTGTCGTAATGGGCGTGAAAGATCGGGAAGCCAGCCAAGTGCGTGCAACCGTGATTCCGCATGCACGGCGGGAAAACATGATTGCGATGGTGCAAGAGCACGTAGTGCCCGGAAGCACCATGATGACCGACGCCCATGTCGGCTACGACAATTTGAAAGACATTTTCCCGCATGAAGTGATTAACCACATGGAAGCCTATGTGAAAGGCCGAGTCCACACTAACGGGATTGAGAACTTTTGGTCACTGCTGAAGCGCGGCCTGAATGGCACCTATGTTTCCGTGGAACCATTCCACTTGCACCGTTACGTTGATGAGCAGGTGTTCCGCTATAACCACCGCAAGCACGGCAAAGAAAAGGTATCGGACGGAGATCGCTTCCGCTTGCTGCTCTCGCAGATTGCGGGAAAACGGCTCACTTATGCGGAGGTCACTGGCAAGGTGGGAGAAACGAGCAACTAATCCCTTTCGCGGGAAACGCGGCCCGCAGCCGAAGGGTTAGGCTTTCGCCCTAGTTTCGCTTGCCCCTGGCTGATGCGCTGCGCTGCGCGTGTTCGCTGTGCGGCTTCAATGTCGGATCGCACTTCGGCGGGATCAGATTGCAGTACTTTCCGCATGAGGCTTTCAAAAGCCGTGTACTCGTCGGTTTGCGGCTGCGGTTTCATGGGATTATGATACTCCATTCCATAAAAGTAAGGCCAGTGACTTCCATCACTAACCAATAGTCGACGCCGATCAAGGCCAATGCGTGGACATTGGCCGAAAGGAAAACAGTTATGGTGCAACATCGAGGTCCGGTAAATCCTGAACCAACTATCTGCGATGTATTTCAAGAAGTGGATCGCGTTGACCAGAAGCTCGACAGGGTTCTGAACGAGCTCGGCGAAATCAAGCAGACCTTGAAAGAGATCGCTTCTTCGATTGCGGAAGAGCCGTCCGTAGACGAGAAGGAATAGACATTCGACGATAAAAAGTCCGGGCCATATCGTGCGCGTCCAGCGCGTCTGAGCGGTCTACGCTGTGCATTATTTTTGCAATTCGTTGAGCAAGTGCAATGACTTTTTCATCTGCGGTTTGCAAGGTTCTCTCCGATGCGCTAATATGCGCTCTGAGAGAATCATTCCTTTAGCCCAAGACCCCGCCTGCCAGCGGGGTTTCATTTTTCACCAATCTTATCGCGCAGTGACTTCAATTCCTTCTCAATTTTGTCGAACCTATGCTCAAGCCGAAGAACGATGATAAGCGCAATGGCTAAGAATGCGTAGAAATCAGCGTGTGAAATCATAATGCCGACATTCTACAATGAAAGATCATGCCCGAAATCTGGGAGAACCCGTTCGCCAATGCCATACTAAAAATCGAACGGGCCAATAAGCACATCGCAGATATCGAGCAAAGACTCCTTGCCTCGGAAAATACATACAACATTAGCCTTGGCATCCACGCGGATACGGGGGAACAATTTCTCTATTACAGCCTTGCCGATAAATATATCCGCGCATCCTTGGCTTTGATGATTGGAGACGCAATTCACAACCTGCATTGCGCTCTGGATATGGCTTGGCGCGAGGTAGTGAAGAGAGTCAGTCCGGCTGGCTTTGATGCCTCCCGCAGTAAATTCCCCGTCTGCAAATCGAGGCATGAGCTTGAATCCGCCCTCGTGAGAACTGTAAAACTTGACTCCACATCCGCGCTTTACCGCTTCATGGTTGATGCAGTGAAGTCTTACAAGGGAGGGGACTCCGATATCTGGGCCGTCCATCAACTCGACATTCACGACAAACACCATCTGCTCATCCCAGTCCTTAACGTTCTGTCTATTAATGGCGTTGAACTGGAGCACGAAAATGGGCAGGTGGATTGCCTCACGCTCGCGCTGAAGGGGCCGATTCCCGGTCGAATTAAGACCCCCATTGGCAGCAAGCTCAAGAACTATGGACGCGCGACCTTCGAGGTAAAGTTCCGGGACGGGATACCGGGAGAAGGTCTCGAAGTCGTTCCCGCGCTTCGCCGCTTTTCCGCGAAGATTAAAGAGATCGTTTTTAGGTTGAGACGCCACACCTCATTATCTAAAATGCGCGCTTAGCCTAGTATATTATTGCCCGCGTATGTTATTGAAAAATATGGTAGGCACGAGGAGACTCGAACTCCTGACCTCTACCGTGTCAAAGCATTAAGTATAGCATTTACAACAACTTACAAGGTGTTTCGGGAACTGCCAAGAACTTGTAAGTACTTGAAAGCACGTCGAAGCGTAAAACGGACTTGGGTTGAAACTTGGGTTGAGAAAGAGCGGAGGCCGTGACTCTCCCACTGAGTTACTCCCGCTCGCGACCGTGGCGGTTGGACTCGAACCAACGACCTACGGATTATGAGTGCTTCAACGCCGACTGAAAACAAAGAAGATCAACAACTTAGCTCGGAAGAACACGGCAAAGTACGGACGAATCCGCAACCCCCGCGCAACCGCCGATGCCTGGAATAGCCGACATCGTAGTTGGCGGACAGCAGCTTTTTCAGGGCTGGATTCCACGGTCGAAGCCCGATGCTGGCGCCCAGGCGGCTCGTCCACAAAAGATTCTTCTGTTGGATGGTGATTGGTGGGCTGACGCTTACCGCCTCGCCTCGGCAAATTCCTTTCTGGCGGCTGACACCACCCGATCCAGTTCTTCTTTCATGCTATTGGCACAGTATTCAAGTTCGCCAATATCCATGCACTTTCTGGTAATGAGGATCTTATCCTCGTGTCCTTTGTATGCTCCACGAGAACAGGTTTTGACATAGATATGAGCAATTCCGTCATCCTGCAGGAAGAGAAGATCAAACGTTCGGTTAGCCATATAATCTCCAGATCAATCGTGCATCGATGGATGTGTCTTCAGCCATTCCCGGCAACGTTCTTGGACTTCCAGACGTTTTTCTGGCGTCAGCCCCTCCCCGACTCCGTCGCGTGTCGACCTAGCCTTCTCACCCAAAGTTGACGCTCCAAGGTTTATCCAGAAATACGCTTCGACTTCATCTTTTGGAACACCCTCACCGTTGGAATACGCCACGCCAAGGTTGTACTGAGCGAGTGCGTTTCCCTGTTCAGCGGCTTTGCGATACCACCGTGCAGCCTCGGCCTCATCCTTGGGAACACCTCGGCCAGTGTCATACATCAGGCCAAGATTGAACTGAGCCACGGCGAGTCCCTGATCGGCGGCCTTGCGATACCAACGTACAGCTTCAGCTTCATCCTTCGAAACGACTTCGCCCTTGGCATACATCACGCCAAGGCTGACTTGAGCGTTGGCTTCTCCCTGTTCAGCGGCCTTGCGATACCAGCGCACAGATTCGACGTCATCCTTTGGGACACCTCGGCCATTGGCATACATCAGAGCAAGGTTGTTCTGAGCACCCACGTTTCCTTGTTCAGCGGCCTTGCGGTACCAGCGGACAGCCTCGGCTTCGTCTTTCGGAACACCTCGACCATCGGCATACGCCACGCCAAGATTGTGCTGAGCAACCGCATCGCCCTGATCGGCGGCCTTGCGATACCAGCGCACAGATTCGGCTTCATCCTTCGGAACGCCAGAGCCGTTGTCGTAGGCGAGCCCAAGATTGTGTTGAGCATCCGCATCGCCCTGATCGGCGGCCTTGCGCCACCACACAGCCGCTTGGGCATCGTCCTTCGGAACGCCAAAGCCGTCGTGATATGCCACGCCAAGGTTGTTCTGCGCCTCCGCATCGCCCTGATCGGCAGCCTTGCGGTACCAGACAACCGCTTTGGCCTTATCCTTTGGAACGCCATTGCCAAGCGCATATGCGACGCCAAGCTTGTCCTGCGCCTTCGCATCGCCCTGATCGGCGGCCTTGCGCCACCATCGCACCGCCTCGGCCTCATCCTTGGGAACACCTCGGCCAGTGTCATACATCAGGCCAAGATTGAACTGAGCCTTTGCGTCTCCGCTCTCGGCTTGCTTGATGAGTGTGGCAGTGTAACCTGTGGGGGTCTGTTTTGTGTTTTGAGCCGCTATCAGAGTGGTGGTCGAGAGAATAAACAGGATAGGCAGTAACCACAGAAGAAAACGGCCATAGAAACGCATCACGGCACCTCATGGCATTTCAGGTCTGCTGAAAAGGCTGGCACCATTCTCCCACTCAACGGTGCCGCAGGGAATGCTTTATTCGGAATCGTCCTTTTCAACCCTGAATCGCTCGAATTATAACGCTCGTGAGCGGCTGTGCAAGGAGCCTCTATTCGCGATTCTGTGGATGTGCCTCCACCCATTCGCGGCAACGCTCTTGAATTTCCAGACGCTTCTCTTGTGTCAGGTTCGCGCCCACTTTGTCGCGTGTTGATCTGGCTTGATCACCCAAGTTTGAGGCTCCAAGGTTCAGCCAGAAATAGGATTCTGATTCATCCTTTGGAACACCATTGCCAGTTCCATACATCAACCCAATGGCGTACTGCGCATCTGCGTATCCTTGCTCGGCGGCTTTGCGAAACCAGCGTACAGCTTCAGCTTCATTCTTCGCAACGCCTTGGCCAGTGGCATACGCCACGCCAAGGAAATGTTCGGCCTTTGCGTCTCCGCTATCGGCTTGCTTGATGATCCCAGACGCATCCACCACGGCAGGCTGACTTGCGCTTTGAGCCACCGTCTGTGTGGTGTCCGCAAGGATCGATCTCAAGGCCTCCTCATACAATTTGTCCGCCCGGTGCCGATCTTTAGATGCTCGGATCACGTTGCCAATCCCAGCACCCAATATAGCGCCAGAAGCGTTTGCGCCAGAACCGCTGGCCGCTACACGGCTGAAAATGACATTGTCAGTGCTAATCAGCTCCAGATCGCCTCCCTTAACTTTATAGGTGTACATGTACAGAGCCACCGATGATCGTGAAATTGTCGTCTCAGTTGGAACGACTACCGTGGAGGTTTGCGAACCCTGAACCGTTGCACGGCTGCCATCAGAATAGTTCACGTTGGCGTTGAATGGCTCGGTAGTTGTTCTCGTTTCAAAGCCGCGCGTAGTTTGGCTAGTCGCCTTCATTGGAGAGACGGAAAACAGTATGCGATACTCCGCTTTGTTTAGGGTTGCTCGGGTAACTGGGCAGATTGAGGGCGCGAGTTTCGCGCCGTCTGTGGATAGCCACCTGAACATTTTCTCGGTCATCATGCCCCAGACCGGTTTATCACCCAAATCTGGACGATAAACTCCAGTAGTGTATCGAACCTTGCAGTTTGGGTTCGATTGACTCAAAACAGCCCATTTGTGGAGATCGGATTGCCAATCGTCTTTGGCAGCCGCTATCAGATTGGTGGTCGAGAGAATCAAGAGGAGAGGCAGAAGCCATCGAAGAGAACGGCCATAGAAACGCATCACGGCACCTCATGGCATTTCAGGTCTGCTGAAAAGGCTGGCACCATTCTCCCACTCAACGGCGAATTAGGGAATCTTTCCTTGCGCTTGGCCCTCGACCCGACTGATCCCAAAGGGCGCTCTCTGCCCTGACCGGCCGAATCGTTTGCATCTGCATGCTGTTCGACGACGGTGTGGAAGTCGAACTTTCCCGTCGCGCGCATGACCCTAATCTTCCCGCACAGCAGTCTGCTTGAGCCGTTCCCTGAGCGTTCTCACAGCACCGTCACGAAGCAAACCTTCCAGGAATCACCTCAATGGCGCCGGATAGTCCGGCGTATCAATCACGAAAGGAGGCATTTTGGCTTTCAGGAAAACCTACATTACGGTCGCAGCACGCAAAGCCTTAGAGCGGAATCACGATGACGTTCTCGGCTGGGTTGCGGACCGGGGAATTTACGGCGAACTATTTCATGTCGGCCCCGGCGCAGATGCAGATTCAAAGATCAATGCCAGGCGCTTCGTCTCAGCGTACAAGCTCAAAGATCACACGATTCTCTGGATCATGACCGGTCCGGAACGCTCTATCACCGTGATCTCCATGCCCTACGAAATTTCAGGTGTATCAGCTGGAGGCAGATGAGCCGAACGCTGGTTCAACTCGATATCCGCTGCAAACAGCACCAGGAGTTTACGCCCGAATGTGGCGCTTGCTGCTTCGTTCGGAAGTTCGATAACGACTTCGAACGACTCCGACAGCGAAGGGCAGAACTAATTCGGCAACTCCGAGGCAAGTTACGCTCCGGCGACGTAGCCCCCGTGGACATTCTGTGAGCTCCGAGAGCGATGGTTGCCGCGAAGCAACCGAGCGCTGAAGCACATCTACTCCAACCTCCAATCCCACGAAAACCCAAGGTTGCTCAACGGCTACCGTCGCGGAACGCGATTGCATAGTCGCCCGTTGGCAACCGTCGTCTGCCCTGGAACGTTGATGTCCCGGCGTTCCCAACCAAAAACCCATTTCCCGGCCATGCCATGTGGCCGGCTGACCCCAAGGATCAAGATGAATCACCAACAACAAAGACATCGGCCTACGCTGTCCTGCAAGAGACCGGCTCCAGCCAATCGACTACAGAAAGCAATCGCGTACCGGTCGCGTTCCATGAAATCAAACCGGCGGCGGCAACGGAACTGGAGGCGCTTAGCCCCTGCGCCGAAAGAGGAGATGAAATCGAAGATTGCGTCCTGAGCCCATCACAGTTGCCCGAGGGCAACTGTAGCCTCACAGTTGCGGGCTGGCAACTATAGCAGATCAGCGAAGGGATTGATGTGCACCTTCTCTTTGCCGTCCGGAAGAAGATGAGGCTTCATCGAAGCCCTCACCCGCGACATCAATTTGCTACCGGAATCGGTTGTGAAAAGCCGTTTCTTCCTGGACTCGCGCTCCTGGGTCATTAACCCAGCATCAACCAGCGAACCAACGATTTTGCTGATGGCATATTTCGGGAGACCCGTGGCCTGGACTATTTCTTGCTGGGTTACGCCCATGAAGTGAGTGGCCGTCGCCAGCACGTAAAGGTGCCGGCCAAAGTTAGTTGTGATGCCAGATTCCTGGAGGATACCCTCAACGATCATCACTTGTTCTGCGAAGTGCCTGATCGGGGCGATAGTGATCGGGGCGACAGTTGCCATGCCGCAACAATGCGCCAGCCAGCCTGCAGAAGCCAATGATTTCCGTCACGCCAGGGCGTGACGGTCCGGCGAGGACGGGCCGGGTACGCGATTCGTTGACATCGCAACTTGGCCTACCGACCCGGTGCCAGTTGCTCTACATCTTTATATGCACCAAACGCTCGCCTGAAATCCGCGTCCTTGCGGCCCTTTGAGGCCGACAGCGAACGGGCCTTTGGAAAACTCGCCTTAGTGCTTCAAACTTGATCTCAGATTGAAGCAGGAGGCGAACATGCTTGAACAACCCCGCCATGAGATGCCAGTGCCCAAGCCGAATTCGACTGTGAAGTATCCGCTTTTGCAGGAAATCCTTTATCTCAAAGGCCGTAGTTTGCAGGCAACCTACACGATTCGCGATTTGGCGGAAATCTTCAGTGTTTCCGTCAGAGCGATTCAGACTCGTGTGGCGTCGGGGCAGATTCCGTCGCGCGACCTTCCTGGCCGTGCAAAGTTTCTCTCCGAGGACCTTGAAATGTTCCTCGCGTCCAGCCTGAAAAAGGAGCGGCCCCGTGACTACAAATAGATTCCAGCGCATCATGTGGAAAGCCGTTCTGCTGTCCGCAGACACCCGAAATCGCTTACAAATTCTTCCTGATTCTTCTGTCGCCGGCGTTCTTTGCGCCGGCCCTTCCTCTTCTTGCGGAAACTGCGCGGATTGTCGCACTGCTTCTTTAGACGACGCGATTTCTCAGCAGTTTTAGCGGGAAGTATTTGTATGACTTCCCAGGAGTAATGCAGATATGATTGACGCGCAGCTTCAGATTGGTACCGAAAATGCCTTTCCGCTTCTCATCTCTTCCGATTCTGGCGCAAACCAGGTCGCTCCGGTGCAAACCACCGGAGAGCTTCTGAAGATTCTCGATGAGAATCCTCCTCGCGGGTACGCCATGCTGCGCACCACCTGCGGCCTGCTAGGCAGGTATCTCGATCTTCCCGGTAACCAGATTCCGTTCGACCTGGTCGAACTCCGGAAATATGGCTTTCGTCCGTTCCTTGAATCCCGGCGCTACAGCGAAGCCACTGTCCGCTCCTATGTGTACCAGCAGCGCAAGCTGTTGAAGGCTGCTATGCAGCACGGCTGGGATCCTGACGGCCATCCGAATGAGGCCTGGAAGCCTCTGTGCGACGCTGCTGTGCGCGAGCATCTGACCGATATCGTGCGCTACTTCGCACGCTCGACCAAGTCGCCCAAGGAGGTGACCAAGGAAGCTGTGGATGCATGGGGTGAAGCAAGGATTCGGGACGGCCTCATGTTCACCACCGCAGCAGTCAAGAAAAACCACTTCTGGCGCCTGCTGGTAAAGACGGGATGGCTGACTGAAACACCGGCTCATTTGCTGAAATTTAACCCCTACAGCGTCCCGCTCGCCAACATGCCGGCCAAGCTGCGCGAGGACATTCAGAACGTCCTCAAGTGGAAGCAGGCGAAGGTTGCGAGGAACCGCCCGAAGTACGGCAAGATCCGCGCGGTGACGGCGAATAACGTCCGTTTGATTCTTCAGCAGTTGACCAGTTACGTCATCGGCGTCTGTGGCTCCGCTCCGCAGTCGTTGAGCGAACTGATTCAACCGGAGAACATTGAAGGCTTCATCGAGTGGATGCTGAACGAGCGCAACCTGAAAGGACCATCATTGGAAGGACGGCTTGCCAGCGTTTTGGCCATTGTGAAGTATCACCCCATGTTTGAAGGGCGAGACTTTGCCTGGTTCAAGACCTTGATCGATGGCATTCCGGTTGAGGATGCTTCGGAGCGCAAGAAGCGTAAGGCTGCCAAGTACGTCGACTACGACGAGCTTGAAACGATCCCTGCGCAGATCCAGGCCTATCGCGAGGCCTATCAAAAGAGTCGCAAGAAGAACCTAAGAAAGGTTGCGCAGTTGGCGATGGAGGAACTGATCTTCCGATGGGTTCTGGTGTTCCCGTGGCGACAGCGCAATCTGCGCGAATGTAGTATCGGCGGCACCAGCCCCAATCTCTTCAAGGCGCGGATCTCTCCGCTTGCTGAGATCGATAAGCCGCAATGGGTCATCAAGGAAGAAGCAAAGAATCCGGCGGCCGAGTTCTGGCAAATATCCTTTGCACCGTCGCAAACCAAGACCCACATCCCTGTGGACCTGCTTGTGCCGCAGCGTCTTATTCAACCTCTCGAAGAGTATCTCGCAGAGTACCGTCCTTTGTTGTTGCACGGGAATGATCCTGGCACGCTGTTTATGTCCCAACATGGCAAGCCGATGCGTTCGGATCAGGTGGACATTGTAATCGGACATTGGACTACGAAGTTCGCCAGCCGCCGCACTACGCCTCACATCATTCGTGATTCGGTCGCGTACAAGTGGCTCAAAGAACATCCGAAGGATTACCTGAACCTCTCTAAGATTCTCTGGCATAAGAATGTTCAGACGACGATTGGTATTTACGGCGCCCGCTTTAACGAATCGAGCGGCATGTGCGCGATGGAAGAATGGTTAGAGCAGCGCGCTACTCACCAGAACTAATCCCGTGCAGCCGCAGGCCAAATTCGGCCGCGCACCCTAGCCGGTGTAAGGGGCAGTTGGCATGTAGCTTTGGCCCCGTGACAAACACGTGCAAGATAGAAGAAGGAAATACATATGAGCGCACACGTTTTACGGAGTGGCAGTAATGAATAATGTCATTCAGGCCCAATCCACCTCGACGCCCTGGTTCGGACCTGTCGAGGCGGAGCCATCTGCAAAATTGCCTGCGTTCGAGCCGTATGTCGATGAGCATGTTATCGCTCGCTTCCTGCAGATCAAGCCGCGCCGGGTTTTGGAGATGGCTCGGAATGGGCAGATACCGGCACATCCTATCGGACGCACCCGCAAGACATGGCGCTTCCGTATTTCCGAGATCGACGCGCACTTCAGTGCGCCCAAGAAACAGGCACATGCTACGATGACGGCGGCAGTTCCCGGAACCAAGGAGAGAAATCGACTTGTCTAAGGGGACGGTATCAAAGAAAAAGCGTGCTAACGGCATGACCTGGATTTACCGGTTTCAGACAACGCGGCCACTGGACGGCAAGACGGTGGAGAACACCAAGGTAGTCGGCTTGGTGAAGGACATCGGATCGTCAGAATCAGCCGCGTGGAGAGAAGTCGGTCGTTTGGGTCTCGACAACAACATTAACCAGTCGAACGGATGTAAGGCGACCTTCCGTGAACTGGCTGAACACTTTCGAGAGCACGAACTCAATAAGAAATCGGGCATCGGTAAACGTGCCGGAGAAACGGTAGGTATTGCCGAACTGAATTTGGATAATTGGGTGCTCCCTCGCTGGGGAGACAAAAAGGCGCTCGAAATCAACCCGTTGGAAATCGAGCAGTGGTTCGAGGCACTGACTTTCACCCCCCAAGGTAAAAGAAACAAGCCGTTGGACTGGGGAACAATCCAAAAACTGAAGTCGCTTATGTCGCAGGTTTTCAAACATGCACAGCGACATGAGTTGATTCCTGCGACGATCGATCAGGAAGGGCGGCCCACGAATCCCGTAATCCTGGCGCGGACCGAATCTGGTTCGAGCTACGAGGCAGCCGTGGTCAGCCCGGAGCAGATGATCGTAATCCTCAACGAACTCGATGCACCGGACACTCGTCTCGAATGGATGCTTGCTCTTCTGCACGCAGTGACTGCACTGAGACCAGAGGAAACCTTCGGGTTGCAGTGGCATGACATCGACTGGCAGAAGGGGCAGATCAACATTCGCCGCGGTTGGTCGAAGGGCAAGGAGACGCCAGGCAAGAATCGAGTCAGCATGACGCAGGTGGTCATGCACCCCGTCCTTGCTCAGGCTCTCCAAGAATGGCGTCGGGAATCTCGGTACGCGAGCGAGTCCCACTGGGTTTTTGCGTCAGCGAGATCGAAGGGCAAAACCCCACGGTCGGCAGGCGTAGCGGGACAGGATTACCTCCGACCAGCGGCGGTCAAAGCCGGGGTGATTCCTGCTGGCTACAAGGGCCGCTTTGGCTGGCACAACCTCAGGCATTCGCTGGCGACGTTTTTTGCCGCCAACGAAGTGAACCTGCCGGTCATCCAGAGCATCCTTCGACACGCGAAGCCATCGACGACGGCGGTCTACACGCACCGCGTCAATGCCGTGCAGATGGACGCGCAGGGCAAGTTCCTGAAGGCCATCAAGATCGTGGCGGCGGCTGGCTGAAGTGGTTTGGGTTGGAACTTGGGTTGGAAGCTGCAATGCCTAAGGTATTAAAAGCTCACAACTGCTTGAAAGTAATATGGTAGGCACGAGGAGACTCGAACTCCTGACCTCTACCGTGTCAAGGTAGCGCTCTAACCAACTGAGCTACGCGCCTATCGTTTTAATTCTATCACTTGCGGGCCATCCCAAAATGTCCACCGTATCAAAATGTACCAAAATTCTCGCGAAATTTCACGCGCCGGCCGCCAGTTCCGGCTTCGCCGTCAGCTCCGAATAGATAGCCTCGAGCGTCTGCTTGACGCCCGCCTTGATCTGCTGCATGTAGACGTTGACCGTGGTATCGGTCTTGCCGTGTCCCAAGATGCCCTGCACGTCTTTGACGCCGCCCTTGGTCTGGACCAGCGTCGCCATCGTGCGCCGCAGCACCTGGAAATTCAGTTTCGCCAACCCCAGCTTCTCGGCCAGTTGCTTTAGCACCCGGACGCGGAAGTTGTCCGTGCGGATGAAGCCGTTCGTCTTCGCCCCATTGCGCTTGCTCACATTGGGGAAGATGAACGCTTCCGGCGAGCAATCGGGGCACTCCTGCTTCCACAGCCACAGCTCGTTCGCTAGCCTTTCCGGCAAGTGCACCGTCCGCAGCGCCTTCTTGGTCTTGCCGAAGTCGCGCAACTTGCCCTTGTAGGCGGTCTGGGTAGATATACGGCATCTTGATCATTTAGAAAACGAAAAAATATTCGGCGATAAAATATTTGAAAAGATCGCAGCTGCTAAGCTGGATACAAAAGAAGCGGGAAACTGTATCGTACTCGGCCTTGATACCGCTGCCGTATTTCACCTCATGAGAGTATCGATCCCCAGCTATGGCCGTTCGCTCCTGAATCCGCCGAGTACCGCAATTGCTCCGAAGTCAATTATTCGAACTCCCGACATGCTCGATCGTTACATCGATCCTCTGCCTATCCCGGCCAGGCTGAAGCCGATCGGGAAATCGAACGGCGCTCTGCAGTACCACATGCGCATGATGGAGGTTTGGCAGAAGCTGCACTCCCAGCTTCCGCCTACGAGATTGTGGGGATACGAGGGAAAGTATCCCGGGCCAACCATCGAGGCGTGGAGAAACCAAGCGATCTCGGTGCGGTGGGAGAATCAGTTGCCTACGCGCCACCTTTTCGAAGCCGATGCGCGCATGCACGGCGCGATGGTTGCCAGTTCGTTGCGGCTGTCTCTTTCGGCGCCGGAAGTACGAGCCGTGACTCATCTTCATGGCGCACGCAGTAAATCGAAAGACGACGGATTGCCGGAGAACTGGTACACATCTGGCCACTCCGCAACTGGACGCGACACACTATCCGCTGGCAAGGGTGACATTAATATTGAGTATCGACTTCCACCGGCGTGCCGTTTAGCAGATAGGGCTTATAACGCCATTTTTTGACGGCATCCATCGCCGCCTGAGCAAGCATTGGGTTTCCACTTTTGACATGCAAGTTCTGTACGGAGCCATCTTTGCCGATCATGGCATCCAGCACCACTGTTCCCTGAATGCAAGCTTGACGGGCGATCTGCGGCGGATACTGTGGCCTCGCTTCCTGGATAAGATTCCCCTGCGCCACGCCTGACGAGACACGGAGTTTCTGCGGCACTAGCGCTCTCGGGATGGCAGCAGGAACACTGGCCCCGCCATTCATCACCCATCCAAGCACGCCCTCGAGGAGGGATGCTGCTTCTGTCCGTGTGGGCAGGCGTAGACGCATAGGCCGCAGACACTCACTCCGATGGCTTTCTCGGCTTCACCCAGGCGCTCGTGGCATTTGAAGACGTCGAAGCGGGCACTGCGCGGCTCATCTTCGGCGAAGATGCGGCCGCTGAAAGCACCCGCCGGGCACGTGTCGACGCAGCTCGTGCATTTGCCGCAACGGCTCTCCATCGGCTGACCTGTCACGGTCAGGGGCGCACTCGTCAACACGGTAGCCCAACGCACGCGCGGACCGGCTTGAGGTGTCACCAGAAGGCAACTTCGACCAATCCAACCCAGCCCGGCAAGGTGAGCTGCCAGTTTATGAGAGAACGCGGAAAGCAGGTTCTTGCTGTCCACGGTCTGCGAAGCCGGGATGGGCAGCGCTTTGTATCCGCTGTTCTGGAGGAGGCTCGAGGTCCTCGAGGTGATCGCATCGAGGCGGGAGTTTACGATGTCGTAGCCATGCTGCTTGAAGTTCATCGCGACTATGTGGTCTTCGCGGCTGTTCGGAAGTTCGTCGATGATCGTGTCCAGCACGCGAATGCCGACCGAGATCGCTAAGGGATAAGCGGCGATCTTCTCTCCACCTTGTTCCCGGATCATCTGCCGAGCCTGGGAAAGATCCGCCACACCGACGAAATCAGCCCCCAGTTCGCGGACAAATTCATGCAGACGCTGATCGAAGGACATTCGAAGCTTCTCCTGATAAAAAATTACCCCATGATCAGCTTTGCGACAAGCGGATAGTGACTTTGATCGTATTCCTTAGTTGAATAGACGCCCGCGGCCGCCGATCAATGCCGCCCGGCAGGCGCGTGCAGCGCTTGCGAATGTTTGCGTAGCTATTACGTCCACTGAACGCCGGAACGCGCCACTGGCTCCGCTGGGGCCCGGCGTCACGAGGCACGCGCACGAGCTATCTTAGGCAACCTATTGAGACATCACAGCTAGATCACCCCGAG
>Ga0182014_10004645_pt1 | contig 15651 bp, 12 predicted proteins | sample 612S2DmetaG_FD_120489 | JGI IMG/M metagenome (GOLD analysis project Ga0182014, IMG submission 120489) | Permafrost microbial communities from Stordalen Mire, Sweden - 612S2D metaG | ecosystem: Environmental > Terrestrial > Soil > Wetlands > Permafrost | place: Sweden: Stordalen | collected... | reverse complement strand
GGTGTTGGGCTCAGTCCGGCGGTGCCCCTCCACCCGCTTGTGGGACGGGATGATGAGGCAGAGGCGGTGAAAGTAGTCGAATTGGTACGCAATGCCCGGCAAGACGGCCGCAAAGTGACCATTCTGGTTCGGGCGCGCACCCACCTCAACGCAATTCTTCCGGCGCTGCGAGCCGCGGATCTCCGGTACCGGGCGGTGGAAATCGACTCGCTGGCGGCCTCAGGCATGATCCGGGACCTCACCGCACTCACCCGGGCGATGCTGCATCGGGCCGACCGGATCGCCTGGCTTGCAGTTCTGCGGGCGCCGTGGTGCGGTTTGACACTCGCGGGTCTGAACACGCTGGCCGGCAACGCGCCCGGCACGATTTGGGACCTGATGCATGATGAGAACAGGATCGCGGCGCTTGATTCCCAGGACCGCGAACGTCTGCTGCGTGTGCGAGACGTCCTGGATCGGACCTTCGCAAAGCGCCCGGCCTCGCTCCGTGGCTGGATCGAAGGAGCATGGGTTTTCCTGGGTGGACCGGCATGCGCCAACGCTGTAGAAGACCTCGAAGATGCGGCGGCGTTCTTCGACCTATTGGACGAAATGGATGAGGGCGGCACCCTGGATGCCGCCGAGTTCGAATCGCAGATCGAGAAGCTCTATGCGAATCCGGATGCGCTTGCTGACGATGCCATTCAGGTGATGTCGATCCACAAGGCAAAAGGCCTTCAGTTCGACACGGTTATTGTGCCGGGTCTTGGCAGGAAACCGCGTAGCGACGACTCTCGCCTGATGCTCTGGCTGGAACGCCCAAGATTCCAGCAACGTTCGGATCTTCTGCTCGCGCCCATTCATGCGACAGGCGCGGACCAGGACACAATTTACAGCTACTTGAAGGGCGTCGACGCGCGTAAGGCCGAATACGAAGCGGGGCGCATGCTCTACGTCGCCGCTACGCGCGCAAAAAACGAATTGCACCTTCTAGGGCACACCGCCTGGAAGGAAAAGGACGGCGTACTGGAACTCAGTCTGCCACAGAGTAGTTCGTTGCTTCGGCGGATTTGGACGGTGGCAGAACCGCTGTTCCAGCAGGCGGCCCGTGAGGTCGCTGTGCCTGTTGCGGCGGCTGAAGCGACCTCGGCGCGCGAACCTCAGCGACTGGAACGGCTCGCCGCAGGCTGGGTTTTACCGGCAGCTCCCGCAGGACCCGCTCTCGGCGAGGTCGGCCCGGAAACCGATGAAGAAAAGCCCTTGAGTTTCTACTGGGTCGGGAACACGTTGCGCCATATCGGTAGCGTCGTCCACCAAGTGCTGCAGCGCATTGGCCAAGACGGACTGGCGGCTTGGACACCGGAGCGGGTGCAGATATTGATGCCGGCTTTTCGATCCGCTCTTGCTTCACTTGGTGTCCCGACCTCCGAACTGGAGAATGCTGCTGGCCGCGTAGTCGATGCCGTTCTGGGTACCGTAGGCTGTGAACGGGGTCGATGGATTCTGCGCAACGACCGGGTAACCACCGCTTGCGAGTATCCAGTCTGCGGGGTGATCGACAACCGGGTTGTTAGTGCTCGGGTTGACCGCACCTTCGTCGATTCAGACGGCACACGCTGGATTATCGACTACAAGACCAGCTTTCATGAGGGCTCCGGTATCGATGCGTTTCTCGACAACGAACTGGCTCGGTACCGTGACCAGATGACTGCTTATACCAGGCTCTTTGCAATGATGGATGACCGTCCCGTCCGGGCCGCGCTGTACTTTCCCCTCCTGGGCAGTTGGCGGGAATTGGACAGGGCTTTCGCAAAAGGTTGATCCTGAATGATTCTGAGAAACTTGTGTGGATGGCCTATGGCAGGGCCACGAAGCATTTCGCAAGGTTGTTAGAGTTAGAGACGGATGTTCGAGGCTTATATGGCCCATAATATCGACTCAATGGCGTATCACGGCGATCCACCCTGGCATGGGCTTGGCACCGCTGTTAAGCACCGTCCAACATCTGACCAAATGATCACGGCTGCTGGTTTGAATTGGGAGGTCGAAATGCGTCCAATTGTCCTGCAAGGCCAGCTGCCAGGGCAAAAGCCCCGGAAATATCAGTTGATCCGAAAAGCGCGGAGTACAGCAGAATCTGAAATTCCTCTGGCCGTGGTCAGCCCGCGCTATCGTGCGCTACAAAATTCCGAAGCATTCGAGTTCTTCGACCCCATCGTTGGGAAAAATGCCGCAGTGTTCGAAACCGCGGGATCGTTGGGTTACGGCGAACGGGTTTGGGTACTGGCCAAGGTTCCCGGTGAGATGCAAATCGTTGGCGACGACCGCTGCAAGAGATACTTGCTCCTTTCCAATTCCCACGATGGCAAGGGTTCCGTAGCCATCAAATTTACTCCCATCCGAGTGGTGTGCCAAAACACGCTTATCCTTGCGCTGGCGAACGGCGAGAAAGCATATACTGTGCGGCACAGTAAGTGCATGGACGAACGGCTCACGGAAGTCCAGAAGCTCTTGACGGTCGTCTGGAATACGTTTGCGACTGCCGTAACGCTGTTCAAATCCTTAGCGGCGGTTCCGGTCCGGACGGATAGACTCGATGAATACCTTGCTCTTGTTTACCCGCAGAAGCCGGAGGATCAAAAGAAGCTATTGCGCCCGGCGAAGTGGGACGATATCACCGAGTTGTTCGAGGGCGGTGACGCACCGGCCTTGAAACCGAGCCATACGCTTTGGGGTGCCTACAACGCTATCACGAGGTACGAGGACTATCGCCAAACCAACGAAGCTGGTCCGGACCGGAGGTTGAACCGTGTGTGGTTCGGCGCCGGCGCCGACCTGAAGTTGAGAGCCCTCCAACAAGCCGAAGCGTTGGCGCACCAGTGGGCCAACTGAGGAGGAGTTGCCGGTGTGGGTCGGTCACGAATTCCCAGGTGATGACAACCAGACGTTAAAAGATGTGCAGTTCCGCCTCTACGGAGAAATGCTTGTCCGCCTCTTTTCCCGTCCCCGCGATCGCTATCTCGATGCATCCCGACTGATCCAGGTCGCACCTGACCTGGCTGTGCGCATTCGTGCCATGGACGGATTCGATCATCGTACACTGCAAGATGCGCATGATCTGATCGCAGCGTGGTACCGGTTTTCCCGGGATGACGGAGGACAGCTTCGCCTTGGAGAATCGCCGGATGACTATGAGGATCGTTTGGCAAGGGAGTGGCGCGAGTTTTTCGAAGAGGAAGTAGATTACTTGACCGGTCGTGACGAGTTCACTCGCGACGTCCTCACCGCGGCGGTTTTTGCGAACACTGACCGCGGTCATGCGGCCGAAGCGGGCGCCCGAGAGTTCCTTAAGGAGCGCTACGCCACGATGTACCGACCCCGCGAATTGACACAGAAGGGCGGCGCGGCCTAGCCGTGGGATTCACCCTGCATATACCTATCTCGACTGATTGCAGAGTTTTGCAAGGTTTGCTAACGTGGAGCCCGGACGCAAAAGTGGACGAGAACCTCCGAGATTACCTTCGGATCAAAGAAGCGGCCCGCCTGTTGGGCGTTTCCGAGGGGACGCTTCGCAATTGGGGACGGCAGGCCAAGATCAAGACCCACCGTCACCCGATCAATGGCTACCGGCTCTTTAAGAAGGTCGATCTCGAAGAGCTCTTGCACGCTGTGAAGCGTTCCGCCGCAAAGCCCTGACGCACCGCCGCGTGCGGGCCGAAAGATCGCGCTCCATGAACATGGCAGACATAAGTAGCGCCACAAAATCATCACGCCGACCGCTCATAGGGAGAGCCCTTTGAGCGCACCCACCGTTGCTCCTGGCATGCGGGTTTTATGCCGCGATGCCGAATGGCTGGTCACCCGCGTGGAGCCGTCGAACCGCTCCAATTCGGAGTTCGCCGTGCACTGCACGGGCGCCGACGATCTGGTGCGTGGCCAGCCAGCCATTTTTCTCACTCAACTAGACGAAATCCAGCCCGTGGATCCGCGACAGACCGTTTTGGTTGAAGACACCTCTGGCGGCTACAAACAGGCCAAGCTCTTCCTCGAAGCGCAATTGAGGCAGATGCCGGTCACCGGCACCGACCCAGATTTGGAAGGCATGGGTGCCTTCAAGCCGATGCGGTACCAGCGCGAGGCGGTTCACCGAGCACTGCTACAAATGCGCCCACGCCTTTTGCTCGCCGACGCAGTCGGCCTCGGTAAGACCATCGAGGTTGGGATGATACTGGTTGAGCTGCTCCGGAGGGGCCGAGCGAACCGAATTCTGGTGCTCGCGAAGAAATCGATGCTCGCTCAGTTTCAAGCTGAATTGTGGAACCGGTTCAGTATCCCGCTTGTGCGGCTAGATTCCCAAGGTATCGCGAAACTCCGCCTCCGCATTCCAGCATCGAAGAACCCCTTCGAGGTTTATCACCGGATCATCATGAGCATCGACACGCTCAAGGATGTCGGTCGGTACCGGCACTTTCTGGAAGAAACGCGGTGGGATGTGGTCATCATCGATGAGGCCCATAACGTTGCTGGGGCGAGCGTTCCCGAACGCCACCTGAGTCACCGCCTCGCCCGTCAACTTTCGCGCCGCACCGATAGCCTCATCTTGACCACCGCGACACCGCACAACGGCAAGCGCGCGACCTTTGGCCGGCTGATCAGTCTCCTTGATCCATCAGCCATTCCGGACCCCAAGTTCGAAGAGTATGAAGCGGAAGATATCCGCCAGTTCTTTCTCATGCGCTTCAAGGAGGATGTACGGGAAGAGGCTGGTGACAACTTTCCTGAACGCGTGGTCGTCCCGCGCGCCGAGACGACATGTAACGCCGGCCCGGAAGAAGAGGCCGTCTACGCCAGCCTTGCGGAGCTTCGTCAGCTTTGTGCGGCGACGAAAAATAAAGAGGCCCTGGTCCAGTGGGGACTGTATAAACTCTTCCTCTCCAGCCCCGAAGCATGCCTGTCGACTGTGCGCCACCGGCTGCGGAAGATGTCTCCGGGCAGCGACGAAGTCCCGCACCTTCGGCGGCTTGAACAGGCTCTTGTAGCGCTCCCGATCACCCGCTCTTCGCGTTACTGCCTTTTGAAAGCGCAGCTGACCAAAATGGGCTGGGACGGAAGCCCCAACAGTCCACGGGTACTTGTATTCACCGAATCCCGCGAGACGCAGGATGCTCTGGTCGATGCCCTTGCAGGGGATTTCCGTATCCCCTTCAGCAAGGAACCAAAGGATCAGAAGGCGCAAATGCTGGCGTACATTCATGGCGGTTTTGCCGACACCGATCTGATGCACACTGTGGAAGCCTTTGGCACCGGCTCCTCGCCGCTTCGCATGATGGTGGCCACGGACGTGGCTTCCGAGGGCGTCAATCTCCACCATGAGTGCCACAACATCATTCACTACGATCTTCCGTGGTCCATCATCACGCTGATTCAGCGCAACGGTCGCATTGATCGTTTCGGGCAGAAGAGCCAGCCGGTACTCCGCTACCTCATGGTCCGTACGCAAGCCGGCCTGTTGCGCGGTGACGAAGCAATCTTCGAACGGCTGATTGAAAAGGTGGAGGAGATCAATCGCACAGCGCGCAGTGGCGAAAGCGTCCTCCAACTTTACGACCCCGAAGCCGAGCAGGAATACGTGGCCAATGAAGGCATCCTGAAGGGTGACGGCGAAGTATTGGAGAAACCGGCAAAGAACGCGGCGGGAAATGAGGCAGCGAAGCTTGAGTTCGAGTTGCTCGAGGCCAACAAAGAAGGCCACGAGTCGTTTCTGCAATTTTTGCTAGGGATGGACACCATGCCTGCCGCGGCTGCACCTGCCTCCACTCTGGCACCGATTACTCGTCTTCGCCTCTTTTCCGACCGCCGTTTCCTGTTGGAAGGCTATCGCTTTCTGGCCGAGAAGAGCCCGGAATACCAGCCGATCCAGACTACGGACAAACTGATTATCCTGAACGCTCCCGCGGACCTGAGGCGGCGCCTGGGCGCACCCGACGCAGGCGGCGACGTTGTTTTTGGAGCCACAGCGATTCCGTTCGAGGCCTGGCCGGAAAACGATCAGTTCCGCTTGACCGATAACGTGGAGCAGGTCAACACGGCCATTCAGGCAGCCCACCACACCTCGGGCCAGTGGTCGCGCGAGCTTCTCTGCGCGGAGCAGCACCCCATCCTTACATGGCTCACCGAGCGCCTCGTCATGCTGCTTCGACGGAACGAGGCGCCGCTGGTTCGCTCCCGTCATTTGCAGCGCGGTGAGATTTGTTTTTGCTTCGTTGGTCAGGTGAGTTCGAAGGCCGGTACACCTTTGGTGGCCGACGCTCACGCGGTGTCTTTCTTCCCCGGCGGCAAGCTGCTAGCCCGTCCTCTTCGCGAAGCTCTCGACGCCGCGCACTTCGACGATCTGGTCAACGATGGCGCCGGCACGCGGTCCCAGCAGGGCCAGATCCTGCTCCCCTCCGCGGTGAAAGCCAGCCTGGACCATATGCGGATGGTGGTCCGCCTGCGTGAGCAGCGGGTCGCACCCTTGCTTAAGGAGGAAGAAGATCGTCTGGGGGAATGGAGTCGCAAGCGAGAGAAACTGCTGCTCGACCGGATGGCTGGCCTTGCCGACACGCATCCAATGTATCGCAGGCACAGACACGACCTTGAAGAGCTAAAAAAGTACCTCGACGACCGCCGCCGCAACTGGCGCGATACGCACTTCACTCCAGCCGAGGATCCGTCTACCCGCCTGGTGCTGGTGATCGAAGGAGTCGCCTGATGCCGCTCGACACTTGCGTTCAGAACGTCGGCGAGTATTACTCCAGCCACTACCTGGACAGCACCTTCGCCCGAGATATGCAGCAGTTGCAGTCTTCTTGGCGCGAGCAGGGTTCGCGGTCGGCACCCCGCCGCCTCCAATCGCTGTCGGACGGCTATTTTCGCGCGAAGAGCGTTGCTGTCGAGGAGGAACTCCCAGCGCACCGATGGCACGATAGCGAAGAGATCTCATCCTGGCACGAGGCGCTGCTGGATGCGCTTGGCTACACGGACCGTCAACGCGCCGACATTCCAGTCGACGCGAATACACTCTACGTTCCGGTTCTGTCTCAAGTCACCCGCTACAACAAGCCATGGCTCGCGATTGCGGAAACGCCCTTTACCTTGCCGGATAGCAGTCTGAAGGATGGCAGGCCGTCCGAGGACCCGCTCGAATTGGAACCGCTTTTCGATCAACTCCAGAACCCAGCAAACAAGCTATGCCCCGGTGACTGGAGCCGTGCCATTGGGAAGATCTTCACCGAAGAGGAAGCGCCGCGCTGGCTGATGCTGCTGGCCGGAAGCCGGTTGCTCTTATTCGATCGCGACACGTTCGCCCAAGCGCGCTATCTGGCGTTCGATCTTGACGATGCCTACGGCCGCCGGGAACGCGCTAGCTTCGACTGCATGGCGGCGTTTCTTTCCGCCGAAACGCTCTGCCCGGGAAGCGATTCAGTAGAGCTCTTCCATGAAAAGGTAGAGGCGCAGAGCCACAAGTTCGCCCATGGTGTTTCCGACAAGCTCCAATTCGCCGTTCGCGAAGCGATTGAAACCTTGGCCAATGAATGGGTGGACGCCCGTCGCCGGCAGAAGCTCTCCTACACATCGGTCGCACGCGCGGGCGTGCTCCCGGAGGATGACGCGCAGGTCACCGCCGAACGTCTCCGTCACGAGGCGCTGATCTTCGTTTATCGCCTGTTGTTCTGCTTCTACGCGGAAGCCCATGGCGCGGAGGTGAACATCCTCCCGGTGAACGACGATGCCTACCGCCTGGGGTACAGCCTGGAGGCCCTTCGCGACCTGGAGCAGATTCCTCTCACGCCCGAAACGGAAGAGGGCGCCTACTTCGACCGCCATGTCCGACAACTCTTCTGGCTGGTCTATTCCGGGTTTCATCCCGAGGCTGTGGTCGAGTTGCAGGAGTCGCTCTCGTTCGAGGCCCCGGAAACAGCGACGGAGCGTGCCTTCACCCTCCGCCCGCTCACGGCAACACTGTTCGATCCGAGTAGCACGCCACTCTTCAATTTGGCCGCGTTCTCCAACCGCGCCTGGCAGAAGGTAATCCGCAACTTATCCTTGAGTAAGGATGAGCGTTCCAACACCGTAGGACGAGTAAATTATGCGGAGTTGGGCATCAACCAGCTTGGCTCCGTTTACGAGGGCTTGCTCTCCTACAAGGGGATGTTTGCCGACCGCGATTTGATCCAGGTGAAGCCGGCGGGCGAGGAGGTAGCGGACAAGAAAACACCGACCTGGTTTGTGCCCGCGGAACGGCTGGACGAATTCCAGCGCGACGAAGTGGAGCGCCTCAGCAATGGCCAGCCGCGCATCTATACGCGCGGATCCTTTATCCTCCACCTGAACGGCATCGACCGGGAGCAGAGTGCGTCCTACTATACTCCAGAAGTTCTCACTCAATGCCTGGTGCGGGAGGCGCTGCGCGAATCATTAAAGGACTTGCGCCCTCAGGACGCTGACCGCATCCTGCACTTGAAGATCTGCGAGCCAGCCATGGGCAGCGGGGCGTTTCTTTATGAAGCGGCTCGGCAACTAGCGGACAAGTACTTGGAATTGAAGCAGCAGCAGGTGGGGCGAACGATTGAGCCGGGTGATTACCCTGATGAGCGACGCCGTGCGATGCATTGGATCACAACGCGCAACATATACGGCGTTGACCTGAACGAGACGGCCGTCGAGTTGGCAGGCCTTTCCTTGTGGCTGGGTAGCATTCACCGGCTAATAATACGGGAGACCGAAAGTGGAAACTCGGCGGTTTACCAACCGGGTGCGACACCATGGTTTGGTTTACGTCTGCGCGCGGGCAATAGCCTCATGGGCGCCCGCCGGGCCGTCTGGACGGTTGCGCAGTTGAAGGAAGGACTGCACGCCAAGGATACGGGAGCCGCGCCAAGACTTTTGAAGCCGGGTGAAGCACGTAACGAAGATGAAATCTATCACTTCCTCGTGTTCGACCCCGATATGGTGCCTGCGTCGGCCGACCGCCTGATGAAAGAACATTGGCCCCAGCACTGCGCTCTTGCCAAGAAGTGGATCAAATCCCAAGTAAAGCCGAAATGGTCCGATGTCGAAGTTCGGGATGCCCTCGATATCTGTGAACATGTCGATCGGTACTGGGCCGATTTCACTGTGAAACGGAGGTCAGCTCTCGAAGCTACGGCTTGCACGACTAGCGTGTGGCCCACGCCCTCATCGGACGATGAGGCACGGCAGGCCAGCCCGAGTCTCAAGGAACAGGAAGGGAGAAAGGCCGAGTTGGAGTCCTCAAGCGGCGCATTTCAGCGACTCAAGCTCTTGATGGACACTTGGTGCGCACTCTGGCTTTGGCCGTTAGATGAATGTACGGAACTGCCGACGCGCGAAGCTTAGAGATGGGCCGAGACAACAGGTCGCTCAACTTGTATCCCACGTGCGGAAAGATGAACGCGGTCGCGACGGGGCACTGAAAGACGCCTGCTGCCATCTCCGCCGCCGGCAAGAAATCAATATCGGCGCTGACGACTACGGCGGCGTGGCACGGCGAGGGTGTCGGTCGGGTATTGGAGCGATGGTGCGGCGCCTCCTGTATCACGGGTTGGTTCGTCGCTCCGGAACGACCCAGCGCGGCATCGGTCAGGAGCGAACATGCCAGCATCACGTCCGTCTGCTTCTCCTCGTGGATCTTCAAATCCGGATGAAACGTGGATGCGCCGGCGGCAAGAAGGTCCCATTGAATTGGGATACCGCAGCGGGCCAGGTTGTCCAGTTCGGCGCGCTCGATGTAGAAACGGTGCTTTCGGGGCCGGAAGGTGCCATGGATGATCTCCACCCGGCCCTGGCTGTGATGATGCAATGCATCCAGCCAGAGGTGCTTCCTCTCAATCCCTCCGGTATCCTTCGGCATGTTGTATGGGATGGTCGCCGTAAAGTATTTGACCGAACCCAGGTGGCAACCGCCGAACTCGTGAGGGTGGTCTTTGGCAAGCCTGTTGGCGATCGCAGTCCCCAGGGCCAGGAAATCGCACCAGCAAAGCTCGTAGTGCTTCTCGTCCATTGTGCTCAACGGGACGTAGAAGTTATAGCCGTCAGTGTAAATGTTGAGGCGACGATCAGCGGCCGGTTTGCCGGGCATCGGGTTTCTGCCAGCCTGTGGATCCATGTCCGGATTATCGGATGATCGACTCCCGGATCACAATGTCGGATTCCGCCGCCGCGGACATTTCCCCACAACGATTCCCCCCCCAATTTGTTGACGCCAAAGCCGTTCTCCCCATCTCCGGCCGGAAACCAGGAATCGGTTAACGGCGAGGCAAACGTGTCTACCCTCAGCCGGACAACTCGAACCCGCGCAATTCCGCAGCCACCTTGGGCTTCGGCGCGAATGCCATCGAATGATGGTCCAGGCTAATGGGGGCTGCCGTGACTACCCAAGGACTGCCGCGCTTCGCTTACTGACCGCCAGTTTCCGTGACGCTCTGTGCAGCAGCTGGGTCCGTTTTCTTCGCTGCCGACTTCTTCGCCGGCGCGCTCTTCGCCGCCCTTTTTAGGCGGCATCCCGTTCTCCAGAGAGCTTACGGCGGCGATATGATGGCAGTGGATGGATGGCATTCTCAACCTGGAATTGACACCCGACTGGTACCACCCGGACGTCAGAAGTCGGCTCGCCGATGCCGTTAAGAAAGCCAAGGCCATACGCGCCTCAATCGCGTACTGGACCGTTGCCACGGATTTTGTAGACGATCTGCTTGCTGAGCGATTGTCAGGGCCTGACGGTTTCCTATGCGTAGACTATCACCTACCGACCGACATCGATCAACTTGCACGCCTAGCGGAACGTGGGGCCGCTGTCTACATCCATTGCGCGGATCTGCCGACCCCCCGTCGAGAGCCTCCTCAGCTTGTCCATTCGAAAATTCTGTTCTTCTGGATGGCCGATCGAACAGCGGAGATCTGGGTTGGCAGCCACAATTGGACCCGGCGGGCTTTGGTCGGTCCAAACGTCGAGTCTTCGGCAGTCATCCGAGTGACCGAAACTTCCGCGTTGTTCTGCGATGCGCTGGCGTATTTAGACAGAACGAAACAAGTCTGCCACGCCTTCGATCTGTCCCGAGTCGATGATTACAAGAGACTACAGAACCCAGACTCGGAGCCGGGCAAGAAGACGATTGAGAGCGAAGCGGCTGAAGCAGCTACCCTACTTGGTTCTGCGATCACGGTCTTTGGGACCGAGCAAGACGAGCTCAGAGAGGCTGCCCCACTTCGAGAGATATGCCTTTCCGCTTTCGACGAATCGGGGAATGGCGAGTACATCTATCGAGCACAGATTACGGCGTCGGGGTTGATGCCGATCTCGGGACTCCTTTTCGCCGCTAACCGGTTCGCCTTTCGACACGGTCGCAGATTTCCAAAGCTGTTACCACCGTCAGAACTTACGGACGACATCTTAGGACGCGCTGCGTACTTCATCATCCTCCAGGTTCAAGAGGAGCAGTTTGATCTTGAAGCGTTGGATCCCCCGATTCGTCCAGACCCATGGCAGTATGCACCTGCTTCGAGCAGTCCGCTCTTGTCTCGAATGACGGAGGAACAGCTGAGGACTGTCTTCCCAGGCAGGACACCCACCCTGCGCATCCCTGCGGACTCAGAGGACACCCTTGCCACACCGGCGGTGCTTTCGGAGCGGCGGGAACTTGCGCACCACCGGCTAATAGTCAGAAAGCTGCTTCGCCGTCGCAAGTGAGGCGGATTTGTCGGTTTCCCCAAGAGCCTTGCTTAAGTGAATTCTCTTTCGGGACGACAGCGGGCCGGTACATGCGGAAGAGGCACAGGACTGCCATCGCAAGTTTAGCAGAGCCTGGCGTGACTCCGTTGTGACTCCGTTCACGACCATTTCGCGGAAACGGGGGCAACGGCGTGCACTGCGGTGCGCATCAGGGAACTCGGTGACGTTCGGGAGACGAACTTGGAGCGTTTTCCAAGCTGGACGCTGCGGGTAACGACCTGGGAGTCGCTTCCGGTCGGATCACGAGTACTCGGAAATTGCCCCAAACGGATGGCGCAGGCGGTTTCGCCGCCACGATTTCGGCTGGAGTGAGCGCCACGGCCTCGATGCTATCAGAAATCGGTAAACCAGACCTCAAAGGCCCCTCGTCGAAGAGCCCGGCCCTTGGCGATGCGCCGTCCCGGCGACCCCCGGCAGGTGGCGCGGTCGCTTTGGGACGCTGACGATTGCGTGACGCGCGTCAGGAGCAACCAAGGAGTCGATTGTACTCGCTTCTCGTTGTAACTGCATCTTCACAAAGTCGGCCGTCCGCTCCGACCATCAGAGACTTCTCCTGCCGCCACCCAGAGACGTAACTACGCTGGGGTGCGGCGTATATTGGGATTCGCAACGTACCGGCAGGGTAGGTCTCGATCACTTCAACACAATAGACCCCGGCAGATTGAAGCTGGCTTGATAGGCGGTCCCAATCTACCCAGTTGTCGAACAGATAAGAATGCGTATTCTTGACTAATATGAAGCACTCGCCAGCCGGCGCGACCAACGCCCGCTCGAATTGACGGTATTCGCCAGCCCCACTTGAGATGAATGCCTGAATGTCGGCACTCATCATCTCTGTGGCACGTTTCCAGCGCCGAGCCTCTTCTTCTTCTTTTCGCTGCTCTTGTTGCCGCAACTCAAGTGCCTTCTCCTCGGCCCGCAGCTTTTCGCCTTCGCGTTGGCGAGTACGCGCCTCGAAAACGATTTGCTCATTGCCGGATGCCGACCAAAACCCTTTGATCACTGACAACACATCCTGAAAGGTCGTGACCGCATTCTGTAGATAACCCGAGGGAATTGTCGCCATCATCCAAATCGCGCTGCTGCCTGGTGAATCCGAGTCGTAGAACTCGCGATCCATTGACGCTTCGGTAGAGAGCGCTTCAAAAATCTCTGACAACGACTGCTCTCCTGAAAAGGCCTTCAGCGCGTTGAGGAGCTCGTTTCGTCTTGTCAAGCCCTTGGGCAGAAGTCTCTCCAGCGGCAACTCCAAGTCAAACTCATCCGCGTCGGATAGAATGACCCGGAGATCCTCGAACAGTTCATCAAAAGGAGGTGACCAGTTGAGAAAGCCGTCCTCTCCCTCCCCAACTGTCATAATGAGTCCACCTGCTTCCATGCGTCCAATTGTACTCTCTTCCACTTCCCGCCAAGTCGGCCCATGCGCGAATCCTCAAATGAGATCGACCGTGCCCGGCATCGTCACTATCAAACAGTTCGGCCACCCAAGGTCTTCAAGTCCGCGTAGCACCTTCTCACAAAGCCGCTGATCCAGTAGTCAAGTGATCTTTTGGTATACTTCGTCCGTGAGCGACTCGGACAGGGAGCGACTTCACAGCAGCGTTCTGCGGTCCCTCCAAGCTGCAATCGCCTCCTGTGACGCGGTACCCGAGCTCCCGCATTTTCGACGTCCCCCGGCAAAGATTCCGATTCACGACTTGTTCTCGGATTTCAATGACGAATCGGATCCCGAGATCTTCGATGTTCTTATCGATGGATTCCCCTGGGGCCTATCGTCCAACGAACTAATAAGCATGGTCTGGTATTCGATCTGCACTTCCATCTCGATGAGATTCGCGACCATCCAGCTCGGTCAAGAGACAACGCTGTTCTTTGAATTCAACGATAGCGAAGCAGATCACCTCCACTTTGTAGCGACCGTGACCGGTTTATCCGCTGAGCTGGCCCACGAGTCCTTTCTGGGGGAGCTATTCAGATCCAACGGAGCAACCTTCAATACCGGTGTATTTGGAAGCCCCCCCAATGAAATAACTTCGATACTCCCCCGTTCGAAATTGGTGGAGCCCTTCCTCGCGGCAGCAGACTGTGCTGTCGAAAATGGGTGCGGTGACTTCTGGGAAGAAGTACTCCAGCTCAGTTCGAGGCGACCTCAGGATCCAAGCGGTATCGAGATCGACGTTTTCACTCAAAATGGTCGGCGGAAAGCTGTCGAGGCGTATCTCGCGTCATTGCTGCCCTGACTGATTTGCCCAGGCGAACTGGCGGAGCAGTTCGCGAAGGGAGAGATTGAGTTGCTCTCCTGATCCCACTGATCGAACACCTGGCCAACCTCAACGGCGTAACTCGCGTAAAGGTCTATACAGTTGCCGATTCCCGTCCGCAGACTGGACACTTCCGTTGCGCGTCATCGCGGTCGAATGAGCCGCAGACTGCCGGTCGTGCGAAGCTGGCCCAAAAGTGGTAAGCAGATTGCTCTTGCGCGTCGCGCCGCTGAAGCGTTCAATCGTGAATGGAAGGTGATACCGAGGGCTGTGGGCTTTTGGCAGTTGGCCGTGATACTGGAAAAGCAGGGGAACTACAACGAGGCTATCGCGCTCGCCACGTAGGCGTTGGAGCAAGGATGGACCGGCGATTGGGAGAAGCGGATCGCCAGGTGCAGGCTGAGGCTGGTCGGCAGAACGTCGACGGTCCGCTGATATGATGAAATCAATCCGCCGCTCTTGCCCGGGCATCCACTCGATTCAAGCTGCCCGAAGTGAGGCGCAGATCTCGAAAAACCACGCTGGCATTGATAACAACGCCCGGTTTCTGCTGTTCGTCCGGCCGAGGCCAGGCGCCCGATTTCTTTTCCTGGGTCCGCTGCTGGTGAGTCACGTCGATCCTTCCGGCGGAGAAGAAATTGCACTGGTTTGCTCGACATGTGGGCAGCATCGACAACATCGATGCCGGGTTAACGGGCCAACAGTCTTGCCGTTCGGGGTTGGGGCACTCGTCTCCGTGACCTATGACCCGATTCCGGGGTTGGATGCCGGGACATTCCCCGCCGTCGTCGTGCGAGCCTAGGGACGAGTGGCCCGGGTCCAATGTGACTATGGGGGTGGCGAAACGGAAGTGATCCATCTCTACGTTTCGTCTAACGGAGCATGGCTTGATCTCGAGTATGCCGCTCCGTGCCGAGTAGTGTGCGTCGAAGGAGGCCATGACAGAGACTGACGCGGGGCTGAGAACGCCGAAACCGGCGGTTGGCACCCCAAGCGCAGGGGATTCAGTATTCTCGGTCACGCACTAAGAGTAACTGCCGTCTTGATCCCAATCGCATCGAGGATCTCCTGGAGCCTGGCAATAGCCACGGTCTGGTAGTCGCTCTCTTCGTAGCGGCTGATCACCTGCTTGCTGACGCCCAACCGTCGCGCTAGTTCGGTTTGCGAGACCCCCTTGGCAATTCGGATCTTCACGATGGACGGTGCAATTTGGTCGAGTCGCTCGAAATGTGGCAGGGTTAGCTCGCCAGACTTCATCTGGTCGTACTCCCGCAGCTCATCTTCAAGCTGTCGGATCATACTTTCATGGCTCCCGCGAATCGCGGCGGAGCGTTTGCCTGGCTCCTCCACGTCTGCCTTAGCGAGTGCCCGTCGGAAGCCTTCGATCTGAGCTACTGTCCGGTCTCGTTGAGCGTCGCTCTTGATCATGGCCGTGCCACCTTCACCACTTGAATCACGCCGCGAGGTTGACCGTCGCGGTCCTGTCGAAAGAAGTCAGGGAAACCCATCTCAGCGCTGGCCTGCATCGCCGGATGGATGAAAAACTCAACGCCATGGTCGGCCCACATTCGCCACTTCCACTTTCGAACGTGCGGAACAAGAACCAACTCGAAGTCGATCCAG
>Ga0182014_10004641_pt1 | contig 15656 bp, 18 predicted proteins | sample 612S2DmetaG_FD_120489 | JGI IMG/M metagenome (GOLD analysis project Ga0182014, IMG submission 120489) | Permafrost microbial communities from Stordalen Mire, Sweden - 612S2D metaG | ecosystem: Environmental > Terrestrial > Soil > Wetlands > Permafrost | place: Sweden: Stordalen | collected... | reverse complement strand
TGGATCGCTAATGATCGACAGGTTCGAGCGCTACTTGAGCAGATGCGAAAGGTGGCAGCCAAAGCCACCGACCTGCTCACGAAGGAGGCCACGGAGTAGTCACCGTGGGTTTAATCGCAAGCTCAGGGGGTGTCGACATAACTGGCGGGTTCATGTCGACAACACTCAAGCCAATGGCGGTGCCGTGGCCGGCGCCCAGGTAGGGGGCGACTCGGTCTTCCGGCGGCTCGGGAGCTTGTGGATCTTCTTGGCCTCGGCCTCCTGCTTGGCCAGGAACGGGTCAATCTTGCGCAGGTTGGCGGCGACCAGCAGGAACGCCACAAACGGACTCTGGGGTGCCACGCCCCGGACCCGGCGCCGCTCAGGATCGTCAATGGCCTCGCGGGCGCCGTCCTTGACGAATCCGTTCATTCCCTCGATGCCGTTGCGCAGGGTGGAGTAGACCTCCTGCCATTCATGCGCTTTGCGCGGCAGGATCTGGGCGAACTTGGCCCCGACCTCGGGCGGCGGGGTAACGGACTGCCGTGAGCAGATCTTCGGGGTGTGCGTGGTCAGCACGTCGGTGACCGGGATGCGGACCTTGGCCTTGATCGCATGACCCTCCGAGGCCGGCTTCAACTCGCAGCGCACCACCGGGTTGGGGCTGGCTGCCGGACAGCGCATCCGGGCGTGTCCCCCGTCATCGGGTTTGGCCTTCAGGCGGATCTGGTGGAACCGCCGCTCTTCGATCCGAGCGGCCGGCGTGCACTTCGTCTCGACCTACAGCCAGTTCGTGGGACATGGGTCGTGCGCCAGCGGTTCGAACCAGTGGATCAACGCCATCATCTCGACATCCGGCGGCATCTCGGTGTACCCCACTGCCACCGGCGGACAGGAGATGGCCGACATCTTCGAGTCGGGGCTGGCGGCGAACGGGGTCTTCTGACGCGTCGGTAACGGCCGCGCTGGGCCGGGACCACGGCAGCACGTGTGTACGCCTCGGGCGGGTCAGGGCAGAGCTTCGATCGGTGGCACCATCATCGCCCGCTTGCGGGCGCCGCCGAGCTTCTCGTCGTCAGTGTCTCCGTCAGGAGACCCTGCGACAAGAGGCGAGCGGGTGAGAATGACGACGCCCGCGACGAGCACGGCCAGAGCCAGTACCTCCAGGATGATCCAGACGGCACCGCCCCGCAGGACGTCGCCGAACAGTGTGATCCCGAGGACGATGCTCACCAGCGGATTCGTGGTGACCAGGGTCGTCCGTGACGCCGTGATCGGACCTGCGTGGAGCGCGCTCTGGAGGAGGAAGATCGCTCCGAACCCGGCCACGGTCAGCATGTACGGCTCGAAGTGGGAGAAGACCGCACTCCATCCGTGATCCAGGTAACTGGTGATCGCTTTGGTGAGGGCCGAGGTGTATGCCGCCGCCACCGCAGCTGCAGCGCCGAGTGACGCCGCGCGCCACCAACGCGGGCCCCACAGACCTCCGAGGACGCCGAGAGCAATCGTGCCGGCCACGGCCGCTGTTGCCACGATCCACTGGGTGGAGGAAGGGAGCTCCTGGCCCCCGTGCGGACGTGCTGCAAGGAAGAACCCGCCAAGACCCACGACGATCGTGAGACCGCCCAGCCACTCCCGTGCGCCGAGGTGATAACGGAACCAGACGCCGAGGATCAGGAGGAGGAACAGCAATTCGGTCGTGAGCACCGGCTGTACGGTGCTCAGCTCACCGTGCTTCAACGCGGTTGCGACGAACCCGAATTGGATGAGGCTGAACCCGAATCCGATGAGCCAGATCTTCTGCCGCACAGCATGGCCGATGAGGCTCGCCTTGAGGGCCGACGACTCCGGCGCCGTCTCGACGCCCATACGCTGCAACACCGAGGTGAGGGCGTTGGTGAAGGCGGCGAGCGCAGCGAACGTGACTGCGATCATGTTCTGGGCATCCGGTCTTGCTCCGGCACCAGATGCCCACCACCGGGCCGTTGCCGCAGAATGCGGTGATGAATTGTTCGCACGAGCCCGGTTCCCCCAAACGGACGACGGCACTGACGACGCGCCGACGCCACTTCTTGTCACGCCTTGTCACGCCTTGTCACCATGACAGAGAGCTTTACAGGTGTCAACCTTCGAGCCCGGCAGGGTCCACTCGTAGAGCCGTTCCTGATCGACCACTGAGCATTCGTTGGGTTGACACATGTTCTTACACCTGACAACCTGCCCGTGGCGCATTCTGCGTCGGGGGAAAGGCCGCAGGACCGAGGGGGCCACGTGGAGCACGTCCAAGGGGAAGGACGACCAGCGGACCGATGGACTCCCGCGTCGCGAATCAGCACGTCTGTGCGGGGCGCCGGACGGTGTCCCGCACAGACGCGTCGTCGGACCACGGACATGGGCGCCCCGCGCCTGACAGGCGGTCGAAGATGAGGGTGGTGGTGACAGGGGGGACCGGATTCATCGGGTCCCATTCGGTCGCGGCACTGGTCCGACACGGACACGAGGTCCGCGTCATGGCACGAGAGCCCAAGATGGTGGCTCGGGTCCTCGGTCCACTGGGCGTCTCCGCCGACGCAGTGCAGGGCGATGTGACCGATGCCGACGCAGTAGCGACTGCGCTCGACGGATGTGATGCGGTCGTTCACGCCGCGGCACACATCGGCGTCTCGAGCGGCGTCGGAGCGACGAAGGACGTCAACGTGGAAGGCACGCGGACGGTAGTGGCGCGGGCGTTGCAGTTGGAGATGGACCCGATCATCTACACGTCGACCATTGCCATGTACCTGCCTTCGCAGCTACCACTCATCACACCGCTGTCGGCACTGGCTGAACCACTCTCGCCCTACACCGCCTCCAAGCGCGAGGCGGAACTCGTCGTACGGGAATTCCAGGCGGACGGCCATCCGGTGACCAGCGTTGTGCTCGGCGGCGTCTACGGCCCGCAGTCGCCGCACCTCGACAGCAGCTTTGCCGCTGTGTTGGGGGCCCTGCGCTCGATGATGCTCGTTCCGCCCGGAGGCACGACCATCGTGGACGTCCGTGACACCGCTGAACTGCTTGCCCGCATGCTGCAGCCCGGCAGAGGACCTCGCCGCTACCTCGCCGGTGGACGCTACGTCACGTGGTCGGAGTGGGTCGACCTGCTGAGTGTCGCGGCAGGAACGGACGTCGCTCGACACGAGGTGACGGTTGACGAGATGATCGCCCTCGGACGGGAATTCGACGACCAGAGGAAGCAAGGAATCCAGATCGACGTTCCGCTGACCGAGGAGGCCGCACTCGTCATGACGAGCTGTCCGCCGACCGACGATTCGGCCACACTGTCCGACCTGGGCCTCGACTATCGACCCACCGTCGAGACATTCCGTGACACCGTGGAATTCCTGAGGGCCGGAGGCCACCTGCCCGCAGCGGACTGATCACCACCAACTGGGCCTTCCCGCCGATGCGAGGTCCCCACGCTCCCGGGGTCGGGGTCGCGTACCGACGGACTACGAACCGGCGGCGCAGTGCTCGTCGATGAAGCGCCGGACCTCTCGCCCGATCTCTGCGTCCTCCGGAGATGAGCCGAAGAACCCACCATGGGGTGCTGCCTCGATGACGTGCAGCTCCGCCGGGATCCCGGCGTTCCGGAGCGCACGATGCATCCGGACCGTGTTGGACAAGAACAGGTCACGGGTCCCGGTCGAGAGGATCGTCGGCGGGTACCCCTCGGTGAAGTCGCCGAAGAGGGGGGACAGGTACGGATCAGCCAGGTCGTGCCCGTCCGCATAGAGAAGGTTGGCGGGCATCAGGGACCCGGTGAGCACCGAGTCCACTCCGGCGTTGGTGCTGAACGAATCACCCGATTCAGTGAGGTCGACCTCCGGAGTCGACAACACCGCTACGGCCGGCATCGGCAGTCCTTCGTCTCGCGCCCGGAGGACCAGTGCCGCAGCCAGGTTTCCTCCAGCAGAGGATCCGCCCACCACGAGCTGCCCGGCGTGATGATCACGCAGCAGCTCACGGTAGACGGTGACGCAGTCGTCCAAGGCCGCTGGGTGAGGATGGTCGGGAGGCATTCGGTAGTCAACCGACCACGTGCGGAACCCGTTCCGCACAGCGGCCATGGCGCCCATCCCCTTGCACGAGTCACCGCCTCCCGTGATCAACGCCCCACCGTGCATGTCCAGGTACACACGGGGATCATCCGGATCGGTGACCTCGGGCAGGATGTCATACACCGACACCCCGCCGACCGAGATGGTTTCGATGCTCACGGGAAGGCGCTCGGCCATCTCCCTCAGGAAACCGATCATCACCTCCTCACGGCCTGCGATCATCGATCGCCACCCGTCGATGTCGTCCTGTTCCGGGAACGGGAACAGGTCCATGCTTCCCATGCTCAACACACCGGTCGCTTCAGCACTGAGGTGTGCGGGCACAGGAATCGAACGGGCAGGGACGTCCAATGCCATCGAGGCTTGATCAGTCGTCACAGGTAGCACCTCATCGTTGCCGGCGACTGCCGGGATCGGCGTTCGATCACTTTGCGTAGAAGTACGCTCCGCAACGGAAACCCTGCGTGCTACTCGACGTGGATGGATCCTGGGTGCGCACGAAGGTGCCATTGACGATGCGGGCGATGATGTAGCAACCGCTCGGGGTCTTCGCCACGGGATTCACCTCACCGATCAGACCCCCACCGGTGAACGAGGTGATCTTCCGAAGCTGCTGGAGCAAGGATCCCCGGCTGGGATTCGAGCCGGCATTCTTCAGTGCCTGGACGAACAGCTCGGCGGAGAGCCAGCCGTAGAGCGTGTAGAGGTCGGGCTTGAAGCCCGGGCTCGCCACCTGGACCCAGTGCAGGAACGTCTGGTCGGCCGGAAGGACGGAAGCATCCTCGCCGAGGTAGAGCGCAGTGTCCTGGTCGAGCCAGATGCCATCCGCCTTCGCCGCACCACCCGATGTGGGCACGAATGCCTCGCTGTAGCCGGCAGTGCCGAGCACCACCACGGGGTGGAAGTTCTGTTGGTTGAGTGCCTGGACCACAGCGCCGGCGTAGTTCTGAGGCAACTGCTCCAGGAACAGGATCTTCACCCCGGCGTTCTTCATGGCGATGACTTCCTGGGTGAAGTCGGTCTGCGTGACCGTGTAGGTCGGATCGGCAATGACCTTGTAGCCGAGGCTCGCCATCGCCTGCTGCTCGGCCGTCCACGTCTGCTGTGCGGACGGCTCGCTGGACAGGATCGCGCCTGTGTGGGAGATGTCGTCGGGGTACTGCTGCTTGAAGTACTGGAGACCGCCGAGCGGCCAGCCGAAGCGGACCGGGTTCACGCTGAACGTGTTTGGCAGGTCACTGGCCGTCTGAGAGAGGGCAACCGACACGTTGGACACCGTGGGATCGTCGGCGAGGACGGTAGCGCCGTAGCTGTCCTCCAGCGAGAAGCTCCCGACCAGTGCGAAGTCACTCTGGACGGCGGCCTGCGTCTGCTGCTGGTTCGGGGCTCCCTGGAAGCCATCGTTGCTCGAGTCGACCACGATCTTGCGGCCGTTGACGCCGCCGGTGGAGTTGACATAGTCGGCGTATGCCTGGGTCCCGATCGGTGCACCCTTGAAAAGGCCGTAGGAAAGGATCGACACGTTGCCCACGGTCACGGAGTTGGCCGTCACTCCGGTGTGGTCGGAGAAGGCCGACGCCGGCATGGCCGAAGACGTTCCTTTGCTGGCCGACGCAGTGGTAGCCGCCGGACTCGCCGTTGACGAGCAGGCCGCGAGCAGCACGGCTGCAGCGAGCAGTGCAGTCGCCGACGCTGCCGCGCCTCGGCGTCGGACACCGTCCTCACGTCGTCCGGGCATGGTCATGAAGCTCCTCCCCCAAGGTGCAGGACACCGGGCCGGCCACCATCGCGGCAACTACCTCCGGTGCGGGCCGCCCGGTCTGGCGGCTGCTCGGCAGTTTGACACCTGTAAGAACAGGTGTCAACGGAAGATTCGACATCAGCGACCCTTCCGCAGCCACAGCTGCGTGGCCGCCCGTCAGAGAGCCGGCTCGACCTCGTCGGTCACCGTGCGGAGATAACGCCAGGCGATCTCGGGCGGAATGCCACCGACGAGCGGATGCAGCGGCAGGACGAGTCCGGATCTGGCCAGGGAGATCGCTTCGTCGACGGACACGATCCGGTGGCTTCTCCCCTCCGCCCTGAGTTCCTCGACCGATCCTGCGAACGACAGACTCGTTGTTCCACTGTTGCCGAGGTTCATCGCCGCATAGCTGCGGGCGTCGTGCATCAGGTAGGGACCGAGTTCGGCCCAGGCGCGGTCCACGTCGTCGGCGACGAACAGACTCGTCGGCGCGTCCCTCGGCGGGAGAAAGCACCAGCCCGGCTCATGGCCCGCCTCGCGGGCTGCATGTTCGTAGGCGTCCCGAAGGGACTGGTCATCGGCCTGGGCGAAGAACCCGAGACCATTGCGGCCGGCACGGCGGGCAGCCGCTTCACTGCCCCCACCCCACGACACGGAGGGCCCCCCAGGAGTCACCGGCATGGGCGTGACCTGGACGACCCGACCATCGTGGTCGAACGGCTCGCCTGCCTTGGCCCGCAGCAGGACGGACAACCACTCATCGGCGATGCGACCCCGGCGACGGAAGTCCACACCGAACATGCCGTACTCGTCCTCGCGGTACCCGATGCCACAGACGTAGCTGACGCGTCCGTTGCTGATGATGTCCAGGACCACCATCTCCTCGGCCAGGCGGATCGGCTCGTACAAGGGAAGGACGACGACGGCCAGCACGATCTGGACCGATGACGTCCGGGCGGCCAGGGCAGTGGCCAGGATCATCGGTGACGGAAGGTACCCGTCGGCCTGCCCATGGTGCTCGCAGACGATGGCTGCCACACCTCCACGGGTTTCGCTCCAGCCCGTCATCTCGAGAGCGGCCGCGTAGAGCTCCGTTGTGGAAGCACCGGTGGACGGTGCGCGCATGTCGAATCGCAGCGTGAACATCAGATCTGGGGCTCGATCGGAACTACTCGGATCCGTCCGCGGCGTCCCAGCCGGGCGAGCCGTCCGCGACCCAGGTGCCGATGACCTCCTCGCCGGGCACGACCAGACCGGCCACGTTGGGGTACCCCGCATACGGAGCGAGCATGACAAGTGTCTCGCGCAGCTCGTCAGGCGTGAGCTCGCCACGCTTGAGGGCGGCCCGGGCCTGGATCTTCCAGGTGTCGACCTGGCCGTTGGCGGCGATGACCCCCATGAGTAGCAGCCGCCGGGAACGGACGTCGAGGACTCCACGCCGCCACACCTGGTCGAACAGGGTCTGGACCATGACGTCGTTGAATGCCATGGTGCCCTCGGGCAGGGTGACCACGTCACCGGCGTAGACGTCCCGGAGGACCTCGAGACCGCGGTCATAGGGTGCGGCAGCGTCGTCAGTCATGTCGTAGTCCCTTCGTCGTGGTGCCTGGTCAGCAAAGATCAGGCGTTGTCGTCCGATGCATCGGACTCGTCCGGCAGGAGATAGGTCCGGAAGAATTGTGCCTCTGCGAGGTCGCGTCCCGGCAGGTCGACGCCGTGCCGTTCACCGACGAGCCGCATGAGCTCGAGATCCTTCTGGATGATCGCACCCGAGGTGCGACGCATCGGCAGGATGTTGCGATCCTCGATGATGCTGTCCGGCAGTTCGTGAAGGCCGAAGAACATCTCGCCCATCCGGCCGAGCTGACCGTTGGCCCGCATCGCCTCCTTCAGTCCCTCAACCGGTAGGTCGAGGTCCTTGGCCAGGCGGACCGCCTCCGCCACACCGAGGTGGGACACGTAGGTCTGGAGATTCAGGCACAGCTTCAGCAGGTTGGCGTTGCCCAAGGCCCCGGCCTGGACCAACGTCTCTCCGCACGCAGACAGGATGGGGGCCAGAGCAGCGATGTCCGCGGGATCGCCGCCGAGGAGGAAGGTGGTGCGCCCTTCGGCTGCGGCCACGTGCCCGCCGGTCAGGCACGCCTCGACGATCCGGACGCCGTGCGGGGCAGCCTCGGCAGCGGCCCACACGACGGTCTCGGGCAGCACCGTGCTGTGGATGGCCACGACGGCGCCGGCGCCGAGGTTTGCGAGCAGACCTTCGGGCCCTCCGAGGACCGCACGCACGTGGGCGTCAGCCGGCACACAGATCCCGACGACATCCGACGACCGGGCGACCTCAGCCACGGACGTGGCGCCGGTCGCACCTTGACCGACGACGGCCTGGAGGGGCTCCGCATCGAGGTCGAACACCGTGGGGGCGAGCCCGGCTCGCAGCATGCTCTCGACCAGGGGTCGGCCGATGAGGCCGATCCCGATGAATCCGATACGGGTACTCATGGCGCGGCCTCCGAAATGTCAATGTGGCGCGGCTTGGGCATCAACGACGGGCTGAGCAGTGTCCGGGTGGTGCGGAATGTGCGTTGGGCAATGCACCATCCATCTGCCCCGAGGCGCAAGTGGTCCTCGTAGGTGCCGATGGTGTCGATCCAGTCGTCGGGATGGCTGGCGAGGACTGTCACGGCGTGCACGTACGTGAGGGACGAGGCCTGGTCGCCGTTCACCTCGATCTGGAAGTTCGAGAGAAGGTGCTGGGTGGGGCCCATTCCGGCATGAGCTTCCTCCATGAACATGACGAGGTCGCCAGCCCCCAGCCACGAACCGATGTCGCCGTAGTCGCTCGTCGCGTCGTCGGCGAAGCAGGTCCGAAGGAGCTTCCAGTCGTTCGTGTCGATGGCCCGTGCGTAGCGAATCAGCAGGGCTACGATCTCCTCGCGGTCGACGCTCATAGTCCCTCCCCATTCCGGTCCGGTCGGACCGATGCCCGCTCGAATGCTTGACCCGGCCGGCGATGCGTCACCTTGCCAGATGGGTTTACACGTGTCAACCTGACGGTGTGAAGTGGCCGCGAGAGTTGTCTCCGCAGATCGACGGAGGGGATCAACCGAACATGACCGGGGAGCCGACTCCGACCCGCCGTCTGGGCGGATCCCAGTGACCAGCGTCGACGATGTCTCGAATCCCGAAGCCAGTCCGCGCCAATGGTTGTCCGAACGGCAGTCGGCGACTGTGGCCTCGCTCCTCGATGCCGGGCTCGAAGAAGTGCGCGAGGTGGGATTCGAGAAGCTGACCATCCGATCCGTCGCTCAACGTGCCGGCGTGACTCACACCACCGCCTACAGCTACTTCACCTCGAAGTCGCACCTCATCTCCGAGCTTCACTGGCGACAGACGCAAGCCATGCCGCCCCCTGAAGTGGCTGCCAGCGAGTCCTTCGTCGGGCGTGTCCGCGCTGCATTCGAGGGACCAGCCGGTCTGCTCGCAGCCGATCCGGTGCTGTCACGCGCCGTCTTCGTGGCCATCATCTCCGACGAGCCCGAGGTGCGCCGGCTTCGCGGTGCAGTCGGTGCAGAGTTGGTCAGTCGCCTGCGGACTGCACTGGGCCCGTTCGACGATCCGGAGCTGGTCAGCACGCTCTTCATGGCCTACAGCGGCGCCATGATGCTTGTTGGTACGGGGACTCGGGACTTCCTCGAGGTGATTCCTCGCATCGGGACCGTCGCCCGGCTCATCGACCCGACCAGGCCCCGAGGAGACACCCGATGACCCATGTGTTCGCAGAAGATCACGGTCCGCGGGCACTTGTCGTCGGAGCGTCCGACGGCGTGGCTTGAACCCTTCGGCGGATGAGGTGCGGACGGTGTTCGAGACGAACGTCTTCGGCGTCGTCCGGTGCTTCCACGCCTTCCTGCCGCTCCTCCAGGCTGCGGAATGCGGTGTGGTGTGGTGTGGTGTGAACGTCAGTAGCGGCCTCGGCTCGGTGGCATCGACCCTGCGCCAGGAGTATCAACGGACCCCGGCCGCGTACGGGTCGTCCAAGGCCGCGGTGAACATGTTGACCGCCCAGTGGTCCGTGGCCTTTCCGGAGCTGCGGATCAACGCCGCCGACCCCGGCTACACCGCCACCGACCTCAGTGCCAACGCCGGGACGCAGACCGTCACAGAGGGCCCGGATGCCGTCGTGGAGCTGGCCACGCTCGGGAACGGAGGACCCATCGGCACCTACCTGAGCCGCCACGGCATCGTCCCCTGGTGACCCGGCCACCCGACCTCGTCGCGCCGACCTGGCGTATGGACGGCGTCGCAGCGGTGCCCGACGATCTCCGGGTTCTCCGGTAGTGCTGGAGCTATCGTGGTGTCCGCTGCATCGGAGGGGGACCGACCGATTCCGACCAGGAATCCGTCGATGCTCCGACCGCAGCACGTAACGGATCAGAGGCGTTGCGCATGCGCTTCGCCAGTGTTCGAGGTGTCCGGAATCCGGGAGCGTCCTCGGCTCAGGAAATGGGGGAATTATGGGTAAGACGAAGACCACCGGCCTGCGGCGAGCGTTCGTCCGGGCGACACTCGCCTCGGGCCTGCTGGCGGTCACCACGCTTGCAGGTGTCGGCCTGGCGGCTCCGGCGGCACACGCGTCCACTGCTCTCAACTATGTCGCCCTGGGCGACTCCTACTCGGCCGGTCCACTGGACGGCCCCACGACGGGCAACCTCCTGTGCCTCCAGTCGTCGGCGAGCTATCCCTATGACACGTCGTCACACCTCAAGGCGGCACTGACCGATGTGTCCTGCTCGGGGGCGGACTCGTCCAATGTGACGACCTCCTCGCAGTACCCCGGCGTCCCGCCGCAGGTCGACGCACTGTCGCCGTCCACGCAGCTGGTGACGTTGACCGACGGTGGCAATGACGGCGACCTGTTCGTCTCCGCGCTGCTGGCATGCGGGAGCACCGACATCCTCGATGTCTTCAACCTCGGCTCGCCGTGCAAGGCCCTCTACGGGAACACGTTCACCGACGAGGTGGCTGCTGACGCATCGACCATCAAGAGCACCTTCGCTACCGTCAAGGCCGACGCCCCGAACGCCCAGGTCTACGTCCTCGGCTATCCGGACATCCTTCCGGCGAGTGGGGGCTGCTACCCGAAGGTGCCGGTCACCAACGGCGACACGGCCTACCTGAACAATCTGGAAGTGGATCTGAACTCGACGATCCAGACCGAGGCGGTGGCGGTCGGCGTGCACTTCGTCTCGACCTACAACCAGTTCGTGGGACATGGGTCGTGCGCGAGCGGGTCGAACCAGTGGGTCAACGCCATCATCTCGACATCCGGAGGCATCGCGGTACACCCCACTGCCACTGGCGAACAGGAGATGGCCGACATCCTCGAGTCAGCGCTGGCGGCGAACGGGATCTCCTGACGCACCGAGGCGTCGGAGCCATACACTCCGGACATGGCCCCTTACCTCCCGGCAGAGGAACGCTACGACTCGATGCAGTATCGACGGTGCGGCCGGAGCGGGCTGCTCCTGCCCGCTATTTCGCTGGGGTTGTGGCAGAACTTCGGCGAGGACCGCCCGCTCGACCGTCAGCGGGCCATCCTCCGCCGGGCCTTCGACCTCGGAATCACCCACTTCGACCTGGCCAACAACTACGGGCCTCCCTACGGCAGCGCGGAGACGAACTTCGGCACGATCCTTCGCACCGACTTCGCGTCCTCGCGCGACGAGCTCGTCATCTCGACAAAAGCGGGCTGGGACATGTGGCCGGGACCGTATGGGGACCTCGGCTCCCGTAAGTACCTGCTCGCCAGCCTCGACCAGAGCCTCAAGAGGTTGGGCCTCGACTACGTCGACATCTTCTATCACCACCACTTCGATCCCGAGACTCCGCTCGAGGAGACCATGGGTGCCCTCGACACCGCAGTGCGGCAGGGCAAGGCGCTCTATGTCGGGATCTCCTCCTACTCGGCCGGGCGTACACGCGAAGCGGTATCCCTCCTCCGCCAGATGGGGACCCCCTTGCTGATCCACCAGCCCTCCTACTCCATGCTCAACCGCTGGGTGGAGGACGAACTGCTCGATGTGCTCGGTGTCGAAGGGGTCGGGTGCATCGCATTTTCGCCCCTCGCTCAGGGGCTCCTCACCGACAGGTACCTCGACGGGATCCCCGAGGGATCACGTGCCTCCCGCAGTGGCTCGCTGCCCGAGGAGATGCTCTCCGAGTCGAACCTCGCACATGTGCGTGCCCTGGGGTCGGTCGCCGAGCAACGGGGCCAGAAGCTGTCCCAGCTGGCCCTGGCCTGGACGTTGCGTGATCCGCGTGTCAGTTCGGTGCTCATCGGTGCGAGCAGCGTCGAGCAGCTCGAGGAGAACGTGGTCGCACTCGACAAGCTCGAGTTCACCGACGAGGAGCTCAAGGAGATCGACCTGCACGCGGTCGAAGGCGGCATCGATCTGTGGCGCGGACCCGCCACGAGCTGACCGGTCGGTCGGGTCCCTGGCGGATCCCGCTCTGTCGCCAGGCCTGGAAGGTGGGACAGCCGGGGGCCGGGTCATCGATGTAGTGGGACCTCCGTGAGTGGAGGTGGTCACCGGCTGGGGTGGGACACGTCCAGGGATGGTTTGCCCCGAGGCGCGGCGGCTACTACCCCCAGGGGCCCATCCGCACCGTCGACGATGGTCGGAATCCTCATGGCGCCATGGTCCCTTGCAGCCAGCTCGAATGCGCGCACGCAAGCTAACATTGGTGCGTGCGGGGCCGGCCCCTGCGCTCCTGGTCAGAGACGGGAAAGGGCCCTTCGTGGAAATGTCCAATGGCCCCTCGGACGACATGGTCCTCCGAGGGCTCCGATGACGAGCGGACAGGACGGTCCGTCAGCGACCGTCGAGGTGCGCAGCGACACGTCCGGAGCGCTGACGCTCGCCATTGCCGGCGAGCTCGACCTGGCCAGCGTCGGACCGGTGCACGCCGCCATCGACGAGGCCGTGGACGGGGGACGGAAGCAGCTCGTGTTCGATCTGGGTGACCTCACGTTCATGGACAGCTCCGGTATCGCCATGATGCTGAAGATCTCGAAGGAGGTCGACTCGATGGTGCTCCGCAACGTGACACCCATCGTGCGCAGGGTCATCGAGGTCACCGGTCTCGTCGACGTCCTCGGTCTCGATCCGTGACCGTGCACCGCTCGTTCGCCTTGAACCGGAGATCCGTGGCCGCGAGCCGCGCCTTCATCGGGGATGCCCTCGGCGACCTCCCCGATGACCTCCGTGAAGCGGCCGTCCTGATGATGTCCGAACTGGCCACCAACGCCATCGTGCACGCGGGCACCGGCTTCGAGGTCGCCATCGACCGGTCACCGGAGACGCTGCGCGTAGCAGTCGCCGACGTGGGAGGTGGCGAGCCGGAGCTCCGGACGCCGTCCTCGAGCGAGCCTCACGGACGAGGACTCCAGATCGTCACGCATCTCGCGGACGAATGGGGCATGAGCGACAATGACGACCGGTTGGGCAAGACCGTCTGGTACGTCATCCGGTTGGACCGGCCCCAGCTGTCCGGGTCACGTGGGTCGTCAGTCCGAGATGACATGCCCCGTCAGTCCGCGGCCCAGACGAGGCAGCAAGGCCACCAGCAGCCGAACGGTGACGCCAGGCGCCTCGAGGCGCCTGGCGACGCGCCGCACTCCTCGCCGGCTGCAGACGGTCGAGCCGACTCGGTGCGGTACGACGGACCAGCCGAGCGCCTGGAGCCCCACTCCTTCGGTCAGGCGACCGTCGCGAGGCCGTCGAGCAGCGTGAGCATGTCCTCGGCGTGCTCCTCCTCGACCGCCAGGATCTCCTCGAGCATGCGGCGGGTCGTGGGGTCGCCGGTACCGAGCCAGGAGATGATCTCGCTGTAGGAGGCGATCGCCACCCGCTCGGCGACGAGGTCCTCGCGGAGCATCGACTCGAGTCCGTCGGATGCGTCGTACTCGGCATGGCTGCGGCTGGTCAGTGTGTCCGGGTCGAAGTCGGGCTCGCCCCGCAACTGCGTGATCCGGGCTGCGATCATGTCCGCATGGCCCTGTTCCTCAGTGGCGTGCTGGAGGAACTCCGCCGCGGCGGCCTGCGCAGCGATCCCCTGGGCTGTGAAGTAGTGCCGCTTATACCTCAGGACGCACACAAGCTCAGTGGCGAGTGCCTGGTTCAGTACCTCGACCACCCGGTCCCTGTCTGCTCCGTAGGCGTCCGTCACCGATCCCCGGCTCATGTGCGCACGTGCCTGCTCGCGCAACGTCGCCACATCGGTCAAGAACTCACCCATCGTCGTTACTCCTCGTCGCTCCACAGGCCAGCTCCGTACTGACCGCTCGTGATCGGCACTCTTCCCAGGTCAGGCCGGAGTATTCCGGGGACCACCGCGTCGACCGCCGATGGGCGGAACCGTCGGGTTGGGCGCGGTCCGAACTCAGGGTTGGCTGACCAGTCGGATCTGCGGGCGGTCCGAGCTGGCTCGATCCACCCACGGACCCGGTCCGAAGGGCCCGGACGGGCTCGGGTCGGCGCAGAGCATCACCTGTGCCGCATCGAGGAACCGGGCGTTCACCGTCGAGCGCCAGCGTGCACCGCGCACGATGCGCCACCCGAGCTCCGGGTGCTCGACGATCAGCGGCGCCACTGCGCGGTCCAGCCATGCCCGACCGTGGTGTGGGTCCGCCCGGGCATGTTCTTCGTAGAACGGGAACGCAGCCGCCGGTGCACCGATCCGGCGCAGTGCGGCGACCACCTTGCGGCACCGTGGCCCGGCCTGGAGTTCGATCAGGCCGAGTGCGCCGAGCATCTCCGGCTGGAGCCAACGGTTCGTGGCCAGGGTGGACCCGAGCAGCGTCCGCTCCAGACATGCCATCGGGAGCTCGCCGCGCGCCACGTGGCGGAGGTGGAGGGCCTCGGACATCGTCCGGTGGAGGTCGCTGTGGACGCGAGCCTCGTGGCCACGACCCATCTCGTCCCAGTAGTTGCGGGCGAGCTCGACCTTGGCATCGCCCTCCAGGCCCACCTGGCACTGCGCCACGAGATCGTCGAAGCCGCCGTCCGGTCCACCTTCCAGTTCGAGGAAGGACCGCACGCCCTCCGGATCGGCCTCCTCGGCGAGCCAACGGTACATGGAGGGGACCCGGTCGACAGCCTGGACGGCCCTGAGTGCATCCACCGGATCGTCCGGCAGGTCCCATCGTCGGTGGGCATCCAACTCCTGGATCCGCTCGAGGAAGGCACCTTCGAGGCGCCACTTGAGTTCGGCGATGACGGGATGGTGCTGCCGGTTGGGACCCTGCCACAGGTCGGCCAGCGGGCCGACATGCAGGTCGTGGACCCGCAGGAGCGTGAGGGCGGCATCCTGCTCGTCGACGGGCTCGGCCCCTCGGAGCCCGTCGAGTGCGGACGACGGTAGGGACAGGACTGCGTCCAGCCGGTCCGCCAGCCGCTCGTCCGGCAGCGGAGCCACCAGCGCGAGGCGTGCGCCTGGTCTCGGTGCACGTCGTGTGACGACCGGGGGAGCTGCGCCCGGGCGCCATCGTTCCGTAGGCATGCGAGGCATTGGGGACAGCTACCCGACCTACCGGGATCTAACCCTGGCCGCTCCCGCTCCTGCGGTCTCAGGGCCACCGGCATACCGACGACGACCTGGTCCGATCGGCGGACTACCCCAGACATCCCTGGCGCACGAGCACGATGACCGTGACGACCCCGAGGCCGAGTACGCCGTCGGCGCGCAGTCCCGCACCCCGGGCACGGTCCGGGCCTGTCACGGCGACGGTGATCGGGCGGGCGGGGCGGGGCGGGGCGGGGCGGGGCGGGGCGGGG
>Ga0182014_10004640_pt1 | contig 15657 bp, 9 predicted proteins | sample 612S2DmetaG_FD_120489 | JGI IMG/M metagenome (GOLD analysis project Ga0182014, IMG submission 120489) | Permafrost microbial communities from Stordalen Mire, Sweden - 612S2D metaG | ecosystem: Environmental > Terrestrial > Soil > Wetlands > Permafrost | place: Sweden: Stordalen | collected... | reverse complement strand
ATGCCCACTGCTTCGTCGGTTTCGACGCCTACCAGAAGCTGATCCACTGCGGGGTCGACGTGGTGCTGATCGCCTGCACCTCGCACTTCCATCCCGCGTACCTGAAGGCTGCCATCGACGCCGGCCGGCACGTCTTCTGCGAGAAGCCGCACGGGCTGGACGTGCCGGGGCTGAAGATGGCGATGGCCGCCGCGGAGGAGGCCAAGAAGAAAAAGCTGTGCCTCGTCTCCGGCTTGTGCTGGCGGTACGACGCCGGCGTCCGCGAGACGATCCGGCACATCCACGACGGCCAGATCGGCGAGATCGTGGCCATCCAAGCCACGCGCGTCGGCGGGCTCTACGATCGCCGCGAGCGCCAGCCACAGTGGAACGAAATGCAGTTCCAATTCAAGAACTGGTATTACTTCAACTGGCTTTCCGGGAACGACACCGCCCAGACCTTGATCCACCAGATCGACAAGGCCTCGTGGGCGCTGGGCGACGTGCCGCCGTTGCGGGCCTGGGGTATGGGCGGACGCCAGGTCTGCGTCGAACCCCGGTACGGCGACGAGTTCGACCACCAGGCTATGGTCTACGAGTATGCCAACGGCGTGCGGCTGTTCGGCTACTGCCGTCACATCCCCGGCTGCTACAACGGGGCTGCCGTGGTCGTCATCGGCTCCAAGGGCCGCGCGTTCATGCCCGACCAGCCGCGCATCGAAGGCGAGAAGCCGTGGCGCTACAAGGGCCGCCCGGCGAACATGACCGACGCCGAGCAGAAGGAACTGTTCGACGCCGTCCGCGCCGGCACGACGATCAACAACGGCCATTACATGTGTCTCAGTTCGATGCTCGCGATTCTCGGCCAGATGGTCTGCTACACGGGCCAGGAGGTCACCTGGGAGCAGGCCATGAAGTCGGAGTCGAGCTTCGCGCTGCCGCGCTACGGCTGGGACGTGGAACCGCCGGTCAAACCCGGCCCCGACGGCCGGTATCCCACGGCCATGCCTGGAATCACGCAGTTTCGTTGAGGCGCTCGAGTTACGCCGCATGGCCACGCCCGCGTAGCCATGACCCACACCACACCATCGCGACAAACGCTCTAACCAGGAGGAAAACGTCATGAATCTGCCAAAGTATGGCGCCGTCTTTGTGCTGGCGGCCGCATGTCTGTGCTCGGCCCGGCTGTGGGCGGAGGAGAAACAGCCCGCCTGGAAGCCGCTGATGGACGGCAAAACGCTGGCCGGCTGGCACAAGGTGGGCGATGGCCAGTGGACCGTCGAGGACGGGGCGTTCGTCGGCCGAGCCGACAAGACGAAGTTCTACGGCCTGCTCTTCAGCGACAAGTGTTTCAAGGACTTCACCGTGCGGTTCAAGTACAAGTTCTTTTCGGGCGACAGCGGCTTCTACATCCGCACGATTTTCAAGAAGCCCGACGAGGCGCACGGCTTGCAAATCCAGGTGGGAGAATTGGGCAGCGGCGTGGGCGGCATTTATGAGAGCTACGGCCGCGCCTGGGTTTCCCAGCCGACGCTGGCCCAGGAAAAAACCTTCGTCCGCGAGAACCAGTGGAACGACATGGTCATCGATGCCCACGGCGGACACGTCATCGTACGCGTCAATGGCATCAAGAGCGCCGAGTTGAAGAACGACAAGGGCCGTGCCGAGGGGCATTTCGCCCTGCAAATGCACGCCCAAACCGTGATGCACGTGATGTTCAAAGACATTGAAATCCTCGAAGGAGATAACTATGCTAGCGAAAAATGAATCCCGGAAGAGTAGTTCGTTGTCGTCGCGGCGGCAGTTTCTGCAACGGGCGGTCGTCTCGGGGGCGGCAGCCTACGGCGCACTCGAACTGGGCCGCAGCGCCCACGCCGCCGGTAGCGACGTGATCAAGGTCGGCCTGATCGGCTGCGGCGGGCGGGGTAGCGGAGCGGCCGGCAACGCCATGAACGCCGGCAAGGACGTCCGCCTGGTGGCCATGGGCGACGTCTTCGCCGACCACCTGGCCAGCAGCCGCGAGCAATTGAAGAAGATGTATCCGGAGCAAATGATGGTCGACGACCAGCACTGCTTCGTCGGCTTCGACACCTACCAGCAGGTGATCCACAGCGACGTCGACGTGGTAGTGATCGCCTGCACGTCGCATTTCCATGCCGTGGCGCTGAAGGCCGCCGTCGATGCCGGCAAACACGTCTTCGTCGAGAAGCCGGTCGCCCTCGACGTGCCCGGCATTAAGCTGGCCATGGCGGCCTCCGAGGCGGCCACGAAGAAGAACTTGAGCCTCGTCAACGGGCTCTGCTGGCGCTACGACCTCGGCGTCCGCGAGTGCGTCAAGCGGATCCACGACGGCCAGATCGGCGAAATCATCGCCGTCCAGGAGCATTATCTCCGCGGCCCGTACGGCCTCCGCGTGCGCAAGCCCGAGTGGAACGAAATGCAGTACCAGCTGCAGAACTGGTATCACTTCAACTGGCTCTCGGGCGACGATTTCGCCCAGTCGCTGATCCACAACATCTCGGTCACGTCCTGGGTCGTCGGCGACGTCGCTCCGCTGCAAGCCTGGGGCATGGGCGGGCGGCAAATCTGCACCGAACCCAAGTACGGCGACGCCTTCGACAACCAGGCGGTCGTGTACGAGTATGCCAACGGCATCCGCATCTTCGGCTATTGCCGCGACATCCCCGGCTGCTACAACGAAACCAGCGACGTCATCCTCGGCACCAAGGGCCGCGCATTCATGCCCGGCAGGCCCCAGATCGAGGGCGAAAAGCCCTGGCGCTATGAAGGCCCCAAACCCAGCATGTACGACGTGGAGCACAAGGAGCTGTTCGAGAGCATCCGCGCGGGCAAGCCGCTCAATAACGGCAAGTACATGTGCATCTGCACCCTGCTGGGAATCATGGCCCAGTTGGCCGCCTATACGGGCCAGCAGATCACCTGGGAGCAGTTGATGAACTCCAAGCAGAGCTACGCCCTGCCGCGCTACGGCTGGGACGTCGAGCCACCGGTGAAACCGGGCGCCAACGGCCAATACCCGACGGCCATGCCGGGGATTACGCAGTTCCGGTAGTGCAACGTTTCGGTCGTGTGTGACAATGGACCGTTTAGCGGCCTTTTGGCACGTCGGCCACCGGCGAGCGTGCATTCCTGGCAGTTACCGGATGAGCGTTTGCACCAGTGACGGGGCGAGCGTTTTCGCCAGTTACCGGGCGAGCGTTTTCGCCCCGTAGGGGCGTTTGAGAATAGCCCAGCAGTTTACTGCTGGGACGACAAGCATAGTCATTTCCTCCGACAAGTCCCGTAGGGACGGCCGAAATGAGCGTCCGAGATTCAATCGTCCCTACGGGACGAAACTGGCATTTGGGTTCTCGGCTACCCAGCGATGAATCGCTGGGCTACTATCGACCGTCCCTCCGGGACGAGCGCCCCAGCAACCTATCGAGATTCGCCTATCCCCGGGACGAGCGCCCCAGCAACCGATCAGGACTTGCCTATCCCCGGGATGAGCGCCCCATCAAGCTATCAAGATTCGCCTATCCAGGAGCGACGGAAATGCACTTCGACCAGGAAACCAGCCCGGCACGTCCAACAAGGCGCTGGCCGGGCTGGTTGCGCTGCTTGCCCGTGCTGCTCCTGCTGGTCGGCCCGATGGCCGCCGGCAAGGTCCATGCCCAGGACAGCCGGGCGCGGTGGATCTGGTATCCCGAAGCCTCCGGATTGGCCGTCGACGGCGAGAGCCGTTACTTTCGCAAAGCATTTCAAGTGGCCGAGCGTCCGCAGCAGGCCACGCTCTGGATCCTGGTCGACGACGGCGGTACCTACTGGCTCAATGGCGAGCGGTTGGGCCGCGAGGCCGAGCATCGCGGCGGTTGTGCGGGCTATGCCGTGGGCCCGCTCCTGCGTCCCGGACGAAATGTCCTGGCCGTCAAGGCATTCAACGCGACGGGTCCGGCCGGCGTCATTGCCCGACTGGTTTTTCCCGGCGATACCGCCCGGCGGCACGAAGTGCTTTCCGATAGCTCCTGGAAAACGGCCCGCGAAGGGCCGGCGGGCTGGACCGGTCTCGATTTTCAAGACGCCCACTGGCTGGCCGCGCGCGAGCTGGGCGATGCCTTTATGAGGCCCTGGAGCAACTTCGACTGTTACGACACGTCGGCGGTGGTCACGGCGGAGGAAATTGCCGCCCGCAAGCGGGCCCATGAACGTTTGTTGGCCGCCCCGGCGACTTTTGCCGGGCAGACGCCCGCCCGCGCAACCATTACCCACGAAAACGGTTCGGCCATAATCACCATCAATAACCGAAAGCGGCCGGCCATCATGTACCGTGGCTCGATCGATCCCACGAGCGGCAACGGCCGGCGTCAGATCACGAATTTCGCCGCGGCCGGCATCCATCTGTTTGTGGCCGATGCCTCGCTCGAACAAGTATGGCGCGGCCCGAACCAGTACGACTTCTCGACGGTCGACGAGGCGCTGCGCGCGTTTTTGTCGGCCGATCCCGACGCATATTTGATCGTCATGACGAATCTTCGTCCGCCGGAGTGGTGGATGGCCGCGCATCCCACGGAACACGTGCATTACGCGGCGACCGACAAGCTTTGCGAGGGCGACGACGCTTTCAACGCCAGGCGTGCGTCGCCGGCTTCTCAGGTTTGGCGTCAGGACACCGCCGCCGTATGGCGTGCGCTGGTGAAATACATCGAGACGCAGCCCTGGGGCAAACGGGTGGTCGGCTGGCATCCCTGCTACGGCATCTATGGCGAGTGGCACTACTTCGGCAGTTGGTCGGGCCAGATGCCCGACACGGGCGAGGCCATGACACGCACGTTTCGCGCTTGGCTCGGTCAGAAATATGGGACCGAAGCGGCCCTTCAGAAGGCCTGGAACGATCCGCGCGCGACGTTGGCCACGGCCGCTGTGCCCGGCGCCCATGCGCGGCAAGAGGGTTCGCTGCTGGGCATCCGCGATCCGCAGCGCGAAACGCAGGTCATGGACTACTATCGCTGCCAGCAGCGGGTCGTGGCCGATTGTCTGGAGACCTTCGGCCAGGTCATGAAGGAAGAGACCGGCGGCCGCTGCCTGTACGGCGCGTACTATGGATACTTCTTCGAAGTGCCACCGCAGACCCAGGGCGGGCATCTGGAGATCGAGCGGCTCTTGTCGTCGAAGGTCATGGACTACTTCGCCGCTCCGTACGGGTATGAGTGGCGACTGATGGGCCAGGACGGCCGCTTGAGGTCGCCTGCCGTGGCTTTTCATCTGGGCGGCAAAGTCCATATGGTCGAGGCCGACACGCGCACCCACCTCCATTTGCGCAACGAGTATGGCCGCGTGCAGAACGTTACGGAATCGGTGGCCGCGGTTCGCCGCGAGTTCTCCACCGCGCTCACCGAGGAGGCCGCCCTTTGGTTCTGCGATTTCGGGCCCCACGACAACGGCGGCTGGTTTGACGACCCGGCGATCATGAAGGAGATTGCCCGGCTCTACGCCCTGGCGCAAGAGCTGATCGGGCAGCCGCGGCGGCGCACGGCCGAGGTGGCCCTGGTCTACGATCCCGCGTCGGCCTATGGCCTGAGCGATGGAGAAGGCATGTCGACGGTCTATCGCCTGATCAACAATGTCGCGACCGAATTGTATTACACCGGCGCGCCGTTCGACACGATCTACCTCTCTCAATTGCCCAAGGCCGAGCTGTCGCGTTACAAGGTGCTGATCTTCCTCAATACGCTGACGCTCGACGGCGAGCAGGCGGCCCAGCTCGCTCGGCTGCGGCAACCCGGCGGGCCCACGCTGCTTTGGCTCTGGCTGCCGGGACTGCTTGGTCCGCAAGGCATTTGCGTGGAACAGGCGTCGCACGTGACCGGCTTCGACCTGGAGCTGATTCGGACGCGCTTGCCCGGCCGCATCGAAATCACGGCGGCCGATTCTCCGCTGGCCGCCGCGGTTTCCGCCCCGGGCAATGGGCGCCGAGCGTTCGGCGACAATCAGCCGTTCGGTCCGGCCCTGGCCGCCCGCGACGGCAAGCGAATTGGCTTTGCCGAGGGCACTCGGCATTGCCTGCTGGCGTCCAAGGCCGGGGGGCGTCAGATCTTCCTGGGCGCCCCGTTTGCCGACCGGCGATTGCTGGCGGCCATTCTGGGCGCGGCGGGCGTCCACCGCTATGATGCCAACCTGGAGGACGTCGTCCGCGGCGACTCGCTGCTGCTGGTCGTGCACGGCAAAGACGCCGGCCCGCGCGAAATCGTGCTGTCCCGCCCGGGCGTCCTTTCCGACGCGATCAGCGGCGTGCCCGTCGGCAAGGGCAAACGAATATCCGTCACACTGCCCGCTGCGACAACCGCCATATGGAAAGTGAAATACGATTGAACTCAGCGGCGACATGCTCGCTTTGTTTCGCCGCGTGGGCGCGGCGGCTATTGCTTGTCAGGAAAACAATGTCGTCAGAAAATAGCCGGGGGCTAACAGCCCCCGGAGAGAATGCCCGAAATCCACGCACATTCCGGGGGCTGTTAGCCCCCGGCTATTGCGAAATTGGTTGTCTGAGGATCAACAAACATCGCATCCCTCCACGCTTACGTCACTCCACCTTTCAGAAAGGACATCTACGATGACTACGAACCATGAATCCCAGCGGTCTTCATCCTGGTCGCGGCGGCAATTCCTGCAGCGGTCGGCGGTCACGAGCGCGGCCGCGCTCGGCGCGCTGTCGCTCGCCCGGGGCGCGCACGCCGCCGGCAGCGACGTGATCAAGATCGGCCTGATCGGCTGCGGCGGCCGAGGGAGCGGGGCAGCCGGCAACGCCATGAACGCCGGCAAGGACATTCGGCTGGTGGCCATGGCTGACATTTTTGCCGATCGCGTCCAGGACAGCCGCCAGCGGTTGAAGAAGATGTATCCCGAGCAGGTGGCCGTCGACGACGACCATTGCTTCGTCGGCTTCGACGCGTACCAGAAGGTGATTCATAGCGACATCGACGTGGTGCTGATCGCCGGGGCGTCGCATTTCCACCCCACGCACTTGAAGGAGGCCGTCGCCGCCGGCAAGCACATCTTCTGCGAAAAACCGCACGGCATCGACGTGCCGGGCATGAAGCTGGCGATGGAAGCCGCCGCCGAGGCCAAGCGAAAAAACCTCTGCCTCGTCTCCGGGCTGTGCTGGCGCTATGATCCGGCCGTCCGCGAAACCATGCGGCGGGTGCACGACGGCCAGATCGGCGACATCGTCGCCATCCACGAGACGTACATCTGCGCCCCGTACATCCTCCGCGAGCGCAAGCCGGAATGGAACGAAATGGAGTACCAGTTCCAGAACTGGTACCACTTCAATTGGCTCTCCGGCGATCAGACCGCGCAGCAACTGATCCACAGCACCGACAAGGCCTCGTGGGCACTGCGTGACGTTCCGCCGCTGAAGGCCTGGGGGCTGGGCGGATGCCAGGTGTGCGTGGAACCCAAGTACGGCGATCAGTTCGACCACCATGCCGTGGTGTACGAGTATGCCAACGGCGTGCGCGTCTTCGGCTACTGCCGCGACATTCTCGGCTGCTACAGCGAGGTGACCGACGTGATCATCGGCACCAAGGGCCGGGCCTACCTGCCCGCCCGGCCGCACATCGACGGCGAGAAACCCTGGCACTACCAGCACGCCGGTCAGAGCCCGAACATGTACGACGTCGAGCACAAGGAACTGTTCGAGGCCCTGCGTGCCGGCAAAACGGTCAACAACAGCAGCTACATGTTCACCAGCTCGATGCTGGCGATCCTCGCCCAGATGGTCTGCTACACGGGCCAGGAGATTACCTGGGATCAAGCGATGAAATCGAAGTTGAGCTTCGCGCTGCCGCGTTACGCCTGGGACGCCGAAGCGCCCATCAAGCCGCAGGCCAACGGCCAGTACGCCGCGGCCATGCCGGGCATCACGCAGTTCCGCTAATCGTCCGGCAAGCAAAAACGTGTATGGTTTCTTGAGGGTCAGCTTGAAAATAGTACGTTTAGCCGCCGACGGAACGTCGGCGTGAACGGCTAATTCAGCCGTTTTGGCCGGCGTGCCGCCGGCCGCTAAACGACATTAGCTGTCTGAGTCCCAATAGCCGGCGTGTAAGCACACCGCGTGCGACTGGGAATTTGCCCCATGGTTCGCGGCGTGCAAGCACGCCGGCTAAACATTTGCCAAGCGAGCAATTATGGCGTGACCAGTTGCAAACGCACGGGGCCCAGCAGGCCGCCGCCGCGCGACTCGGACTCGAACGCCAACTCCCGGCGACGGTATGGATCGCGATGGCCGGGCCGCTCGCTCTTGCGCCAGGCCTCGCGGACTCGGGCCGAAGTCATGTCGTTGGCCGCGGTGTTCGACACCTCGATTTCCAGCACGAAGTCCCGCCGCCTGGAATCCGGCCAGCCGCTGCCGCGCCGCCGCCGTCATCCAATGCGTCGGGCCAACCACGATCGAGCGATAGCGCATGTGCCCGACCAGCAAACGGCCATCGGCCACGTGCGTCGACGGATCGGCGAGGACGTCGTCGTCGACGAGGTCGAAATCGCACTGCCGCCGCGACAACGCCAGGGCCAGCGCGTCGTGCCCGCGCAAGGCTGGATCTTCCGCGTCGCCGGACGCCCAGATGTCGCGAATGGGATAGTACAGAGCGGTTTCGATGTCCGGCCGGCCGCAGGCCAGCAGGTAGCCGAGGCGGGCCACGTACCGATGAAAGTGCGGCGAAAAGTCCCACAGCAGCTCACCCGGCCCGCCGGCACACGACACGAGGACCGTCATTCCCCGCACGTACTGATAGTCGATCAGCCATTTCTTTTGGGCCGGCGTCAGTCCGGCGCCGTAGACGCCGAAAGATTCGGTCAATACCAACGCGGTGCCGTTCTGATGGGCGGCCGACGAGGCGAACTTGGGGAAGTGGTGGTTGACCTTGCCCGGAAACAATTGCCGTTCGATGACGTCGACGCCGGGCACGTCCATGCTCCGCAGCGGCCGCAGCACGTGACCGAGCCCCTCGATCATCGCGCCGAAGGTCATGTCGTCGCCGTCGAGGTGCCCGCCAAATGCCAAGCCGTGTTGCCGCGACCAATCGCGGAGCGGCCGGAAATAGGCGTCGCGGAAGCGGCGGGTCCAGAAGTCGTACAAGTCCACGCGCACTGTTTTCTGCCCAGGAGTCAGCGATTGCACGTCGACGACGCGGAACGCATCCAGCTTATCGAGCACGGAATAGCCGAACCACTGGCGAAAGAGGTCGCCGGCGCCGGCCGTCCACGGAATATCGCTCCCCAAATGAACGCGAGTAGGCGGGCTCGTCGGTGAACACCAGCTTGATGGTCCGGCCGAAATGCGAGCCCACGGCGTCGGCATAACGTTGGTGGGTAATCGCGATGAAGGTCTCGGTCGCGTGCGGATCCAGGTAATCGACCCGAGCCGCGTTGCGCGGCGTCCATTTTCCCCGGCCATCGCAGGCCAGCACGTGCCCGACCGCTTGCGGCCGATAGCGCACCACCTGGCCGGCGGCCTGGCCCGAGGGAAATCCGCCCTCGTCGTAGAGCCAGTAGTTCATTCCCAGCCGGGCCGCCTGGTCGACGGCGAATTTCACCCGGCCGAAGTATGCCGGCGAGAGATAGCCGCAGTCCATCGGGTTGGTATTGGTCTCGGGGCGCAACTCGCGGGGATTGGGGATGACGCACACGCTGCGGGCGTCATGGGCAACCATGTTTTCGAGTTGCCGGCGAAAGGCCACCGGGTCCCACCGTCCGCCGTAGCCCCAGAAGTAGCCCGGCCAGAAGAGATTCTCCGGCTCGGCCAGCGACTGCCACGAGAACACCCGCAGCGCGAGGAAAGCGGCGCGGGCAGTCGCGTTTTCGCCTTGCGCGGCGATGCCGCCGGCTGAGGTCAACGCGGCTGATAGCGTGAGACCAACCAGCAGTATTGCTCTGGTGCAACTCACGAGAACTCCTTGTACCAGACCAATTCCAAAATTGTGTAGCGGGGCGGCTTGCCGCCCGTGTTTGCGGTGTAAGGGCTACACGGGCCGCAAGCGGCCCCGCTACACGACACACACAATGTTGAACATGGTGGCGTACTTGTGGAAAAGCGCGAGGCTCGATCCTCACGATTTCAGCAGGGCTCCCGCATGTGCGTGGATCTTGCGGATGGCCTCGGCGATTTGGTCCATGTCGCTGCGTGGGCCTATGAGCATGTTCTGCGTGAACCAGACCGCTTCGTGGCAAAGCTTCTGGTGCTCGGGCACGCGGCAGCGCTCGGGCCACCGGTCGAGCGCCTCCTCGGAAAACACCCGCCGGGCGCCGCGCGTGGCGAACGACTCCTTGAGAAACGTCTCCCAGGGGACCGGCGTATAGCCGCCGCCGCTGGGTATACCTTCGGCGTTGAGCGCCTGCAGGAACCTGTCGCGCGGCAACTTGGCGAACGTGTCGGCCTGGTAGCGGAACATGTACAGATGCCAGGCGTTGCGCGTGCAGCCTTCGTACATCTTCACGGGACACAGGCCGGGGATATCGCCCAGCAAACTGGTAAGATACTTGGCGTTTTCGTCGCGGGTCCGCGCATACTGCTCCAGCCGCGTCATTTGGGCATTCAGCAGGGCGCCTTGGAACTCCGTCATGCGGAAGTTCGCGGCCCGCGTGGGCATGTAGGTGAAATTATAGCTGCTGACCGTCCGCGCCCGGCAGTTGCAATGGAAGGCGTAGATTTTCTCGGCCAGGGCGTGGTCGTTGGTGAGAATGGCGCCGCCTTCGCCGGAGGGGAGATTCTTGGTCACCTGGAAGCTGAAACAGCCGGTCGTGCCGCAGGTCCCCACTTTGCGTCCCCGCCATTCCGCCATGTGGGCCTGGCAGGCGTCCTCGATCACGGGCAAGTTGTGCTTCTTGGCCACGGCCAGGATGGCGTCGAGATTAGCGACGTTGCCGCCGATGTGGACCGGCAGGATGGCTGCCGTCCGGTCGGTGATCGCGGCCTCGATCTTGGCCGGGTCGATCTGGAACGTCTCCGGATCGATGTCGACGAAGATCGGCAGGGCATAGTGCATCATGATCGCCGTGACGGTGGCGATGAAGGTGTAGGGGGTGACAATCACTTCGTCGCCGGGCCCGATCCCCAGGGCGCCCAGCGCGGCCACCAGGGCCGTGGTGCCGCCGTTGGTGGCGATGCAGCACTTGGCGCCCGTCAGCCGCGCGTAGGCCTCTTCGAACTTGTCGACGTGTTGGCCGCCGCCGCGATACCACTTGCCGCTGCGGAGCGTGGCCAGAATGACCTTTTCCTCCCGGGTATCCATCACGGGCCAGGCAGGAAAGGACTGCGATCGGGTTCGTTTGCCTCCCAGCAGGGCGGGCTTGTCGGCGGCGGCCGCCGCGGGGCCGACGAGGGCCGCGCCAACCCCGGCCGCGGCGGTGGCAGTGACAAAACTTCGACGGTTCAACAGATCGCTCATGTCAGTCTCCTTTCAGCACCTGAAGGAAGGTTTCTATATCTTAAGGGACAGCAACGTGACCGCCCTCCCCCCTGCCCCTCTCCCGCCAGCGGGAGCGGGGAGTTGTGTACGAATTCCTTAGTACATCTCCATTACGAACAATGTGAAGCGGGGCGGCTTGCCGCCCGTATTTTCGGACATGTCGCAAAGCGAGAACTACACGGGCCGCAAGCGGCCCCGCTACACAAAGCACACAAATCCAACCCTGCCGCGCACTTAGCGTGTTATATTCTTCGTCGTCGCGCCAGCCTTGGCCAAAATCCGGTGGCAGGCCCCGATCAGGGTCTCTTCCACGTTCTCGGCAAGCGGTCCCGGCTGGGCGTAGTAAACCATGCTCGCAATCACCTCGTAGCCGCCTTCGCTCAGCATCCGATGCGACGGAATGTAACAGGACACGTCGTTGCTATAGGCGGCGACGATCAAGTTGGTGTGCGGGTATTCATGCTTCAATCGCAGCGAATAGTCGACCACCACCTCGCCGCCTAAGCCAAGCATCACGAGATTATCGCCGAAACCAACGGCCTGAACCGGCACGGGAACCTGCCAGACCGGGCGACCGGCGTCCAACGCCGCCAGCACGGCTTCGGCGCGGCGCTTGCGGAAGCGGTCGGTACCTTTCAGTTCCTGCTCGAAGACGGCCCGATCCTGGTGGGCAAAATCCAGGCGGATGACCTCGAAGGCGGTACGAATCGCGGGATGCACCGGCCGGAGCGTGCCGGCCAGCACCCGCTCGACCGCGTCGGCCAGCGTCTTGCCGTGTTGTACCGCGTACTCCAGTTTCTTCCGCGGATACGGATCCTGGTCGGCGCCGCAAAGCTGGAGGAACATGGCCGTCGTGCCGGGGAGGGCCTTTTCCAGGTCGAGTTGGGCGAAGCCGGCGTAGTCGCCGTGAATTTGATAGCCGTCGCCGCCGACCGTGGTGTTGTGGCACGCATAGCCGAACAGGACGGCCCGCAGCTTGCCCTCGGGCGTGGCCACCCTCAGCACCGGCACGTCGCGGTCGACCGGTCCCGCCGGGTTCGCTCCCAGTTTAATGCCTTTGCTGGTGCGCTGGCGGCGGTTCATGGTGAAAGGGGCCGAACCATGCCCGACGGCGAGCGTCGCCGGCCGCAGGTCGGCCAGCGCGGCCCCCACGACTTCGACCAGGTCGTCGACCAGCCGCTGCCGATAGCGCACGAGCCGCTGCTGGTTGAGCGGATCGATGTCCGGGCCGACGATCGGATTGGGCAGGAACACCGGTCCGGAATGCGTGTGGGTCGAGTTGAGCAGAAGCTGGCTGCGCTCCAACCCGTATTTCTGCTTCGCCCGGGCGGCCACCTCGTCGGAAATCGCGCGCGGCAGACTGAGCAAGTCGGTGGCGACGATCACCACCCGCTGCCGCCGGGCATCCTCGAGCGCCAGGGCCTTCGCCCAGAGATCGTGGACGACGCCCTCGGAAGGCCGTTTGCGGGCGACGAAGCCGGCCATCCAGATCGGTCCCTCGGGCGTGATGACCTTGCGGGCCACGCCGGCCCGGAGTTCGGCCGGCTCGGAAACCGCCCCGAGCATCAGCAAGCCGAGAAGGATTGCGTTCATGGCCCCTGAAGGTCGTTAAGATGTTTGGTGTTTCGGCCCGAGCAGTCGCGCGGCGTTCGCCCGGCAAATCGCCCGCAATTGTTCCTCGCTGAGGACGGATTCCTTGAGTTTTAGCGCGGCCGACTCGAAACAATAAAACGGGGCATGCGAGCCGAAGCAAAGCCGGGCCGCCGGCAGGCGCTGGAGCAACCGCTCCACGCCCCCCAGTCCTTCCAGCATGGCGATTTCCAGGTACACCTCGCCGCCGCCCGAAAGCGCCACGAGCGATTCGACACTCGCCGGGGCCCGGGTGTTGAGCAGAACCAACCGCAGCCCGGGGGCTTGCTTCATCTCTTATCCTTCACTTTCGTCGTAATCGTGTCTTCGTGCGGCCCGCCAACCCTCTTCCCAGGAGCGGTGCTCGTCCGTGTCTTCCTTATGCGGATTGCCGCTCACGTCGGCGCCGTCCCAATGGCGTCGTAGCCCTCGTCAAACGCCTCGCTGGACATCTGCCTGTCCTCCTTTCCCGAGACGGGTGTGCGCCTCACATATAGTCGATCAGCAACTCGTCCTCCATGATAGCCCTTGCACGTGGCGGCTTGAAGCCACCCGTGGGCGCCGACCTTGGCCCATGTGGGCCGTTGGGGGGCGGTCGGACGGAAGTCCAACCCCAAGACGGGAGCCCGCCGTGGGGCCCGTGGGCGGCCAATCGAAGTCTTTGCGTGACGTTGCGAAACTCAATGCAATGGCAGAGGCGGGCCTGAAAACGGAACTCCTTGATCCGCCGCACGGAGGCATATGCTATAGCGATGCCCGCCATTGCAGATGCAGTGGAACGACCAGCCGATCGCCCGGTCCAGCCAGCAGAACCGCGCCGTCAAAGGTCTTGCGATCCTCCGAAGTTATGGGACTGTCCGGCTTGATCGTGAGGGACGTGGCCCCCGGGCCGACGTCCGTCACGCGACCCACGCAGCGATTGTCCCGATACACCGCTCGGCCGACAACGAAAGGCGTGTTCAGCCCGTAGCCGCTTACCGACAGGAATCGGCTTATGCTCGTGCTCAATTGGTACGAACCGGGTTTGCCCGATTGCGGCTCCAGCGTACCGCGCCCCATCACGGCGGTTATTTCGTCCATCACGGCGCGGTGTGACCCGACATTCCGCAGGCTCCAAGTGGTCGCCTGGCCGATGGCCGGCTCGCTGCGCATCATCAGTGGGCCATGCGACGTATCGATCTGGCGCCAATCCGTGTCCCAGGCCACATCCATTGATACGGGGCTTACCGCGGGATCGAACTGACGAATTTTTCCCGTCACGCGGGCAGTGCCATGGAGGTTTGGCCCCCCGGCCACGTCGAGAAAGGTCGCCTCGGAAGCATCGGCTGCGACAACCTTGCCCGAACGGTCCAGACGCACCAGGGCAACGCGGGCATCGGTTTGTAGCATCGGCAGCTTTCGGCCGCCAAGTCGCACGGCCCAGCGCCCGGCCTCCCCGCCGACGATCCAGAGATCGCGGCGGCCATCTTTCCACGTCACGCACCAAGCTCTCGCCTCGACCGGCAGCTTCAAGCTGTCGCTGCCGGCTACCGCGTGCATCGAGGCTTCGACCTTTTCGAAGGCGAGGATCGGATCCGTTTCAGCGCTGTCGACCAGTCGCACGAGTTTGGCGAACACGCTGGCACGCGGGCCGGTATCGCGCTGCAACACATAAGGCACGCAGGGTAAACCATCCTTTTGCGGCCCGTCGGCAACGATCAACTTTCGATCTTCCGATCCCAGCAGGTCCGCCATAATGCGGCACGTCATTCCCGCAGCATAGCCAGGCTGGGATAACGTCAGACGGACGGCGGCGGGCATGGGGATTTCGCGCGGACTGCCCAGGAAACCGTAGCCGTTGCCCGGCGGCGTCCAAGCAAAGGGCTTATCGTTGCGGTTCACAAGCCGCATGTCGTCGCGGATCAGGCGTCCCAAGTCTTCCTTGCCGAAGAGGCTGGGACGGTTGGGATCAGCCGACGGCAAGGAGACGCTGGCCTCCAGGCGGGTCATCTGGGTGTGAAAACTGTCGTCGCGAGTGTGGCCTCCGGCTACGCGGCCAATGTCGAGCCAATAGGCCAGCTCGCCGCCCGGCGCCTGCTGTGCCTGGGCGATCAGCCGCTCGTAACACTGGACGCCTTCGGCCCGCTGAGCCTGAAGATGCTCGGCCATGGCCCATTGCACGTCCGCACCAACGTGCCAGGCCAGCAAGCTGCCGCTGCCGCGCGTGGGAGCAACGCTGGTCTGGTCGATGACCATCGATTGGTGCGCTACGCTTTGCTCCGTCCAGCCGAAGCGAAGATGGGTGTTGAAATAGCCGGGGTCGAAGCTCCATTCGGCGCCGCGGGCGAAAAACGTCCACGTAAGCGACTCGAGTTGCCCATGGGTGTGCTCCGGTCCGAAGAACAGTTGCACACCGTGCCGGTGTGGGCCGTGGCCGCCGCGCAGCAGGGCCAGCCCTTTGCCCCCGTAAAAGACCGACCGCGTCTCGAAGGCCGCGGGATCCAAGGGCTGCCGCTGCACCTGCTCGACGACCGGCTGGCGGATATGATAGATTGACCAGGCGTCGGACGGCGGCACCACTTCGGCGCGGTCAAAACAGTTTCGT
>Ga0182014_10004635_pt1 | contig 15667 bp, 15 predicted proteins | sample 612S2DmetaG_FD_120489 | JGI IMG/M metagenome (GOLD analysis project Ga0182014, IMG submission 120489) | Permafrost microbial communities from Stordalen Mire, Sweden - 612S2D metaG | ecosystem: Environmental > Terrestrial > Soil > Wetlands > Permafrost | place: Sweden: Stordalen | collected... | reverse complement strand
TAACGGCGGAAACATCATGCCGCACCAAATGGCGAACAAGCGTCTCTCGCGGACCCAAGGTCCGCGCCGGGCGCTGCTGCGCAGCCTGACGACGTCGTTCTTCTTGCACGAGAAGATCGAGACCACGTCGACCAAGGCCAAAGAGATCTCGAAGATTGCCGAGCGCATGATCACGCAGGCTCGCCGCGGCGACCTGCACTCACGCCGCCTCGTCGCCGAGTACTTGCTCGACCCCCGCGTCGTAAAGAAGCTGTGCGAACAAATCGCGCCGGCCTACAAGGACAAAACGGGCGGTTACACCCGCATCACCAAGTCGCGCGTGCGTCCGGGCGACGCGGCCGAACTGTCTTTCCTGGAATTAGTTAAGTAGCAGGGTTCGCGCTTCGCGCGAACCCGTGGCGTTTGGGCTTCGCCCAAGCCGCACAGTCTACGCCCTATGAACACTCCCACCGTAGCCGAAGACCCTCTCTCTCTGCATTCCGCGATGCGCTCGTTCATCGCGGACGCAATCACGCCGATTAGCGCGTTCCTCGCCCTGGCTCAGCCGGGGCGTTCGTGTTTGTTGGAGTCGGTCGAAGGCACCGACCGGATCTCACGCTACTCGTTCATCGGAATCGATTATCTCGAGTCCAAAGTGTTCGACGACGATCCGCAGATGCTCGACGGCATCCGCGCGCTGATCGGAAAATACGAACTCGATACGTCGGGCCTGCCGTTCCCCGGCGGCGCCGTGTGCGTGTTCACCTACGACGCGGCCCGGCAGTTCGAGAAGATCGGGCCCAAGCTGCCCTCCGACATCCCGTTCTCCGACGCGCTGGTCGTGGTTCCCGGAACGTGGGTCGTGTTTGACCACTTCACGCATCGCGTCACGTTGATCGGCTTCGCACGCAACACCGCCGAACTGCCGGGCGTGCAAGCGCGCCTTGCCGACTACGAACGGCGTCTGATGACGGCGCGGGCCAGCGTGCCTAACGAAATTCGCGTGCGCGGCGCGGTCAGCGCGTCGATGGACCGCCCGACCTTCCTCGAGCGCGTCGCGACGGCCAAGCACCACATCTACGAAGGCGACATCTACCAGCTGCAAGTCGGTATCCGGTTCTCGGCCGAGATCGAAGGCGGCACGCCGTTCGACTTCTACCGGCAGATCCGGGCCCTCAATCCGTCACCCTACATGTTCTACATCGAACACGGCGGCGAGGCGGTGTTCGGTGCGTCGCCGGAGTTTCTCGTGCGCCTCGACGGCCGGCGCGCATCGATGCGCCCGCTCGCCGGTACGCGCTCGCGCAACCCGGATCCGGATCTCGATACCGCCGTCGCCGCCGAGCTGCTGGCCAACGAAAAAGAATGCGCGGAGCACGTCATGCTGGTCGATCTCGGCCGCAACGATTTGGGCGCGGTGGCCACGACGGGCAGCGTTCACGTCGACGAGCTCATGATCATCGAGCGCTTCTCGCACGTGATGCACATCGTCTCGAACGTCGTTGCGGAACTGCGCGAAGATCGCGACGCCCTCGATCTCTTTGCCGCAACGTTTCCGGCCGGCACGGTTACCGGCGCACCCAAGATCCGGGCGATGCAGATCATCGACACGCTCGAGCCCGTCGCGCGCAACTTTTACGCCGGCAGCATCGCGCATTTCCACTTCGACGGCGACATGGATTCGTGCATCACGCTGCGCTGCGTCGCCGTGGCGGACGGCAAGGCCTATTGGCAGGCCTCGGCCGGCATCGTCGCCGACAGCGATCCGGCCGCCGAATACGACGAGATCCAGCACAAAACCGGCGTCGTCCGCGCCGTGTTAGGTCTTCCACGATGATGCTGCTACTGTGTCACCCCGAGCTTGTCGAGGGGCAGCCACCAAGCGTGATGATCGAGGCGGCCCCTCGACAAGCTCGGGGTGACAACTAAAATGAAACTGCTGCTCGTGGACAACTACGATTCGTTCACGTACAACCTCGCCCACCTATTCGGTGCGGCCGGCGCCGAAGTGGACGTCATTCGGAACGATGATCCCCGGCTGGTCGACGGTGTGCTCGCGAACTACGATGCGACCGTCGTCGGTCCGGGACCGGGACGGCCGGAAGACGCCGGACGCCTGTTTGCGATCTTACGCGAAGCGGCGGCGACCGGGCACCCGTTGCTGGGCGTGTGTTTGGGCGCGCAGGGCATCGGCGCCGTGTTCGGCGGCGAGGTGATCCATGCGCCGCAGCTCATGCACGGGAAGACCTCGGAGATCACACACGACGCATCGGGCATCTTCGCCGGCGTGCCCTCGCCGTTCACCGCGACGCGTTACCATTCGCTGTGCATCTCGCACGAGCACTTCCCGGCGTCCCTGCGCGCGATCGCGGCGAGCGAAGACGGCGTTATCCAAGGCGTCGCGCACCGCGAGCTCCCGATCTGGGGCGTGCAGTTCCACCCCGAATCGATCCTCACACCCGCCGGCGCCCAGCTCGCACGCAACTTCCTGGCGATGGCTCAAGCATGAACGACTATCCGGCGTTGCTGCGCTCTGTGTTACGGGGCGAGGATCTCTCGGCCGACGATGCGGCGCGGATGATCGGCGGCATCATGGACGAGACGATCTCGCCCGTGCGTACGGCCGCCCTGTTTGCCGCGCTCGCCGCCAAGGGCGAGTCCGCGGATGAGATCGTCGGCGCAGCGCGGGCGATGCGGGAGCGCTGCGTGCGCGTCGAGCACGGTCTGCCGCTCGTGCTCGACATCGTCGGCACCGGCGGCGACGGCGCGGGGACGATCAACATTTCTACGATGGCGGCGCTGGTCGTCGCGGGCTGCAGCATTCCGGTGGCCAAACACGGCAACCGCGCGGCGTCGAGCGCGTGCGGCAGTGCCGACGTGCTCGAAGCGCTCGGCGTGGAAATCGAGCGCGATCCCGAAACCTCGGCGCAGCTGCTGCGCGACGCGCACATCGCGTTTCTCTACGCGCGGCGCCATCATCCCGCGACACGCGCGGTCGGCCCGGTACGCAGCGAGCTCGGCGTGCGAACGATCTTCAACGTGCTGGGACCGCTGACCAATCCGGCCGGCGCAAACCGCCAGGTCGTCGGCGTGGCGGAAGAACGGCACCTCTTGCTGCTCGCGGAGGCGCTGCGCGATCTCGGCGGCGATGCCGCGGCGGTGATCCATTCCGCCAGCGGTTTGGATGAAATTGCCGGCGAGGGACCGACCCACGTCATGCAGTTCGACGCGAGCGGGATGCGGCGCTGGACCCTCGATCCGGCGGACTACGGCGTGCATGCGCCGCTCGACGCGATTCGCGGCGGCGACGCAGCCGTGAACGCGGCTGCGGTGCTGGCCATCCTGGCCGGTGAGCGTTCGCCGCGCGCCGATCTGGTGGTGTTGAACGCCGCTCTGGCCTTGGTTGTCGCGGACGCTGCGGCCGACATCAACGACGGAATGGAACGCGCCCGGGCCGCTATCGCAAGCGGTTCCGCGCGCGCAGCGCTCGACGCATTGCGCGGCGAGCGTATCAAGGAGGTCGCTTCGTGAACGACATGTTAGGCAAACTCTACGCTGCTACCGCCGTCGCGCGCGCAGCCGACGAGGCGCGCGAGCCGCTCGACGTCTTGCGCGAACGAGCGGCGACGCGCATGGGCGAACGCCGCCCGTTTCGCGCCGCGCTGCTCGCGGGCGAAGGTCCGGCGATCATCGCCGAGATCAAGCGTGCCTCGCCGTCCGTCGGCCTGATCGTGCGCGAACTCGACCCGGCCGCGATTGCGCGCGCCTACGAAGCGGCCGGCGCCAACGCGATCAGCGTGCTGACCGAAGCCGACCACTTTCTCGGCGACCTCGCCTATCTCGACGTTGCGCGCAGCGCCTGCCGGTTGCCGATTCTGCGCAAGGACTTCATGCGCACGCGCTACGATGTGGCGCAATCCGCCGCGTACGGCGCCGACTGCGTCCTGGCGATCGTGGCCGGTCTCGACGATGCCGAACTCAACGCGATGTTCGACGAGGCCGCGCGCTACGCGCTCGACGTGCTGGTGGAAGTGCACGACGAGACCGAACTCAAGCGGGCGATTGCGCTCGGCGCGACCATTCTCGGGATCAACAACCGCGATTTGCGCACGTTCGAGACCAACCTGGCGGTCACGGCCGAACTGCTGCCGCTGGTGCCGTCGTCGATCGTCGTCATTTCGGAGAGCGGCGTGCGCTCGCGCGAAGACGTCCAACCGCTCTACGCGGCCGGCGCGCGCGGTTTTCTCGTCGGCGAGTCGCTGATGCGCACGAATGACAAAGCGGAGATGATCCGTGCGCTGCGGGGTAGCGGGGTGCCCGCATAGCCGGCCGCACCCGCGTCAAGATTTGCGGTTGTACGAGCATTGGGGACGTCGAAGGCGCGGTCGACGCCGGTGCCGATGCCGTCGGGGTCATCTTCGCCGAATCGCCGCGGCGGGTGAGCGTGGCCGACGCGCGCGCGATCGTGCGCAGCGTCCCGCCGTTCGTCTCGGTGGTGGGCGTCATGGTCAACCCCTCGCCCGCGGAAGTCGCGGAGATTCTCGCGCTAGGCTGCGTGCTGCAATTCTCGGGCGATGAGTCGCCTGAGTTCTGCGCTTCGGTCGCGCGCGGCCGCTACGTGAAGGCGCTGCACTTCGTGCACGGCGAGAGCTACACGGCAGCCGGTGCCGAGGCGATGGCCGCCCGCTATCCCGAAGCCGATCTGCTGTTCGATTCGCGCGCCGGAGAACTCTATGGCGGCACGGGCACTTCATTCGACTGGCCGCTGGTTACGGTGATCGCGGGCCGCCGGCGCGTCATCGTGAGCGGGGGCTTGGGTCCGGATAATGTGGCTGCGGCGGTTGCGAGCGTACGCCCGTTCGGCGTCGACGTGCGCAGCGGCGTGGAACGTGACGGCCGCAAGGATCGATCGCTGATGCGCGCGTTCGTGCGCGCCGTCCGGGAAACAGATGAAGGAATATCGCTTGCAAAAACCTGACTCGCGCGGCTATTTCGGTAAATTCGGCGGGATGTTCGTTCCTGAGGTGCTGGTCGGTGCGGTGACCGAACTCGAGCACGCGATGAACGACGCGTTCGCCGATCCGTCGTTCTGGCGCGAGTATCACGAGGTGCTGCACGATTACGTCGGGCGGCCGTCGCCCGTGTACCGCGCCGAACGGCTCGCGGGCCCCAATGCGGCCACGCTGCTGTTCAAGCGTGAGGACCTCAACCATACCGGCGCGCACAAGATCAACAACACGGTCGGCCAGGCGCTGCTGGCGCGGCGTATGGGGAAGACCCGATTCATCGCCGAGACCGGTGCCGGTCAGCACGGCGTCGCGACCGCGACGGTCGGCGCGAAGTTCGGCGTGCCGGTCGAAGTCTTCATGGGCGCCGTCGACGTCGAACGTCAAGCGCTCAACGTCTACGTGATGAAGCTCCTCGGCGCGACGGTGCATTCGGTCGAAAGCGGCACGCGCACGCTCAAGGACGCCACCAACGAAGCGTTCCGCGATTGGGCCGGACGCGTTGCCGATACGTTCTACATCATCGGCAGCGTGGTCGGCGCACATCCGTATCCGTACATGGTGCGTGAGTTCCAGAAGATCATCGGCATCGAAGCGCGCGCGCAGGTGCTCGAACGATACGGCTGTCTGCCGACGGACGTCGTGGCGTGCGTGGGCGGCGGCTCGAACGCGATGGGGATATTTGCCGGCTTCGTCGACGATCCGGCCGTGAAACTCTGGGGTGTCGAGGCCTCGGGTCACGGCGTGCACGCGATCGACACGGCGGCTTCGATCAATGCCGGCTCGATCGGGATCTTGCACGGTTCGCGTTCGTACGTGCTGCAGACGCCCGAGGGCCAAGTCCGCGACACGCACTCGATCAGCGCCGGACTCGATTACCCGGGCGTCGGGCCCGAGCACGCGTTCCTCAGCGATTCGGGCCGCGCGACCTACGTGTCGGCCACGGATGAAGAAGCGGTGGCCGCCTTTCACGAGATGGCACGCAATGAGGGCATCGTACCCGCGCTTGAAAGCGCGCACGCGATCGCCTACGCGTGCAAGCTCGCGCGCGAGATCGGACCGGATGGTTTGATCCTGGTCAACCTGAGCGGACGCGGCGACAAAGACACCCGCACGATCGCCGCGCTCGATGCGGCGGCGCCGGCGGGGATTCTCGCATGATTGCGGCGGACGACCGGCTCGCGGGCGTGTTCGCCGCCGCCCGCGCCGAAAAGCGCGCCGCGCTGATCATCTACTTGGTGGCGGGCGATCCCGACGCCGGCACGACGGCCGCCGTCATCGATGCGATCTCGCCGTACGTCGATCTGATCGAACTCGGCATACCGTATGGCGATCCGCTGGCCGACGGCCCGACCATCGCCGCCGCGGGTCAGCGTGCCCTCACCAACGGCATGACGCTCGACGGCGCGCTCGCGCTGGCTCGCGGCGCACGCGATCGCGGCAATGCGCCGATTCTGTTCTTCAGCTACGTGAACCCGATCGTGCAGTACGGCGCGGAGCGATTTGCCGCGGCGGCGCGGGAAGCGGGCGCGCTCGGTGCGATCGTCCCCGACGTTCCGCTCGAAGAGCTTGCGACGTTTGCGCCCGCGTTCCGCAGCGAAGGGCTCGCGGTCCCGTTGCTGGTGGCGCCGACCACGCCGCCGGAACGGGCGGGCCGCATCGCCGCGGCCAGCGACGGCTTCGTCTACATCGTCTCGCGCTTGGGCGTGACCAGCGCCGGCCGCGAACCGGACATCGCCTGGATCCGTTCGTCCGTCGAGGCCTTGCGCGCGCAAACACGGCGGCCGCTCGCCGTCGGTTTCGGGATCTCGACGCAAGCGCACGTTGCGGCGATCGGAGCGATCGCCGACGGCGTGATCATCGGGAGCGCGTTCGTGGATGCGACGGCCGGGTTGAGCGGTGCCGATGCCGCAGCTGCGGCCCGTGCATACGTCGCGCCTTTGCGCGCCGCCCTCGGCTGACCACGAACGGGCCGACTGTGGAGGAATCTGCTAGGGCCTAGCGGATTCGAGCGGATAATTGTTCGCGCTCTCGGAGGTTCGAGATGAGTTGTATTCGCGTTGGTGGTTTTCTAGCACTCGCGATCGCGGGAGCGCTCGCACTGACGACCGCGGTTCCCGCACCGGCGTCGGCGGCAAACGGCACGATCGTCTTCGGCGCCGCGCTTGCGGCCACGGGTTCGACGGCCCGTGAAGGCGAGCTGACCAAAGAAGGTTACGATTTCTGGAAAGACTACGTGAACTCACACGGCGGCATGAAGGTCGCCGGTAAGACGTACAACGTCGACATCAAGTATTACGACGACGAGTCGAATCCGCAAACCGCAGCCCGCTTGATTGAGAAGCTGGTCTCCGAAGACCACGTGAGCTTCATCCTCGGGCCGTACGGCTCGGCCAACTCCGCGACGGCCGCCGCTGCGGTCGAGCGCCTCAAGGTGCCGATGGTCGAAGGCAACGGCGCGGCCGCGAGCATCTTCAATCAGGGCTACAAGTATACGTTCGCCGTGCTCGCGCCCGGCTTCAAGTATTTGCAAGGCATTCTGGAGATGGCGCGGACGCTGAAACCGACGCCGAAGACCGTCGCGATCGCCACCGCGAACGACACGTTCTCCGTCGAGGTCGGACAGGGTGCGGCCGATTATGCGAACGCGCACGGGATGACGGTCGTGTACCAGAACAAATATCCGGCCGACACAACCGACGTCTCGGCGGTCGTCAGCGCCATCAAAGCGCTGAACCCGGATATGATCCTCAACGGAGGCCATCTCGACGAAGCGTTGCTGCTGCAGCGGACGTTCAAGGAACAGAACGTCAACGCGAAGATCTTCGGCTATTCGGTCGGACCCGATACGCCCGATTACCGCAAGACGCTCGGCAAGGACGCGAACTGGGTCTTCGGCGGCACGCAGTGGTCGCCGACGGCGAAGTACAAGGGCGCGCCCGGTTTCATCGGCGATTCGAAAGTCTACGCGGCGGCGTTCAACAAGAAGTACGGCCACATCCCCGAGTACCACAACGCGGAGTCGACCGCGGCTTGCCTCGCATTCATGTACGCGATCGAGAAAGCGAACTCACTCGACCCGCAGAAAGTGCGCGACGCACTGCAGAACCTCGACGTCGTCACGTTCTACGGCATCCTCAAATTCGACAGCCGGGGCATCAACGTGTACAAACCGATGGCCGTCAACCAGATCCAGAACGGAGAGCTGATGACCGTCTGGCCGCTCGGCGTGCAGAACGCGAAGCCGATGTATCCGACGCCCCCATGGAACGCTCGATAGCGGCTTAGCAGCGTGGAACTCTTCGCGCAAGATCTCGTCAACGGCATCCTCGCTGGCGGGATTTTTGCCGTGGTGGCGCTGGGGTTCAGCCTCGTTTGGGGCATCATGAACATCATCAACCTCGCGCACGGCGCCTTCATCATGATGGGCGCTTACACGTCCTACGTGCTGTTCTCGACGTGGCACCTCGATCCGTTTCTGAGCATTCCCCTGGCGTTCGTCGTGCTCTACGTTTTCGGTTACTGCATACAGCGGTTTGTCATCAATTACGTCGTGCGCGCCCCGTTGCTCACGCCGTTTCTGCTCACGTTCGGGTTGTCGCTACTGATCGTCAACATGGCGTTGTTCGTCTTTCACGGCGATACCAAGGGCATCACGACCCAATACAGCGGCTCGAGCTTTTCGATCGGCCCCGTCACCGTGGCCTGGACGAAGCTGTGGACGCTCGTCGTCGCGCTCGCCATCACCGCCGTCATGCAAGCGTTCTTGACGGCGAGCAGAACGGGCCGCGCGATCCGCGCGATGGCGCTCGACATCGATGCGGCGCAGCTCTGCGGCGTGCGGGTTTCGCATCTCTATGCGGTCGTCTTCGGCTTGGGCGCCGGCCTCGCGGGCGCGGCCGGCGTGCTGATCAGCCTTTCCTATAGCCTGCAGCCGTCGATGGGCGACCCGTTCGTCATCACGGCGTTTGTCTGCTGCGTCCTCGGTGGTTTGGGAACGGTGCAGGGCGCGCTGGTCGGCGGGCTGGTTTATGGCGTACTCGAAGCGTTCGGCTCGCAATACATCGGTACGGGACTGCAGGACGCGGTGGCACTGGTCGTGCTGCTGCTCGTGCTGATCGTCAGACCGCGCGGCATTCTCGGTAAGGCAACGGCGTAGTGGGCGGCATCACCGGCAACGTGACTGCGCTGCGGGTGACGGTCACGATCCTCGTCTTGCTCGCGTTCGTGCCGCTGCTGCACAGCGGGTACTACGAGAACCTCGGGCGCGGCGTGTTGATGTTCGCGACGCTGAGTTTCGGCTGGAACATCCTCGGCGGCTACACCGGCTACGTCAGTTTCGGAAACGTCGTCTTTTTCGGCATCGGCACCTATACGTCGGCCGCGCTCTGGCAGCACTGGCATCAGCAAAGCATTCCGCTCGCGATCGTGTGCGCGATGGTCGTCGCCGTCGTTTTCGCGATCGTCCTGGGCACGCCGATCTTGCGCCTGCGCGGCCACTATTTCGCCATCGCCACGCTCGGCATCGCGCTTGCGACCGAGGAGATCGTCGCCAACATCGATTGGCTCGGAGCGGGCAGCGGCCAGGCGATCCGCCCGCTCGAAGCGTTTTCGTCCTACTACGTCGCGATGTGGATCGTGTGCGCGGCGAGCATGCTTGCCACGTATCTCATCACGCACTCGAAGCTGGGTTACGCCTTCGTAGCGATTCGAGAGAACGAGGAAGCCGCGGCGGTTCTCGGCGTCAACGCGACGCGCTACAAGGTCATCGCCTGGGCGATCAGCGCCGCGATGGCGGCCGCCGCCGGCGCGGTTTTCGCCGGAGCCAACGGCTTCATCGACCCGCCGACCGCGTTCGCGACGGACGACAACGTCTTCCCCATCGTGATGGCGTTGCTTGGGGGCGTCGGCACGGTCGCCGGACCGCTGATCGGTGCGCTGATCCTCACCGCGATCAACGAAACGCTGTGGAGCCATTTTCCGCAGATCCACACGCTGTTCTTCGGCGCGGTCATCGTGCTGGTAGTGCTCTTTCTCCCGCGCGGCTTGCTGTGGCTGCTCAACGTGCGTGGCGGTTGGCGGGGCGTCGTCGCAACGTTCGGGGCCTATCGCGTATGAGCGACGGCTTTCTATCGATCGAAAACGTGGCCATGTATTTCGGCGGCTTGCGCGCGCTCGACGACGTGTCGTTCGAGGTCGAGCGGGGCGCGGTGCTCGGGCTGATCGGCCCGAACGGAAGCGGCAAGACGACGCTGATGAACGTCGTCTCGGGCGTGCTGAAGCCAACCTACGGCAACGTCCGCTTCGGCGGCAAGCGCATCGCCGACGTGCCGACGTATGCGGTCTGCCGCTTGGGGATCGCGCGCACGTTCCAGGTGGTCAAGCCGTTCGCCAACCTCTCGGTGCGCGAGAACGTCGCGGTTGGTGCGATGTACGGCCGCAACGGCGGGAGCCGTAGCGCGCGCGCATCGTTCGATCATGCCCAGGAGCTCCTGGAGATCGTCGGCCTGGCGCGTGTCGCCGATCGTTTCGCGAGCGAGCTCACCGTGCCCGATCGCAAACGCCTCGAGGTAGCGAAGGCGCTGGCGCTCGATCCGGAAGTGTTGCTCCTCGATGAAGTGATGGCGGGTCTGAACGCAACCGAAGTCGATGAGGCCCTCGAGCTGCTGCGCACGATCAACCGTCGCGGCACGACCTTGATCGTGGTCGAACACTTGATGAAGGCGATCGTCTCGATCTCGACTGCGATCGTCGTGCTCGCCGAAGGGAAGAAGATCGCGGAAGGCGCTCCGGCCGAGGTCCTCGCATCGCCGCGCGTGATCGAGGCCTATCTCGGCGCGCGCTACGTCAAGCGTCAACGTCAACGGGAAGCGGGCGCGTGAGCGGCGTGCTGCGTGTCGACCGTTTAGCCGCCGGGTACGGCGACACCCAAGTGCTGTGGGATATTTCGTTCGACGTCAATCCGGGCGAGATCGTCGCGATCATCGGCTCGAACGGTGCCGGCAAGTCGACGCTGCTCGGCGCGATCAGCGGTCTCGTCCGCACGTGGTCCGGATCGGTGACGTATGACGGGCGCGACCTGACCGGCGATCACGCCGACCAAGTCGTCGCCGCGGGGGTCGTCCAGGTTCCGCAAGGCCGGCGCTTGTTCGGCTCGATGACGGTCGAAGAGAACCTGCTGATGGGCGCGTATCTGCGCCGCGATAAAGAGATCCGCAGCGACCTCGAAAAGTTACTGGATCTGCTGCCCCGTTTACGCGAGCGTTTGCAATATCTGGCCGGTCATCTCTCCGGCGGAGAACAGCAGCAAGTCGCGATCGCGCGCGCGCTGATGGCGCGTCCCAAGGTCTTGCTGATCGATGAGATGTCGCTCGGTCTCGCGCCCGTGATGGTCGACCAGTTGCTCGAGATCATCAAGACGATCCACGCCACCGGCGTCTCGATCGTGATGGTCGAGCAAGACGTGGAGACGGCCCTCGAAGTGTCAGGTCGCGCCTACGTCTTGGAAACCGGCCGCTTCGCGCTCTCCGGCCCCTCGAGCGAACTCCTCGACGACCCCAAGGTAAAAAAAGCGTACCTCGGCATCTGATCGGGACTGAGGAGAGCGAGCGCGAGAGAGATTGTCATCCCGAGCCGGTCGAGGGACCGCCTCTATCGTCGTCGCCGAGTGGCTATCCCTCGACGAGCTCGGGATGACACGAAGTTCGCGATGACGGAAGCTACAGAGCGATTCCCACGAGCAGTCCGAGGATGAGCAATGCTCCGAATAAGGCGTGAAAGCGGGCCGTCTTCACGACGATCATCGGGTCGATATCCGGCGCATTCAGCGCTTGCACAGCGCGGCTCAATTTCAGCGCCGCCGGCACGCTGGCGAAAACGATCAGCGTCCATGGCGATAGTAAGGAAAACGCGACCAGCACCAGAGTGACGGCGTAGGCGGCGGTCACGTACGCGTGGTGCAAGCGCTTTGCTCCGGCTTCGCCGAGCGCGATCGCGATCGTGGAGATTCCGGCAGCGCGATCGGTCGCAAGATCGCGCAAGTTGTTGATGTGCAGGATGTCGACCACGAGCAAGCCGATCGGCAGCGCGTCGATCACGGGTACCCACGAGAGCGTGTGCGCCTGCACGTAGAAGGCCCCGAACACCATCGCGAGCGCAAACGAGAGCATCACCTGCAGATCGCCGAAGCCGCGGTTCTTGAACGCGAACGGCGGCGCCGTATAGAAGTATGCCGAGAGCGCACCGAACACGATCAGGGCGACCAGCGGCCATTGCGCGGAGCCGGCCTGCAGCGCGAGATACAACCCGCACGCGGCGGCGAGCGCGAACGCGGCGGCGGCCTCGATCGAGACCTGCACCGGCGACATCAATCGGCGCACGAGCACGTTCACCGCACCGAAGTTATCCGGCTGATCGACACCGGAGCGGTGGTCGAAGAAGTCGTTGACGAGGTTCGAAGCCGAATGGACGGCCACGCAGCCGACGATCGTCACGCAAAAACTGATGCCGCCGAAGCGAAAGTCCGGAATGCCGTAATGTCCGCGCAACGCGAACGCAATCAGCCCGCCGTAGACCGCCGGAACGATCGAGGCCGTGAACGAAAACGGCCGCAGCGCGAGCAGCCAGGTGCGAGGGGCGGGACGGGATACGTTCACGCTCTTGTCGTCAGCTCTTCTTCGGAACGGTCGGCAGCCGATCGTGTTCCCATTCCATCCACGATCCGTCGTACACGCCGACGTCGGTGAAGCCCGCTTCGCACAGCGCGATGTACGCACCCGAAGCGCCGACGCCGCTGCCGCACGAGACGATCGTGCGCTTCGTTTTATCCAAGCCGGCATCGGCGATCAGCGTCTCGAGCTTGGCGCGCTCCGCGATGCGTCCGCCGCGCGCGTCTTCGAGCAAGTCGCTCGCAGAGAGGCGGATATTGTTGGGGATGTCGCGGTCGCGCTGCGCGTAGGTGCCGTCGCGCTGCGTTTCCAGAAACTGCGCCTGGCTGCGGCCTTCGGCCACGGCCACGACGTCCTCGCGGGACGCGCGCAGTTCGGGCCGGACCCGCGGCGTGAACGCGGCGCGCGGGAAGCGCGGAACGTCGGTCGTCAGCGCATGGCCGGCCGCGGTCCAGGCGGGCAGACCGCCGGCGAGAATCGCGACGTCGTCGTGGCCGTAATAGCGCAGCATCCACACCAGGCGCGCGCCGTAGGGGACGTTGCCTTCGTCGTAGGCGATCACGAGCGTGCCGTCGCCGATGCCGTTCTCGCTCATCACGTCGGCGAAACGCTGCGGCGGTGCGACGCGCGCGGCGTAGGGGGTGGCGAGATCGTGCAGATCTTCGGCGTAGTCGAGGTGGATGGCGCCCGGGATATGACCGGCCGCATATTGCTCGCGGCCTTCGGGCGCGACGACGGCCGCGCCGTGCGGTTTGCTGCGCGTGTCGACGATGCGGATGCGCGGATCGTCGAGATGGCCGGCCAGCCACGCGACGTCGACAAAGGGAGAACTCATGCGTTATACCGCCACTGCGAGTGCACCGAGGTCGAAGCGTTTGGCCGCATCGTCCGCGATGTAGTTACCGATCGCCAGCGACGAGGTCGCGGCGGGAGAGGGAGCGTTGCGCACGTGCACCACGCCGTCGCTGCCTTCGAAGACGAAGTCGTCGACCATCGAGCCGTCGGCGGCCATGGCCTGGGCGCGCACGCCGGACGGACCGGGCAGCGTATCGTCCGGCGTCAGCGCGGGGATGTAGCGCTGCAGCGCCTGCACGTAGGCATCGCGGATCAGGTCGCGATACATTTCGCCCGCGCCGGCCTGCCAGTGTTTGGTCGCGAGGCGAAAGAAGCCCGGATAGGTCAGCGCATCCCACAACTCGGGCGGGTTGATGTCCCAGAAGCGGTAGCCTTCGCGCGCGAAGGCCAGCACCGCGTTCGGCCCGAGCCAGATCGTCCCGTCCATCCGGGGCGTGAAGTGCACCCCCAGAAACGGGAAGTTCGGATCGGGGACCGGGTAGATGTTGCCCTGCACGAGATGTTCCTTGCCGGGCTTGAGGATCAGGTAGTCGCCGCGGAAGGGGACGATCTTCGGATCGCGCTCGCCGTTCGTCATCCGGGCGAGTTTGTCGGAATAGAGCCCACCGCAGGTGATGACGTACTTCGCTTGGATCTCGCCCCGGCTGGTCGAGATCTTGGTCGCGCCGCCGCGCCGCTCGATCGCCGTCACTTCGTGGCCGAGGTACATGTCGGCGCCGGCTTCGCGGGCGTCCTCGGCGTAGTGGCCCGAGACCACTCCCCAGTCGACGATGCCGGTGACGGGGGAGAAGATCGCCCGCAGCCCGCGGCAATACGGTTCGCGTTCCTCGATCTGCTTCGCATCGAGCAGCTCGAGGTTGTCGATGCCGTTTTGCCGCCCACGCTCGTAAAGCTCTTGGAGGCGAACGAGCTCGGCCTCTTCGGTCGCGACGATCAGCTTGCCGACCATCTTATAAGGGATGGCCTTGGCGTCGCAGTAGGCCCGCGCCAGCGCGTTACCCTCGACACACAGCCGCGCCTTGAGCGACCCCGGCTTATAGTAGATGCCCGAATGGATGACGCCGCTGTTGTGCCCGGTCTGATGCTTGTTGTACTCGGCCTCTTTTTCGATGTTCGCAAGCTTGAGGCGCGGGTAGCGGTGCAGGAGCTCGCGGGACGTCGCCAGCCCCACGATGCCGCCGCCGACGACGGCGATGTCATAAACCATGGCGAGACCAGATTCCCACGGCTCCTCGCGGCCCCTCCAATCGGTGCTCGTAAGCGACCCGGGCGAGCCCTCGGCAAGACTGCGCCGGCTTGGCTATTCCAACATCCACAGATGCCCGGAGCATAACATGTGGATAAGAATCGAGGCCTGAAGCCTTGACTTCACTTGCCACTATTTGGTAGTCTATCTCTCGTTGACTCTGACGCCTTGCCTCTGTGGTGCGGTCGTTGATCCGGTCCTAAAAGGGCTGGGCGGAAGCGTCGGTTCCTTGAAAACTGAACAGTACAGTAGCGCATAAGTCTGTGGGTCTCTATGACTGATCAGGCATAATGCGCGGCGAAAGCCGCGTTTTTTGTTTGGCCGGATCTTTGAGAACAAAATGATCGACGCGTCGTCTGGGATTCCGGCTCCACCGGTCCCCTCTCGAACGTCGACCGTACAAGAACTATGACAGCCGGCCCGATCGCAAGATCGTGTCGAGCCGATCCGATTCGCAATCGGGTCAAAAAGCATTCATCCTTATAAAAGGGGATGAGAGCTTCCAAGTCAGCGGTTAATAGAGCCTTCAAAAGGCTCCGTAAAGAAATTTATGGAGAGTTTGATCCTGGCTCAGGATTAACGCTGGCGGCGTGCCTAACACATGCAAGTCGAACGAGGTAGCAATACCTAGTGGCAGACGGGTGAGTAACGCGTGGTCAACCTACCGTTGAGTGGGGGATAACTAGCCGAAAGGTTAGCTAATACCGCATACGATCGTCGTGAGGCATCTCATGACGATGAAAGGAGCAATTCGCTAAGAGAGGGGACTGCGTCCCATTAGTTAGTTGGTGGGGTAATGGCCTACCAAGACTCCGATGGGTAGCTGGTTTGAGAGAGCGACCAGCCACACTGGGACTGAGAAACGGCCCAGACTCCTACGGGAGGCAGCAGTGAGGAATTTTCCGCAATGGGCG
>Ga0182014_10004633_pt1 | contig 15671 bp, 12 predicted proteins | sample 612S2DmetaG_FD_120489 | JGI IMG/M metagenome (GOLD analysis project Ga0182014, IMG submission 120489) | Permafrost microbial communities from Stordalen Mire, Sweden - 612S2D metaG | ecosystem: Environmental > Terrestrial > Soil > Wetlands > Permafrost | place: Sweden: Stordalen | collected... | reverse complement strand
TACCGTAGCAGGTTTGGTCACGGCTTGAGCACGAAACGGTATATTACATTCCTGTGAAACTAGTTTCGTCCGTTCGTCCGTTTCGTCCGGACCATCTCTGCTACCCGGCCAGCTTCGCGCACGGGAGGCAGTTGCTGCAGCCATCGGCCGACCTGAAAGGAATCTGAAAGAAAGGAGCGGCTGCGCGGCATCGGCGCCGTGCCGGCGATCGCTGACAGACACGGCATGTAGCGCGGCGACGGCCATCGCGCCGGTCCGGGGTGATCGGCCGCCAAGCCTCCGGCTGGCGGGGCCGACCTCCCTCTCGGGAACCGGTGCGCCCGGGGACCGGGTCCCGCATGGCCAGCGTGAACTCGGGTATGGGGACACGTTCCTCCTTCGCCGTATCCCCCGCCCACATCCGTTATACAGGCACCCTTCGCGCGGATTCCGGTAAACAGGCAATGTCCGGGTAGCGCCCGAAGCCACGCGGGCCGAACGTACCGGGCCGCCCGGCGCGGCCTGAACGGGCCCTAAACGGCAGCCGCGGAGACCAGTTCCCTGGCCACCAGTTCGGCGATCTGCGCGGTGTTAAGCGCGGCTCCCTTGCGCAGGTTGTCGCCGCAGACGAACAGATCCAGCGCGCACGGATCGTCCAGCGACCGGCGCACGCGCCCCACCCACGTCGGATCGGTGCCCACGGCGTCCGCCGGGGTCGGGAACTCCCCCCGCTCCGGGTCGTCGGTGAGCACGACGCCGGGGGCCTCCCGCAGCACCCGCTGGGCGGCGGCGCGCTCGACCGCACGCCCGAAGACCGCGTGTACCGCGACGGAGTGCGTCGTCACCACCGGCACCCGGACACAGGTAGCTGACACCCGAAGGTCCGGCATCCCCAGGATCTTCCGGGACTCATTGCGTATCTTCAGTTCTTCGGAGGACCATCCGTCGTCCTTCACCGACCCTGCCCATGGCACCACGTTCAGCGCCAGCGGTGCCGGGAACGGGCCCAGGTCACCCACGGCGCCGCGGACATCGCCCGGGCGCTGCCCGAGTACATGGCTCCCCCCGACCCGTGCCAGCTGCGCGTACAGCGTGTCGATACCGGCCTGACCGGCCCCGGACGCGGCCTGGTAGGAGGCGACGACCATTTCCTGCAGGCCGAATTCGCGGTGCAGCGCGGCCACGGCGACGATGAGCGACAGCGTCGTGCAGTTCGGGTTGGCGATGATGCCCTTGGGCCGCTTCCTGGCGTCCCCGGGGTTGACCTCGGGGACCACGAGCGGGACGTCCGGGTCCATCCGGAACGACCCGGAGTTGTCGACGGCCACGGCGCCCTGCGCGGCGGCCACCGGAGCCCACTGCGCGGAGACTTCGTCCGGGACGTCGAACATGGCCACGTCGATGCCGTTGAAGGCCTCTTCGGACAGCGCGACGACCTCGCACCCCTCACCACGGACGGGCAGCATGCGCCCCGCCGACCGCGGGGAGGCGATCAGCCGGATCTCACCCCAGATGTCCTCGCGCGTCGAGAGCAGGTCGAGCATCACCGTGCCGACGGCGCCGGTCGCCCCGACAACGGCCAGCGATGGCTTGGTGGTCATCGTCCCGTCCCCCCGTACACGACCGCCTCGACTTCGTCCGCGTCGAGCTCGAACGCCCTGTGCGTGGCGTTGACCGCCTCGTCCAGGTCTTTCTGGTCGACCACCACCGAGATCCGGATCTCCGACGTCGAGATCATCTGGATGTTCACACCGGCGTCGGCGAGCGCGCCGAAGAACGTGGCCGTGACCCCGGGGTGGGAGCGCATGCCGGCCCCGATCAGCGAGACCTTGCCGATCCGGTCGTCGTAGAGGAGCGACCCGAAGCCGATGGTCTCCTGCAGCTGCCGGAGCGCGGACATCGCGGCCTGGCCGTCATCGCGGGGAAGCGTAAAGGAGATGTCGGTCCGGCCGGTGGCCACCGCCGAGACGTTCTGCACGATCATGTCGATGTTGATGCCGGCGTGCGCGATCGCGCGGAAGATCCCCGCCGCCTCGCCGATCCGGTCGGGAACGCCGACGACGGTGATCTTCGCCTCGCTCGGGTCGTGCGCCACCCCGGAGATGATCGCCTGCTCCACGTCGGACTCCTCCACGTCTTCGCCGGCGCCGGTCAGCGCCGTACTCAGTTGACCCGTCTCCGTCTTGTGGCCGGCATGCCCGCTGACCCAGGTACCCACCTTGTTGCTGAACGAGGAACGGACATGAATCGGCACGTCATAGCGCCGCGCGTACTCGACGCAGCGCAGCATGAGCACCTTGGTCCCGCAGGCGGCCATCTCGAGCGTCTCCTCGTAGGAGAGCCGCGGGATCTTCCGCGCCGTGCGGACGATGCGGGGGTCGGCGGTGAAGATGCCGTCCACATCGGTGTAGATCTCGCACACGTCGGCCCGCAGAGCGGCGGCCAGCGCGACCGCGGTGGTGTCGGAGCCGCCGCGGCCCAGCGTGGTGATGTCCTTGCTGGTCTGGGAGACACCCTGGAAGCCGGCCACAATCGGGATCGCCCCGCTGTCCAGCGCGGTGGCGATCCGGCCGGGCGTCACGTCGATGATGCGCGCCCTGCCGTGCGCCGAGTCGGTGATGACGCCCGCCTGCGACCCGGTGAACGACTGGGCCTCCAGGCCCAGGTTGGCGATCGCCATCGCGAGCAGCGCCATCGATATCCGCTCGCCCGCGGTGAGCAGCATGTCGAGCTCCCGCCCCGGCGGCAGCGGGCTGACCCGGTTGGCCAGGTCGATGAGTTCGTCCGTCGTGTCGCCCATCGCGGAGACCACCACGACGACACGGTCGCCGGCTTTGCGCGTGGAGACGATCCGCTGGGCCACCCGCTTGATGCCATCGGCGTCGGCGACAGACGAGCCACCGTATTTCTGCACAACAAGGGCCACGGGGAGCCGCTCCTCACGGGATCACTGGCGGACGCCCAGAGTTTATCCAGCCCGTGCAAGCCCCCCGCAATTCTTTTGTGACCAGCCGTACTGGCCACCGCCACGCGGGTTACGGCGAGTCGCTCGTGACCGGCCCAGCGAACCCGGGCCGAAGGTCCGGGTGAGCGGCCGGTGCTATCGGTGAGCAGCGCGGCGGCCCTACGGCGAGGCGATCGTTACCAGCCCAGCGAACCGGGCCTTGGCCCGGTGAGTGGCTGGTGTGTCGGTGAAGTACCACCGCGCGGGCGCGGAGCGCATGCGGGGGGTTCGGGGGGTCGCCCCCCCCGGTTATACAGTGTCCTCGGTGACGTCCAGGCGGGCGTGCGCGACTACCGCGTGCAGGGCGCGCAGGGCGGCCCCGGCGTGGGTTCCCCAGTGATTGAAGTAGGAGTACTGCCACCACCACAGGGCCTCCAGCTTCCGGTCGGCCCGGTAGTGCTTGATTCCGTGCACGAGGTCGGCTGCGACGGCCGCGATGTCATCGGACAGACGGAATGACGTTGCCTGCGTGTCCGCGTAGGGGTCGAACAGTTCCGCGTAGTCGTCGCAGTCCGGGAGGTGGCGGGCGAGGCCGGCGCGGAGCGCATCCAGGTCCGGGTCGTCACCCACCTCCGGCTCCAGGTTGCTGGGCAGGATCACGTCGGTGGTGGCGCCGAGCTGGGCCCCCGCCAGCAGGATCTGGGACACCTCGAGGAGGAGCAGCGGCACCGCCTCGTCGTGACCGTCACCAGCCGCCAGCCGTTCGATACCGTCGAGGAAAAGCCGGACGTTCCCGGCGATCTGGTCCGCGAGCGGGGTCAGCTCGGTGGCCGGCTCCTCCGGCTGCCGGGGACGCGAGGATCCCGGCGACTGCAGCGCGCTGTCCCCTCGCGGGCCCCCGGCTGACTCAGACATCAAGCAACCTCCGTCCTTCGAACGCTCGCCCGAGCGTAACCTCGTCCGCATATTCCAGGTCGCCGCCGACGGGCAGTCCGCTAGCTGGCCGGGTGACACGCACCCCCGTGGGCTTGATGAGCCGGGCGAGATAGGTCGCCGTCGCTTCCCCCTCGAGGTTGGGGTCGGTCGCGAGGATCAGCTCCGTGACGGTACCGTCGGCCAGGCGTGTCATCAGCTCCTTGATCCGAAGCTCCTCCGGGCCGATCCCGTCGATCGGGCTGATCGCCCCGCCGAGGACGTGGTAGCGCCCGCGGTACTCGCGGATCTTCTCCACCGCCGCGACGTCCTTCGGCTCCTCGACCACGCAGATGATCGACGGGTCACGGCGCGGGTCGAGGCAGATCCGGCACTGGTCCGCCTCGGCCACATTGCCGCAGGTACGGCAGAATTTCACCCGCTCGGTAACCTCCAGCAGCGCCGCCGCGAGCTTCCGTGCGTCGTCGGGGTCGGCCGCCAGCAGGTGAAAGGCGATCCGTTGCGCGCCCTTCGGCCCCACGCCGGGGAGCCGCCCGAGCTCGTCGATGAGGTTCTGTATGACCCCTTCGTACACGTCAGATCCTGATTCGCTAGATCAACGGCCGCCCGGATGAGCGGCTTTCCTCACTCGCCGTGCGGCTCGTCGCTGCTGGTGCCGGGCAGGTCGGGGCCGCCCAGCCCGGAGGCGCCCGGTGTGCCCAGCCCGCCGGGCATTCCCGGCATCTCTGGCATACCCGGCATACCGCCACCGAGGGCGGTCGCGAACGGGCCCATCTTCTCCTGCTGAAGGTCACCGGCTCGCCCGTAGGCGTCCCGCACGGCGGCGAGTACCAGGTCAGCGATGGTCTGAGCCGTCTCCTCCAGGTCATCCGGGTCGATCACGGACGGGGCGATGCTGAGGTCCACCAGCTCGCCCTGCCCATTGACCTGGACCGTAACTAGGCCGCCGCCCGCGGTGCCTGATATCTCCGTGTCGGCGAGTTCTTGCTGGGCATTCATGAGCTGTTCCTGCATCTGCTGCGCCGCGGCGAGCAGTTGCTGCATGTCCAGCTGGCCGTCAGGGTTCACGTTGCCCCCAAATGGGTGTCGTCAGCGTGTGTGCGGTTGCGTTGGTCCCGGGCCGCTGTTCTGCCGGTGATGGGTGGCCGGGCGGGCTGGTTTGCGGCCGCATGGCTAGTCTGCACCCGCCCGGCGTGTTCCCTGAACGCCGACGCCACTCGCCGGCCGTCGGCCCGTTCGCGTCAGTCCTCGATCTCACCAATGATCTGGCCCCCGAGCTCTCGCTGGATCAGGTCCATTCCGGTGATTTCGGCCTGGCCGGGTGAGGCCATGTCCTCGGCGTCCGGAGTCTCGATCGCGTCCACGACGACCGGCGGCACGGACGCGGCTGAGGCGGCGTTCGCTCTGGGCGCAGCCGGGACCGGGCTGTCACCCGCCGGAGTGCCATTGGCGCGAACCCGGGTGGCCTGGCGGCCCGCGCCGCGGGCGGGACTTCCGGTGCCCGCATCGCGGGGGCGCTCCTGACTCTGAGCGCTTTCGCCGTCTTCCCCCGAGGCCGGTTTACGCGGGCCTCCGCCACTGGGGCGCCCCGCCCCCCCGGCCGGAACGGGGCGGCCGGCCTCCCGGGCCGTTCCGCTGTCGCGGGCGGCGGCGCCCTCGCTTCCCCCCGCCGTCGGTGTACGGCCCTGGCCCGCATCGGCCGGCCCGCCGGGGACGGCGTTCAGCCGCGCGCGTGTGTCGCCCGCCGCTCCCGGGTCGCTGCCGGACAGTGCCCTGATCCGGACGTTCAGGTCGAACGAAGACGCGAGGACCCGCTGCAGGTCCGCGTCGCACCCGCTGGTCGTGAAGCCCTTGACGTCGCCATCGCGCGCGAATCGCAGAGTAAGGATGCCGTCATCGAGGGAAACGACCGACGCGTTGCTCAGCAGCATCCACGCGACCCGGCGCTCGCGCTTGATGGCATCGAGGATCGCGTCCCAGTTGCCGCTGACCACTTCGGCCCCGGCCGGTGCCGCGGCGGGGGATACGGCCGGCGCAGGTGGCTGCTGTGCTCCCGTTTCCGCTGACGGGGCGGCTTCCGGGGAGGTGGGGGACGGGGAACCGCTGACGGCATCGCCGCCCGCCGGACGGGGCCGGGCCGGGGCGCCTGGCCGCCGGCTCTCGGCGGGCCGGCTCTCGGCGGGCCGCGCAGCGGGCAGCGCATCCGGCGCCAGCGACGGGCCCGCTCCCGGCCAGCCGGCCGGGCTCTCCGCCGTCTCGGCGGTACCTCGCGACCGGGACGGTGGCGGCGCCGGGGACTCTGGTGCGGTCCGCGGGGGATGCTGCGCCGTACCGGCCAGGGCACCCCCGTGTTCCAGCCGTTCCAGCCGGGCCAGAATGGCTTTGTCGTCGGTGCTCGCGGACGGCAGGAGGATCTGCGCGCACATCAATTCGAGCAGCAGCCGCGGCGACGTCGCGCCGCGCATCTGGTCCAGACCGTTGCTCATGAGCTCGGCCGCGCGGGTGAGGCTCGCCACCCCGAACCGTTCGGCCTGCCTGCTCATCAGATCCAGCCGGTCCGGTGGAACGTCGATCAGCCCCGTCTGGCCCGCGTCCGGAACGGCGGCGAGCACGATCAGGTCACGGAAATGGTCCAGCATGTCGGCGGCGAACCGGCGCGGTTCGTGACCGCCCTCAACGATCCGGTTCACGACACCGAAGACCGCGGCGCCGTCGGCCGACGCGAACGCCTCGGCGATCTCGTCAAGCAGGGTGGCATCGGTGTAGCCGAGCAGCGCGATAGCACGTTCGTAGGTGAGCCCCGCCTCGTCCGAGCCGGCGACGAGCTGGTCGAGGACCGACAGTGAGTCCCGGACGGACCCGGCCCCCGCCCGTACCACCAGCGGCAGCACATCGGGCTCGAATCCGACGCCTTCCTGCGCGAGGATGTCCTCGAGAAGACGGCGCAGGACGGCCGGCGGCACGAGCCGGAAGGGGTAGTGGTGGGTCCGCGAGCGGATGGTCGGGATGACCTTCTCCGGCTCCGTGGTGGCGAAGATGAACTTCAGGTGCGGCGGCGGCTCCTCGACGAGCTTGAGCAGGGCATTGAACCCCTGCTGCGTCACCATGTGCGCCTCGTCGATGATGTACACCTTGTAGCGCCCGGCGACCGGCGCGTAGAACGCGCGCTCGCGCAGTTCCCGCGCGTCGTCGACGCCACCGTGGGAGGCGGCGTCGATCTCGATCACATCGATACTGCCCGGCCCGGACGGCGCCAGCGCGACGCAGGAATCGCACACTCCGCACGGGTCCGGCGTGGGCCCGTTCACGCAGTTCAGCGAGCGGGCCAGGATGCGCGCGCTGGAGGTCTTGCCGCAGCCTCGTGGCCCGCTGAAAAGATAAGCATGGTTGATGCGCCCGCTGCGCAGCGCCTGGCGCAGCGGCTCGGTGACCTGCTCCTGGCCCTTGACCTCGGCGAAGGTCGCCGGCCGGTACTTGCGGTACAGCGCCAGGCCGGCCGCGGCCCCGGCCGGGGTCGCCACTGACCCGGCCGACGGCGAGCTCCCAGCCGCCTGCGGCTGCGCCGGATCCGAAGGAGCTTGTGCCATGACTCCATCCTCGCCAGGCCGGGATACCCGTGAACGTCCCTGGGACGGGAAAAGGGTCCCCCGCGCACCCGTCAGAGCCCGCGTACCCTTGCTGCCTTCCGGCCCTGGGGGGGTTGGCAGGATGCACGCCGCGCGGGGGACCTCGGGACAGTCTAGCCACGCCCCGGACCACCCTCGCCCGTCCGCGCGAATCCGGGTCATCCCGCGCGGCGTCATGACCCCACGTCTGCACGGGCGCGGGATAGGCGCGGGCGTCCCGCCGTCACGGTAAGCTGACCGGCGGAGGATTCGCCTAGTGGCCTATGGCGCACGCTTGGAAAGCGTGTTGGGTGCAAGCCCTCGAGGGTTCGAATCCCTCATCCTCCGCCATCGTGACTCCGCCATCGTGAACGGGCGGCTTGGCTAGGATGCCTGGACGCCGCGGGCAGTCCCGGTATTGTGGGTCCAGGCCGAGAGGCGCTGCAACGGGCTCGGGCCCGCCACGCTCGGCCTGTTTCGTGTACCAAGGGCGCCTCCTACGACAGGAGGCGGCCCAGTGGCAGTGACTTCATCAGCGGCAGGTGCACGAGAGCGGCTGCGGAAGCTTCTTGACGAGCGCATTGCCGTGCTCGATGGCCCGTGGGGCACCCTGCTGCAGGGCGCTGGCCTCACCCCGGCCGATTACCGCGGGGAGTTCCTGGGTGACCACTCGCGGGACGTGACCGGTGACCCCGATCTGCTGAACCTGACCCGGCCGGATGTCGTGCGCGACATACACCGGCGGTACGTGGCGGCCGGGGCCGACATCCTTACCACCAACACGTTCACCGCGACCAGCATCGGCCAGGCGGACTACGGCCTGCAATCGCTAGTTCGGGAGATGAACCTGCGCGGTGCCCAGCTGGCGCGACAGGTGGCGGACGAGGCGGGCGGGCGGTTCGTCGCCGGGTCGATCGGCCCGCTGAACGTCACGTTGTCCCTGTCGCCGCGGGTGGAGGACCCCGCATACCGGGCGGTGTCATTCGGCGACGTCTACGCCGCGTACGCGGAGCAGGTACAGGCGCTGGCCGACGGCGGCGTGGACCTGCTCATGGTCGAGACGATCTTCGACACGCTGAACGCGAAGGCGGCGATCGCTGCCGCGTGTGACGTCGCTCCGGACCTGCCGTTGTGGATCTCGGTGACGATTGTCGACCTGAGCGGACGGACGCTGTCCGGGCAGACGGTGGAGGCGTTCTGGGCGTCGATCGAGCACGCCGATCCGCTCGTGGTGGGCGTGAACTGCTCGCTCGGCGCCGCGGAAATGCGCCCCCACGTCGCGGAGCTGTCCCGGTTGGCGGGCACGTACACGGCGTGCCATCCGAACGCCGGCCTGCCGAATGCGTTCGGCGGCTACGACCAGGCACCAGAGGAGACCGCCCGGCTCCTCGGCGAATTCGGCGCGGCGGGGATGGTCAACGTGGCTGGTGGGTGCTGTGGGACGACGCCGGCGCACATCGAGCGGATCGCCGCCGCCGTGTCGGGCCTGTCCCCCCGCCCGGTTCCCCCGCGGCCAGCGCGAACCCGTTTCAGCGGGCTTGAGCCGTTCGAGATCGGCGGCGATACCGGGTTCGTGATGATCGGGGAGCGCACCAACGTCACCGGCTCGAAGCGGTTCCGGCGCCTGATCGAATCGAATGACTACCAGGGCGCCGTCGCGGTCGCGCTGGATCAGGTCCGTGGCGGGGCCAACCTCCTCGACGTCAACATGGACGCCGACCTGCTCGACAGCGAGCAGGCCATGACCACCTTCCTGAACCTGATCGCGACCGAACCTGAGGTCGCCCGTATCCCGGTCATGATCGACAGTTCGCGGTGGAGCGTGCTGCAGGCCGGGCTGGCGTGCATCCAGGGCAAAGGCGTGGTCAATTCGATCAGCCTCAAGGAAGGCGAGGGCCCGTTCCTCGAGCAGGCCCGGTACATCCGGGACCACGGCGCCGGGGTGGTCGTGATGGCCTTCGACGAGCGGGGGCAGGCCGACACCGCCGAACGGAAGGTGGCGATCTGCGGCCGCGCCTATGATCTGCTCACCCAGCAGGCCGGCTTCGCGGCCGAAGACATCATCTTCGACGCCAACGTGCTCGCCGTCGCCACCGGCATCGCCGAGCACAACGGCTACGCGAAGGCGTTCATCGACGCGCTGCCGCTGATCAGGCAGCGCTGCCCCGGGGCCCGGACCAGCGGTGGCATCTCCAACCTGTCGTTCTCCTTCCGCGGCAATGATGTCGTACGCGAGGCGATGCATTCGGCGTTCCTCTTCCACGCCATACGCGCTGGGCTGGACATGGGCATCGTCAACGCGGGCCAGCTCGCGGTCTATCAGGACATCCCCGCCGATCTGCTCGAGCTGGTCGAGGACGTGCTCTTCGACCGCCGGCCGGACGCGACCGACCGGCTCGTCGCGTTCGCCGAGACGGTGAGCGGACCGGGAACCACCCGCACCGTGAACCTGTCCTGGCGTGACGCGCCGGTGCGGCAGCGCCTTGAGCATGCGCTCGTGCACGGCATCGTCGACTTCGTCGAAGCCGACACCGAGGAGGCCCGGCGGCAGGCGGCGCGGCCCCTGGACGTGATCGAGGGACCGCTCATGGACGGCATGAAGGTCGTGGGCGATCTGTTCGGGGCCGGGAAGATGTTCCTGCCCCAGGTGGTCAAGAGCGCGCGGGTAATGAAGCGCGCCGTGGCCTACCTCGAGCCCTACATGGAGGCGGAGAAGGAGCAGGCACGGCTTGAGGGGCGCGGCAACACCGTTCGCGGCCAGGGGAAGATCGTGCTCGCGACGGTCAAGGGCGACGTGCACGACATCGGCAAGAACATCGTGGGCGTCGTTCTCGGCTGCAACAACTACGAGGTCATCGACCTCGGTGTGATGGTGCCCGCCGCCGTCATCCTCGACACGGCGGTGGCCGAAGGCGCCGACGCCGTGGGGCTGTCGGGACTGATCACCCCGTCACTCGATGAGATGGTCAATGTCGCCACCGAGATGCAGCGCCGCGGGCTGAAACTGCCGCTGCTCATCGGCGGCGCCACCACCTCGCGCCAGCACACCGCGGTCCGGGTCGCCCCCGCCTATGACGGCACGACCGTGCACGTGCTCGACGCTTCGAGGGTCGCCGGCGTGGTCTCGGACCTGCTCAGTGACGACCGGGCTCAGGTACTGGACAGTGCCAACCGGGCCGAGCAGGAACGCCTGCGAGAGAAGCATGAGAAGTCGCGGCGGCATCCCCTGCTGACCCTCGCGCAGGCCAGGGCGAATCGTGAGCAGGTCCCGTTTGATGATCTGCCGGCCCCGGCGTTTACCGGGCTCCGCACGGTGCAGCCGGACCTGAACACGCTGCGCGGGATGATCGATTGGCAGTTCTTCTTCCTCGCCTGGGAACTGAAGGGCAAGTACCCGGCGATCCTCGACCAGCCGGCCGCGCGCGAGCTCTTCAGCGACGCGAACACCCTGTTCGACCAGATCCTGGCGGAGGGACACCTCGAGGCCCGGGGTGCCTACGGCTTCTGGCCCGCGCACTCCGAGGACGACGACATCCTGCTCAGCCCGGGCCGGGGCGACATCCGGCTGCCGATGCTGCGCCAGCAGACGGCCAAGCCCACGGGCAGGCCCAACCGGTGCCTCGCCGACTACGTGGCTCCGGCCGGGGACCACCTCGGGGGATTCGCCGTGGCCATCCACGGCGCGGAGCGACTCGCCCGCACGTACGAGGACCGCGGCGACGACTACCAGTCGATCATGGTCAAGGCCCTGGCGGACCGGCTCGCCGAGGCGTTCGCCGAGTACATCCACCTCCGGGCCCGGCGCGACTGGTACGAGCCGACGGCCGATCCGGCGATCGAGGACCTGCACGCCGAGCGGTTCCGCGGCATCCGCCCCGCATTCGGCTACCCCGCCAGCCCCGACCACAGCCCCAAACGGACCCTGTTCGGCCTGCTCGACGCCGGGCACCTCGGCATGACCCTCACCGAATCCTGCGCCATGACCCCGGCGGCCAGCGTCAGCGGGCTGTTGTTTGCCCACCCCTCGTCGCGATACTTCACGGTCGGGCGCATTGGCCGGGACCAGGCCGTGGACTACGCCCGGAGGCAGGGGGTCAGCCTCACCGAAGCCGAACGCTGGCTGCGCCCGAACCTCGCCTACGACCCGCAGTAAGCAGGGCTGGGCCCACGCGGACGCCGCACCGCCACAGGCGGCCGATGGGTGCCCGCGTGGGCCCAGCACCGGACCGACGCGGGCGCGCCCACTCGTTGCTATTTTCCGCGCTGCGCAGGCACGGTGCTGGTGGGGCGCACGGTGGCCACCGCGGCGTGGGGTTTCTTACTGGCCTGGGCGCGCGCCCGCGCGGCGAGCGCCGCGTCCGCGAGCTGCGCCTGGTGGGCAAGCTGGGGGGTCATCCAGCTGAACATGGGCCGCAGTGCTCCCCGCCAGGCGGTTGCATCGTGCGAGGCGTGGGGGATCAGGACCAGCGGAACGTTCGCCTGATAGAGCTGGGCCTCCTGCCGGAAGCTCTCCGAGGCCTGCACGGACTGCGTGTCCAGCTGGCCCGCGGCCAGGAAGAACTGCGGGATGAGCGTTCCCACCGGCAGCTGGGTGATGTAGATGCTGGGCGAGTTTCTCCGCAGCAGCTTCGGATTGCCGGCGAAGGGGGCGACGTTGACCGGCGCCGCTCCGGAGTGATTGCGGGGCGGGACCAGATCGCCCGACGGCGCGAAGTATCCGCTCATGACACCCGCGTAACCGAACCGGTCCGGGTACTGGAGGGCGAGGTTAGCGGCGCAAAAACCGCCCTCGGACAGGCCGCCCACCCCCCACGCCCGGCCCGGGGGCTGAACGCGGTAATTGGCCGCGACGAAGTTGGGCACGTCGACCGCCACGTACGTCGCGTCCTGGATCCCGACGGCGTTGAGGCACTGGAGCGAGTACTTTTCGCCGCCGTCCGTGTCCGGCATCACCAGCACGACCGGATCGGCCTGGCGGCTGGCGATCATGTCATCGAGGGTGGGCAGTATGTTCATCGGGTTGACCCACTGCTCGGGGTTTCCGGGTTGGCCGTGCAGCATCTCAATGACCGGGAATCGGTATGTGCCGTACTTGGCCAGAAAATATTGCGGCGGCAGATAAATGTAGACCGTACGGGAGATCCGGCTCTCGCGGCCCCTGACCACGGTCTCAAAAAGGTATCCCGTCTGGGTCGCCTCCGCACGTGCCTGCGGGGAAAGCCCGAGCTTGCTGATTCCGCCGCTGACCTTACCGGCGAGCTGCGGGACTTGGGGAAGCGTGGCCACGCCCTGGTTGGTGAAGTCGGCGGCGATGGAGCCCCAGGTCTGGTAGTAGTCGTAATACCGGTTGACCGCGGCCACGCCGAACATCATGGCCGGGATGAATGCCAGGCAGGCGGCCAGCAGGCGGAAGACTATTTGCCTGGCGAAAACGAGCCAGGCCACGAGGCCGGCGAAGACGACCATCAATATCAGGAAAAATCCGGTGCCCTGCGGTTCAAGCATCTGGCTCACCTCGCAGGTTTCACTACAAATGTGCGCGTTGCGGCGAGCATATCGGCGCGAGACGCGCCCTCGACCGCGCGGCCTGCCCTACCGGTCCAACTGGCCGTCCAAGTGGCGGTGGAGGTGGGATTTGAACCCACGGAGGGGTTGCCCCCTCACACGCTTTCGAGGCGTGCGCCCTCGGCCACTAGGCGACTCCACCGCCGGTGAGCTTACCATCCGGGCCGACTTGCCTGCGCTCGCGGAAGAACTGGCGGAGCAACTCGGCGCATTCGCCAGCCAGGATCCCGCCGAGCACTTCGGGGCGGTGCGCCAGGCGGCGGTCCCGGACCACATCCCAGAGAGAGCCAACCGCCCCGGCCTTCGGATCCTCGGCGCCGTACACCAGGCGGTCCAGCCGCGCGGCGGTCACGGCCCCCGCGCACATGGTGCACGGTTCCAGCGTCACAACCAGCGTGCAGCCCGGCAGCCGCCATTGACCGGCGCGGCGCGCGGCGGCGCGGATGGCCAGGATCTCGGCGTGTGCAGTGGGGTCGTGCTCAGCCTCACGGCGGTTACGGGCCCGTGACACAACGGCACCGTCAGCGTCCAGGATGATGGCGCCCACCGGCACGTCGGCTGCGCCGGGAGCTATCCCCGCCGCGGCCCCCGCGGCCTCTGCCAGCGCCAGCCGCATCGCGGGCGCGAACAGCGCCTCGTACCCTGTGCCTGGGCCATCCGGGCTCATCACGGCATCCGGGTCCCGCTCGCGCGGGGCCTAAGGCCCGAGAGCGACTTCGAGCGCCCGCTCCATCGCCTCACGGAACTTCAGCCGCCCGGCGATACTGGCCACCGCCTCGTCCGGGAAGAGATCGAGGTCACCGGCGATGGCACACAGCTCCCACTCCTCCAGTCCCAGATCAGCGAAGATCGACAGATCGCCCGCGGGAAGCACCTGGTCCAGGTCCTCATCCGCTGGCACGGGGATGTCGAGCATCGCGAGAACCTGCGAGGCCAGTGGCCAGTCGGCGGCCGCGGTGACGTCCGACAGGAATATGGAAACCTCCCCGCCGATCACCCGTACCGCGATGAAAAAGTCGTCGCCGACACCAACGAAGCCGAGCGTCCCGGCCACGCTCGGCTGCTGGCGCAGCGCGTGAACGAGGCCACTGAGATCGGCCGTCAGCACCTCGGGAAGGACCTCGGCTTCCCACCGGTCATCCTCCCGGTAAGCGATGACAGCAAAATCGGTGGCGCTCACGTCTGTCATCGTCATTCCGTAAAAATCCTGTGCACGGGGGGAATGCTGCCAGATGGCGCGGCCCGGGGCGGCCAAACCGGTGATTCAGCATAAGGGCAGCTTCGGGCCGCCGGGCTCTTCGCGCAAGAGCAGACGCGCTCCGGGGACGATCCGACCGCGTTCCGGGCTCGGCCCCGGGCCTCCCAGTCACGCTGCGCCACGCCGGCTCGCCGATATCCGGCCGAATCGCCCAGCTTTCTGGCAGAATGTTGTTCCCGCCGGTTCGGCGGGGACCCACCCTGTCACGGTGCCCGGGACAGCAGGTAAGATTACCTACAGTAATCATTGGTACGCGGAGCGCCATGGGTTAAGCTGTGGTGACAATCATAATTGGACTGGGCCGGGTCCGGGAGGCACCATGAAGCTCAAGACGATCCTAGGTTATGCATTCATAGCCTTCCTCCTGTTTTTCGTGATCAAGGACCCGGCAGGCGCCGCGCACGTTATTAACAATATCGGCAACTTCCTCAGCTCTCTGGCGCGCGGATTCTCTGCCTTCTTCACCTCACTATGAGCCGTTCCGCACCTTACGTTCAGGAATCGTTATGAGGCTCGTGCCGGGGACCGATACCGTACCCAATGCCGTCAATAAATACCTTTTGCCGCATGAGCATCAGGTAATTACGGTTCGCAAGCACCCGGCCGTCCTCCTGAAGCCCATCAGCGTCAGCCTCGCTGGGCTCGTGATTGCGGCCGTGGTCAGCACGACGGTCGCGCGGCACAATGCCGGCGTTGTCGGATTCGTGTGGATCGCGTGGGCCGTCCTCCTGCTGTGGCTGGTCTTCAAGGTCGTCGAATGGTCACAGGATTACTTCATCGTGACGTCCCGCCGCATGCTGCTGGCCACCGGGGTCGTCACCCGCAAGGTGGCTATGATGCCGCTCGTCAAGGTCACGGACATGAGCTTCCAGCGTTCAACTCTCGGGCGCTTGCTCGGGTATGGTGAGTTCATCCTGGAGTCGGCCGGCCAGGACCAGGCGCTGCGCGTGGTAGACCATCTTCCTTACCCCGAGCAGCTCTACCTTGAAGTCTGCGGCCTCATCTTTCCGGGCCGGAAAGATGAGGCCGACGATTAACCACCCGTTTGTTCTGATGTCCCCCTTCCCCGGGGTTCGCGCGGCCGGATGAGTGAGCTGATCCGTCCGGCCGCACGAGCCCGCGACTATCTGATTACTTAAGGTAATCTGATAGCGACCCGGGCGACCCCGGGCTTCAGCCCGGGCGAGTGGCCGGTGCTGTCGGCGAGCACCCAGCAGGACCTACGGCGAGGCGGTCGTTACCGGCCCAGCGACCCCAGGCCGGAGGCCTGGGCGAGCGGCCGGTGTGTCGGCGAAGTACCACCGCGCGGGCGCGGAGCGCATGCGGGGGGTTCCGGGGGGTCGCCCCCCGGGCCAGCACAGCACATCTTCTCTCCGAGGACGAACCG